>Ga0315284_10000278_pt1 | contig 70061 bp, 72 predicted proteins | sample YL17G09_16_MG_FD_203696 | JGI IMG/M metagenome (GOLD analysis project Ga0315284, IMG submission 203696) | Sediment microbial communities from Yellowstone Lake, YNP, Wyoming, USA - YL17G09_16 | ecosystem: Environmental > Aquatic > Freshwater > Lake > Sediment | place: USA: Wyoming | collected...
ATGCACTAGGCTATGCCACCTCGAACAGAGGCGGGTGCCACCTGACAGGCTACTTGGTGGCGATGGAGGTCTTTGCCGCACCCAAGAAGATTCCCCGTGCCAGCACAGGCAGCAAGGCTGACCTTCTAGTGCTGAAACAACATCAGAGCGCAATCGAGGACAGTCTCATTGTCTGCAAGTTCGCAGGCTATGCTCTCGGATTCGATTTCTACTCGAGATTTGCGACTGCTGTGACTGGTGAGGACCTCAACATCACTCGTCTAATGAAGATTGGTGAGCGGATCTATAACCTTGAGAGACTCTTCAACGTCAAGGCGGGACTGTCAAGGAAGGACGACACTCTGCCCAAGCGATTCCTGACCGAACCTCTGAGCGAGGGGCTGTCAAAGGGGAGAACCGTACCACTGGACTCAATGCTTGAAGACTACTACAGACTCAGGGACTGGGACGAAACAGGTGCTCCGTCCAAAGCAAAGCTGGAGGAGCTCGGCATCAGGCTGTAGGAGTGGAATGGAATGACAATCGACGAAGAGACCTATCGCATCTTTCAGAGGGTAGGAAAAGAGGTGCTCATTCGGAATCTGGGGTCCAGCCATTCTGGTAACATCTCAATCCGCTCTGGAGGGAAAATCATCATCAAGAAGCGCGCGGCCATGCTTGGATGGCTTGAACCTGAGGACCTAATCGAATGCTCCTTGGACAAAGAGGACTCATCGTCACTGCTGGCTAGTACAGAACTCGGTGTCCATCGCGCTATCTACCAAGAAACTGACGCAATGGCCGTTGTCCACACGCACTCTCCTTACAGTGTGGTTCTGTCGATGATTGAGGATGAAATCACCTGCATCGACGCGGAAGGCATGTTCATGTACAAGAAGATACCAGTTGTTGAGCTCAACGTGCCTTCAGGCTCTTCTGAAGCAGCTACGAAGGTTCCTCCTATCCTGAAGAACTACCCCGTCTGTGTCGTGAGGAGTCATGGGGTCTTTGCCAAGGGAATAACGTTGGAGGACGCGCTTCAGAATGTGACTGGAGCCGAGTTCTCAGCACAGATACGATATCTTACCATGTTGACGGGCAAGCCATTGAAGAGAGACTACAGCAAGGAAAAGGACTTCGGAAGCTGGTAGTCAATGGACCTAGTACTGCGAAGTCGAGTGACGAGAGAGCTGTTGTTGCCAGACTATCCTGTATTCATATATCGCCACCATACGTGCCCTAAGTAGGCATGTTCATCTATCAAGTCGATATTGTGGCATTTGGTGTCGCTTGGCATGAATCTGGCTAACGACCAACTGTTTCGACCCCTGAGGGAGCGTGGCTACCGTGTACGCGTCGTGTCGACGGAACACGGATCCTCGCTATGTGATGAGATTGAGTCACGTTATCAGCGAGGGGAGATTGACCGGGAGTTCTACAAGCTACGCCTCGCATGGTTCGACTTCGAGTTGCCTGAGCTACTGCGAAACGCTCGGTCGTTGATCATCGTCGCGGTTCCTCGGCCACAGACCCAAGCCACCTTCACTTGGAACGGACGGAAGCGATCCCTAATTCTTCCGCCAACATATACTGCCTATGACGAAATCACGAAACAGACTGCGGACTTCCTAGGCACGATTCTCGTGAAGAAGGGATACAGAGTGGCAAAGACGGGTCTGCCGCTCAAGCTCTTGGCAGCGCGAAGTGGTCTGGCTGAGTACGGTCGGAACAACGTCTGCTATGTGCCTGGAATGGGAAGCTTCCTCCAACTTGTTGCTGTCTACTCTGATATGCCCTGTCCCGAGGATAAGTGGCAAGAACCTGCAATGATGAAGGCCTGCGAATCGTGTCAACTCTGCCGCAAGGCATGTCCCACGGGTGCCATACCGTCTGACCGGTTCCTTTTGCGTGCAGAGCGCTGCATCGTCTTTCATAATGAGCGACCGGGTGATATTCCGTTTCCTGCTTGGATGAATCCATCGTGGCACAACTGCATTGAGGGGTGCCTTCGCTGCCAGAAAGTGTGTCCAGTCGACAAGGAGTTCCTGAAATGGATTGAGGACCGAGAGGAGTTCTCGGAGCAAGAGACCGCTATGCTTCTGGAAGGCGTACCACGTGAGAAACTGCCGCCTGAAACAGTGAAGAAACTGCAGCATCTTTCGATACTCGAAGACCTCGATAGGCTGCCGCGCAACTTGGGCGTGTTCTTCCCGAAGCCTGCCTGAGCGGATTATCAACAACTTCTCCGCAATCTTGTCTAGAGCGTTTTCAGAAACTCCTGAATCTGATAGTCCCATTCACGAGTTTCCAGTATGGCTTCATTGTGCTTCCCTGAGGGCACGACTCGAACTGAAACGAAACCGATCTCATTCTGGAAATATGCGCAGCACGTGTGGTTGGACTCAAGCATGTTGAGTCCGTGCTTTCCCTTGAAGAACGCCTCTGCCCTGTCAATGACCTCCTTCGGAGATAGGTTCGTAGTCTTGCTCATTACCTTCATATGCGTTCACTATAGTTAACAAGCCATGCCATATACGCCTTTGTATACTGGAATTAGCAGAGCATCTCGACTTCCAGAAAGGGCCTTAAGTACCAGATAGGCCGCTGCTGACCCATGGCCGGAGAACAGACCGTTTTCCTACTCTACCAAGTGGGTCTGCTGATAATCGTCTGTTCGATCGTATCGGGGGTGTTCAAGCGGCTGAATCTCCCCGGCCTGATTGGGGCCATTTTGGTCGGGCTCTTTATTGGTGGCCCTGGCGGACTTGGTCTTGTCACGGACCTTGCCACTATCAATTTCCTTGCTGTTCTAGGCGTTGTTCTGCTTCTCTTCACCACTGGACTAGAGTTCGAAGTTTCAGCCTTCTGGAAGTTAGGCAGAAGAGCTTTCCTCCTGACGACCATTGGAGTGTTGCTCTCACTAGTCTGTGGATATGGTGTTGGATTAGCTTTGGGTCTCCCGAGCAACACATCTTTCTTGCTCGGAGCTGTCATCTCACCGAGCGGAACAAGTGTAGTGGCAGCCTTGTTGAGTAGTAACAAGCTAGTAAGAACCCAAGACGGTTCAGCGCTTCTTACTGCGTGTGTACTGGACGATGTAGAGGGTCTCATCATTCTGACCGTCGCGCTGAGCGTCATGGCCAGCGGTGTCCTGATGCCGGTCGATCTGCTTGGTGTCAGTCTGATTTCGACGACATTCATAGTCGGGTCGATTCTCCTTGGAGGGAAACTCCTGCCTCGTGTAATAGTTCGGCTTGAGGGTCGGCTGTCCGACGAAACACTCTTTCCAGTGCTCCTAGGGCTGGGATTGGTCTTCGCGTTCGCGGCGACCTCTGTGGGCTTGGCCGCTGTCACAGGAGCTTTCATTGTGGGCACCATCATTCCGTACAAGCCTGTGGGCGAGAATCTCGCACGACAGCTGGAAATGACGAAGGGCATTTTCACAGCTGTCTTCTTCGCCAGTATTGGGCTGGCAATCAACCCCTTCGATATTCCACTCCTTCTGCCAATGGCCGTGGTCGTTCTGGTCGTGGCTATTGGTGCAAGGCTGGGCGGAGGTCTAGTGGGGGGCCGGGCCGCGGGACTGCATGGCAGAATCCTCCTGAGTTCGACACTCGGCTTGGCTGTGAGAGGAGAGATGTCACTTATCATCGCACGCGAAGCTTTTGCCTCGGGATATGTTGGAACCGATTTTCTTACACTGACGACGATAGTAGTCATAGGTTCCATCTTCGTTGTCATGCCACTCTTCTCCAAAATGGCACAGTCCTTGTCTGTCGGTCAACAGGAGGACTTGCGGAGTCAGTAAGTTTCATCTACTTATTTGACCTAACCGCGATCAGGGATCAGTGGTCTGAGGATGAAAAGACGACATTCGAGCATCGCAATCTTCGTCATCGCCTGCTTAGTCACAGGGATGGTAGTGGCTTTTGCTGACGTAAGGGCAATTGATGGATTCGAGGGATTGTGGCATAGATCACAGATGTACAACTCAAACATGAACGAATCGTACTCTGTGCTCTTCTACTCCGTAAACTTCACGTTCCTATATAGAGAGGAAGTCCCACTAGATGTTCCGATTCGTGTGCACTTCAAGATTACATTCTTAGATGGATCGTTCGAGCTTCTCAACACTTCAATCGGAGGTATGGTCCTTGTTCCTCCTCGAGTTGTGTCAAGCAGCCGCACAAACCCTGCTGCGGCCATTGTTGCGTCCATCGACAGTGAACACTGGTACCAGTGGTACTATGGTGTGTCCGTCTGATGACTTGGCACGTGCGGACCAAGCGAGGATTGATGCAAACAAAGATGGACTGACTGGTGTCCATCCAGAAACACGCTCTTACACCTAGACCGCGCTGGGAGCTCTGCTCCGACAGAAAGACTTAGTATATCTCATCACTGAGATAGGTATTATATCTCAACAATGAGATAGGTATTGAGTACATGGTGAAATGCAATGGAAATCAAGTTTGACATTGGTGCTGAATCGGGTCATCCGCATCTGCCGGTCTTCGTGAATGGGCAGGGCCCCTTCACCTTCACACTGGATACCGGGGCGATTGCAACAACGATTTCAAAATCGCTGGCGGAGAAGCTCAGCATCCGGACCTACGAGGGTGACAGGAAGATTGCGTCCGGTGTCGGGGGCGGTCGTGTTCCGGTCGCATTTGCCAAGGTTGACAGACTGCAAATAGGAACAGAGGTTGTTGAGAATGAGGAAGTGCTCGTCATAGACTTCGATTCAGCCATGGGAGGTTTCTGTTTCACCCCCGGCGTCATCGGGCACTCATTCCTGAAGAACTACGTAATGTCAGTGAACTACCCCGCCAAGAAGATGAAATTGGAGCGGGCGAAGGGTGCTACCTCACGCCGCGACAAGAACCTATCTTGGCAGGAGTTTCAGTACGTCGAAGACTCGCATCTGATAAGCGTCCCAACGCATATCAATGGAAATGGCCCCTTCCATCTTGTGGTTGACACAGGGTCAGGAGGAACAGTCATCACACCCCGGATTGCACAGCAGCTGGGTCTCACTGAAGATCAGGCGGTGGCCGCAGTTCAAGTTGCCAGTCCCACCAATCGGGGATGTGCGGATGGATGCCAAGGCGTAGGGGGAAAAGCACAGGCATATGGTGTTCAGATCGATAGCCTCACTGTCGGTCCGGTCACCCAAAAGAACACAATAGCGGCAGTTATCGACCTCAAGGTGGTATCACCCCGTGGTGAGTTGATACGTGACGGCATTATCGGGTATCCTTTCATGAGGAACCTAGAAGTTGTGATCGACTACCCCAACAGAAGGTTTGCTCTTCTCAGGATTGGGACGGCTAGCTAGAGCCACATTAGGTGAGCTTTTTACACGGCTCACACATGAGATAGGTTGGACTCGCCAACCAGGAGGAGCCCACCATCTCAGTCCCAAGTTGGGAGGTGTATTTCAATTCCGACGAACCGCACGGACTCAGAGCTGCAGGCCAAGCTGAGAACAATGGAATTGATGAGCCGGATCATCAAGATTGACTCCTGCCTATCCATCTACTCCTATCTCATGCTGTTTGGAAAGACAACGCCAGCTGAGCTGAGAAATGCAACCGGTCTGAGCAAAGCGACCATGTTTCGCAGCCTCGCGTTGATGTCGGAAGCAGGCGTGCTTGCACACGAGGAGGACTCGGAAGTGGCAGACAAGAGATACTCTCAGCATTACTACATCTCCCAGAATATCATTGAGATGAACAAGGAGCTCAGTTCTCCGGGTCTGGCATCCTACGCTGAGTCACAAGGCAGAGCGGGCTTGGTGGCCGAATGGATTAGGAACCTTGAGTTCCTTCCAGCTACTCTCAATCAACACACAACCCAGTTGCTCATCTCTATGTCGTGCCAAGAAGAAGTGAAGGAGTCTTCACCCAATGTAGTGACGAAGCTCATGGTCTTCCGTGTCGACGAGGGTGAGAACCCGGGTGAGGTCCTGAAAAGCCTACAGGACTTCGTCGAGTGGTTCGATGGCAAGCACAAGACGAAGCGACGCGACTGGAGAAAGCCGATTCGAAACCCTGTTGTGCTCTCAATGAGTCTTGTGTCTCTCGACAGTGCGGGCCGCTGAACTCGCAAAATCTCGACATCCACATGACTGCCGGGCGTGTGTTTGCCTCACCCGTTGTGGGGTTTCAGTCCCATGAGCGTTCGCCAGTCTAATGCGCACACCCCCACTCTTATTGCGGAGGAAGACAGAAGAGAAACCTGAAACTCTCACAAGAGGGACATGGGCCGCTAGACGGCTGCACAGAAAGGACATGAGAAACATGGCAAGTCGAAAGACAGCATCCTACGAAATCAAGACCTATGAAGAGAAGTTCATCGAGGAACAGGCGAGAATCGGAAGGGAGGCCACCAAGGACTGGACTCAGTACCGGCAGACTCCCGCCGAAGAGCTCAGGAAGACCTACTCGGTTCCAGGTTTTGACCCCAGCACGAGATTCTATGCATTGCTCAAAGGCGAGCTGGTGGGTTATCTGACTGCGTCCTTGGTGAGTGGTTCTGCTGAGAAGACGGCAGTCATGAGGCTCCCAATCGTCAAGAAGGGACACGAGGGGGCACAGAAGATACTCATGGACCACGCTCTGAAGGTTCTCGAGGAGAGAGGTGTGTCAGTTGTCACGACAGAAGCGGGAAAGGGATGGGGCAACTGGGAAACACTCCTCAAGCAGTACAAGTTCGAGGATGCTGGGGTTTCGTCATACCTTGCGGAGAAGAGTATCTCGTCCATCAATCTCTCGCGCCTTCCAGCTCCCCGTGGCGTTGAACAGTACGAGCGCAGCAAGGACCGGGATGCTCTCTGTACGATGCTGGCCGGGTTGGGATTCCCCGCCGAACGGGTGAAACTGCTCGTGGACCAGTATGAGTCGGGTTCCAAGGATTCGTATCTTAGGAGAGTGGCAGTGTTTCGAAAAGACAACAAGACGGTAGCCGCTTCCGCCATGACCGTGCCTGACAATGAGCCTGACGTGGCACGAATTCTCAGAGTCATGATGCTTCCCGGTGTTGACCTGTCTGACGTCGGCGGGAGAATCATCACGAAGTTGATTGAAACAGGTGCAAGAGATGGCCTCAAGAGATTCCGTATGACCTTGTTGCCTGGCAATGTCAAGGAATACAATGATGTGTTCTCTCGCCTCGGAGTGACTGCAGGTCCCTTCATCAACACCTATAGAAAGCGGCTCTAGGTGCACGCCAACCCGCCGTTCTAACGATTGATTCAGAAGCAACAGAGGAGCTAATTGTTAAGTGAAAGCTGAACAAGAGCGTCCTCATGAATGAAACCCTAAAGGTAATCGACAATCGAAGATCCCTTAGAGGCCATGACCCTCGGCCAATTAGCCGGGAGCACAAAGACTGGATCATACACAGCGCAATCCGTGCTCCTACTGCAGGGAACATGATGCATTATTCGATTGTCGAGGTGGCAGACCAGATGAAGAAAGACCAGTTAGTCACAACGTGTGACAACCAGCCCTTCATCGCAAAGGCTCCTCTCGTGCTCCTGTTTCTTGCAGACCTTCAGAGATGGTACGACTTCTTCGAGTTCTCACGGGTTCCTGAGCTCTGCGAAGCCCGGCATATCGAATACTCCACTCCTCAGGAATCTGACCTGCTGCTCGCTTGTTGCGATGCATTGGTGGCGGCGCAGAACGCTGTGATAGCAGCCGAATCACTCGGGATTGGTTCGTGCTACATTGGTGACATAATGGAGAACATAGAGATTCACAGGAAGATGTTTGACCTCCCAAGGTGGGTCTTCCCAATCGCACTATTATGTTTCGGATATCCAACAAAACATGAAACGACACGCAAGAAGTCTCCACGCTTCCCAGAGCAATTCGTATACTTCCAAGACAGATACTCCCGTGTAGATAGTAGACAATTCGACACAATGCTCATGAATCACTTCGGGAACCCAGATACTTTCTACGGAGATGCTCAAAACATAGGACAGAGTATCTACTTGCGGAAGACTGGTTCTGGTTTTGCAGCAGAGATGCGTCGTTCTGTCAAGGTTGCCTTGAGCGACTGGACCCGGTGAGGAGCAGTCAACAGGATTCTAGAGCTCTGGACAGCTGTTGTCGAACCCTAGTTGGAGCTTCATCGTGAAAGCCCTACTTCAGCGTTTCGAACTAGCACTGTAGTACCATGGATATTCGGATTGTAGTTGATTAGATGCAACCCGCGATTGGTAGTACAGTCTAAGAACAGAACTGAGTTGAGGTGCATCTAGAATGCAGCCTCAACTCTTGTGTTTATTTATCTCTGGACCTCAATCTCTTCCAGTGTCTTGCCTTTTGTTTCAAGCGGCTTACCCAAGAAGGCCAGAAGCGGTACAACCATCAGCAAGCCTGCAATAACCCAGAACATATCCATCAAAGGGTACATTGTCAACAGAGATGATGCAAAGAGAGGGCCCACAACATAACCCAATCGAGCACCTGTCACACAGACACCGATACTTGTGGACCTGATCTCCGTTGGGAAGATTTCCGCCAAGTACACGTAGATCCATGCAAGGACCATTGCCATGAAGAAGAACATACCCCAGTAGAAGTAGGAAACACCCGTAAACCCTAAGCCCGCATAGCAGATAACGGAGCCAAGTGAGCCTAGGATTAGCACGATGTTCCTACCGCCCTTGTCCAGCAGCACTCCCGAAACTAGAGCACTGACTGGAAGGAGCAGGCCAGCCACAGTCAGCAATGATGTCCACTCCCCTGGCGACATGCCTTGGACTGATGTGAAGAAGTAACCACCCCATGAGGTGGCCATCTTGAATGAGATGGTCCAAGCCAGATAGACAGTTGTGGCAATTGCGATGTACCTGAAATCCTTTCTCTTGAGCTTCCTCAGTGCATCCATCACGCCAAGTTTCTTCTGTCGCGCCTTCTTGCTATCCATCCAACGCTGTGGGTCCTTCATGAAGTACAAGCCGACAAGAAGGGCCAGCATGAGGAAGAACATTACACCGTAGCCCCAACGCCAGTCAGTAGCATAGATGATACGGTTGCCAAGAATCGCGTACAACGGAATGACTCCAATGAGGAACGCCGCACTTCCGTACATCCCCCGCTTCTTTGCAGGAGCCTCTTCGGAAACTGGCACTTCCCAGAGGTTGGACGTAGTACCCATTATCACGAGCGAGTACAGAAGAAGGAAGATGAACACATCAGCGGACATGTAGACAATGAGGATTGTCGGAACACCCATGACCAATGTGAGAAGCATCATCCCCTTTCTTCTGCCGTATGCATCAGCAAACCAGCCAATGAAGAACACACCGAAGACAATTATGCCGAAGACTCCCTGCAAGAAGGCAAAGTTAGTCGAGGTGAGTCCGAACTCAACAATGGCCAAGGGGAAGGCTGTCGCCTCGATTAGCGAGAGCCAGCTATCCATATTGCTCACGAGACCCATCACGACTACGAGAAAGATGATGTATCTCTTAGACCTGACCTGCCCGGAGGCAGGTTCTCCAGTTATTCCCATAATACTCTCCTCAACGCGAACGATTCTTGGTGAGATGTGTGTGAAAGCCTGTATTAGAATCTTCTTACACTCAGTTGCAGGCAATCACCGAGAGAGCATACAGTCTTGGGTAGAGATGATACTCTCGCCTGGATGGTAGGCAGTTTGACACTATGCTCATGGAGCAATTCGGATCTCCAGACACTTTCTATGGGGATGCTCAGAACATATGACAGAATATCTACTTGCGGAAAACCGGTTCTGGATTCGCTGCCAAAATGCTTTGTTCAGTCAAGGTTGCTTTGAGAAACTGGACCGGGAGAAAAATAATCGACCTAAGTACAGATGACCGGTGTAAACTTCAGTTCAAACTTAAATACCAGTCCGGAAATGATGCGCATCATGCCGGGCAAGCGGGAGTTGTTTAGCTATCAGGGCCTTGGCAGCTCAATCCGACGGGCCTTTGATCTGACCGAGGAGGTCGTGAAGTCTGTGACCTATCACTGGAGGGGCTCTCCGGAAGTGAGTGAGTTCGGTCCAGAGAATGGAGCCATGTACAGGGCCACAGTTTCTCCAATCCGCGTGCTGACGGCCGGGTTTGAACCCCTAGGACCTAGTCTCGTGATTACTCTGGAGGCAGTGTGGTACTTCCACGGAGGGCCCGGGTCCTTTCATGACGCGGTGGAGTCCTTCAGGACAGGTCCGGAGAGAGTGTACAATGAAACGCACCGATACAGTGTGCGCATATCAGAACCGGACAACATTGAACCGGGTCACTACATGGCTTCAATCATGTGCACCGCAGCAGAAACCGTCAAGGTGCCTGAGAAGCATGTCGAACAGGCAGTGGTGAGTCTGTTGTCGCAGATCATAGACGATTTCAGATTGGTCGTGAGTCAGTTCTAGTCTTCCATACTGTTCTCTCGAGGGTTCTTGGGGGCTTGTGTTTGCCTACCCCTGACAGTTGTCCGACTCTATGATATGCTCGGCCATCGTAGAATCGACAGGGACAAATGGAGCCGATTCCGAATCACTCACTCCATCAGACAAGCTGCGACTAAAGGAGAAACACGGTGAGCATCATGAGAGACCTAAGATACCAAACAATCCGAAGAAACCCGGAAGAGATGATTAGTCACCTCGCCTCTTTCAGACTGGCTCCCAAGTTCTCTGTCGGCATATGGTATTTCTCTCCTGCTGGAGGTCGATTCCACGAACGGCTCGTTCCTGAAATGGCCATCGAAGAACGATTGAGCCTAGTGGCTGAAATGAAAGAAATCGGCGTCAGTGGTGTCGAAGCACACTATCCCGATGAGATAAACGAAGACAATGTCCATCTATACAAGAATCTGGAGAAGGAAGCCGGGATTCGAGTCGTTGGAATTCCCCTATCGCATTTCTTCGACAAGAGGTTCGAGTTTGGCGCATTGTCCAATCCCAATCAGGAGGTTCGCAGGCAGGCCATAGAAATAGCAGTCAGAGGCATGGAACTCGCCAAGAAGATTGGTGCAGACAATGTGATAAGCTGGCCCGGTATGGACGGGTATACCTACGACATCGGCACCATTTATCCTTGGATGTGGCAGTACTACGACGAATCCATGGCACAAGCGATGGACAGAGTTTCAGGAGTACGCGTTGCCCTCGAACCCAAACCATACGAACCTGCAATCAACAATATCTTCCGAACAACAGCAGAGGGCATACTAGCCGCACAGCGTGTCGAACAGAAACTGAAGAATCCCGAAAACGCGAAGCTGCTAAAGGAAGGTCATGCGCTCTTTGGCCTAAATCCGGAGTTTGGGCATGTCCGCATGGGGTACGAGAGCGCCGGTGCCGCCTATGCACTAGTATCTATGTACGGTCGGCTCGCTCATGTTCATCTGAACTCGCAGCCTCCCGGGAGTTATGACCAAGACCTGAATGTGGGCGTAGTCGACATCCAGCAGACTCTTGCTATGCTGTTCGCATTGAAGATGGTGGGCTACAGGGAGTACTACGGGATTGACATCAACCCCGAGCACATGCCTGTCGAGCGGGCTGTGGAAATCAATGTCAACATGGTGAGGAAGCTCGCCGCCAAGCTGGACAACCTTCCCTACGATGAAATCGTTGAATGCTATCTCCATCCCGAATCAAACAGAGGGTCTCTAGAGAGGATTCTCATGCACCATCTATACTAGCTAACGACGTAAAGGTTCAAGAAGCCGCATCCGGTTCGTTACTGGGATTCCATTGAAAGGCGTCTACGCAGGTCTAGATGTTTCAACACAGAGCACCAAGCTTGTCATCATCGACTTGGCACGCAGAGCCCCTGTCCATCAGGACCAAGTGAACTTCGACCGTGATCTGCCTGAGTATGGCACGAGGGATGGAGTTCGCAGCGACCCTCTCACCGGCAAATCGGAATCGAACCCCCAGATGTGGCTGGACTCCATTGAATTGCTCTTCAGGCGGCTGAGTTCCAGTCCAGGCCTTGCACGCTCAATCAGGGCGATTTCAGTTTCGGGCCAACAACATGGCCTAGTCGCTATGACAAAGGAAGGAGAACTTGCTCGACCATACTCTAAGCTGTGGAACGATTTCTCTACAGAAGACGAGTGCCGGATACTGAATGAACAGGTCGGCGGCGTTAGGGAGATGATAAGAGAGATCAGTAACACCCAGCGTACTGGGTACACCGCCGCCAAGATTCTTCATATGAAAAGACACGAACCAGAGATTTACCAGAAGACATCCACATTTCTATTGGTTCACAATTTCATCAACTGGTATCTCACGGGCGGGAAGGACAGAGGGATTGCAGTCATGGAACCCGGCGATGCTTCAGGGACTGCACTATGGAATCCCAACACGAAAGACTGGTCTGACAGAGTACTGGATTCCATTGACCCCGGGCTCAAGTCAAGACTCCCTCCTGTCAGACCTTCGAGAGAGCTCATTGGCAGAATCAGTCGTGCTCTTGCAGAGAGGTACGGATTCCCGAGAAACTGCATGATCGCTTCAGGGTCTGGAGACAACATGATGGCGGCCCTTGGAACAGGCAACTTCAAGGAAGGAGTTGTGACGGTCTCTCTTGGTACAAGTGGAACTGCCTACACCTTCATGAGAGAACCCTTTGTCGACGTCGAGGGAGAGATCGCATCCTTCTGTGACGCGACTGGTTACTATCTACCTCTGGTGTGCATATCCAACATGGCAAACGGATACAATGAGATCCTAGAGCAATTCAGTCTCTCCCATGACGACTTTGACAGCGTAGTACGCAAAACACGTCCTGGCAATGAAGGTAGAGTTCTGTGTCCTTGGTATGTTGGAGAACGCACTCCAGACCTGCCCTCGGCATCGCCAGTGTACTTCGGCTTTGGGTTGAGCGACTTCACTCCGCCCATTCTTGCCCGAGCGGTCTTAGAGGGACACATCATGAATCTGTATCAAGGATTCTCTAGACTTCCTGTCCGACCCAAGGAAGTACGCCTCACCGGGGGCATGGCTGCAAGTCAGGCATGGCGAGAGACTATTGCTAACGTATTCAACTCAGAAGTTGTCTTGGTCAAGGGTGAAACTGCTGGACTAGGAGCTGCAATGCATGCAGCATGGTCACACCAGCCCAATCTAGAACTCGAAGAGGTTGTTGACAGTTTCGTGAAGGTCGATGAATCTCTGCGAATCATTCCGGATGCTGAGCTGGTGAAACTGTACACGGATTTCGGAAAGCTCTACTCTGCTGTGTCGAGAGCAATTAGGGGCCTTAGTGGTCCGAACCCATTCGAACTCAGAAGGGAATTCTTGTTGGCACACTTTAAGTGAGTCTTGTGTGTCAAGATGCGTCGATGCCAGAAGAAAGGAAGGACATCAGGAATTGGTCAAACCTACGTGGTCTTTCCAGAGATGAGATAGAAGAAACCGCCCGAGCGGTCCTCTCTGAAATGAGTCTTGAGGAGAAAGCAGGTCAGTTACAGGGTGATAGACCATTCATTCGTGGTCTGGTTTCTATGCTTAGGCGCTACAACAAGGAGCCGTATCCTGCAGGGGCTTGCCCAAGGCTAGGAATACCGCCCATACTATTCGGTGATGGACCACGAGGAGTTGTAGTAGGAAACTCCACATGTTTTCCAGTTCCGATAGCCAGAGCCGCATCGTGGGACGCAAGTCTGGAAGAGAGGATCGGAGAAGCCATTGGGACAGAGCTCCGTGCGCAAGGAGGTAACTACTTCGGTGGTGTCTGCATCAACCTCCTCCGGCATCCATCTTGGGGACGTGCCCAGGAGTCATACGGTGAAGATTCCTTCCTCACTGGAGAGATGGGCGCAGCTTTGGTACAAGGCGCTCAGAAGCATGTGATAGCCTGCATCAAGCACTACGCCGCCAACAGCATGGAGAACGCACGCTTCAAAGTTGATGTACAGGTCGATGAACGTTCACTCCGTGAGGTCTATCTGCCCCACTTTGAGAGGTGTGTGAACGCTGGTGCAGCCTCCGTAATGGGGGCATACAACAAGGTCAACGGTGACCGTTGTTGTGAGAACAAGCATCTCCTTCGAAACATCCTGAAAGGGGACTGGGGCTTCGATGGATTTGTGATATCCGATTTCATCTTCGCAGTAAAAGATGGTCGGAAAGCACTCAATGCAGGTCTCGATGTTGAAATGCCCCTGCCATTCAGAATGAAGCCCAAGAACATACTGAAATGGGTTAGGGCAGGAAATGTGAGTGAGGCTGTCATTGACGAAGCTGTGCTCAGAATACTGAGGACCAAGCTGCGATTCAATCGAGACCCCGAACCCTCCATGTACTCCAAGGATAAGATAGCTTCTCCTGCTCACCGAGCCTTGGCATTAGAGGCTGCTCGCAAGGGCATCGTGCTGCTACAAAACAAGAATCGGTTTCTGCCACTTAGCAAGAACGCAACAAAGAAGATCGCAGTAATCGGAAAGCTGGCTAACGTAGGCAATATAGGAGATAGAGGATCCAGCAGAGTATACCCGAACTACGTCATCTCACCCTACAAGGGAATCCGCAATCTGGTGGGAGAAGACACTGAGGTTGTACTATTAGAGAGCGACAATCCCAGAAGGGCTTCGAGAATCGCAGCAGGAGTTGATGCAGTCATTGTAGTGGCTGGATACACCCACAAAGAGGAAGGAGAGTATGTTGCAGCGGGTGTCTTCAGCAAGGGCGGAGACCGAATCCGACTTGAACTGCCTGAGAAACAAGAGCGATTGATTTCTGCAGTAGCTGAGGTCAATGCGCGAACGGTTGTTGTCATTGAAACCGGGAGTGCTGTCATAACCACGAACTGGAAGGATAGAGTGGCAGCAGTCATGATGGCGTGGTATCCTGGGATGGAGGGAGGTAACGCAATCGCTGAGGTCATATTCGGAGAAACAAACCCGAGTGGAAAGCTGCCAGTGGGTCTTCCGAGTTCCCAAGATCAGTTGCCACACTTCGACAAGAATGCAGGATCGTTGACCTATGATTTCTATCATGGGTATTTTCTGGTCGATGTGAAGGGCTACAGGCCTGCATTTCCATTTGGTTTTGGACTCAGCTTCACAGACTTCGCATATTCGAATCTTAGGCTTGACAAGGAGTCCTACAGAAGTGGTGAAGCCATCTTGGCGTCGGTTGATGTCGAGAACACAGGGTCAATGCCCGGCGACGAAATCGTTCAACTGTATGTTGGGTATGAAGGCTCATCAGTAGATAGACACCTGAAGGATCTTCGGGGATTCAGTCGTGTATCGCTATTCCCCGGCGAAACAGTAACTGTCACCATGAACGTGCCGTTATCTAGTCTTGCGTTCTACAGCATTGAAAAGGCCGCCTGGGAAGTCGAGAGGATCACGTACAGAGTGCTTGTAGGCCCCAGTTCGCAGAATGACGCCTTGTTGCGGACTTCATGTATGGTTCACTGAAGAAGAAACGGGACCAAGTCAGGGTCCCCATCCAGCACAGACTAGTATGTACCATGGCCCTGTAACAAAGAATCATCGTGTTACACGTCTGCTTCAGTTTGAAGCCACGGGAGCCGGAAAGCGGTGTGTCTTGTTTCACTTGCTCGAGAACATATGCATATAAGCGTACAAAGTACTTTGTGATACAGAGTGAATTGCACACCTGTTGAGGTATTCAAGATGTCTACTGAGAAGGACCTGCTCGAACTTGAGCAAAATGTGCATCGGGAAGCGATGAAAGATGGCCTGCAAGAGCTGCTGATGGCATTGATGCTTTGTTTTTCTGGAGTTGTGCTTGTCGACGGTAGATTCGTCATCTTTCTTGCATTAATCATAGTCTTTCAGACGACAGTCATCGAGAAGTTCAGGGAGGCCTATACATACCCGCGACTTGGCAAGTTCAAGACTCGCGAGGAAAAACAGCAGTTGTCAGTCACCGGTGTCCTATTCACAGTGGTGCCCCTAGTCATACTCCTGGGTTTCATGATGATTGCTTCCCACCTAGAACTGACGTATCTGTATCCTTGGCTCATCTGGGCTCCTGCCGCATTCGGACTGGTCTTTGTGGGCCCGTCGATGTACCTTGTGGGCAAGTCCGGTCTAAGGAGGTACTATGGTCTGGCTGGTCTTGGCATCGTGCTTGGGCTGCTATTCTCTCAGTTTGCCTTTCCAACCCCACTAGATAGACTGGTCGTATACTTGTTTTCTTTGGCTGTCATAATCGGTGTTGTCGGTGGGATGATCCTAGCTCGCTTCCTGAGCACGTATCCGGTTCTCATCACGGAGGATTCTGCGAATGGTGCCCAGTGAAAGGAAGGACGTGGAAGGCGAGATTGACAGAATAATCCACGAGCCTGCTAGGCTGAGGATTATGGCGCAGCTGTATGTTGTAGAAAGCGCGGACTTACTCTTCCTCCAACGCCAGACAGGTTTCACGTGGGGCAACCTATCATCTCATACCTTGAAGTTGGAGGAGGCAGGATACATCGAGGTGATCAAGGATTTCGTGGGTAAGAAACCCCGCACAACTCTGAAGCTCACTAGTAGCGGCCGCAGAGCTTTTCTTGATTACCAAAGAGCCATGAAGAAGGTTCTTGGTGTCACATAGCTCTCTTACAGCTTCCTGTCAATGCCAGGAGCCTGCTTGGTTCGTGAGTCTGCGCTCGCACAAAGGGAATGGAGCACGTATTTAACATCCCAATGATTGCTATCGGTCACGATGAACACAGAAACGAACAATGCAGGAACACGTCGCGAGAACATCCACCCGGGTCTTGTGGTTGATGTAATCCTGAAGAAGGACCAAGCCACAGGCAAGTTGACCCGTGGCGTTGTCAAGGATATTCTTACGAACTCCTCCGTTCATCCTCGCGGCATAAAAGTCCGGCTGAGGGACGGACAGGTCGGTCGAGTAAGTGCAATTGTCAAGCAGCCCTCCGGGAAACCGGCAGTGTGAGGTCTTCCCTGATTCCAAATCAGGTCGTGAGAGTGTTATGCCTGGACGAAGCAGGAATCGTGGTCTTGAGCGTCCGCCGCGAGGATATGCTGTCGCTGCGCTTGTGGGATTGGATGACCATCGCGCAGCCCTTTGGGTTGTGCACAGTCAATCAATCAAACAGCACGGGTCCATCGACTGGCCCAGAGATTGCGACGGAGGTAGCGAAGGTGACCGCTACAACTTCTTCAACGCCATCATTGCAGCTCTGAAACCTGTATTCTCGAGCGGCGTGGGCAGCCTCGTAGTTGCCAGCACCGGAAACGGCGGCGCACTAGCCGATAGATTTGTCGCTCATGCACGCAAGCATCACGCCTACCTCGTACGTGCCATCCGAATGGAGAGCATCGCTGCTGATGCAAGCACAATCAACGCCGTCAAGGTCCTAGTCAAGACGCAGGCGTTTCAGACGGTCGCCGCGAATGTCATCGAGCGGGAATCGGACAGCTTAATCGAATTGCTGGATGCAAGATTGTCTGATGACACCGGACGCTTCACTATTCTCTTCTCACTTGAAGAGATTGACCGGTTCTTCAGGACATTGTCCAAGGCTGGTCCCGTTTCCGTCGGAGTCCCTGAGCACATACTCATGACTGAGAGGTTCTGGGCAGCACAGAAGAGCAGTCCTCGCCTACAGCGAATCACAGATCTCGCTCGCAACGCAGGGGTGAAGATTCGCGTTTTTCAGGAGGACGACAAGGCTGGGGGACGTGTTGCCCAGCTGGGCGGTCTCGTATGCATAGTGCACGTGAGCTAGTGCTGAGGATGATTGTGTGGAAGACTCACGGCTGGTGTTGCCACACATGACTAGGTTTAAATGAATCTGGATTCATCATCGACTTATCGTTCTCTGTGCCTGCTCTCACAGTCGCAGACGAGGTGTGAAAGATGGCAAAGACCGCAGTTCAGAAGGACAGTCTAGTCCCGCCTGATGTAAGGGAGAAGATGGAGCATATCAAGCACAAGGTTGTGATACTCTCTGGCAAGGGTGGCGTAGGCAAGAGCACAATCGCCGCGAACCTGGCAATGGCATTTGCTGGGAGAGGTTCGAGAGTGGGGATTCTGGACGTTGACATCTATGGGGCCAGCATACCCAAAATCCTTGGTCTGGAAGGAATACATCCCGAAGTGTCCAATAAAGCAATCATACCTGTTCCAGGCCCACTGGGCTCTAAAGTGATGAGCATGGGTTTCCTTCTGAGAAATGCCGATGACGCTGTCGCTTGGCGAGGTCCATTGGTGGCCAAGGCAATAGGCCAGTTCCTCAGCGATGTGTTATGGGGCGACCTAGAGTTACTTGTGGTAGACCTGCCACCCGGGACGGGTGATGAGATTCTAAGTATCCTTCAGTCAATACCTGGTGTTGACGGGACTCTAATTGTGTCTACTCCTCAAGAGGTTGCAGTCCTCGGTGCTCGACGGGCAATACAGCTCGTGCAGATGATGAATGTCCCGGTTCTGGGAGTGATTGAGAACATGGGGGAGTTCGTCTGTCCCAAGTGTGGTGAACGATACAGGCTCTTTGGCGACGGTGCTGTCCAGAAGGCCGCAGCCGAGTACGGGGTCCCGTATCTGGGTTCGCTGCCTCTAGATCCGAGAATAGTGAGCCTATCCGACGAGGGGACGCCATTTGTGATTTCGATGCCCGATTCAGAATCCAGTAGGGCGTTCTCAGAACTGGTAGTCAAAATCAGCGAGCAGATCGGGCTATGATGGGTCGTGTTTTGGTCCTGCTGCTGAATGGGGCGCGTGGTGATGGGACCGCCGGTAGTCCTTTGCACTTCCACACCTGTGTAGGATGGTTCAGGTATTGATAGTCACAGTTGCCTCAGGCAAAGGTGGAACTGGCAAGACAACCGTGGCTGTCAATCTCGCCCTCTCACTCGGCAAAGTGAGTCTGCTCGATTGCGATGTCGAAGAGCCAAATGCTCACCTACTTCTTCAGCCAACTCGGATTGTGAGTCGTGATGTCGAGCGTCTGGTTCCCGCAATCAATGAAGCCCTGTGCACACTATGCTCCAAGTGCGTACAGTTCTGCAGGTTCAATGCGCTGTTCCTCGGACGCGACAAGGTGTTCGTCTACGAGAACATCTGTCGCTCATGCGGCGGCTGCTCAGTCGTATGTCCCCCTACTGCAATAGAAGAGATTCGAAGAACCATTGGCAGGCTCCACATTGGGCGCGTAGGTGACATGAGGTTAGTGTCTGGAGAGCTCAATGTGGGCGAAACTGTGGCTAATACACTCATCAAGGCTGTGAAGTCCGAAATAGACCAAGACTCTGTCAACATACTTGATGCTCCACCTGGCACTGCCTGCCCGGTCATAGAAACAATGCGTGGAAGTGACTACGTGATACTGGTCACCGAACCCACGCCATTCGGAGCGTACGATCTCTCTATCACTGTTGACGTAGTTGAGAGACTTGGGATGTCCTGTGGAGTGGTGATTAACAGGTCCACTATCGGAAGCGATGTCGTCAAGGAGCTCTGCCAGAAAAGAGGGATACCTATCCTACTCGAGATCCCGTTCGAGAGGAGAATCGCCGAGCTCTACTCAAGAGGGGTGCCATTCACCAGCACAATGTCGGAGTGGGTTCCTAGGTTCCGGCGAATGTACGATGATATCAAGGAGGCTGTTTCCGCCAGTGGATGAAATCACCATCGTGAGCGGTAAGGGTGGGACAGGAAAGACCACCATCTGTGCCTCTTTTGCCGCGATTGCAGGCAGCATTGCAATGGCAGACTGCGACGTTGACGCCTCAGACCTTCATATTCTCCTGCAGCCAGATGTTGCCAAGACCGAAGAGTTCAGGGGTTCGGATACAGCTGTCATAGACAAGGACCTGTGTACCATGTGTGGCGTGTGCGAGCTTCACTGCCGTTTTGATGCGGTCCACCCGCCCGTAATCGATGATCTCGCATGTGAAGGATGCGGACTGTGCAAGCATCTATGTCCAGAGGGCGCCGTCGTGATGAAGAAGCGTCCTTCTGGCCATATTCACACTTCGAGGACTAGGTTTGGTCCAATGGTACATGCTCGACTGCTGCCCGGCGAAGGTCATTCAGGCAAGCTTGTAACTGAGGTGAGAAGACGTGCTGTCGCACTCGCAAGAAGTGAGGGCTTTGGAGCTGTCTTGATAGACGGATCCCCGGGAATCGGATGCCCGGTGATTGCTTCACTCACTGGGATATCTCTCGGGATTGTGGTTGCAGAGCCCACTGTGACTGGAGTTCACGACATGAGTAGAGTTCTGGATCTTCTGACACAATTGGGTGTTCCCTCTGCTGTCATCATCAACAAGTTCGACATCAACGCTGACATGACTCATCAAATCATGAAATCATGTGGAATCTCCAAGGTTCAGGTCTTGGGCGTACTTCCGTTTGATAAGACTGTGACTGAGTCTATGGTAGCTGCAACGACCATGCCTGAGTACGCACCGAATCATCGAATCACTGGAGCGCTCACGAGGATGTGGCAGAATGCCATCCATATGGATCGTAGTCGAGCGCAGTAGGACTATGGAGCCACGATCACACGAGCCCGATGTGGAAGAGTTCTTGCAGCGAGAAGCTCCAACGATGTGTGAAGCTTTATTGGGGACTGAGGATGACCAATCCTGCCATGCCTCGACGAAAGGTGCGGCGGCTGGTCCGCCAAGAACCGCCTGTGTCCGTATTCAAGCCTGCAGGAGTCCCTGCGAGAGAGCTTGAAACAATCGTCTTGACTGTGGACGAGTACGAGGCAATCAGACTGGCTGATTCCGAGGGCCTAGGCCAGAGAGATGCATGTGAAGCCATGCGTGTGAGTCAGCCAACATTCAATAGGATACTCTCTTCTGGAAGGATGAAGATGGCAACCGCCCTAGTGAAGGGGTGTGTTCTTCGGATTGAGGGGGGCCACTATCTACTGGGAGATGGAACAGGCACTTTCGAGTGTGCTCAGTGCGGCCATATCATGAAAAGAAGTGGGAAGAATCCGACATCTTGTCCAAAGTGCGGATCCACGGATCTACGTTGGATCCGAAGGAGAGTCTGACGTCTTCTGCTCTCCCATGCCGGCCCTCAGAGCCCCCTCTCTGGTTTACCAATGGGTTTAAGAATCTAGACTCATAATGGGAAACGAATCCTGATTCGATAGACATAAGTAGTCGACTCAGGGACCATCAGATGAACCATAATCGGGAATCGGGGTGAAACCCAATGGCAAAGATAGGCATCAGTTCTGCAGGTCCAAGTCTTGACTCGCCTGTGGATCCTAGGTTCGGACGGTGCACGTATTTCATCATAGTTGATGTTGACACGATGGAGTCCAGAGCGGTTCCCAATGCCGCAACAGGTGCATCTGGAGGAGCCGGTATACAAGCGGCGCAGATTATGGCGTCTGAGGGTGTAGGCACGGTGGTCACTGGCTCAGTAGGTCCGAATGCCATGTCTGCTCTGAAAGGCGCGAGGATAGCAGTGCTCTCAGGCAGTGCGGGCACAGTCAGGCAGGCAGTGGAATCATTCAAGCAAGGACGGCTCTCTCAAATCGAAACGCCAAGTCCTGCCTACACGGGCATGGGGATGGGTCGTGGTCGAATGGGAACCCGCGGAAGAGGGTGGCGGCGGTGAGCAGAAGGATACTGATTCCTACAGATGATTCCGAGGGTACAATACTCGCAAGCCATTTTGGCCGCGCACAGTATCTCCTCGTAGTGGAGCTTGACAGGAATAAACAAGTCATAAGAAGACAGACTCATCCCAACACCGGGGAACACACTGGCGGTCAAGGGTACACACATGAGAATGTCCTCCGCCTGAAGCCAGATGTAGTGATTGTGGCCGGCATGGGGCCAAGGGGTCTCTTGTCATTCCAGAGTCAGAACATCCCTGTGCTTCGTGCTGACAGTCAACAGGTGGATCAAGTTGTCAGGAGCTACTTGTCGGACCGCCTCGAGGAATTGACTGAAGGTTGTCGCGAGGGGCACCACAGGGACTAAGGGATGCCTAAGACAGTCCATCTGACCGTTCGCGTCTAGTTGGCACGTCTAGAGCCCCGGAGTAGCTAGGGACGAACAACCGCTTTCCCACTGTCATTCAGGATGTGCGTTTCTCATCTCATTGTCCATGTTCTCCGGGCTAGCATGGCCGGGACCGGATTTAGCCCGGTTTCATTCGTGTGAATGAATCGGCACTAACTACTGTTACTGAAGCTCTTCAGTCCGCTTCTCAATTCTGGCTAGAGCCTGCTGGATATTCTGCAGTTGGGCCTCGATTGCCTCTTTCTGCCGGTTCAGCAGTTCGAGTTCTTGGGCCGGGGTGATTGATCCTGAAGATACTGTTGGAACACCTGTTGTGCGCCATTGTCCGAGCGTCCAGCAGGAGCCCGGGCCATACAGCCATCCCGGCCTTTGCCACGGGGGCAAGTCTCGAAACGGACCATTACCTGGCCATGCACCGCTTCTTCCTCTGTTGCCATATCTCATATGCATTGTTTCTCCTTAAGATTTCTGTGCATACGCACACTATTAATTCTGTGCATACGAACAAATATAAGTGTATCGAAAATCTCAGTAATCGCGAGTCCTGATGAGGACTGGAACTGGTGGGTCTGAATGCAGCGACGAAGAAGAGGCGGACGAGGCCGTTTCCCATTGCAGCCGAATATCGGCAGGCTTCTCCTCACTCGAAGGATGAACCCAGAGCCCGTGCAAAATATAGAGGCCATATTCCTCGACTTGGCTGAGGCCGAAGTACTCAGGCTCGTTGACCTTGAGGGGCTGTACCAAGAACAGGCAGGATCCACCATGGGTTTGTCAAGAGGCACAGTCTGGCGAATTCTCGAGAGTGCAAGGAGAAAAGTTGTTCGCTCTATCTATGAAGGTAGATGCCTCATCATCGCAGCATCCGATGAGGTCGACGCCCCGACTTGATGACTGGCTCTAATGGTCTCTCGTGTCGCACTGGGAAGCACGTCTTCCCACTCACCCTGCAGTGTCTTCTACAACGTGAAGTCATCCGTTCTTGTGCCATGCATCATAAGTCCCGAATCAGAGAACGCAATCCTCCCTGATGGTCGCATAAAAGGAGCAAGGAGAGAGGTACTCTCTCTCCTATGGCATAGATGTGTACCACATCTGTCTGGCTTGAGTGTAAGATAGTGAGTGTGGACCAAGAGGTCCGCTGCTCGTTGACTAACGCAGGAACTTGCCAACGAAGGGAGAGGTCTCGCCTCGGCGCATGAAGTGACCCGAGGGGCCCTCGCCAAGGAACTCAGAGAACCACGACTCGTGTTCGATTTCCTCGTTAAGGATGGCCAAAGCCAGGTCGTAGGTCCTGTGGTCCTTGCCCGCAGTCATGTGACAGATCTGTGTGTAGCCTCTGACTGCGCATCGCTCCGCCTCTACGAGCACATTCATTATAGCCTTGACGTCCTTTGCATCCTTGGGAAGCTTCGCCGGCGGGCATGCCGATAGATTGTGGAACTCAATCATTCCTGCAGGCAACTCGCCGCCCAGTTCATAGATGCGGGGAAAGAGCGCCTCGAAGTGGTTCCTGTCCTCTATGCGTGCCACTTCAGCAATCTCCTTCAAACCCTCACCCTCAAGTCCAATCAGGTTGGCTCTCAGGATGGTGTAGTAGTAATATGTTGTCAGTTCAGCTGCTGCGTTTTTCACAAGAAGGCTAAGAAGCTTGTCGACATCGATTCCGGCTTTCTCAACCATCTCTCTAGCTACTCGTGCCAATAATGTTTCACCTTAGAGTCAGGTAAAACTAGGTTCTATATAAAACTTACTGCATATACTTTTATAAGCCGCACCGCTTTGTCCAGATGTGTGATGGAACTCCTCAAGAAGCACGGACTCCGTTTGACGCCGCAACGCCTTGAGCTGGCCAAGATCCTTGAGAAGCTGGGGCCCAAACACCCATCATTCTCTGAGATCTGCGAAGCGATGAAGAGAAAGCATTCAAACGTGAGTAGGTCGACGGTGCTAAAGAACCTCAACGAGATGGTGGGGCTGGGCTTGATCAGCAGCTTCTCTTATGGTGGCGAAACTCGCTACGAGATGAATCCTGACCTACATGTGAACCTCGTGGATTCGAACGGCATGATACTGGATCTTAATGATGAGGAAGTGAAACAGCTGATGCTGAGGCTCGTGGATCTGGTCAGTCGCCGAGCAGGTGTTAAGACAAAACACATTCTGGTCATAGCCGAATGAGCTTTCTGAACAAGTCTTGTCTTTGCGGCGCGGCATGAACGCCGCAACACCTATCGGAACTGTACTCTGCCGTTGATGGCTGTGACGCACCAAAGGCAGATCAAAGGGTCCTACGAGTCTGATTGCCGAGACATGGGTTCCGTCTGCCTACGCGCTAGATAATCCTTATAGAAGCAGCCTGCAGTCAGTCCTGCGGTGTAGTGATTGAATCTAGTGCTTCGGCCTATCGGAGTAATCAAGACTCAGTTTGATACCAGCGAAGGGGTCCCTATACAGTCAAGCAAATCAGAAGCCATGGGTGAGGCTGTTGTCTATGAGGAATTCTCTCCCGGACTCGAGTCACTGGATAGCTTCACTCATGCCATACTCATCTACTGGTTTCACAGATCAGCTGGGCCAAGACTCCTCTTGACTCCCTACTTAGACTCACGAGAAAGAGGAGTCTTCTCGACAAGAGCCCCCTCCCGACCGAATCCCATCGGGCTCTCAGTCATAGAAATCGCAGAGGTCAAACGCGATCGTGTTCTGTTCAGGGGAGCTGATATGCTCAACAACACTCCTCTCCTCGATATCAAGCCCTTTGTTCCTGAGTTTGACAATCGACTCGAGGCAAGTTCAGGCTGGTTGGATAAGTTACTACGCGACAGTAATCAGTCGTTTGCCGCGGATGACAGATATCAAGCGTGAACACAGTGTGTCTATCACGTTCCGTTTTGTGCTTCGGCATCAATTCAGAATCCGTGCGCCGTCATCCTCTTGCATGTACTATCCTCCTCCTGCTGGCACCTAGGGAATGATTGGAGAATTGACCCGCACTCGTCATTCAGCCACGATGAGCTTCGCGTGGGCCGCTTCATGACATAGAGCCTGCAGAATCACACTCTTCAGGTATGATTTTGTTCCGCGTCGTGCCATATATGCGGGGAGTCACAGAGGAGGTTTCTCATAGTCACACTGGCGAATACTGATATATGGAGCGAATCCAGTCAGATAGAATATGAACGGTCAAGCTGCTCAGAAGGCGGCCCTGACGGCATACGCCAACGCCTACCTTCAAGCACACAAGGTTGCCTTCGGGCTCGACCACCCCACCGCATCCCATTGTCGGAGCATTGAGTTTGTCGACGTTCCGCACGTTGGATCTTTCAAGGGTCGTAAGATGCTGGCCAAGGACCCCGAATCTTGGTTCGCCTACCTTGCGACAAATGGCGTCCAACATCTAAGACTGCACTACAGCTCCGCATCAGGGGAAGGGTTGGCAGACAGGACAAGTGTAGCCTTCTCAGGAGGGGGCGGTTATTGGTTCATAGAAACCGTACGCCCAGCCGGGAGTGCTCTGTGGGAGTCGGTGTGGAGGGTTCCAAGCAATCGCGGAAAGAGAATCTGGAAGGTCTGGTACGTCCTATCCAAGGTAAGACCTGAGGAGATCCAAGATACTCCGTGCTCAATCGGAGACGTACGTAAGGAATTACAGCAGGCCTTGGTGGACATCTCTTCGTTCGCAGAGAAACATGATGACACGAAGGAATGGGTCAGCTATTTTCAGCGTGCCCTAGATGCACTTGACGCCGAAGTTGATGTCATGACCATAGAGGTTTTTCCTGCGGGCTGCTTCACCAGAGATGCTGAACAGCTGATGGCTGCCAGCAGGCATGCGTTTGTCTTCGGCGGAATGGGGTCGTGGAATGACGTTCTCTTCGGGGCTGCTGACGAACTTCAAAAGGAGTATGACAGGGTTTCCAACCGTTTGTACGATGCAATCTGCAGAGGTATTGTGACCGCAGTGAACAGCTTTCCGTAGGCATGACTGTCAAGGATATCCGCCCTGATCGAGCCTTCTACTCATCTCGCGTCGGCCGAGTGGGCTCGCTTGCGATTCCTGCGTATGGATTGAGCCATTCTTTTTATGGATTGCACGCACTTGATGTTGAGGCTGAATGAGCCATGGTCACTCTACAGGACCTCGAAAAGAAACGGTCACTACGCGAAACGCGACTCCGTGCAGCCCTTGAAAGTCTGATTGACACACTGAAGTCTCTTGGAGCAAGGAGAGTGTTTCTGTTCGGTTCACTTGCACGAGGAGAGGTTACAGAGTGGAGCGACTTGGATCTGCTTGTGGTCATGCCATCAACAAAGCCCGGGAGAGCATGGCGCAAGACAGTTCTAGAGAGTGTGAAGAGGGAGGTTGCCTGTGACATCTTGGTCTTCACAGAGAACGAGCTCGATGAAGACCTGCCTGCCAGTTCCTTCCTCAGGCAGATCATCCAAGAAGGAGTTGTAGTCTATGAGAGCAGATCGTGAAGAAGAAGCACATCGATGGTTTACACAAGCAGAAGATGAGCTTCGAGATGCTCGCATGCTTGGGGAATAGACGAGATACTATCTCGCCCTCTATCTCTGCCAGCAGAGTGCTGAGAAGGCACTGAAAGCCTTCTTGTATTGGCGAAACCAAGGTCCTTTGCTGACGCACTCCGTCACGACTTTGCTCGACTTAGCCACCCAGCTTGACAGTTCGTTCGAGCAGCTATCCGATGCCAAGAGGTTGGACGACTATTACATACCAACGCGATACCCGAATGGTCTACCGGGTGGGATTCCATCGCGCCATTTCAATGCCCCCGATGAGGTTTCGAAGGCGCTTGCTGTCAGTTCCTCTGTTCTGGGCGCAGTTCGAGAAAAGCTGACTACGAGAGCTAGGTCCAGAAAGTAGCCTACCACAGTCCAACGTGAATGGCGAAGTCAAGTCTTCTTCTCTGATTGGAATGCACTGCGTGTACAACAGAATCCGACCTGTGTTGCGTACAGCAACGTTATGGCCAGCCAGACGGGAGCAGCAGGAATCATAGTCGTGGCTGCCATCATGATCGGCATTGTTGCCCAAGGTATGCAACAGCTGCGTAGAAGTTGGACAATCTTGGACATTTTCGAGTAGGGGCTTAAACAGCTCGAACCAGACATCTCTTTGAGGCTGACTCGACACATTCCAGCCTCAAGGAGTACGACCCCAGTGCCGTTTCTGGGAGGACAAAGACTCCTGTGTCCAACTTTGTCCAACTTACAATGAACGGTGCACATCACTCCCTGAAACCCGCAGCTTTGAGCTTGGTGTTTACGCTACTCAAGCCAAGAGTGCTGAGGGTCTCCGGAGTTGGGACACCATTATCATCCCAACCTACGGCGAGATAGTAGTCTGCTCGCGCTTTCTCGAAGGATGCCCTGTCCAATGCCTTGCCTTTGTAAGGTCCTGAAGGCAAAGGCTCCCAGAACCTAGGCGGATTGTCATCATCAGTCTTGGGCCTCCAAGTGACATCGGGTCCTCCAAGTAACAACATTGTTCTCTGTAGCTGAAGTATCCTTAGGGCTTTCTTGCTGTACCATTCTTCTGCTGTCTGTTTCCATCCTGTGATGGCCGTATAGAAGCGGAAGACCTGCTCGTTGTCAACGCTCTTGGCGAACATGCAGTAGACTGCGGAATCGTGCAGAATCGCAGACAACTCGCCGCCCTCTCCATTCGGCGGGAAGCGAGCTTGAGAACCATGATCGCCTCCTTGCACCGAACATGCATACCCGATATGATTCGATATGAAGTCTTTTTCACTCCTGATACCGTGGCCTCCGATTGCCATGCCTTTCTCCTGTACGACATACTGAGTGAGGTCTACTCCTTTCATCTCTCCGATTCTCAACGCAGCCCGATAGACCCCCTGTGCTAGGATGTCGCCAATCCCTTGTCGATTGACGACTAGATTCATCAATGCCTCGAATGCATCTGGATTCCCCCATTCAAGTTCTATTCCCTCAAGGTCATCCTTTGTGAGAATGCCTCTCTGGTACAACTCTCCTGCAAGACCAAGAACCGCTCCCCCTTGGATTCCGCAGAGACCCATTTCGTTGACGACTTGGGCGAGGTGAATGTTCACTTCGGGATCAAACACACCCAGGTTCGTTCCGTCATATGACTGCAGTTCATAATCTGGGTTATCACAGATGGCACCTTCGTACTTTCCACTCCTCAGGACAGCCAGCTTGAGACAGGTCACAGGGCAGCCAAAGTCACCCCAGTACTTTTTCACCCAGAACTTGTCAAACTCATCTCCGATATACGCTTCAACATCGTGCCATTCCTCCTGCCAGTTCCTTATTGGTTCTGAACTTGTCCCAGCTCCGAAGTAGTATCCACCGTTTCCAGTCCCCCATCGTCTGAACTGCTCTCTCTCGAAGCCCTTCGCTGACATGGTCTTGTACATGGCGGCCACAGATTTCGGATTATGTACATCTGGAAGAGGTCCGAAGCCCTTTGTGACGACTGCCTTAAGATTCTTGGAACCCATTACCCCGCCGTATCCGCCATAACCAGCCGCATGAGCATACTTAGCAAGCACGACCGCGACTCTGGTTGCGTGCTCTCCCGCAGGTCCGATGTAGAGTATTGAAGGTTCTCTCACCTCTCCGTATCTTGGACGCTTGGCCTTTATCTCATCGATCGATTGTCTAGTGAGATAGCGTACTGTTTCTCTGGCCTGCTTGCCCCAAATCGATGATGCGTCCTTGATCTCAACCTGGTCATCGAATACCGTTATGTAGCATGGCCTTTCTGCTCGTCCCGTGATTATCAGCCCATCATGGCCTGCACACTTCAGGTCAACACCAAACTCACCAGCAACGGTTGAGCCAACAACGCCATTACACTGAGGCGACTTGCCCGATACACAGATCTTTGTACCCGGGAAGTAGCCTGTCAGTGGACCTGACAGCATCAATAGGATGTTCTCAGGACCAAGAGGATCTACTGCTTCCCATCTCTTACCCAGCCTGTTCCACAGTATCCTTGTCGCGAGACCTCGGCCACCAACATAGTCCTCTAGAACACGGTCCGGGAACTTCCTCTCTCGAATCTCACCACAAGAGAGATCAATATCCAAGAACTTGCCAGCATATCCTCTCATTGGTCCCAGACCTCTCTCAGAGTTGTGTCCCCCAATATGAGTGTCCCAGTCTGGCGCGTTAGATCCTGAGGTGTTTCAGGCGACTGCTTTGTCAAGCTCTCGTCACCCTGCCGCGACAGCGTGAGTGCATTCCACTTTCCCTCTTGACAAGCCTTAACGCACTCTGGATCTCCACCACACAAATCGCATATCACGACATGGCTTCCATCCGGATGTAGGTGCGGAACACGGCCCGGGCAGGCATCGATACATAGACTACATGCAGTGCATAACGAGTCGTCCACCCTGATGGCCTTCGTCTCTTCGTCGACTGACAGAGCCCCTTCAGGGCACGCCTCAACACATCGCGGGTTATCACACTGGAAACACAGATGTGGAATCTCGATGCCAGGAACAAACATGAATACGCGGACTCTTGACGCTTCAGGCCAGATACGCTTCTCATGAAACATGGAGCACGCGATTTCACATCTCCTGCATCCACTACACACCACGTAGTTTCGATCAATCCAGATCTGGCTCTGTTGGCTCATGTACATCACTCACTTGCAGGCAGCGGGGAGTCTGTGGAACCAGCTTTGCCTATTCAGGTTTCCCCATTGTTGAAGAAAACCCCATGGAGCAGCACGTTTGCATAGGTTTCTTCTGTAGTTGCTACTCCTGCGAATTCTAGAGTAGGAAATCGGTGGTCAGTAGAAGAGGAAAGGCATTTGACCCCGGATTCCTCAGAGATTCACTATGAACACATCAAAGTTCAAGCAGTATAGCTGGATTCTCTACGGCATAGTGAGCATCCTCATCATATTCGGCGTTTCAATGCTCTATGATCCTGTTGCGGCCCTGTCCATTCTGCTGCACACCCCAGTCACGCTAGCAACGCCTCTTGACCTCTCTATTCCTTTGGTACCACCAGCAATCATCATCTACTGGTATGTGTTCTACCCTTTCATCTTCTTCAGTTACTTCTACTTCGCATTCGTTCACAGAGAGTATCGCAATGCACTTGTGCTGGCCTACGTCCTCGTCAATGTTGTCGCGTATGTCATCTACCTAGTCTTTCCAGTGCTTGGGCCTGAGCGCGTAGTTTCTGGTACGGACTTCTTCTCGCTCCAGATACAGTCGCTTTACGCACACGATGTGCAAGTCAATTGCTTCCCGAGTCTCCATGGGTCGACCTCTCTTCTTGCTGCCTTTTCTCTCTGGAGGGCAAAGAAGCAGTATGGTTACATCTCATGGCCAATCGCCATTGCGATCATGATATCAACACTCTTTGTCCGACAGCACTGGATTGTGGATCAAGTCGCAGCAACGATTGTCACGCTGCCAATTGCCTACTTCATCTTCAACCGATTCAAGTACACAAGAGTCTTGGAGTCAACGACGAAAGTCCGTCGATGGCAACTGCTCCTGTCGGCGGTCGCCGCTGTTCTCTTCATGATAGTCTACATGTGGGCATTCTACATCTAGAGGGCCGAAAGGAAACACTCCGAGGTCATGCTGTGTGAGGTATGCTGTTTTCGGTACGGAGCTGGGATACTCTGGAGTCGTCTTCAGTGAACAGGATGTGGAACCTAAGGCGGTCAGAGTCTATCTTCCGAGTTCTCGGCATTCTATCGAGCAAAGCATCAGAGCCTTGTATCCCGGCACGTCCGAGATAAAGAGTGGTCTTCCCGAGCTGTGTTCGCTCGTTCAGCAGTTCCTCAAGGGCGACAGTGTGTTAATCCCCTTCGAGCTGGTCGACGCATCGGTATGCTGTGCTTTCCAGCTACATGTCCTCAGGGCGGAGAGAGAGATATCGCGAGGGACTGTTGCATCATACTCTTGGCTGGCCAAGAGGATTGGCACGAGAGCAGTCAGGGCTGTAGGCACTGCTCTGGCCAGAAACCCGTTTCCAGTGGTTGTGCCTTGTCATCGAGCGGTCAGATCCGATGGCTCCCTAGGCGGGTTCCAGGGCGGCCTTGAGATGAAGAGAAGACTTCTTGAAATGGAGGGAGTCCGATTCGATTCACGAGGCCGCGTGGAGTCCCGCTTCCTGAAACGCTAGGCTAGTATGTGAGCATGCAGCGAGTTCTCCAGAACCCGAAATCCATTACACTCAGCCCGCGTTCGTAAGAGATGCACAGGGGTGCGCAGGTCCGTCGATTCCGAGGCAGGGTCAGATAGTCTCCTTTCTGTCTGCCTTCCTTGCCCTGTTGTATTTGTACTGATAGTACCCAAAGGCGGCCATCATCACGAAGAAGGCGAATATCAGCATCCTTCCATAGAACTGTGAAACCAAGAACCCGTACGAATTCAGTCCGATACTTCCTATCATGAGAAGTAGCAAGTAGACTGCGAGACCGGCTGGCCAACGTTCAGGATGGTGGGTCGGCTTCTTCCTAGTGATCTGCCGATACCAGAGGTCATAGAACAGATAGACGATGATAGGCAGTCCTGCTATCAAGCGTCCCGAGTCATTGTTAATCAGCAGATTCAGTATCCAGAATGTAACGAAGGGTATGAGCTGGAAGCTGAACACCGGTCCCAGCCTGATCTCAATCCTTGAGAGCTCATGCGCACGCAGAATGTAGACGACAACCAGCAATGCATAGTAGACGAAGGCGAAGAAGACGACAAGAGAATCGATTAGGACCCCATCCACTGCCGAATACCTCCCCTTTCTGCACTTGGATTCCCCTCTTATTCCTATCGACAAAACCGAGGAAGACGAATCAGTTCATGGGCAAAAGAGTCAGGTTCTTCATCACCTCGCAGAGGGAGGACGCGACGGCACGTTAGGTCCGACCTCTTGCCTGCAACCTCTTGGATTGAGAGGAGTTCGAGGAAGCAGGACCCGAGGTCATCCACCGCTTTATCTAAGCGTACGACTCAAAGGCTCCGAAGGAAGGGCTGCAAGGCCCTCCTTCTGCTCCCTTCTTTTGTCATCCATGATTCCATCTGATGATGTGATGGCGTATGTGAGTTTCGTAGTCGTTGAATGCTCATTGTCGGAACGACAGTGAACCCCTCATTCCTTTCTGCACTCCTATGTGCCGGAGCCTAGGACCCATAGGTACGGTAGTATTGAGTAGCCGCTGAATAGCACACCTGTGAAGTCAAGCAGAAGGTGAATGATAGCTAATGGCCACATACTCCTAGTCTGTCTGTAGAGGAATACGTATCCTATGGGGATGATGAATTGGATCAGGAAGAAGGTTTCCGTCCATGGAAACACGTATGCACTTCCTAGGAGGAACTCTCCCCAGAAGACTGCATGAACTATACCGATTAGAGTCAGGTACAGTAACGTCCCGACGGCGATCATTGCAGTTCTTCCCCTGCCACTCTTGAAGTACAGGGCATAGGCGTCGAAGACGTATAGCCAAATGAGTTGTTCTGCAAAGGCATTGATAGGCGCCCATATGGCGAGAGTGGTCACCCATCCGAATGCATCCACTAGGGAGAAACGAATGAGAGTCATCCACGATGCGACTACTAGTACGACTTGAAGGGAGAGGAGAACAAAGAAGAGCCGGGTGAACAGCCCTCTTAGTTGACTCCGCGTCGTTAGGCGTTCTGTTCCGTAATCAAGCCTTCCTCTTCTCCATCTCACGATTCCCCAACAGAAGACGACGTAGTAGACGAAGAGTGGAAGTAATGCCCCCGTCAAATCATATACGTATCTTAGGAGTAGGGGCATGCCAAGGGCGGCAAAGAGGGCAATGGCAAGATCAGCTCTGTCTGGTTCAAACGATGGTGTGACGCTGCCGGTTTCGTTCAATTCGTCACCACTAATGCATTCCATTGCCCTGCTATAGATTATACGTTCTGACTGTTCACAAAGTCGGATACTCAGCGCTTCCCGAGCGTGATGCGGTTCCGCTATTGAACGAAGCGGTGATTAGGCGGCGCGGTGTCCAACCATACGAGTGCAAATGAACATCGGCCCACACGAAAGACTGGCGGCAACGCTCGACAAGACTCCCAACGGCTTTGTACGTATCGAGGATGGCACTCATCTGAGAGTGCTTGAGTGGATATTCACCCCCGAAGAAGCAGAACTGGCAAGCCAGATGAAGATGCGGGGAGAAACTGCTGAAGAGCTGGCGCGTCGTTTCGGCGTTTCAGAGAGGGGTCTTGTGGAACAGCTCGAGACCATGGCGAAGAAGGGTCAGATTAGGGCGTGGAACTCTAGCACTGGAAGACGATACTCGCTGATTGTCTTCATTGGTGGAATCTGGGAGAACCAGATGGACCGAGCAGACCCACGGCTTGCTGCACTCATGGAGGACACTTCAGGCAAGGGGGTGGGACGGGACTTTTCGACACCGAGCCTGCTATCTTCAGGGTCATACCCATCAATCGGGCCGTAGCTCCAGATTCTCTCAATCGCCCTCTCACGATTGAAGTCGGCCATCTCACTGCCAACATACTTCGTGGTTCCACTCACGACGACACAGCCCTCTATGATGAACATTGCAGTTCTGAGTGACTGATGGAAGATGAGGGAACCTCGTTCTCTTCCGTCGGCAGCTTCTGCTATGGATGTGTCTTGTCATCACCGAGAGCACATTCTAGCACGCGCCCAACTCAGAATCGAATCTGTATGAGAGGTTTATAAGGTTACATGTATATACACACAGACATGGGCGCCAAGACAATCTCGGTTTCGGACGATGCATACGCAAGACTCAAGTCGCTCAAGAAGCGGGGCGAGAGCTTCAGTGATGTGATAAACAGGCTCACGTCAAGAAAGCGGCTTAGTGAGGTAGCTGGAGTGCTGAATGATGAGGATGTAGATGTGATTGAATCTGCCATTGCTTCTATCCGGTCCCGTAGCAGAGATAGAGCCGCTGACATGATCAGGGAGATGTCCAAGTGATGCTTCTAGACACCTCTTTTGTCATTGACCTCCTTCGAGGGAGAGAAGCTGCAGTGAAGAAGATTAAACAACTTGAATCGGAGTCAATAGCCACAAACATCTCCGCTCCCACTATCTTCGAGGTGTTCGTGGGAATCACTCTGACAAAAAAGGCATCCTCGGAGAAGAAGAGAATAATGGATGTCTTGGAGTCTTGGGGAACGCTAGTCCTCGATTCGGAGAGTGCGGCTCTTGGTGGAAGAATCCACGGTCAGTTGATAGAGGAGGGACAGATGATTGACCCCGAGGACTCCATGATTGCTGGAATCGTCATAATCAACAACGAGACTCTCCTGACGAGAAATGATAAGCACTTCAGCCGGGTCCCAGGCCTCAAGATCGAAACGTACTGACCTTTCCAGAAGAAGGAAACACGACATCCGCTCAGTTCGCGTTTGTCAGAGCTGCGAGATGCATTCTCCGGATTCTTTCAATTGCCCTGTCACGATTGACGAGGGCAATCTCACCGCCGACTTACTTCGTGATTCCACTTACGACCATGCAGCCTTCTACGATGAACAATGACCAACTCTCTTAGGCGGCCGTAGAGATGAATCGCAATCATCGGCAATCACTCAGGCCTCCACAAGGTACTAAGACAAATCGACCCTCCGTCCAAGTGAGGAACTTTGGCTCGTAGCCGTGGGATCAGCAGACTGCTACACGTGTCTTCTCTACAGCGATTAATTCTTGTCTGAACACTGTATTATTAAGAACTCGGCCTTTCGGACAGGCTACTCTGCTAGTTTCAATGAGAAACATAGTTGCTCGCCACGAGTAGCATCGTTGAGTCACTGTGAAACTCACTCGACGGAGGCGTCAAGTGGTTGCGGATTAGAGATGTTGCGATTGGAGCCAATGCTAGTATGTACTACAGGCTCAATTTCGACAGAATCAAGGGCGTCTACTATCCGAAGACCGAACAGGAAGTAGTGGCTGCAATAGCGCACGCAAGGGCGAATGGGTTCAGCGTGACTCCCAAAGGGGGCGGTTCCGGTCTCAGCGGCGCTTGCACTGGTGGGAATGAAGAACGAGTCATGATAAGCAGCCTTCAGATGAAGAATATCCTGAGAGTCTCTAAGGACCGAGGATACATCGATGTTCAGCCGGGAATCACGCCTGACAAGATCAACGAACTTCTCCAGCCAATGGGAATGCGTTTCCACATGACTCCGAGCAGCAGAGACATCGCCACGGTTGGCGGGCTCCTGAGCACAGATGGGGGCGGGAATGATGCTTGGTTCAATGGTACGATGCGGGATAGCACAATCCGTGTGAAGATGGTCCTTTACGATGGGAGTCGTCTGACCGTGGATTGGAAAGGCGTGAAGAGCAGCAACACAGAGCTCGAGGACCGACTGAACGAGAAGAAGGTCACCATTCATGATGTTGCATGCTCCCATGGCACGATGGGTTTCATCGCCGAGTTGAGGTTGGCTATCAAGCCTGAAACCAACGAACCCTTGGTTGGAGCCATCATTGAGTTCGATGACTATGATGCTCTTGGCAAGTTCATCCTCCGGATGATAGATGTCAAATGTCCTGTGAAGTATAGCGAGGCCATTGTGATGGCTCATGAGGACATTCGCGAGGATCTCAAACCCCCACTTCTGATAATGCAGTTCCCAGAGGATTTCGAACTGGAGCTATTTGATTCGCGCACCAGGCGCCTTGAGAGAGCAAGACTTGAGCGTTTGAAGGACTACAGAATCAAGATGGCAAAGCGGAATCCCAATACTGGAATGCAGGTGTCTCTGTTCGAAGATTATGGGTTTCATGATGAAAACCTGGCAAACCTGCAACACACAATCGACGAGATTGAATCACTTCTCATGAGCCACGGGTTCGCACCATTCGCGAAGTACGGACATGCTCCGAGCAAATGGTACTTGGGCGACAACGTTCCCACATACGGACTTCTGATGCACTCTAATGAGATCAAGCCCGAAGGAAAGACACGTCAGGAAACCTATCAGGCCGTGAAGGACATTGTCAAGAAGTGTGACGAACTCGGTGTGACTCCAAAACCAGAACACAAGTGGTTGTACAGTGATGAGGTCAAGAAGGCTCGCATTCAAGACATCAGAAGGGTCATCGGTCGAGGATTCAATCCCTTCATATTCGAACCCGACTGCGCGTCGGATACTCTATCGTCAATGCTTTGAAAGACACTCGACTGCATGGTAACGCCATCTTGAATTCATCAGTTGAATCTCCTCCTAGGAATCGTGTCCCCGGCTGCTACATTGTGTCGGTCGCCACAACGTCCTCCTGCACTCTCCTCAGCCTTCTCCATAAGAACCATTCCGACCCGGTCGTCTGAAACTCCCGGCTGCACATCCCCCTGCACACTCCCTCGAATTTGATGTGCATCAAGAGCCCGCCGGCCAAGTGACCGAGCCGCGTCCCCGAAGACCCGCCATTCTGACGCAGTCCAGTTCAGGATGTTTCCCCAGTCTAATGGCAGTTGAAACATTCTCAAGTAAGCAGGTGAGAACACAAGAGAACTCTTCAGAAACTAAAGAACCAAGAAGGGGAGCAGGGGATACGATCTTCCTCTGTCCGCGACGAGGAGGATATTTCTGATTCTAGCCGCTATCCTAATCTCTTCTTTTTCTGGACTCAGTGCGCACTTGATCTCTCTGACGAGTCTCCAGAACCGTTCCTGACATCGGGCGCGACGCTTCTTTGGTCTATCATGACCGCAGATTCAATCTCTTGAGGCTCCCTCAACCTGTCAGTCGTCACAATCAGCCACCTCTCCTTGATGAGAATCGCAGCTCATAGGTTGAATGTGATTGACGAGAGTATGGCGGGATGGGTCTAGGTTTTCCAATCATGTATCCTGTATTCTCGAAGCGATGATAGAGCGGAGTGCACCATCGTACGAGCTCGCCTGCGACATCTTGGTCTTTGCAGAGAAGGAGCTCGACGAAGACTTGCCTGCCCATTCCTTCCTCAGGCAGCTTGTCCAAGAAGGAATAGTGGTGTATGAGAGCAGAGGCTGTGCCCATCCGTTGATGCCACAATTCAAACGCCGCTTGGATCAAGCCTCGTGAGTCCCTCTATTCCGTCGTAGACTCGATCACTGGATACAATTGCATGGTCGGGGTTCTCCTCGCTCATCGCCGTTGCTGCATAGAGCGCATCAAAGATGGAGGTCAACTTGTAGTTCTCCATGAGGAAGAGTGCTCCCAGATGATGACCAACAGTGGACGGTACGATGGAAACGTTTGGGAACGTCAGAAGATGACTGATGATATTCCTGACTGACGTGGCGCCTGTCAGGTTTCGGAGAACATAGTAGAGCTCGATAGAAAAGACACTGGGAACAACAACCAGCCCCATATCACCATGCTCAATCTTGGAGAACAGGCGCTCCGCAACTGGCTTGAGATGATCCTTCTTCTTGTAGAAGGCTAATATCATGTCATTTTCCATGAGCATTCCGTTCTCTCCTCCTCCACCTTTCTGCGATGTCCTGACCGGCATCAAGGTCTGCTTGTGTTAGAAGCTCCGCTATGGGCCCCTTGATATCCAGTTCCGGTTTCTCACTTGGCACCGGGAAGAGGATATGATATGTCCCAAGGGCTAGGAGGAGAAAGGTCCTTCCTTCAAGACCGGCCCTCTTTGGTATCCTGATTCTCCGTTGTTCATCCATTCGAACCTTGGTTATCACGGTTAACGCCCACAAGAGTGTACGCCTCAATACGATTTAAGCGTGTGGATGAAATACGCGATTCTAGGACACATTATCCGTTTTTTGTCCACATGGGTCCGCACGTACTGGTGTTCTCGCATAGCCTCGAAGGCAAGGAAGGACAAGCAATGCCTGAATCCTGTAGTCCCAGAAGGCCGAAATCGGTGCTCTGTTCCTCATCGTGTTTCTCTCACGGGAGTAACTCCTGCGGTCCACGGATTACCATCCGGAATCAGTGATCTCTCTCATAGTCCTATCGTGATTTCGCCTTCACACAGTCGTAACACGAATCGCACGTTGCCATCCACGGATACTGAGGGCCTTCTTCGCGAAGTCTGCCTCAAAACAGACTGAGGCCGCGTTAGGGAAGTATCGCAAATGACCACTGTGACTACCGCGCGTTGTCATCCCGAATCTCCTATTTCCAATCATTGAATAGCACTCGGGAGGCGTAGAGGTATGCAACTCGCTACATTCGGGGCAGGCTGTTTCTGGTGCACAGAGGCCGTATTCCAGCAGCTAAGGGGTGTCACCTCTGTGGTTTCGGGGTATTCGGGCGGACAGCTCGAGAATCCCACCTACGAACAGGTGAGCACAGGCGCGACAGGTCATGCCGAAGTCTGCCAGATTGGATACGATCCGGGACAGATAACATACGACGAACTGCTCGAGGTGTTTTTCACGATTCATGACCCCACGACTCTGAACCGTCAGGGCGACGACATCGGCACGCAGTATCGCTCTGTGATCTTCTACCATGATGAAGAACAGAGGAGGGCTGCTGAGGCCGCAAAGGCGAGAGTCAATGCCAGCGGTGTCTGGAAGAAGCCAATCGTGACAGAGATTAAACCATTCACGAGGTTCTATCCTGCAGAAGAGTATCACCAGAAATACTATCGTCGAAGCCCCAACCAGGCCTACTGCCGCTATGTGATCCGACCCAAACTCGACAAGTTCGAACATGTGTTCAGGCTAAAGCTCTCTGGTGATGACATCAAAGAACTGCGAAGATGAGAATCTGGGCGATGGCCCGCTTGAGCATTGACAGGATACGGTTTCTTGGCGCTCCGCCGCCTTATCTTATCATTATGCAGACCACAATCCCCTGTTGTGAAACATTCCAATCCAACTCTCTTTCGCGGGGTGGCTCCAGTGCCGTTTCAGCTCTGCCCAGCAGACGATGAGCATTCACTCTGGCATTACCCATCTGACATGCCTGTAGTCGGAGGGCCTTCTCAAGTCGTCACTGCTCTCATAGGTTTCCCTCATCTCTCGGAACCTTGAGTTGTCTACCGCGGCAGAGAGGTCAGAGAAACAGTCAAGCCGCTTGAGGTCATCTCTCGTGAGAGTCAAGAAGTCCTTGGCAGCAAGTCCCCACCCATCCCGTGGCAGTACCTCCTCCTTGTTCAGGCAGATGATGTCATTGACGAGCTTGAACTTAATGTAGCCCGGACCGGTAAAGCCGAAGATGCCAAACCTGTTGGGATCTGCCTTCTTTTCCCGGTAGAGTTTCCACATGACACCGCCCACAAGGAATCGGTCTCGTGGGATGCTGTGAACGTCAAAGTCGATTCTAAGGTCCTTACGCTGTCTCGCGTCAATCTGAGGATCGACCAGAATCCACCTCTCTTCGGCACGGTCCCAGTACTCTGTGATGTAGTGATCCATGAAGAATCCGGGCTGTTCAGGTGTCAGATATGCTGCACAGCCGCTCCTGACTCTGGCCGGCGTCCCTCTGTGGCGGAGGAAAGATGTGAGGAGCACAGCGTAGTGACGGCAGTTGCCTACTATTCTGTCGATGGGACGACGTTCTGGCAGGATGGGCCCGGGCCTGAGCCTCTGATGAAGTGCAAGCATATCTTCAGTCTTGACCAGATTGTATTCATCTGCGGGTATGCGCCCTGTATGCTCGACATCCTTGAGTGTGATTCCGTACGATCTCCGCCCATTGTACTTGAGTCGGTACTTGTGTATCAACACATTCTGGCAGACCTTGCATAGGTCGGCAATCGATTCAGGCAGGTCTTCATATAGACGACTAGACCCGCCAGGGTCTGTCGTTGGACTCTGCGAGGAGTAGTAGGACAGTGCGTCATCGTTCATCATAGCATCGGTATTCCGTGATCTTTCTTGGATATCAATCTGTAACTCGAACTTGTCGAGTGAAGGGGACCACAATATGTGTGAAGGACCGTCTAAGTGAGTTGCCCTCATGGGACTCCTTGGTGTACCCAAAGGCACCATGGAGTGTCATTGTTCGCGTGATGATGTCTGGTGCGTTGTGTGGTGTCCTGAACTTCGCTGCCACAATCCGTCGTGGCTGCGCTTCTGGATTCATAGTTATGAAATGGCTTGCGGCAACCAAGCGAGATGGGCACTCAAAGAGAACAACTATAGAGGCAGTGGATTGCCTCGGGCAGTTTCTCACATATTCATTCCGAGTTCATGGGTTTCCTCTTTGGAATGAACATCCCTGTTCTTTCGCGATAGTCTATGTACGCTTGTCCGTATCTCATGACAAGGTCACGTTCCTCAACCAATGAGATCCAGTAGAACATTGGAAACCAGACGAAAGAGAAAAGCACTAGGAATGGAGAGTTGAGCAGGAGTGCAACCACAAGCGCCACCCAGGCCTCGCCCAATGCTTGAGGATGTCTTATGCGTTCGTAGATTCCGCCGTATAGAGTGTGCTCCTTCTCTGGGACCAGTGTTTCTTCTCCGGCATCCTTGGCGCCCCGTATCATGAGGTAGGCCGAAGGAACCAGAACGATTACAGCAAGAAGCGCGGTGATTCAGTACTCCCATGGAAAGGTCAGGGGGAGTGGAAGAGGCAACGGATAGACAATGTAGAGCACATATCCGATGATTGCCACGAACATGAACACGCTCGATATTATTCGGTATAGTGCGCACCTCGGATACGCTTTTTCTCCTATCTTCTTCTCAAGAGTCGCAGGGCGTACGCTCAGCGAGTAAATGTACATGGACAGAGGCGTTGAAATGAATAGCATTGCAGCATTCAGCCACTCAATCAAACAAGTCACCTGCACCACCAGATGGTCGAACATGACATAAGAAAGTGCGGTCGGCCGGCCGTAATGTACGCTTCAGGATGTACACTTGTGTGGGATTAATCAGATGGATTTCGACAATACGCCCCGCACATAGAGGAAGAAGGGGATGAAGCAAATCAGTCCCATAGCAAAGACCACAACAACATCTGCCAGAGCGAATGGCGCAGTGGTCAAGAATGGCTGTAATAGCAAGAAGATGATCAACGCTATGAATAACATGCTGGTCTGGAAGAGCAGCCCCAGACTGATCACATAGCCCAACTCTTTACGGCGCCAAAGCAGTACCCCGCCAATGACCGACGCGGGCGCAATCAAGAAATCTGAAGTGTCGACCGCAAGCTCTGTTTCGGCAATCAGTATCCCGCTGATGAGCGCATTGACTACAACACCAATGACCAGCAAGAAAAACAGGAGCCCCAGCCCAACCAGAACCCCTCCGGCTGCTCTCTCATGCACGGCACCAGTGAGCGATTCTTGTACCACTTTTCCGTCAATGCTTGCAACGAGGCCTATGGTAGTGTATACGCTCAGCATGACCAAAGTGAGATCCAACAGAAACGCCACGTTGAGTGGCAGAGCAAAGATGTAGGCTATGTAGTTGTACAGTACAAAGAGAAGCGCGCCCGGCCAGCAGAGCAATCCGATCAGCTTGCCACGCCGTGCCAGCCACATTGAGCCAAGCAGGATTGGCAGTCCGACGAAGAGATTGACCACGTCATTGGACACGAACGTACGAAGCAACTCGTCCGTCGGGTAGATGATGGTGCGGTACACGAGGCCGGCGACGGACGCAGCCGCCATGAGGATGGCGACCACGAGAGAGGAGGCGTATATCAGCGTGAGGTTGCGTCTGATTGGCAGGCTGGCACTACACTCTTGATTTGTGGTCATTCCTTTCAACTCCTTATCATAGGGGGCTTGGGAAAACCGCGCCCAACGGTCCTGCTCAGCGCGCACTGGTCGTATATTATGTTACACATCGACGCCAAACTGTCCAGCAGTTTTCCTCGTCCATCTAGCTGCTCGCTCCGGCTCTCCCTCTATGTGAGTACGAAATACAGATTAGACTCTCTTCTCGAAACAGTGGTTCTCAGAGGCTGCATCATCACTATGAGCGGAAAGGGAAAGGCTGACCGGCGTAATGCTAGGTTATTCCCTCTTGAGAAGGAGTATGCTCGCACCATTACCGCATTGAACCGAACAGGAGTCTTGACCCTTCTTCCACGATCGGAAAGTCTGGGGGTGATTGGAATTGACGGAAGAGAGTATCCTGTGCCAACTCAAGAACAGCTGCAAGAAGTGTTTACACGCAACAAGGAATTGGCTGATAGGAAAACGCGACAAGGATTTACTCAGCTTCAATTAACGCCGATTGCAATGCCTATCCCACAACTTATCGATCGGGTAAAGACTGCCGTTCTCGAACATGCCGCAGCGGGGAAAATCATCCAGACAAAACAAAACCGTACTGACGCTGATATACCGGTTCGCGTAAAAACTGGTGAACCGGTCTGGATATGGAGTGTACTGCGTCAAACAGTGGATACTCCTAATCTTGTCTATTTTCCTCAAGTCTATACCAAACGTGACCATCAAGGACTAACTAAAGAAGAAGTAATGCAGAATATCCGCTTATGTGCTGTGCCTGGCTGGAGTGTGGGGTTAATTGAGCCTGTACCTATTATGCCTCAACAAGGACAGGGTAAAGTCATAGGAGAAAGAAAGCAGCTAGAGGCGTTTTCTACCCCTCGTGATTATCTACGAACCTTGAGTACACCGGCCTATCAGGGAGAAACGGGATGGACACCAGAGGATTTTCTCACCCACTTTGTGACTCAGCTCGAAACAACCAATCAAGTAAGTCATGACCGGTATGATAATAATGCTATGTGGTTGCTTGGTTCGTATATGCCAGATTCTGTGCCATATGCGGAACTTGTGCCAACTGGCTACTGGGCTCGTCCCACTGGACGGATGTACTTGTCTGCGCATCGCACGGGCAATAGGTTCAAGCTTTGCGTGGCCCGTTCAACGGTGAGACTTGGCGCCACTTGAAGTCCAGTGCGCAGATATGCAGAGAATGGCCCTTGGCCGTCGGATGGAGTGTGTGATACTGACCCAGTTCGTAGCGAACTCGTTGTCCTCGACTGCATTCATCGGCGATCCGTGACCAACGAACAGTGCGGGCATGAGCGGTTGACGGCCTGCGCCATCATCTGTCATTCTGCACTTTTTCTGCGATGGATTCGACCGTACGCACTACAACAGCTTTCTTGGTTCTTCCTGTCGAGGACCAAAATGGGCATCCTGCCCTGTTGTTTGTACTTACATTGTGGCTCACGGCAGGCCTTGCCAGCCTCCTGAGAAGAGAGGACGAGCCTCTCCCAACTGTAGAGGCGGACTGCTAGTTGCTCGCTGGCTCGCGGCTTATAGGAAGACTTTGTCCCCTGGTCTGTGGACTGACACTCCGACCTCTATACCATATGACAGTATGGGCAATCACTAGGATAGGAAGTCCCCAGAATAGGCCAGCCAGAAACCAGGTGATCCAATCTGGATAGTAGACTAGGGGCGAAGGGGGGCCCCCGCCTCCAAAGGGAGCAATCAGATACTGGTACAAAACTGCGCAGACTGCCACTTCAAGAATGAGAAGCACCATCACAATACCACGGTACGTGACTCGCGGCTGTGAGACCCCCTGCAAACTACTCAGCTTAGACTGAGCTCGGCCTATTCTCCATGCTGTGCCCAAGGCTAGCAGATTAAGAAGGGGGACGATAAAGAAGGCGAAGCTATCATAATGCGCAGGGAATGGTGTCTGCACAAAGCCAAACACGATAAAGAAGTCTTGAGTGTCAAAACTCCATGGGCTTGTATGACCGGCGACAATCAACCGTCTGTTTGAGTCAAACTGACAACCGCAAGGATCTGATATTCTTCCAATAACAAGAAAGTCATACCAGAGGAGTTCGCCTTGGGGTGAGAAACTGAAAATGAGGGACTGTGGAGGTTGGAAACCAGAGTAACTGGGCCTGTAGCCCTTGACCACAGCATGCTCCGCAACGAGACTGATAATCTCTCCATATCCAATGATGTTGTCTGTTCCGTTAGCAAGGAAGCCTGTTACGGTCACTGAGTAAAGGTCGTCTACAATCATGTCGAAACTCCATGTTTCGTTCAAATCGTACGTGCGACAGACAATGTGGTCCATTGCCCGTCCTGCATGTGTTGAACAGACGTATTGATTGGCGCTTATCTCGAACCCTGCAGAAGTCTCGTCGATTTGGGAACTCCAATCATATGTAGTGTGGTTCCAGACCTGGCTTCCATTGAAGTCAAAAGCTGCAATGAATCGTCCGTCATAGGGATGATAAGGGTCGGTGCTCCCGTACAGGAAACCAGAGACAACTATCCAATCCTGCGAACTTAGCCAAGACAATTTGGCCAGGCTGCCTAGGGATTCAGGAGGGCCGTACCATTGGGTACACCATATCATTGAGCCTGACGCATTGTACCGGGCAACGAATGTCTTGTGAGAGCCTTCCAACACGCTGCCGATCACTAGAAAGTCGTCTGATTGTGGAACTGTCTGAATTCCGAAGTATAGATAATAACTCCCGAAGTAATGCCAATCGTAGTAGATATTGGGAATCTCTTCCGACCAAACAAACTCACCGTCAGGGTCTAGCTTGTAGAGTACACCGTATACTTGGTCCGTTGTTAGATTGAATTGGTCTGTTGTTAGATTAGACACTCCGGCCAACAAGATGTTGTCCATAGAGTCAACATCCACACTGACAAGCATATCGCTCGATGAAACATTCCATGACCTAGTCCAGAGAACCTCACCCTGAGATGAGACCTTCACGACATAGAACTTGCCCGAATAGGGAGATGTATCACTCTGTGATTGTGATTGCCCCACTACTACTACATTCCCCTGACTATCCACTGCCATATCCATCGCGATGTCATTCTCTGGAGTTTCAATTATTACCTCCATCTCGCTTCTTGGCTGTGCATCAACAGGGGGAGTGCCCACTGTGAAGTAAAGGCAGAAAGCCAGGAGCACGGCGATTAGAACTCTCCCTCTCACTCTCAGCAACTCCTCGGTTCATACTATCGAGGAATCGTATTAACCTTACCTTCATCTCATCGAACCTGACTCCTCCGGTAGGACTGAAGAAGAATGAGAAAGGACAGTCGTCCTCTCCTAGCACACTATTACATCTGCTTGCCCTGCCCCGTCAATCATGGAGAGGACTCCGAAACGAACTGCTCACAGTCATATTCATCAGTCGGAACTGACAGGCGTAGTAGTTGAGGCTCGCACATGGTTGACATCCGAAATAGAAAGGACTTCCAAGACTTGCAGTTCTATATCTGGCGAATAAGGAACGAGCACAGGGGAGAGTGGAGGAAGGAGGTCTTCTTGATGGGTGATGACCACACCCTTGAAACTCTGATTGAGAGCCTGCAGGGCCTACTGGACAGCCATCAAACATACGGAAGCGGTACGAGGAGATACAAGTGCAATCCCCCGCTGGACTTCGACCACGTCGCATATGGTCGTCAGCACGGTGTCAGGATTGAGTGGCTGGATGGTCTTGTTGTGAAGACCGGTCCCGATGTCCCGAACGATGAAACTTACAGCCTGGAAGGCAAGGTCGTGACGATTCGAGTCAACCCCACGACGCTCAGTCAGATGATCACGGGTGCTCGCGCACAAGTGGACAAGAGCAAGAGGTATGGTCACGGGTCGCCTGCAACTGGTGGACTCTGGTTCTCTCCCGACTGGCTTGGTGTCGAGTGACGATACGAGCGCTTGCGCATTCTGGACTGATGGTCCGGGGAACTGGGCGAAGAGTCCAATGAATGCCACATAGCCGGTTTTTCCAGAGCGACTTTGCCTAGGAAGAAGAAGACAGAGAGGGCGGCGCCCCTAAGATGATGAATCAGTTCCCGGATTGCATCCCTTGTTTGCCGGACCAATTGATGTTGACAAATCTGATAAGCTGTCAATACATCACTCAAGTTGAATCTGGCATGGAGATAGAGGTGTTCATCTGCCCTTCTGTGGATCTCCCGACAGAGAAGCAACCACGTCTGATGAGCTCGAGGTCGCATGCAAGTACTGTGGGGCTCAAGTCACTGTTCCCCGCCGCCTGATAGGGCCCACGCGACGATGCAAGAACCACCCTGAGGTTCTTTCAATTGCCTCATGCCCAGTGTGTGGTCAGGGTTTCTGTGAGCAATGTTTCCTTGCATATCGTTTTGGCCATGCCTTGCAGCTACTTGAGCCAGTGCAGGCGGTTTCTGAGTTCTGTTAGGACCGAGTGCATATCCGGGACAGGCTGCACTAGTCTGCCCAGCGCGTCCTCCCAGTATAGTAGTAGTTTGGGCTCTAGGTCTTTCGGAAAGAAGTCATCGATATCGGTCCACCTGAGTTGGCTGAACTGGATCTTTCTGAGAAAGAGGTTTCTTGCTCTCGTTTCGTCAACGCCCTGCTCTAGGATTCTCCAAGCATCATAGTAGTCCCTTGCCTTTGTTCTCTGTATCAGTGCTCGTAGCTTCTCGGCGAGTATCTCCTCCCTTCCTTGAACACTCATAACATAGTCTGGGTAGTCCGAGTACGACTTGGGAATGGCGCACTTCTCGACGTGTCCGATGGTTGGCTCGTTTGTGATGTCGATCTTGAGAGTGTTCCTTTGGAGAATCGCATCATACTGTATCCGTAGCTGGAGGTATCGTGGGTTGGAATGGACGCTCTTCCGAACGAAATGGATGCCGCTCGTCCCAGAGGTTGGGGTTAGGGCAGAATCTATCTGCCCGCTCAGTGCAGTCCAGTCACTGCGGTCTGTTGAGAAGTCTAAGTCTTCCAAGAAACGCCAGTTTTGAGAGAAGTAGACCTTGGACAGTGCCGTGTCCCCCTTCAGAACAATATCCGGGATAGTGCTGAGTCCAAAGAGCACCCAGCCAAGGACGTAGTCTTTCTCGACGATGATCAGAGTGAGCTTACGCTGACGAGCAATGGATGAGAGCTCGCGTCTGTCAATCAATACATCCACGCCTCAGGATCCAAGTGATAGTTGACCAGTAGCTTCCAGCGCTCATTGTACTTGCCCACTGGAGGTGAGAGTGCGTCGAGTTTCACATAGCCTTCCGAGGGTTTGAAGTCCACAAAGGAACTCCCATAATCACCAATCAAACCCAGTATGTCGAGAATGTACCCGAGTCGTTTGATGATAGACCTGTTTCCCATTCTCTTTGCAGCGTCGACCACCCCGGGGATGCTGAACTCGTCCGCATAGAAGTAGACAGCGCGAGCTATCTGCTCGATACCTCCACAGTACTCAGGATGATCGAGACAGTCTGCCACGGTCTTTTCAGGGTCGGAGAGATACACCTTCTGTTCGTTCACCTCGTACTCTCTCCAGCCGAAGAACTTCCGGCTGGAGACCTTGACGAATCGGAACGGGCTGTCTAGTATCTGCACCGGGTGCTTCGCTTCCATGGTCGCAACGAAGGTTGTCCTCGGGATCTGGTCGGTCAAGCCGTGATAGTTCAGTGCAGACCAATAGCCGATGTAGTACTTCTTCGTCAACAGAGCTGCCACGATGTACTCATGCATCACGAGAGCATCGCTGCCCTTCATGCCTAAGTCCAGTGGAACCACGACAAAGAGACCCCTCTTGAGTCTGAGCACCCACTTCTTCTTGACAAGACCCCGAATTGCCTCCCTAGCTGATGTGCCCAGCAGGGCCCTTGCGTCATCCGTGGTAAACACAGCCTTTCTCCTCTCTGCAAGTCCCAAGACGAGCTCCGCCTCGGTCTGCCCAAGAGCTCGCCTATAGTCTGTTGCGGAAAGGGTCATGATGTCACACCAACGGCAACTGACTGTAGGTGGGACTGAATATTAGCCCATTGCTTCTCGCGCCAAGCAGTGCCTGAAAGATCGCGATTGAGAGTGTGGCTCCTACATTACCTAGTGCAGTGCCATGGAATATGAGCGTGTGATGTGAAGCCCCTCATATTCAGCAGACTATCTTCTTGCTCTGTGGTCTGGTTTCATATCAGTCTTGTAGTCCTTCTTGAGTCAGTGCGGGCGGGATTGCGCAACGGCTGTAGCAACGCATACATGTGTGAGGGCAATCACGATACTCATTCGGGCCGCGAGGAGTGATTCCCGGTGCCGTTTCTTGGATGGACAGCACTTCTGTGTCCAAGTGACAATGAACGATTCGCAGTATGCTTATCTCGTTCCCGAACGATGAGGTCTACAACTTGGAGGGCAAGGTTGTGACGATTCGGGTGAACCCCACGACGCTCAGTCAGATGGTCACCGGTGCTCGCGCACAAGCGGACAAGAGCAAGAGGTATGGTCACGGGTCGCCTGCCACCGGTGGGCTTTGGTTCTCCCCTGACTGGCTTGGTGTTGAGTGACAACGGTGACGCCCTATAGAATAGCAGGAACCTCTTGATCCCATCGTACTCAGACAGCAATCAATCGCCGTGTAAGCGGATGTCCGCATCTATGAACTTGGGCTCCAGTTCGTCGTGATGATTGTCAAAGAAGACGTAGAGCGTGCCGGGCTTTGTCGCTGTGTATGTCATCGCAACGCTTCTCGTTTCCTCTTGGCTCCAGAGAGCTTTACGGCGGTCAAAGCCCGAAAGCCTTCCCTTGACAGGCGCTTGGATGACGCCTTCGGACCCTACGAGGTAGAGATTGAAGCTGCCTTCACCAATGAGCCTTGCCGCAATTGACAAGGTTGCACCCGCCTTGCACGGAACCGCAAAGTATTCCCACGAACCCATATCAACATCGATACGCCTTCTTGTCTTTCCACCGCGAAGTCTCATTCTGAAGCACGCGCTCCTGCTGGTGCGGTAACTCATACGGAAACATAACTTGATTGCTTCACGAGCGATTCAGCAGAGAGGGCGAGCCTCTCTCAACTGTGCGACACAGGTTTGATATAGAAGCTCTGCTACTTGAATACCAGCGGCATACAATCCGCAGTTGGGGAAGGAAGAGAGATGGAGACACCGAGATTAGCGAAGAGAGTAATAAATGACTCACTTCGAATCACTAAGGATGACAACGTTCAGGTCTACTGCAGCAAGCACACAATCGATCTTGCAGAGACCTTCGCACTGGAATGCCAGAAGGTTGGGGCACATGCGAGTCTGGCCCTCTATACAGACGAGCTGAATTACGACTACTTGCTAGAAAGGCCCATTGAGTACCTTGAGACCCCCGACCCTTTTGGGCTGGCAATACTGGACGTCGCGACTGTGGCAATCGACTTGTCAGCGGTTGAGGATCCCACAAGAATGGAAAGGATAACTCCCGAGCGATGGACTGCGATGAGTAAAGGCAATGAGCCATCAAACAAGAAATGGCTGAAGTCACGAATTCAAAGCACGAACATCGGCCTCGGCTATGTGACTCCACAGAGAGCCAAAGCCTATGGGTTCGACCACAAGGCTTGGAAGGAGAATTCATACGCTGCCGTTGATGTTGATTATGGCGAGATGAAACGGATTGGGGGGAAGCTGAAGAAGGCGCTTGAAACCGCGAAGGAGATTCGTATCACAAATGCGGCTGGCACCGATTTGACAGCGCGGGTTGAGGGTGGATTGATCAAAGTAGATGATGGCGTGGCCAACAGGGAAGACCTTGAGAAAGCTGCTCGTGTTATTGAGCTGCCTGGAGGAACCGTTACAATAGTGCCAGAATTGACCAGTGCAAAGGGGACATTCGTTTCCGACATCGCCCTGCCGCTTTTTGGCAAGCTTATCAAGGGCACAAGCTGGAAGTTCGAGAAAGGCATGATTGTGTCTTTCGAAGGCAAAGAGAACATCCAGTTGATGAAGGACAAATGGTTGCAGGGCACAGGTGACAAGAGCAAGTTCGGTTTCATTCAATTTGGACTGAATCCCAGTGCAAAGCCCGGGTTCCTCTACAGCCACATAGTTCGCGGCGCAGTAACAGTGGGCATTGGTGACAACAGGTGGGTTGGAGGAAAGAGCGAGAGCAGCATATCTTGGGCGGCAACATCGGCATCGGCTACTGTGAAACTCGATAACAAGACCATTATTGACAAGGGCAAGATGATCCTCTAGCAGTGCTATCACGTCGTATCATTGGCTCTGCGGCCTCGTATATCAGTACACACTGGGTTCAACTCGAAACAATCCTGCAGAGAAATGAGAGTAGAGGACTAGCCTCTCCGAGTTTTCAGCATAGACTACATCTGCTTCTCTTGTATGTAGGGCCGGTAGCCAAGTTGAGAATATCGCATACCATGATGGACTATCGGTCCGTCGTCACGCCGCAGAATGGACAGCATGTGCTCTTGAGAACCGTTAACCCCATCGAGCCAAGACATAGGTTCTCCCTATGCAAGCCCCTTCTCCAGAACCCGTTACGTGCTGGGCGTGCAATCGAACGATTCCTATTGCGCGAAAAGACTTTCCGATCTTCTCCACACTTCTTGGAATCAACTCTTTGGCAAACCTGATTCTCTTGTTGGCTAGCTTAATCTGGCTAGTCTAATTCGCCTGGCCTAACTCCTGACTCATTCCACGAACCTTTCAAGCGAGTAGGCGCAAGAGGCCTTATCATCTGTTAAGATGAATCTTCCATGTCGGTTGTACGTTCAACTAACTGATAGGATACCTACACAATACGAGGGATTGGTGAGGACAGTTTCTCCCGAAATAACGCTCCAACAAACGATGGTCGGACCGTTTTGGGCGCGTGCGACCCTTAGCCAGATGTACCCGGAGTTGTTAAACGACGCAGAAGCAATTCGAATCAAAAGAACCCTAGAAAGTAGGATTCGCGACGCATCTGCGGAATTTGCCTTGATGCAGAAGCTTGTTGATGAATTCATAGGGTTATTCACTCTATTTCGAGCGCGTTCTTTTGACGATGCGATTAGGAAATATATCGAAGCACATCCAAGTGCAACGATCGTCAACATTGGATGCGGCCTAGACACCACTTTTTTCCGTGTGGATAATGGCCAGATCCTCTGGCACGACTTGGACCTCCCGGATGCGATAGCTATACGCAGGAAGTATGTCCCCGAAACCCCGCGATGTAAGGCTATTCCAAAATCAGTGTTTGACCTAAGCTGGTTTGAATCCGTGGATTTCTCGAAGGAGAGGGGGATCTTCTTCCTTATTGGAGGGTTGCTCTACTATTTCAAAGAAGAAGAGGTGGCGGCGCTCGTGCGGGCAATGTCATCCCGTTTTCCCGGCGGAGAGATGATTTTTGATATGCCTTCCAAGCTTGGGAATAGAATATGTAATAGGCGGCTGAGAAAAGCTGACACGAAGGGCGTCATGTTCTCTCTTAGTTTGGATGACGCTGTGAAGCAAATTGCCAAGTGGGACCCCACGCTCCAAGTGGTCGACGAGTTTCCCATGTTCTCCCGCCTACCCCATAACCCAAAGTGGAAGCGCAAAACGCTGTTCACGATGAAGCTCAGCGATTGGCTTGGAATTATAAAAGTGATCCAAGTGAAGTTTCCAGAGAGGCGTTGAACGGTTCAATCAGGAAGAGGAGCGGCGGTCTAAAAGCGGGCACTCAAGTTCAGTACAAGGTCTTTGCGGAAGACAGTTTCGGCAACTCGGCCGTAACGGGGGTTCAAACATATGTCGTCCAAAGTCAAACTCAGACGCCGACGACTGGGGCAACGTCAACGACGGAAACCGGCAGAACTACGACGTTACGATCGAGTATGGACCTAGATCCCACGTTCATCGCCATTGGCCTTGCTGGTGTTGGAGGGATTCTTGCAGTTATCGTAGTCTACGTGATTCGCCGCAAGTAGTATCCATTCTGGTGCTGCTCATATTCGAGGATATCATTGATGGCATTATGACTTTCTGACCTGTCCAGCACTTCTTAGTACACTTGGTCACAGTCAAAGCTGGGATCCAGATTGTGAATCAGAGATCTGCAAGGACAGAAGCCAGCTCAGGGCTTCTTCTTGCCTCCCCATTCTCGAAGACATAGCTGCTTCTTTCGTCCACTGCGGCTGCAAAGCCCCCTAGGAAGTGGGTCCAGTTGCTGTCAGTGGGTTGCGTCTTCAGGAGTGCGAGTCTTGCTCCCATGATCACAATATCATGTGTGACATGTAGCTGCAACTCGCTTGGCTTTGCTTCGGCAAAGCGTCCAATCATTTCGGTAATGAACCTGTCACGGAAGAACTCTATCGGTTCAATAATGTCGCTTGACACTTGTTTCCCTGACCACTTGGCCAAAGGCCGGGCCGCCAAGCTGCATCATCTGCTCACAGATCTTCTCGCCAATGCCATATGGACCTAAGAGGACGCGTATGTCTGAGATCAACTCGGCGCTGCCGCCTATTGCGTGATATCCTTCCGCTATGTCACAGGCAGTCTGAACGCAGCGCAGACGAGGGCTGTAGAAGATTCTGACATCTCTGCTTGGAGGGAGTTTCTCACCGAACTTCAGCGCCATCCTGTGCCCAAGAGGGGTGAGTCCATGCGTCCGTAGGTCTTGAGCATTGTCGGCAACGTTTCTGTGTGAGTGCCTAATCACCATCATCACGGGTGTCTGAACGTCGACTTGGCTGGCCCAGGTCAATAGCCATCTTGCCTCGGACAGCCAGTCCAACGACTCCCACTCGGCTACATCGCTCATTAGCTTCATCTCTCCCTTCCTTGAGAGCGAATATACATTTGGTGTTAGTCACCTAGTCGACAGGATTTTGATTGTATATCGGTCCACTCTAACGTCGTAGAACGGACAACACGTGCTCTCGAGCTTGAGAGCCTATAGCCCCATCGAGCACAAACATAGGTCACCGAAAGAACACAGGCAAACACGATTGGGTCCAGCAGAATAGTGACTTGGATCGCCAACATGGAATAGACAGTCGCGATAGCCAGAATCCAGACCACCGCGCTAAGGGCTCAGACAATCCATTTTGGGAGTGCCAGGCTGAGTCTTCCCGCCAGCATACCGACAACAGATGCAGACATGCCTCCCACAATCACTGAAATCGCCAGCACGGCCACGTAGTTGAAACTCACTGTCGCATGTTCTCATTCAGTCAACAGAATCCAGCCATATAACCCAGTCGACATCGGGAATTCGCTCAGGTATTGTTGTTGTGCAATGGTGCCTCGTAAAATACTGTGTACAGAAAGGTCCTCAACTACCAATGAAGGATGCAGTGCCTAATCACCAATGTCATGGGTCTTCCAAGAGTGACCCTCATTCTTGGATAAGGTGACCTTTGCGAGCTATTGAGAATCAAGCTTGTTCGGCAACTGAAGCGCCGACCGCACTCTCCATCGGATCTGGATGCCTGTGTCTCATTCTTTCTCAAAGGGAACACACAGGGCTGAAGGCGCACCGATTATTCTCCTCACCTTCTGCCTGCTCAACAGAATTCCCCAAACAACCATGAAGGTGATGGTGGAAAGATACGGCAGCATGTTGATGAAAGCAACAGGTATTCCAGAGAGCTGGAACGAGAATTGAATGACCTGGAATATCCCAAAGATATAGCTCCCCACAAAGGCTGTGACTGGATGCCAGAGTGCTACCACAGTCAGGGCGATCACAATCCATCCTCTTCCACCAGTCATACCCTCTGTCCAAGCTGGCATCCATGCAAGAGTCAAATACGCTCCACCCAGACCACACAGTACGCCACCTGATACCACACACAGGTATCGAATCAGAGTTACATTGACTCCCTGCGAGTAAGCCGCAGTGGGGTTCTCGCCAACTGTACGAATCAGGATCCCTAGTCGCGTCCTGAACAGAATGAACCAGAGGACTGGGACCAGAACATACGAAGTGTATACCAAGATGTCCTTTGTGAAGAACACCGGACCAAGGAAAGGAATAGCACTCAGTCCAGGTATCGGGACGGGTTCCAATGCCTTGATTATACTTCCCACAAAATCGCGACCTAACAGACCGCTGAGTCCAGTACCAAGTATCGTGAGCGATATGCCAGACACTACTTGGTTACGAGTGAATGTGATTGAGATCACTCCATGAATGAATGCTAACAGGCCGCCTATCGCCATTCCTGCCAGAGTGCCCAACACGATACTGCCGGTCATGAAGGCCACCCCAAATGCCCCTGCGGCACTAGAGATTATCATCCCCTCAACTCCCAGATTCAGTATTCCAGATCGTTCAGCAAGTATCTCTCCCAGTGTTGGAATCAGGAAGAAAGTCGCCGCTGTCACGATGGATGAACCTACGAGTTCGATACTCATCTTAGCACCCTCCATTCAATTCTGTATTTCATGAAGAAATCAGCCAGAAGCACGAAGAGCAGTATTGAACCATTGAACAGATTGATCACTGTTACTGGCAAACCCGCCATTTGAATCTCTACTCCACCAGCTAAGAGTCCGGAGAAGAACAATGCGCTCACAATGATACCTAATGGATTGAGTCCTCCTAACCAAGCGACGACAATGCCCGTGAAGCCGAGGTTTGTTGAAATCTCAGGACGGAGCCGCAAGAGATTCCCGGCGACTTCTCCAACACCCCCTATGGCTGCCATTCCTCCTGAGATGACCATTGCAGTCAGGGCAATTCTGAGAAAGCTGACTCCTGCCGACTCTGCCGCCGCAGGGTTCTGGCCAACTGCGTTGATTTCGTAGCCCAGCTTCGTTTCTGGAATTCCGTCTCTTGTTCTGACGAGGTAGTGATGGATCAGGAATGTGAGGGCGAATACCAGTAGTATCGATAGATGAATCTGTGTCCCTGGTACCTGCATGATTTGGGCGTTTTCCGGGAACAGTGGCGTCTGAGGGAAGCCCCACCCGCCAGGGTCTCTCCAAGGTCCATTGACCAAATACTGGATGAGCGAGTAGGCCGGGAACACCATCAAGAAGCTCACGACGACATCCGACCCCTTGTACTGACCTTTCACCCGGAAGATGGCCACAGGAACCGCCCATAGAGCACCCAGAGCGAAACCTGCTACAAACATGAGCGGTATCAACAGTATGGATGGTAGGTCTGCAAGCCCAAATGCCACACCAGTAGCGGCGATAGCTCCCATCAGGAACTGTCCCTCGGCGCCAATGTTGTCAATCCTAGCTCGGAAGGGTATCGAGAGTCCGACTGCGATGGCGAGAAGGGGTATCACGCGAGAGAGCGTTTCTGCAAGACCATTCAATGTAAAGAAGGCGTATCGGAAGATGTTGATATACAGAATCAGCGGATTCACTCCTTGAAGCAGAAACAGCGCCGCGACGAATACTAGTCCCATGATGAGCGAGAGAACCCTAATGACTAGCGAGGCCTCGAATGTCGGTTTCTCAGATTTCTTCCTGATGTTGATCTCGACTGCTCTGATGTTCAACCAGTTCCTCTCCCTTCGGGTACACTGGGTCCGGAAACTACACCCCCCATCAGAAGACCAACTGATTCACGGGTGGCCGAACTTGAGTCGACAACGGCAATCATCTCCCCCTTGTATATGACTGCAATCACGTCACTGAGTGCCATTATCTCCGTGAGGTCACTGGATACGAGAATGACTGCAGCACCTGCCGCTCTCATCTTGAGAAGCTCCTGTCGAACGAACTGAGTGGTAGCCACATCCAGACCCGAGGTCGGATTCTCGGCGATGAGTAGCAACTGTTTTCCTTTGGAGGGCTGTCGTGCCATCTCGCGAGCAACGACAACCTTCTGCCTGTTGCCACCGGAGAGGCTGCGCACAGGAGTCAATGGGCTAGGAGTATCGATAGAGAACTGTTTGATCAGGTTGTCAGTCTTTTGAATCATTGACTCTCGGTCTATGAACAGACCCGGCGTGTCTGAGTAGTAGCTCATCATCAAATTCTCTCTGACTGACATGTCAAGGATCAGCGCCCTCTGTCGGTTCTCTGGAATGAGCGAAACACCGCGATCCCTGATCTCCTTGATCGGTCTGTTGGTGATGTCTGTCCCGTGGAAACTGATACTGCCACTTGTCACATCACGCCAGTGAACAAGGGACTCCACGAGCTCCCTCTGTCCATTACCTGCGATACCCGCGATTCCCAGAATCCAACCCGACCGAACCTCGAAGTTCACAGAGTTGACAACTTGGACGCCCATATCATTGTTCACGCACAGGTTCTGTACTGTCAGTACAACAGGGCCCTCTGACTGATCACGTCTTTCAAGTTCGTAGAGCACTTCTTTGCCCACCATGAGCCGGGCCAGCTCGCGGATGCCTTTCTCAGGTTCTTTCTTCAGTTCACTTACATGAGCTTCATCGAGAGTGGCAACCGCCCTCCCACCTCTCAGCACGGTTATTCTGTCGCTTATGTTGATCGCCTCTTCGAGATGATGCGTTATTATGACGATGCTCTTTCCTTTGTCTTTTAGACTCTGAAGCAAGGAGAATAGCTTCTCGACTTCCGGAGGTGTCAACATTGACGTTGGTTCATCAAGGATCAAGATGTTGGGGTTCGTTATCAATGCCTTCAGCATCTCGACACGTTGCTTCTGTCCACCAGAGAGCTTCCAGACTCTCATACTGGGGTCAAGGTCACCAAAACCATACTCGACCATTGCCTTCTTGACTGCACCTTCAACACTCCTCAGAGAAAAGAGGAAGCCTTTAGAAAGACTGAGTATGTTCTCTGCTATAGTGTGCCTCTCGACCAATGATCTAGACAGGTCTTGATACGCGATTCCAATTCCATTCTCCGTCGCATCACGCGGGGAACGGAGTTCCACTTCTTTACCGTCCAGCAATACTGTACCACTATCAGGCTCTCTACAAAGGCTCATCACAAGAGTCGATTTGCCCGCCCCATTCTCGCCGAGGAGTGCATGGATTTCGCCCTTCTTAAGAGTGAATGTCACATTGTCATTCGCTCTGATCTCGACTCCGCCGTCGCCATAGTAGGACTTGCACATGTTCCGCAGTTCTAGGATTGTTTCCATAATGCAATCCTCGTCTTAGGAGAGTCAAGGTGCTATCAATCTGTTGTCCATATCATAGCTACTTCTAAAAAGAAAAAAAGGGGGGAATCCGTTCTACGGACTCGGATCCCCTATTACGCCTTTGACAAACCAAGTGATGGTGAGAAGCTCTCCTATTGTGGCTCTGGTTCCTTCTGCTATCTTCAGGACGTCTGCTTGGTCATAGATGGGCCCCGTGTATGGGTCAAATATAACGTTGGCATTCTTCATCTGGTCCACTCTCGTCATTACGAGGTCATAGACACTCAGTTCTCCCAAGAGTGGGTCTGTGACGTTGATTGCCTCTAGGGCACCAATGAACTTCGTGTTGATTGGCTCGCCGAATAGTCCACCCAGCTGAATCCCGCCCTCCTTCAGCAACCATAGATAGTCGACGTTCTCAAGATTGGTGTTATTGTATTGACCCAAGTATATCTTCTGGAGAATGTCCTCGTATATGACACCCCAGTCTGCCAGCTGGCCACTGATGCAGCTATCATTGGCAAAGTTCTGCATGGGTGAATAGTGACTGAAGGCTAGTACTCCATTCTCCTCAGCGACCTGCAGAACGGTTGGCGAGTCCTCTGTGAATGCCAGCACATCACACCCTGCTGCTATCAATGATTCCGCTGCGGCTCTCGCCGCGACTGGATCATACCAGTCAGTCAGGAGCCATCTGACTTCGCATGTCACTGTTGAGTTGACCTCTTTGGCCCCTAGTTCGAATGCATTGATGTGCCGGATCAGCTCCGGTAACGGGAACGCGGCCACATAGCCTATCTTCCCACTGCTGGTGAGTGCTCCAGCCATCAGGCCGTTGAGATAGTAGAGCTGATAGAAGTCTGCGAAGTATGTACCCATATTGGGTGCTCTCTTGTATCCAGAACAATGGAATAGAATCTTGTCTGGATGATCGGGAGCAGCTGCGTACGTGCCATCCATGAAGCCAAACGATGTAGTGAAGACAACATCGCATCCCTGTACGTCAAATAGATAGTCAATCCTGTTTTCTGTCTGGTCTTCAGGAACTGACTCCAGATACACTGTGTTGAGCCAGTCGTATTTGTTATCAACATAGAGCCGACCTTGGTCGTGAGCATGGCTCCATCCGTAGTCGCCAATGGGACCAACGTAGATGAAACCTGCCTTCAGGGTTCCTAGTGAAGGGCCTGGAGTGCCAGCGCCTAAGAACGCATAGCTGGCGCCGATACCAAGACCGACGCCGACAACGATGAAGACCACAGAAAGAGCTAGGACTGTATTCAGACCATACGTCTTTTGTGACATTCTTCCGAAAGCCTCCTCCTCTCTGTGAGGGCGGTATCACATGCGTGCCGCGACCTAAAAGTCTTCTTCACTTCCTCTAACCTTGCTTCAAGTCGCCACGGCATCGCCGTTATCTTCGACTGCATTCATCCGGGGTCAGTGACCAACGAACAGGGCCGGGTCAACTCAAGCAGTAGTGTATGCACCTTCTCTCCCTCCGGAGTAACCCTCCATTTGAGGATGAATCTGAAAGCAATCCTGCGAAGAGTTGCGGCTTTGGGATAGGTTTCTGACATGAGTCTGATTCCGATAGTCTAAATACAGCACAGTTAAGCCCGTAGATGTTGCGACTGAACGTGTGTCTGTACCCGGATGACGCGGATCTATCAGCTAACATACGAATCAGCCTTGCGAAGAAAGGAGGAAGAAAGTGAAAGAGCCACTCACGTTCGCTCGACGGGCAATCACTGCCATCGTGGCAGCAATACAAGCGTGTAAACGTGTGGTTCTCGCCGCTGCTCCGCGACGTGATACCGCCCTTGCTCCTGCGTGGTCCGCGTGGGAGTGCGGGGATTTCGCCGCGGCGTCCGTTCTGGGAACGGAGCTGGTCGCTCGCCCGGAAACGGCAGACGCTGGCCATTTCATGCTCGCTCTAGTGTCGCACGTTTCCGGAGACTAGGCCGGTGCTCTCGCGCATTACGGTTGTATCGGTCTCCGATATCCTTGGCTTAAGCAACTAGACGAACCCATCCTGTGGTCCTACATTCATCTCGGGGACTACCGCGGGGCGAAGGAGTTCATGGATAAACGTGCCATCGGCAGGCGTGGCGCCACGCACGCGCGCTTGGATCTCGCCGCCGAACGCCCTTTGAGCGTGGAGATCGTAGGCGTCGCCGAGCTTGCCTTCACAGATGACGCGCTGACGCCTCTCATGCCCGGCTTTCCAGCGCGGCTCAACGGTCGGCCGACGGTGGCGCGGCTCGACACAGGCGGCGCCTTCGTCCATTTGTCGTCCGAACAGGCTGTGGCCCATGGAATCGAAACAGTCGCCTGTCAAAGGGATTTCGCTGCGCTCGCATGGGGCAGGGTCTGCTACGGCGTCGCCGACCTCGATATCGGGTCCGTTCGTTTCGTGAACGTGCCGGTAGCAGTGCACGAGGGCGTTCTTCCAATCAAGCAGATCGCTGGCTCATTCGGAGTCGAGCTCGGGCCCATTGTCGGAACGAACGTGCTTCAGCGATTCCTGTCGACGATCGACGGACCACGTCGGCGACTCATTCTTTCCCGACGCGGCGACACCGCCGCGCGCGCCGACCACCTGGGGCGGCTCGGAGGAGAGGTGCTCGAAGTGCCCTTCGTCATGTGGGGCGACCACTACATGATCGTGCGCGGCAGCGTGGGGAACCACGCGGGCCTCAACCTATTCGTCGATTCCGGACTCGTCGCCGCCACGCTGGACCAAGGACAAGCCGCAGTTCTGGCATCGCGGAGCAGGCTCGCATCTTGGGGCGTTTCGCCGCTTCAGCCGGAACGTCTTGCAGACATCCCCGGTCCCCTTGCCATCGGCTCTGCTTCCAGAGAGCAGCTGACGGCTGTCGGCGTACCCGATAGAAAGTGGCGCGACTTTGGCGACTGGGGTGGGATCAAGGTTGATGCGTTGATCTCATGGGGGTTCCTTAAACACTTCTCTTGGACGATCGACTTCGACAGCCACTTGTACTTGTTCACGTGATAGCCCCAGTGGCTGCTGCGCGACCTCGACCGCGAGAAGATGTCGGCCGTGAAGCAATCGCGGCTTCAGCCCTGCCAGTGGTGACGCACTCCCGCAGGTAACGTTGGGTGCCAAGCCATCCGCATGTAGCTTCCCCCCGCTGCGGCTCGTCGAGCATCTGCTCCAAGCGCCTCTCCTTTGTTTCTTGGCGCTTGGCCCGGTTGATGCAGCTCAGGTAACGTTCCGTTGGTAAGGCAGCCAGACGATAAAAGCTGCCATCAGCCCGCGCGTTTCGAGGGCGTTCCTGGCGAAGCCATCCATGGGCTGGATGGGCCTGTGGAGCGTCGGTAGGGCGGCGCGTCTCGCGGGGCCACAGGACGCGTGTCGGGCTCGGCTTTATTCTTGCAGCTACAATCACGAATGAACCATTATGCACCGCATGGAAATACTGGCCAGGAGCACCCGCGTGGCAGAATGCGATACGTGCTCATGGCGCTCCTTTGCTCCTAGCACGCATAGCAGAGCGCCCCTGCTGTCACCCCGTCCCAACTAGAACCGACCTATGAGCGTGCAATCACATTTCTAGGGCTAGAAGGCATACAGCCGGTGGGCTATGAACCCTGATGCTCACAGTGATGTTCATCAGTCGGAAGTGACAGACATAGTAGTTGGGAAATACCAATGGCTGAAATCCGAAGCAGGAAAGACTTCCAAGACTTGCATTTCTATATCTGGCGAATAAGGAACGAACGCAGGGGAGAATGGAGGAAAGAGGTCTTCTTGATGGGCGATGACCAGACCCTTGAAACTTTGATTGAGAGCCTGCAGGGCCTACTGGACAGCCATCAAACATACGGAAGCGGGACGAGGAGATACAAGTGCAATCCTCCGCTGGACTTCGATCATGTCGCATATGGTCGTCAGCACGGTGTCAGGATTGACTGGCTGGATAGTCTTGTCGTGAAGACCGGTCCCGATGTACCGAACGATGAGACTTACAGCCTGGAAGGCAAGATTGTGACGATTCGAGTGAACCTCACGACGCTCAGTCAGATGATCACCGGTGCTCGCGCACAAGTGGACAAGAGCAAGAGGTATGGTCACGGGTCGCCTGCCACCGGTGGGCTTTGGTTCTCTCCCGACTGGCTTGGTGTTGAGTGACAACACGAGGGTTTGCATACGGCAGATCTGTGGCCCGAAGGCCGTACTATCTGGACGGGCAAACCGCATCGACATCTGTGGAACGTGTGTTTCCACGCAACACTTGCGCTCCGAATTCATGCAGAGCTCACAGTTTCTAGGACGGCACATTGCAGTGTCGATGCATGGACGATTGTCTGCAATCGGTTCCACCGGACCCAGAGTATCGTGTCGCAATACAGACTAGGACGATTCCTTACAGAGGAAACCCCCGACTCCGCCTAGCGCAGCTGCAATGGCACCCGCATATACGGCGTTTCGCGCAGCATCGAAATTGAGCAGGTCAATCAATGCTTGTGTTCCTCCAACGAAATACGCAGCAAGCAGGAACATGACCAATGGAATAGTGAGCCCTAGTGCAGCACCAGCACGTGGGCTCTTACTGGCGCTTCCAACGGCAAGTCCCGCCAGCATCCAAGGAATGCAAGCGATAGACAGGTTGAGCCCGCCATCTATCAGGCTGAACTGAGGAATGATGAGAAAAGTGAAGTCTGCGATGAAGCCCGTCAGGGAAGGCTGAGCTGATAATTGGAGGCCCAAGCTCAGAGCAGATCCGAGAAACACAGTAAGCAAAAGGATAATGCCAACCGCTTTCGAACCATGTTCTCTCTTGCGACCATATGTCAGACCTGCAAACACAGGAATGACCATCAAGAGGAACCCAGGTGAAAGGAAGGCAGGCAGCATGAATGGCACACCAACATAGATTGAAACCTTGCCAGACCCGAGATTCCGCGAACTGCCCGACACGTCAGCAAGTAGCTGAATTCTCCCGTCATTCCTCCACGATGAGCCATCCTCAGCAAGGGAGAACTGCATCGGAGGCAGGGGTATAGTGACTCCTCCTGCATTTTGCCCGTTTACGACCAAGTACACGGACAGTGATTGGACAGTGAACGTCAGCTGATGCAGATGAATGGTGACATCGTCAAAAGCCATGTCTACGGTCGTCCCTTCCTCGTCACGCACGGAAAACCCCACTGACGCCTTCTCGTCTTCCTCAAGCCACACCATATCACGCTCGATGGGTGAAGACAATGCAACTCCGCTCATGGTCAAGTGACTACTAAGGGAAGTAGAGGTCGTGACTGCACAAACAATCGTCATCCGTAGCTCGACAGTAATACTTGTGAGCAAGAGGTCAATGGTCTGCGACCCAAGAAGTGTGTCTGCCTCTATTGTTTCTGTCTTCTGAGAGCCTATTGGAGTCTTGAACCGTACCTCATCTCCGAAGTTGATTGACTTGTCAACAAGAGAGTAACTCCCGGCGATGCCAGCGTTTAGAGTCGCATCAAAAGACCCAGACGCATACGCCCATGCTCTTGCATCATCTTCACCTTGAGCAGTCACATTGACGACTGCAGTCGAATTCACGTTCAAGTACTGAGGATGAAACACAACCAGAGAAACTGGCAGTGTGATTCCCGCGTCAAATGAATAGGCAAAACTGATACTCACGCCCAACCCCATGGCTCCAATGCTGGCTGAGAAACTGTCCTCAGCTGTCAGACTCCATGTGGGCTCGAACCCGATAGTATCTGATGTTACTGGGGGATTAACATCACCAGCAATTGCTCCACCCGCCATAGTCGAGAAGCATATCATCAGGGATACGACTAGCAGTGTCGCTTTCTGTGTCAAGTGAGTAACCCTTTCCACAGACCATTCTCCTCCCAGAGTTGGTGAACAGGGGGTTTGCGATTCCTTAACCCCGAGGCGAAACATAACACGCCTGCGGTACGATAAGGGTTCTGCTTTTCCGGTCTGCTTACCGGAAAACCAGCCCGCTTCAAAGAACATACACCGACGTGTGCCTCTCACCCCTTCCATGTGGGGTCACTCCCGCTTGCTTCAGACGATAGGATGTTCGTCCTCATGTGAGTCCATATCATAAGAGCATCCATTCCCATCGTATCTCTGACAAAGGAGCGGGACACCTGTTATTGCTCCTGCTTTCCAACAATCATGAAGGTTGAATTCCGGTCCCGGCGTCGGAAGAACCGTTTCCTTATCTATCTACTATGAGCTGTCATCTGCACACTTACGCATCGAGCATTGGGTGGTCTAGGATGAACAAGGATGGGACTAGTGTAGGTGCAGCAAATGCTTCTGTTGGGGCTGTAATCACGGGATTAGCCTCCCTGATGATTGCGGCCTCGTTGTCACTGAATTCGTCAGAGCAGTTCCCACAGTACTCTGCAATATCTGTGTCCCTGATATCGCTCGTCGCCGTGAAGGTCTTTGGGACGATGTGGCCCTCTAAAGAAGCAGATAGGGTTGCCGGAAATGTGGGGACTGCGATGAGCGGAAAACCCCGGGCTCGACTTCGTGCCGGATCGCATGCGAAGGGTTCGAGCCAATTCAATCCGTCTAGTGATGTCTTGGTTTTTCTGTCCTTTGTTTCGATCGTGGCTACCCTGCTCTGGTTCAGAGAGGCTGCAGTAGAGATGTCCTCTCAGCTTGGGGTCATGTATTTCTCGTGGGTTTCCTCAACACCACCAGAACTCGTACAACCCATTCTCCAGACTCTCTCTTTCCCCGAACTAGGTCAAGCTTTGGCGCTATTCGGCAGCGCAGTACTGACCGTGTTCAGTACGATGCGATTGCATCGAGATAGCATGAGTCTGTTCCAGAAAGCGGGTTTTCTCGACATGATTGTTGGAAGAGGATTCTTCGGAGGCTTTCTGACACTTCTACTACTCTGGAAATACATCCTGTGGGCAGTCACGGCCATTGGGGCTGTATTCATGGTCGGCACCTTTGGTGCGCTCTTCACGTCTTGGACTTCCAGACCCGAAGGGGTCTTAGCACTCGCTCTGTCGGCCGCCCTTCCCTTCATCTTCATGACGGTTCCTCTGCTGCTGATCCTGACCCTTGTTTCGTCTACACTGTCAAACACGATGGCTGGGATCTACTGCTACGTCAGCTTCAGCATAAAGCGGAAGCGTTCGTCAGCCTAAGAAGAGTCGGCTCTGGCAAGGGATGGAGCCTCTCTGGGGAGAGTCCTCCGCTTGGTGTCGAGTGACAACGGTGACACTATATGGAATAGGAAACGGTTGCTAATCTCCGCATGCTCTGATAGCAATCAGTTGCCCTGTAAGCGAATGTCCACGTCTATGAGATTGGGCTCCAGTTCATCCTGATGATTGTCGAAGAAGACGTAGAGCGTGCCAGATTCTGTCGCTGTGTATGTCTTCGCAACGCTACTCGTTTCCTCTTGGCTCCAGAGAGCTTTACGACGGTCAAAGCCCGAAAGCCTTCCCTTGACAGGCGCTTGGATGACGCCTTCGGACCCTACGAGGTAGAGATTGAACCTGCCTTCACCGATGAGCCTTGCTGCAATTGACAGAGTCGCACCTGCCTTGCAGGGAACCACGAAGCATTCCCACGAACCCACATCAACACCGATGCGCCTTCTCGTCTTTCCACCGCGTAGTTTCATACTGAAGCGCACGCTCCTGCTGGTGCAGAAACTCATACGGGAACATAACTTGATTGCTGTACAAGCGGTTCAGGAGAGAGGGCGAGCCTCTCTCAACTGTAGAATCTGGCTACATCTGTTTCTCTTGTCTGTAAGGCAAGACCTCTTGTCTGAGAAGCTCTCGACACATGACGGAGCTAACGGTCGATTGTCACGCCGCAGAACGGGGGGCAGGTGCTCTTACCACTCTTCGGGCAATCGACCTTCTTGTTTGTCCGGCATTTGCTGACACACCTGTTCGCAGTCAAAGTCAGAATCCAGACTGTAAATCAGAGATCTGCAAGGAAAGAAGCCAGCTCAGGGCTCCGTCTTGCCTCCCCATTCTCGAAGACATAGCTGCCTCTCTCGTCCACTGCGGCTGCAAAGCCCCCTAGGAAGTGGGTCCAGTTGCTGTCCGTGGGTTGCGTCTTCAGGAGTGCGAGTCTCGCTCCCATGATCACCATATCATGTGTGACGTATAGCTGCAACTCGCCTGACTTCGCTTCGGCAAAGCGTCCGATTATGTCGGTGATGAACCTGTCACAGAAGAGCTTTATCGGTTCAATAATGTCGCTTGACACTTGTTTCTCTGACCACTTGGCCACGAAGGCCGGGCCGCCAACCTGCATCATCTGCTCGCCAATCTTCTCACCATTGCCATACGGCCCCAAGAGGAGGCGTATGTCTGAAATCAACTCTGCGTTGCCGCCTATTGCGTGATACCCTTCCGCTATGTCGCAGGCAGTCTGAATGCAGCGCAGACGAGGGCTGTAGAAGATTCTGACATCTCTGCTTGGAGGGAGTTTCTCACCGAACTTCAGCGCCATCCTGTGCCCGAGAGGGCTGAGTCCATGCGTTCGCAGTTCTTGCACATTGTCGGAAAGCTCTCTGTGTGAGTGCCTGATCACCATCATCATGGGTGTTCGAACGTCAACTTGGTTGGCCCAGGTCAATAGCCATCTGGCTTCAGACAGCCAGTCTGACGACTCCCACTCGGCCACATCGCTCATTAGCTTCATTCCTTCTTGTTCGAGAGCAGATATACATGTGGTGCTAGCCACCCGGTCAACGAGATGACTAAGTCACGAATACCTTGGCTACTTTCCCCTGCTGACCATTTGCGTCCTTAAGGAATTGCTCTTGCGAACAGTAAATTGCCATATGCAGTCGAGCGGAAGTTCCAGACTGGTGAGCAGCTCCACATGTTGAAGTTGTCATGTGCGAATGCTTGGAACTCAACAAATCATCCCAGACCTAGGCCCTCGGACGGCAACCACTCATGCCTGTCCGTGAGCCAACTAGGCTGGTTGGTTTCCGTGTCCTCGCCTGTGGTCCTTGTCTTGAAAATGAGATATCGTGAAACCCGTTCTGGATAGTCATGGCAGCTGTCACCGTAGCGCTGCAGATGTTTTCTATTCCAGTTGGAATGGTCATACTCGGGTAGTCGGTCCCTTCGTTCTTCATGGAAGGAGAGCACCAGAACCAGTTCGACCACAAGGACGATGGCGAGCAAGAGCCACCCGCCGAACGGAGAAGTCTGCGGAGGTGGGAGCAACTACATGCCCAATGGAAAACGCATCGTAGCCATCTGATGTACGCGTCCGAGGCGTGACAAGTTCATGAGGGTTCCGAATCTAACGCCATTATGAGATAGGCAGACCGGCAGTCCTCTGGATGATCGCAGTAGCCCTGAATCTCCATATCCACTTGCTCCAACGCCGCCAACAGCTGCGGATCAGATGGATTCTGGCGTCGGATCTTTTGCACTGCCCGTCTGAGGGGCTCAAAGTAGTTAGTCCACCATATATCTGAGTCTAGGACGAAGCTGTCAATCAACTTGTAACCTTGGGCTGCGACCTGTCGCTTCTTCTGTTCCAAGTCCCCAACCTCGTCATGAACTACAAAGTACCCGTTCGGTTTGAGAAACCGCTTCCAGTCCTTCAGTGCCTGTTCAAAGCCGATGACGTTCGCCGAGCCCTCTGCCCACAGAATATCAAAACTCGCCTTCGGGAAGTCCATGTTTTTCAAAGACCCCTCGACAATGTGCACCGTGTCCGTCAGGTCCGCCGCTTTGACTTTCTCCTTCAACCGCTGTAGCGCATCCACATCGATATCAATCCCGGTCACGTCACCACCACTGAGGCGGGCCAACTCAAGAGTGGGCACCCCCGATCCGCAGCCGATATCCAGTATCCTTGGCCTAGGCAAGGGCGGGATTTGCTGAAATGCCCGTCGGAGATAGCACAAGAACCGTCCGCGAAACTTGTCCTGCAGTTCATCAAACGCCCGTTTGTCGGTGGTCACCTCAACACGCTCCTTTCATCTAGTGGGTTCACCCACTTATGTTGGAAACAGTCCGCTTAAACCGCCGAAGTGAAAACGACCGTACGTGGTTAAATGGGCTTCGCAGTCAAGAACACCCAATGGTCAAGGCTGCCTCAGGACATAGGTGTGATTTTTCCGCTTGCCCGGCACTTGCTGGCACACGAGGTAAGTGAAACGCTTTGAGGTCGGACCTCTGTAGCCCAGTACTCCTGTAGCCTATGACAACGGCATTCTCCGAGACGCATCTTCGTCTTTTCCGTTTCTGGATATCTTTGGGAAGAATCGACCGCTCCGTTTCATATACTCCCGGTATTCGTCACCAAATTCCTGTAGCATCATCTGTTCTTCTTTTCTCACAATGAATGGAAACAGAATGATGAGCAGTATCGCGAAACAGATAATGAGGAGGTTGGCAGTGACCAGAGATATACCTAATGAGAAACCGTTCAACACGGTATACATTGGATGGCGAACTCTTGCATATGGTCCAACTGTGATCAATGAGTGACTCTCCTTTATCCGCAAACAGGGTGAGTATTGCTTGCCTAGTGTTCGATGAATCCAAGCCAACAGAGGTATGTCGGCTAGTACCACTAGGACACCAACCCACCGTACGGTTTCTGGATAGCCGGGTATCTGTGTCCATGCGAACCATGGCAGGTCTAGCAGGTATAGGATTATTGAGCCAAAGGAACCAAGAATGACACAGCTAATTGCTGCTTCTGCCTTTCCGAAGGGCTTTCGTTCCTTCTCAGCCTTTTCTGGTTCAGCAAGTTTGGGCTTTACGAATCGGTAGTAGCCTCTCACAATGAAGAATAGTGCATACAGTGAAACAAAGAGGACTCTGTAGAACGCCTCATCAGCCATAGTCTTTACCACTGCCTACATGCTGATAAAACATGCAGCCAAGCATCAAAGCAGTGGAAATCATGTCGAGCCATTGGAACTGGAAGCAAGCATCCAAATGACAACCTTCTTTTGACTCACCTCTGCGGTCGAGCTGGAGAACTGCACTCAGTGAGAACAGCCGATGAGCTACTGCTGCTCAGTGTGGCATTGCTCACAGTCTATGGAATGCTCGCGATATTGCTTCCTGAGTCCACCGGATTCTTGCTCCTGGTCTACGACTGGCTGCTGCAGATATCCATCGCCTTGGGATATCCCGGCGACTTCCTTGTACCACTGGTGGGAAATGCCATCATCATTGTACCCTTTCCTTACATGGGTGTTCCATTCATATTGAGTGGCGTAAGAAACCCAGTCACATTCGACTTCGTCTTCGACCCGACACTCGTAGGTCTGATTGCCGGGTTGGGTGCGATGATTGGGGAGATGGTATGCTATCTCGCAGGGCGGCTTGGTGGGAAACTGGTCGATGAGAACCAGACAAGTGGTTTCTCAGCCTTTGTGAAACGTCATTCCATTGCCACTCCCCTAGCGGTCCTCATCGTGGCCGCGACACCTCTTCCGGATGACGCGGTAATAATACCACTCGGGGCGGTCAAGTATCCATGGTGGAAGGTTGTGCCACTCTTACTTGTAGGCAAGAGTCTGGAGTTGACTGCAATTTCTTGGGCGGGCCGATTGAGTCTCGACTGGATAGCGGGCTGGTTGGGGGCAACCGAGTCTGCAGGCATACTGGGAACGATAACAGAGGTGGCGACAATGGCGTTGGTCGTGCTTTCTCTTTATCTCGTAGCACGGATCGACTGGACTCGATTCTAGACAGGCTCCAACTTCACTCTTGTTTCTCTCTCTGGCGGAGCAAAGAGAGAGCAAGAAGGGCTGTGCTCTCAAGGTCAATCCAAAATGATTCTCAGAAGAAGAATAAGGAACAGAATCAATGTTCTATCATTGGGTTGAACTATGAATGCGCTACAGCTCATTAGGTCCAGTAGAAAAGCAAAGGCACTGCTTGTCAGTTGCCTCAATAGGGTGTAGGCACCGGAGGCGTCCGGTGATGCATAAAGTTGTAGAATACAGATCCCCTAGGTTTTCAAGCAATGGTTATGCAGGCACTTTATGCAGGCCTTCTTTGTCTGCTTGGAGGGGGTTACGATGAACTGCTACCCCTATGATTCTTACCCGGATTATACGGAGACCACGGACTCCTGGTTCTTCTGAAAAACACCAAGTCTGGAACCGTGCCCATTCAGCCAAGACTATGCCAGTTCTGGTGAGCTCGGCTTCGCGGTAGGTGGCGAACCGACAGACCTTCGTTTCCGACGACAAAACACGAAGACTCCTCCTGTTATGACCACGACCACAGCCGCGATTGCTGACAGGAACAGGGGGTCTGCAGACCCTCCCCAGAGACGCACTCCAAGGCTGTCCGCACTAGTAGTCCTCATTATGACGCCATTCGATCCGACTGCCCAGCCATGGGTCACGTTGATGCAGTCTATTGCCATAATCCGTGGGTCTGTGTCATCCACTATCGAGGGCACGCTCTGCCTGTACCAGTTCGCTCCTCCATCAGGAGTATACATGACTGGTGTTTCAATACCTACGATCCAACCGTGGTCCTCGTCGACAAACTGGATGTCTGTCAGGTAGGGGCCCATCAGACGGAACCATGGAATGCCCCCGGGCACTGTCAGTTCGGTCCAGTTCTCTCCACTCGTCATGTGAGCAAGCCAGTCGTCATCCACTAGCCAAGCCTCAGTACTGCTCACGAAGGACATGGCCCAACCACCCAGATTGAACATCTTTGCCCACGTTTGGCCACCGTCAGTGCTGTGATAGGTGCCAGAGTAGCCACATGCCCAGATGTCAAGCGGCGAAAGCACCACCATCATTCTGGGGAGATCGTCATAGTCTGGACTCCAGCCTGACACGGACTGCCACGACTGTCCGCCGTCAATCGTCCTGTAGAGGACGTCGTTGTTCGCAGTCCAACCGTGGGTATGGTTGATGAACTCAACAGTGGACAAACCTCCAATGGCTCCTGAAACTGCGCTCTCACTCCAAGTTTCGCCCCCGTCGAGTGTGTAGTACAGGTGGCCGTCGGACCCGCTGACCCACACTGTGCGTTCGTCGACCACATCAATAGCGCTGGGAAAATTGCGGGTATGGCTGTACTGCAGCTGCCATGAGTCGCCGCCATTACTTGTGTGCAGGACGAGAAGGTCGGACGCCAAGATTTCGTTCTCCTCTCCAACGATCCAGCCATGCGTGGAGTTGAGGAATGCCACATCTGAAAATACTGCCTCCGGATAGTCGGACTCGAGCAGTTCCCAAGTGGTCCCAGATGCCTGCAGTGGCACGCCTGATGCACCTGATGACATGCCAGAATGAGCCGCAGCGCCCACCACGCAGAGCAGCATCAGGAACAGGCGCGCCCTGCGCATTCCCAGTCCT
>Ga0315284_10000279_pt1 | contig 69967 bp, 75 predicted proteins | sample YL17G09_16_MG_FD_203696 | JGI IMG/M metagenome (GOLD analysis project Ga0315284, IMG submission 203696) | Sediment microbial communities from Yellowstone Lake, YNP, Wyoming, USA - YL17G09_16 | ecosystem: Environmental > Aquatic > Freshwater > Lake > Sediment | place: USA: Wyoming | collected...
AGCTTGTAATATCCCCGAAGCGAACTTAAACAAACAATTCAATGTAGATCAGATTAATCAGCTTTGGTTATCGGCGGGCAGGTATATTCGCGATTAGTCTGTCTAAAACTTCCTTTTGCTTCTTAAAATAAAATAAAGAATTAGCGCAACAACAATCAGCGTTCCCAGAACGATCGCCGTCCACAACAGAATTTTAAAAATAAAGAAATGATTTAGCGTCACGATAAAACGCGCCATTTTTTGGCCCCAGTCCGTTTCTCCCAGAAACCAGATCAATACTAAGACCCCGAATATTACTGCGGCAACAATTTTTAAATTTTTCAGGAAGAGACCAAAAATATATCGGGCGCGCATCGTGATTTTTTCCCAAAGGCTCAAAGACTGCACCGCCTCTTCGATATCCAGCATCGCCTGCCAATAGCCGGAAATCACGTGTTTGGTTTCCTCGCGAGAAATCTCAAAATGGAGTTCATGGATAATTCGCTCGTACACATTACGGCTATATTCAAGCTTGTCGAGCAGACTTAAAAATTTTCTTATATATTTAATTTTGCGCTCGGGCGTGGAGCCGGGAATGCTTTTGTTTTTGAGCACTTCCTGCCAAAGTTTTTCGGTTTCCAATATCCCGATTTTATAACCGGAAAAAGTTCCCTCGGCCAGAGCCCGTTCTACCGCCGACCAGTTAAGGCCTAATTTGTTTTCGGTCATACCAGGTAGTAGAAATTTGACTTAATATTTATTTTTTCTCAGCCATTAGTTTTTTATTTTCATTTGCCAAGGTTGTATAAAGCTGGCAGGCTAATATTAAGGAAAATTAACCTGTCAAATTTTCACTCCCTGGCATGGTATAATTATATGAAAACTAGCGACATCAGACAAGATGAGACATAAAATAAAAATCAGGAACTATCCGACATTTAAAGAAGAAACAAAGCTTTGGCAAAAAGGATATAAGGTTGTGGTCGGGTTAGACGAGGTCGGGCGAGGACCGCTGGCCGGGCCGGTTTGCGCCGTAGCGGTTTGTTTTGCTTTGGCAAAACAAACCGCTACGGCCAAGTCTAAAATTAGAAATTCAACTCTTCGACTCCGCTCAGGGCATGAATTAAAAATTTTTGACGGGATTAGGGATTCAAAAAAATTAACCGCAAAGCAACGAGAGCGCTGGCACAAAGTTTTAACCAATAATCCGGAAATTAAATGGGGGATTGGGATGGTTTCTGAAAAAATAATTGATAAAATTAATATCCGTGAAGCGACGAAATTGGCGATGCGACGGGCGATTGAAGCGTTAAGAATCGAGCCGGATTTTCTATTGTTAGACGGTAATTTCGTTTTGGAAGAATTATCAGTGAACCAGAAATCGATCATCCGCGGCGATGAAAAGATAATCTCTTGTGCTGCGGCTTCAATTATCGCCAAAGTTACCCGCGACCGGCTAATGAAAAAATACCATAAAAAATTCCCGCAATATGGATTTGACAAACATAAGGGTTACGGAACAAAGAAGCACTTTGAAAAAATTCAAAAGCACGGGCCGTGCAAAATTCATCGTTTGAGTTTCGCGCCATTCGCCAGCCGAAACTATTGACAAAACCATGAAGATAATATATGATTTGATATTCTGAAAAGTACTTTTAAAAGGAGGCGTGCAAATGGAAGCAAGGGGTGGGTTGTTGATTGGGCCGTCAAACGGATGGCTCTTTGCTCAAAAGATTTATGACCTGCCGGAACATCAAAAATTCTTAAACGAATCCGGCTCGAATGCAGTTGAACTGGTCATGAACCTAAACGACAGCCAAAGACAAAAATCATTGCTGTCCGGTAAAGTAGATGCAAGTTTTGTCTCGTTGCATTTGATCTATTTTCCGGAAAAATCGCTGGAGGAACAGGTGCCGTTGGCAAAAAGCATCTTCAACAGACATCAAGCTGTGGCCGGTGTTATACATCCTGACAACACTCCTGAATCATATCTTGAAACCCTCGTTGGCGCTGGAATTTCAGTCGCCATTGAGAATATGGACAAACAAAAGGCTTGCGGTTACGCCATTAAAGAATTGAGGGGCTTGATCGAGAAATACGGCCTCAAATTTGTTCTTGATTCGCAGCATGCATTTGAGCATGACATAGATATGAATTATGCCTGGGATTTATTCGAGATGGCCAGCTCCAATCTTGTCTATTTACACGTCAGCGGCCAGAGCGAGAAAACTATCCATTCTCTCGTCCATCTGGCAGACAATGCTTCAGCCATTGTCCATTTTCTCGGGAAAGTTTTTTCTGAGAAAAAATTCCCTATTATTTTAGAGGGGGGGTATGCCGAACCCAAAGAGGTTGAAACAGAAATCATGTTCATGAAAAAGGAATTGGGTTTCGTTTAAATATTCAAAAAGGAAAAGGAGGAATTTATGGAAGGACATCCCAAATCTGTAAAAGAGTTAAGAGCGAGAATAAGAAGCCTGAAAGGAAAAGTAGAACGGAGAAAAAAGCAATTGGACAGATGGCGCTCAGACAGTGCATTCGGAATTCGGTATAGTCTTCCCACAGAAATGGATGCTTTCCTGAGAAAAGAAATTTTCAAAATGGAAAAGGAAATAGATCGACTATCAGGATCCATAGAGAAAGCAAGACGAAAAAAAGTCTAGCGGCAAATCATTTCTCTCAAGGGCGACACATTTACGTATCGCCCTTTTATTTTTATCAAAAATACGTTATTCTGAAATTAACATGGACAATTTACTAATTCCGCCAAAAGAATCAATTATCTACGAAGACGAAAATTTATATGTCTGTCTGGCCAAGGAGCCCGTTACCGAAGGTCATTTGGTTGTGGTCTGGAAAAAAGAAATTCCCGACTTGAATCTGCTAGCTGACCGCGATTACGATTATCTGATGGACACAGTATTTGCAGCAAGAAACGCTTTGCTGAAAACCTTGGGTCTTAAAAAAGTTTATCTTGTATATATGGACGAGGCAAATCACGTCCATTGGCATCTGATCCCGCGAAACAAAGAAGAAGGATTTGACTTATTTGCGCACGAACCCAAAATCTTAAAAGATTTCTCTCTAGCAAAAAAGATAAAAAATAATTTGGTTTTTAAATAATCTTGCGCCTGGCACCGCCTATTCGCTTTCAAGCCAATGACTTCGCAACGCTTAATTAGGTTTTTTAAGATTAATTTCGGGGTGTAATCCTTCAATGTTAATTTTTAATTTAGTTGCATCGTTATGCCTTCCCCTGGCTAGCTAAAGCATAAACTTGGAAAATTAGAAATTTTCTAACGCCGGCGCCACCAAGGGCCGGCTTTTTTCTTTTGCTTGCCGGGCAGTAGAAATTCGGCTGTCGCTTCGCGACGAACAAATTATTGCCGAATTTTCACTGCCCGGCTTGCCAAAAATAAGGTTATTTGATATGCTTTAAATAGTGGTCATTCTGACCCCGCATTTGCGGGGGAAGAATCTCCCACGAATGTGGGGAACTTATTACTCGCATTCGCGAGAGATCCTTCACTTCGGCCTTATAAGGCTTCAGTTCTGGATGACACGTTGGTGTCATTTTTTATTATTAGTTTTACCCCGCCCCATTTCCGTCCTTGTCAACTGATATTGAATGGATTGATGGCGAATCGGCTGCGCCTTACTTTTTTGGCAAGCCGTGGTCAGCGTCAGAAATGAAGCGGGGTGCTCAATTTTGTAGTGAAATTTTGTGCGCTTCGCACAATGCTTCGCTTCAAAATTTCGACAAAATTGGCATGCCATTACCCAAACAACGACATACTAAATCAAGACGTAACAGAAGGCGCTCACACCTGGCGCTGAAAGTTTTGAATTTATCCAAATGCCCCAAATGCGGCCAGGCAATTTTGCCTCATCAGGCGTGCAAAAACTGCGGGGTTTATAATGGTCGCGAAGTGATTGATGTTTTGAAAAAGTTGACCAAGCGCGAACAGAAAAAGCGAAAGAAAGAATTACAAGAGCAGGAAGAGCAAGCCAAGACAGAAAAGCCGTTAAGCGCGGAAGATCTTAGTAAAAAATAATTAAAGAGTAATCGCTAATATACAAATTTTCGCAAATATACGAATTCGTATATTATTTTAGATTCGTATATTCGCGATTACTCAAAAACCTTGGCTAACAGACATCTTGCCAGATCTATCGCCATGCAGTCACTTTATGAGTGGGATTTTTGGAATCGGGATGAAAGCAAAGTGAAAGAAATAGTTGATAAAAATATTGAGGAATTTGGGGTGGGGCTGGAAAACACCGATTTTATTTTGCGGCTGGTGAGAGGTGTAGTAGAAAATCTGCCAAAATTGGATAAAATTATTGAAAAATCGGCACCAGAATGGCCGTTGGACCAGATTACAATAATTGACCGGAATATTTTAAGGATGGGGTTGTATGAGTTGCTTTTCGGTGACCGTAAAGAAGTTCCGCCCAAAGTTGCTATTAATGAAGCGATAGAGCTCGCCAAAGGTTTTAGCGGCGAATCCTCGGGCAAATTTGTCAACGGAGTGTTAGGTACGGTTTATAGAGAAATCGGCGAGCCGCAGAAAGATGAATAACGAGATGCCAATATACGAATGCATACTAATGATGCAAATATTAGTATAATTAGTATTAATTTGTATATTAGTATCGATTTTGATGAATGATTTAGCAGTCTTAGAAGAAAAACTGGGTGTAAAATTCAAAAACATAGATTTGTTGGCGCAGGCCTTGACGCATCGCTCCTATCTTAATGAAAACCCTGATTTTAAATTGGACCACAACGAGCGACTGGAATTTTTGGGGGATGCAGTATTGCAGGTGATTGTGACGGAATCTCTCTATCGGAACTACCCAAATCCAGAGGGCGAAATGACCAACTGGCGAGCGGCGCTTGTTAATGCCAAAAAATTAGCCGAAGTTGGAGAAAGTTTGGATTTGAATGATTTTGTGATGTTGAGTCGGGGCGAAGCCAAGGATATTGGACGCGCCCGACAATATATTCTAGCCAATGCGCTTGAAGCAGTGATCGGGGCTATGTATCTGGACCAGGGGATTGAGCAAGTCAAATTATTTGTTGAAAAAAATATTCTGAATCAATTGCCAGAAATTTTGGAACTGGGCGCTTATCGCGATGCTAAAAGTCTTTTTCAGGAAGATGCGCAGGAACGTGCCGGCATCACTCCAAGCTATGAAGTTTTGTCTGAGTGGGGGCCCGACCACGCCAAACATTTCAAGGTCGGTGTATTTTTGGAAGATGAACTAGTCGCACAAGGTGAAGGATCGTCTAAGCAGGAAGCGCAGCAGAAAGCGGCGGAGGAAGGGTTGAGGGCGAAAGGGTGGAACGGCCAAAAATAATTTCAAATATCAAAGTTCAAATGTCAAATCAAATCCTAAATCAAAATGACTAAATCAAATTTTTGGATTTTGGGCTTTGAACTTGATTTGAAATTTGGATTTTGACATTTGGATTTACTTAGGTTATCTTAATTTATAATTCATAAGTCTTAAATCTTTTTATGTTAGTTATCCGTTTAACCAGAATCGGTAAAAAAAACCAGCCCTTCTACAGGGTTGTTTTGGCTGAGAAAAGAGAAGCTGTTAAGGGAAAATTTATTGAAATTTTGGGCAATTATAATCCTCGGCTAAAAACTAAAGTATTCAAAACCGAACGGATAAAATATTGGATTAGTAAAGGCGCTCAGGCTTCGCCGACTGTCCATAATATGTTGGTTTCCGAAAACATAGTTTCCGGCCCTAAGGTCAAAGCCTGGCGGCCGAAGAAGAAAAAAAGCGACGCAGCCAAACCAGCGGGCGAGCAGCCGGTTGCGGCAGCTGAAGCCAAGACAGAAGTTCCCGTGGAAGAAAAACCAGCCGAAACTACAGAATCCGTTCCAGCAATTGAAGCGCCGGCGGAAGAGCCAAAAACAGAAGAAAGAGGGGCTTAAAAATGTTAGGAGACAAAATATTGACAGGATGGTGATAGTATGCTATCCTGTTTTTATGTTCTTTTTGTTTAAATTATCTTATTATTTAAGGAGGAGGCGAAAAATGCTTTCTGCAAACAAGGTTCAAAAGTTAGTTTTTCGGCATCTATATGATGACAAATGGGGTGTTATTATGAAGGCCTCTCGTTCATGGGAAAAGGACAAAATAATAATGCCGTCTGACTTTCAGCCAATTACCGGGCAGTCATATAACTGCCATGTACAGGCGACTTTTTCCGGTGTCTTCCACTGGCAGGGCAAGAATTACGACCTTTATTTTGCCAAGCTCGTGGATGCAGGTTCGGTAATTGATATTTTTGATTATAAATTTGTCAAAGTCCGGAAAGTGCCTTCGCTAAATCCGCTTACCGAAGCCTTGAGGGCAGTAAAAATTGACAAAAGCGAATTGCCCCTAGAGCACGAAATTGTCGTTATCGAGGTCGAGCCGAACAAGAAAAATGGCAGTCTGATGTTTAAACCGCAGTACAACATTTGCGATCCAGTAGTTGACGGTAGGCCGTCCATGACTTTTTTCAACAGAAACGACTCAAATAAATTCGAACTAGCCAGCGGCCAGCGCTGGCGGGCAAGGGTTCTTAAAAAGGAAAAAACAGGGAAGACGAATCAGATGGGGCATATAATTGTAAATGCCAACATAATTCTTTTGACCCTATTTAGTCGTTAACAATCTTTGATATTTTGGCCCGAGTAGCTAAGCAATTATTAGCGAAAGGGCTTTTGTTTTTGAAAAGTTTTTTATTGACACCCAAACCCCAAAATGATATAATGCCAATAATGGTAGTAGGCAGAGAATTCTGGGTCGACTACTACGGAAGTTTATCAAGTAATTAATATATTCATCACAGAACGATATGGCAAAGAATCCAGATCAGGAGTTTGTCGAGTTTGTGATCAAGAGCATCGTGGATCATCCCGACGATGTCAAGACCGACCGCTCGGTTGACGAAATGGGAGTTCTTTTAACTCTCAAAGTCAATCCCGAAGATATGGGTCAGGTTATTGGCCGTCAGGGTGGCACTGCTCGCGCTATCCGCACTTTACTTCGAGTTATTGGCGCCAAGCACAACGCGCGCGTCAATTTCAAGATTGAGGAACCGGAAGGCGGGCGAGTGATGCGTCCTCGCAGCGAATCATCTTCTGCAGCGAGAGACGTTGATCAGGTAGTCGACGAACTGAAGTTATAAGATTTAGTAGATTCTAACAAAAATACGCCACAGTTTTGCAGGCGTATTTTTGTTGGCAAAAATAAATAATAAAGCGTGATATAATTAAATAAACAAATATGAGATTTGATATAATAACCATATTTCCGAATATATTTACTTCCTATTTTGGCGAGAGCATTTTGAAGCGCGCAAAGATTAAGGGATTAATTGAAATTGGCGTGCATGATTTGCGGCGATGGACGGTCGATAAGCATAAGTCGGTGGATGATAGTCCGTACGGCGGCGGACCGGGGATGATTTTTAAAATAGAACCGATTTTTAAAGCAGTGACTGCTTTAAAGAAATTACAAATCACAAATTACAAATCCCAAACAAATTCAAAATCTAAAATCCAAAAGAGGGATCCAAAAAGACGAGTCATTCTTTTTTCTGCAAAAGGGAAACAATTTACGCAGGCTGATACTCGGCGCCTGGCAAAATATGACCAGCTGATTTTGATTTGCGGCCGCTACGAAGGAGTAGATGAGCGCGTGGCCGAACATATAGTGGATGAAGAGCTCTCTGTGGGTAACTATGTGTTAACGGGCGGTGAAATTCCTGCTATGATTGTGGTAGATACAGTGGCGCGGCTGGTACCGGGAGTTTTGGGCAAAAAAGATAGCTTGAAAGAAGAAAGTTTTGCTACCGGTAGTAGCCTTGAATACCCGCAATACACGCGTCCAGAAAATTTTAAAGCGTGGAAAGTACCGAAGGTTTTATTGTCGGGTAATCACAAAAAAATCGAGGAATGGCGCAGAAAAAATATAAAATATAAAATTTAATTTTTATGTTATTTATCGCCGCCGATCACGCCGGCTATCCATTGAAAGAAGCGCTCAAAAAACATTTAGAAAATGAGGGTTACGAAGTTGTTGATTTGGGTGCGGAGCAGCTCGATTTAGCCGATGATTATCCTGATTTTGCTCAAAAATTAGTAAAGGAAGTTTTAGAAAACGAAGAATCAGGCGGCATTTTGATTTGCGGCACGGGCCAGGGTATGTGTATCACGGCCAATCGCTTCGAGGGTATTCGGGCTGCTTTTGTTTATGACGAATTTACTGCTAGAACCGCCGCCGAGCATTTGGATGCCAACGTTGTTTGTTTGGGCGCACGCGTCACGGATGAGGAAACCGCCAAAAAAATTATTAAAATTTGGCTGGATACAGAGTTCCTTAGCGAAGAAAGGCATCGCAGAAGAATTGAAAAAATAGATAAAGAAATTTAAAAAATTTCATGGCTGAAATCATTCCAGCTATTATTGCCAAAGATTTCCAAGATTTAAAAAACAAAATCAAGGTTGTGGAGCCGTACGTTCAAACCGTTCAGCTAGATATCATGGACGGTATTTTTGTATCAAACGAGACTTGGCCTTTCGCCGCTGCGGCGGCTCAAGGTAAACCTTCTGTTGTAGATTTGGAAAATCTGGAGACAAATTTATTTTTAGAAGCGCATTTAATGGTAACAGAACCAGAAAAAGTTTTTGAGCAGTGGACGGATAGTCCTGTCCAGCGCATCATCGTGCATTGGGAAGCATTAGAAAATTTTAAATCACAAATTTTAAATTTTGCTCAATACACATATGAACGGAACAAAGAATTTGGCATCGCGCTAAATCCGGAAACCCCACTTGAAGTACTGGACCATTTTATTAATAAAGTTGATTTGGTGCTGCTAATGAGTGTGAATCCGGGTTTTGCCGGCCAGCCGTTTCAGGAAAGCGTTATCCCCAGGATAGTTTCATTGCGGCAAAAATACCCCGATGTTAAAATAGGAGTAGACGGAGGTGTAAATTTATCAAACGCAAAGAAATTAGCCCTGGCGGGAGCTGATTTTTTAGCGGTGGGCTCTTTTATTTATGCGGCCGGCAACCCCGAGCAAGTGATAGCGCAACTCAATGAAACTTTAAAATAATAAATAAAAATTTTTATGTACAATATTCTCAATCGTAAAGAATTAGACGCCCTCAAAGCTAAAGAACCAGAGCGCTTTCAATACATTGCCGAAGGCGGTTTTTATTTGAATTTAAAAGGTCTGGAGCTGGTGCCAGTTGAGGGTTTGGACCTGCCAAGAATTGAAGATTTGGCGCGAATCATTCGCGGTTTGGCTTTTTCGGCGATTGAGGGCGTTAAATCCGGCCATCCGGGCGGCTCTTCATCCAAAGTGGAGCAAATTTTAACTCTGGTTTTGGGCGGTGTCATGGCGTTTGACCCGATGGATGAAAGACATCCGGGCCGTGACCGCATGGTTTGGTCGGCGGGGCATTGCACACCGCTATTTCACGCCACGCTGGCTTTGATTTATGAATCTTTAAAACGCGAAGGTCAGGAAATTGATACGGATAAATTAGGTGGGGTTCTGCCGGGTTGCTTGTCCAAATTCAGGCATTGTAACGGTCCTTCCGGCCACGTTGAATCACACTATGCCCTGGCCGATATTTCTACTGGTTCTTCCGGCCACGGTTTCTCTGCGGCGCTGGGATTGGCAACGCTTCAAAAATCCTGCGGTCTGCCTGCTAAGGTATTTGTGATGGCGGGTGACGCGGAAACAGAGGAAGGCATTAGCTATGAAGCCAGAAATATTATTAATACTTTAGGCACCGACAATATTGTCGTCAGTTTGGATTTTAATACTTTTGGCATTGACGGGCCGATTACCGATATAATGAGCGCGCCCTATATGAATTATTGGTGGTGTTTGGGCTGGAATGTGATTGAAGTTGATGGTCACAATATTACCGAGCTGGCTTATGCATATAAAAAAGCAGCCGAAGGTTTTGGCAATAGTCGGCCCACGGTCGTCATCGCTCATACCATAAAAGGCAAATATTATGGAAAATATGAAAATACGGCCGATTCTCACGGCACGCCCGCGCCGCACCCTGAATATGTTGAAATTATGAAAAAATTGGGCTTTGATATTCCGGGGGTTGACGGAGAAATTCAAAAAGACATTGATGTTGTAACTTCTCAAATCAAGGCCGAGGACGTCAAATATGTGATTGAGCGGCTTAAGGTTGCTAAGCGCAAAATCAAATCGGAGGAGGAATTGAAAAAAACTATGGATAAAGCTTTGAAAGGCAGGCCCCTGCTTGATTACCGAAATATCAAAAGGCCGGAGACTTTACCGGCGGAGCTTTCGTTTAAAGAAGGCGAAAAAGTGCCGACCAGAAAAGCGACCGAAGCATTTTTCAAGTGGCTCATGGGGCAGAGCGCGTTTTTTTACATCGGCGCCGGTGACCTAATGAAATCAATTTTGACGGGCGCGGCGGAAAATGTTTACGGCGTCATCAACAAACAAAATCCCTTGGGCCGCGGAATTCGCTTTGGCATCGCCGAGTCAAATATGGCCATGATGTCAACGGCCATGACGCAAGATATTTTACCGGGCGGTTTCAAAGCCATGAGCGTTTTTGCATCCTATGGCGTTTTCACTTCTATTATGAGCAACTCGGTTCGCATGGCGCTGATCAACAACGCTTTTGATCCGGTGGCGAATGGATTTTTTATCGTGCTGGCAGCGCATGACGGACCGGAGACCGGCGAGGACGGACCAACTCACCACGGACTTTTTTGGATGTCGCTTTATAATGCCTACCCGGGTATAAAAGTTTATAAACCCATGGATGCCAATGAAACCATTGAAATGCTTTTTTACGCGATGGAAAAAGGCGAGCCCGTTGCGTTTTCTGTCATGCGGCCTCCCACGCCGGTTTTAGTTCGCGCCAATGGTGTGCCGCCCTCACGAGAAGCAATTAATGGCGCTTATGTTTTTAAGCCGTTTGCGGGAAATGGAAAACAAAAAAAAATCTTGGCTATTTGCGGCGGACAAGTTCTCGCTAATGTGCTAGAAATTTTGCCGGAACTTGAAGAAAATTTAGATATTAAAATCATCGCTGTGACTTCGCCGGAATTATTTGAGGAATTGCGAGCGCGCGACCCCAAAAAAGCAAATTCAATTCTTTCGGACGAGGAACGCCAATATGTGATTGCGCTTCACAACGGCTGGCCGGGATTTCTGTATCCGTTCGTTCTGCCTGACGACTATTCCAAGCGCGTCATCGGGATAAATGAATATCTCAAATCCGGTCCGCCGGCGGAAGTTTATAAATTGGCGGGATTTGATCCGAAAGGATTAAAAGAAAAAATTTTGAGAGCATTATAAATTTGTATTTTTTTCCTCTCCTCAGACCTGCGCTAAGCCGAAGGCTTCGGCAAGGCGAGTGAGGAGAGGGCGGGGGTGAGGTGTTGATATAAATGCGCACCATCCACAATTTACAAAACAAAAAACAATTTCGTAAAAGTCTCAGAAAATCAGCTACGCCTCAAGAAATAATTCTGTGGTCGCGATTAAGAAATAACCAATTAGGGTATAAATTTCGAAGACAACATTCAATTGGTAAATATATTGTTGATTTTTATTGTTCCGAAAAGCGTCTGATAATAGAAATTGATGGCAGTCAGCATATAGAAGAGCAGAAACAGTATGATGAGGAAAGAAGCGAATATCTAGAAAGATTGAATTTTAAAGTTTTACGATTTTGGGATAATGAAATTAATAATAATTTAGAAGGAGTTTTGTTGAAGATAGTTGAAAATTTATAATAACTCCTTCTCCTCAGATGAGGAGAAGGGTGGGATGAGGTGCTGAAATTAAATCAACACCTCCCCAAACCCCTCCTCATCTGAGGAGGGGTGGAAGAAAAAAATATGGAAATACCCCAATCAACCACCCCGCGAAAAACAAGTTTTTGGGATTTTAAAAATAAAAAAGTTTACCAAACTTTTAGCGAAAGAATAATTGATTTTCTTTGTGGTCTTCTGGGATCAGTGCTCTTATATATAATTTGTCATTTTGGCGATGCTGCTTTAGCATATTCGAGTAATTTACTTTTTTTAACTATACCGATATATTTCATAATACTCTTTTATATGTTATACATAAGAAAATATATTTTTTTTGGTATGCTGGTCATGCCAGCTTTTATTTTATTTGCATTAGGGTTTATATTTTACGGACTAAAGGATTTACCGGGTTAAGATATTTAATAGGAATAATTTAAAAATTTATGTTTGATGTTATCACCTTCGGCTCTGCCACGCGCGATATATTTGTCAGAAGCAAGGATTTGAAAATTATTGAGAATCCTGAATTTTTAACGGGGAAATGTTTAGCCGTGGAAGCTGGCTCAAAAGTTCATATTGATGAGTTGATTTTTGCTTCCGGCGGGGGCGGAAGCAACAGCGCCGCGACTTTTGCACTGCAAAATCTAAAGACCGCTTATTTGGGATTGATAGGCGACGATGCGGGCGGGCGGGAAATTGTTAAAGAATTGGAAGGGCTGGGTGTTAACACAAATCTTATAAAAGTGACCAGCAAAGCCAAAACTCCATACTCTATTATTTTGTCGGCGCCGGGACAACCTGCCCGCAACGCTCTCGCCCTGGCCGCCTCGCCCGACTCGGCAGGCGGGCTGGCTGGCGAGGCGGGCGGGGAAAGAAGCATTCTGGTGTACGAGGGTGCTTCACATCTTTTAAGCAGTAAAGATATTTCCTGGGAAGAAATCAAAGAATCTAAGTGGTTTTATATTGCCGGGCTTTCGGGCGAATCTTCAAAAGTGTTTAAACCGCTGGTGGAATTTGCCGCGCAAAACAAAATTAAGATTGCCGTGAACCCCAGCCGCGATCAAATAACAAAGGATCTAGAAAATTTACAAAGCTTGTTGAATAAAATCGATGTATTTATTGTTAATCAGGAAGAGGCAAGTTTAGTTACCGGCGTTGATTACAAAAACGAGCAGGAGTTATTCAAAAAATTTGACGAGCTGGTGTCCGGTATCGCGGTAATGAGCAAGGGGCCCCAAGGCGTGGCTGTCTCGGATGGAGAAAAAATTTATACAGCCGGAATTCCAGAATCCGGTTATGTTGACCGCACGGGCTCTGGCGATGCCTTTGGCTCTGGATTTGTAGCGACAATAATTGAAGGCGGCTCGATTGAGCAGGCAATTCAGTTTGGGACGGCTAATGCGACCTCAACAATTCAATCAATCGGCGCCAAAACGGGATTATTGCCCAAGGGCGAGTGGGGGGAGTGGAAGAAGGTTGAAGTGACAAAAATAAATTTGTAAATTTTATTTTTGTCATCCCGCACTTGATGCGGGATCCAATATTCTGGATTCCCGCTTTCGCGGGAATGACAAGAAAACATATGAATCCAATTCAAAAAATCGCCAAACTTTTGCGAACACCAGAGCCGGTTTTGGCGGACTTGTTTAAAAAGATGGAGCAAAACACCGGCAAAAAAGGTGTGGCGCAAAAAATTTACGAAGAAAACGAAGCGATAGTCAATCGAAAATTGGAGGAGTTGGGAGTCCAAAAAGATAAAGCCGATGCCCAATATGTCGAAGCCGAGCTTTTAAAAAAAACCAAAGAAGCCGATAGCGCTTTTTATGAATTTTTGGGCAAGCCGGATTTCAGTCAGCAGTCCTGTTGCAGCGCGATGATCGAGGTGATTAAAACAATTGCCAAATTAAAACCCGGCTATTTTATAAAAGAAGAAAAATTGCGTGATTTTATAGTTCTGAATCCGCCAAAAAACATTATGGCCGCACTCGGATACGTCGACGTATCGAAGTTATTGGCGCAGGAGGATCTTTATGAAATCTTTGCCGCGTTGCGCTTTGTGGAAGATGAAAGGTGGCTGAATGAAGTTTTCTTCCGTCCCTACAACGATTTAAGCGCCTCCAATTTTGAAGAAAGGAAAACAGAAATAAAGGTTTTGGGCGAAAAATGGCTCTCAATTGCCGAAAAATTTGTCGGCAAAAAACTGCACAACATCAGTCATTTAAAAGAAGTTGGTCTGGTTTTTATTATACCCATCAAAAAAGAAAATTTTGCCGGCCAATCTTTGGAAACTTTCAGTTTGGTTTTGCACTATCTGCACGAAATAGATTTCTATTGCCAGCTTTTTCAAAAATATGCGGAGCTTCCAAATTTCGGCGCCAATTTAGTGAAATTATTATCAGGTACGGTGGGAACCGCCGTCCTGCCAAAAGACGGCCTGCAATGGCGAGTTATCCAGCGTTATTTAGCAAAAATTGATCCCCAGGACCCCAGACTTTTTGAGCCGCACGTAAATCCGGAAACCGTTCATTGGTTAAAAGCCGAGAAAGAAATGGATGCGCTGGCGCAAAAAAACCCGCAAGCAAAACTTGATTTTTGGCGCGGGGTGGATGATTTTGTCGGCGAAGTTTTTCCGGCCGGCAAAAAGGGAGAGAAAATTGTCAGCTTCGATCTGTTAGATAATGTTTTGTCTTTGACGCACGGGGGCCTGGGCAAATATCTTTATCATCAGCAGGAAGCTCTTTGGAACAAAATATTCATTGAATTTATGGGCGAAGAAAGGTTGGAAGAATTGATTGTTGAAAATATCGAGAAAGGATTTATTCTGTTATAAGCTACAGAATACAGATTTTATACGGATATACAGATGAAAACGAAATTAATTTATGCAGATTTGACTTATAAAATTAATGGGGCGCTTTTTAGGGTTTTTAACGATGTTGGAACGGGGCATAAAGAAAATTTTTATCAGCAGGCGGTGGCTCGCGAATTGAGTCTTATAAAACTGAAATTTATAGAACAATTGCCTGTAAAAATAAATTATAAAGGAAAAAGAATTGGTCTATATTATTTTGATTTTTTAGTAGAAAATAAAGTTGTTTTAGAAATCAAAGTTAGAAATTATTTTTCAATAAAAGATATCAGGCAGGTTTATTCTTATCTAAAAGCCAAAAAACTGGAATTAGGGATTATTGCTCATTTTACTAATCAAGGAGTCAAAACAAAAAGAGTATTAAATATTAATTAAATCCGTATATCCGTAATTCATCCGTATTCCGTAGCCAATTTATGAAAGAAATTTTAAAAAAAGCGCAAAGTGGAAAATATGCTGTTGGTTCGTTCAATTTTTCCACCGCCGAGGTTTTGAAGGCAATTGTTTTGGCAGCTAAAGAATTAAGTTCGCCAATTATCGTTTCCACTTCTGAAGGGGAAGGGGAATTTATCGGCATGGCCGAGGCGGTGGCTTTGGTTGGAGCCTGGCGGCACGGGACAAAATTGCCGATAATTTTGAATTTGGATCACGGCAAAACTCTGGACAGTGTCAAAAAAGCAATTGAAGCGGGCTATGACGCAATTCATTTTGACGGCTCGGCCATGAGCTATGATGAAAATATTGCCAATACCGCAGCGATTGTCAGCTACGTCAAGAGTATAAAGGAAAAATTTGATCGCGAAATAATTATTGAAGGGGAGTTGGGTTATCTGCGCGGTTCTTCATCAGTGCACGAGGAGGCGCTTGAAATTCAACCGGAGGACTTAACCAGTCCCGAGCAGGCAAAAGATTTTGTAGAACGCACAGGCGTTGATTCTTTAGCCATAGTTATTGGTAATGCTCATGGTGTCTATGCAAAGGGTGAAGAAAGATTAAATTTAGAAAGGTTGGCGCAAATTAGCGAAACATTAGATGACGGGGTTTTTTTAGTTTTACATGGCGGCTCAGGCATTCCGGCCGAAGACATAAAAAAATCTATTGAACTTGGAATTGTTAAAATCAATGTGAATACGGAATTGAGAGTCGCCTATAAAGAGGGCATCGAAAAAGAGATGGAAGAAAAACCGGCCGAAACAACGCCTTACAAAATTTTAGCGCCGTCCTTTGAGGCAGTCAGAAAAGTGGTGGAAGAAAAAATAAAATTGTTTGGGAGTGATAGAAAAATTTAATCTTAAGATTTATAATGTTTCTATCGATATCGTAAGTCGATAAATTAAGAAATGGCCGAATTTAATCAAAGTCAAATAAAAGATTTCTTTCAACTGACAAATCTGGCAGATGAATTCGCCAAAATCGGTATTAGAATACAGTTTCCTAAAATTTCTGATTCGAAACTAAAAGAAAAACTGATTGAAAAAAGAAATTTAAATAATATTCAAGAACGATGGGAGAGATTGAAGTTATTAAAAAAATCGTAAAAGATTTAGAGAAATTAAAAATTCCCTATTTAATCAGCGGCGGTTTTGCGGTGAATGCGTGGGGGCGGATTCGCACGACGCACGATTTAGATGTAATTGTCGTTATCGGCCTTAAAGACATTGAAGCGTTAAAGAAAGTTTTTAGCGCGGATGAATTCTATTTTTCTGATGAGGCCGCGCGACAAGCCATCTTGGCCAGAACTACATTTAACATTATTCATCAGGAAACGGGTCTTAAAATAGATTTTTGGGTTTTAAAAGACGATATTTTCGGCAAATCGCAGATGCGTCGGCGAGTGAAAGCAAAGTTTTTTGGCCAGCCGATTTATTTTATCAGTCCGGAAAATTTGATTTTAATTAAACTTAAATGGTTCAGGGAAAGCGAATCGGACAGGCATTTTTTTGACGCGTTGAGCGTCTATCAGGCACAAAAGAAATTAGATAAAAAATACATTGCCAAGTGGGCGCAAATTCAGGGTACGGAAAAATTTTTAGATAAGATTAAAAAATTTAAAGAATAAGAATATGGAAAATCAGCAACAAGAGAGTCAGCCAATTCCCCAGCCTCGCCCCGGCTCGGCCGAGGGCGGGCAAAATCAGCCAGCTGAAGGTTTTACCCCGAGCTCAGTCGAGGGGCCACAAAAACCAAACAAAAAACTGGTTGTTGTTTTGATTGCGATTGCTGTTTTGATATTAGCGGCAATTGGTGCGGTTGCTTTATATTATTTTATACAAAAAAATTATATAGTCGGCCCTGGTTTTCCTCCTGGTCCTAATGGGTGTACAGGAGAGGCTAAGCTTTGTCCTGATGGTTCTTCCGTTGGCCGCACTGGCCCCAATTGCGAATTTGCGCCTTGCCCGAGCGGAGAATCTGAATCCTGTCAAAATCTTTGCGGCGATGGAGTTTGCCAAGAAGTAGTTTGTATGATGGTTGGTTGCCCTTGCGCCGAAACGAACTCAACTTGTCCGCAAGATTGCGCAAACAATGAAACTTCCGATTGGCAGACTTATCGGAATGAGGAGTATGGGTTTGAGGTGAAGTATCCTCCAGAAATGACAATTGAAGAAAAATTCGATTTTATAAGCAATGAGCCGCGTCTTCCAACATTTCTTTGGGTTATAATGGGATCTTGGGTTTCTATTGAGGTAACCGCCGATGAAGAAGGAATTTTTTCACCAACAAACGATTATAGTTTTGTTGAAGATATAACTGTTGCGGGACAAACAACAAAATTATATTTTTTTCCAGGGTACGACGGCGGGGCGCCATATATCTCGTTGGTTCTAAAAGTAAATTCAACAAACTACATAATTACAGCTTCAAATGCCAAATCAATTTCTTCAACTTTTCAAGCCTTTCTTGACTCCTTCCGTTTTATAAATTCTGAATTTGACACTGCAATTCCTTGGCAAAGTTGCGGAGGATACAAAGACAATTCTTGCCCTCTAGGATACAAATGCAATCTGATCGGTGTAATTCCAGATTCGGGGGTTCCAGAGCTTGGAATTTGTTTAATAGAAAGAGTCGTTACATATCCTAATGTTTGCGCTCAGGTAGTAACGCGTGCAAAGAATAGAATTACCAGAGAAATTCATGATTTTCCCACACCTTGCGATGTTCCCAAAGGTTGGGATGTTATAAGGTAAGATTTTATAATTTAGGAAATTTTAAAGACAGAGAGTCTATATGAGCACTCGCAAATAATTGAGCAAATTCTTTCCATTTTTAAACTCATAAATTAACCCTTGATAAATTAATGGAAACTCAGCAGCAAGAAAGTCAACCAATTCAAAATCAGCCGGCTGAAAATCATCAACCAAATCAGCCAAAGCCGGATAAAAGAATAATTATCGGCGGGATAATTGTTATCGTTTTGGCGTTGGCGGCGATTGGTGCAGGAGCATATTATTGGTGGCAGTCTCTTGGTGGTAGCAGTCAGCAAGCCTGTACTATGGAAGCCAAACTTTGTCCGGACGGTTCTTCCGTCGGCCGCACTGGCCCCAATTGCGAGTTTGCGGAGTGTCCGGAAGATGTTTCTGTGGGTTGGCAGACATATAAAAATGAGCAATACGGGTTTGAATTCAAATATCCGAAAGAGTGGGAATTAAAAGAGAATAATCAAATAATTAGCTTCACCGCGCCCGCCAATTTAATTGGGAAAGGAAATCAATTGGCATCAATCAAACCCGAAATAGTAATTAATAGGGACAAAGGCTCTTATAGGAATTTAGAAGATTTTTTAAGCAAGTGGGAATATAATGATTCTGATTTAAGCGCTTTATGGAACATAAGCAACATAGCGTACAAAGAAATAAACGGAAGCAGATTTTTTTATTATGAATATTATCACCAAGTTAAAGGATTTGTTTTTTTAACGATTAAAGATGGCGATCTGGTACAGATTAAATTCATCGACGAAACGGGCCAAAACGGTAATTTTTTAAGCGCTTACGGGGATTTTGTCAAATTGATTTCCACTTTCAAATTTATCGAACCAATTGATACTTCCAACTGGCAGACTTATCGGAATGAGGAATGTGGATTTGAGTTTAAATATCCGGCAGATTGGAAATTAGAGGTAGAAGGATCGCGTTTTAGTTACGATAATAAAATGTTACTTAGTGTAAGTGTTAACAATGAAAATAAATCTTTCCTAGTTATAATTGAAGAAAACCAGCCTTGGCAAATAGGTCAGGGCCAAGAGCAAAAAGTTCAAATTAATAATTCAGAAGAATCTGCATATATTTTTCCCAAAGGCTGGGAATGCTACGAAAATGTTTGCCCTGAAGACCCCTCTTTTTTCACAATCCCAATCAAACGCGATAAGTTGTGGTATAGTTTAGAAGCGCATGGTGAGGCAGAGACAATAACCGGGGTTCACAAAGATATAATTTCGACTTTTAAATTTTTAAATAATAATATTAAAAGTTGCGCTGATGTTTATGAGTGGAGTACCTATACAGATGCACCACACGATTTTCAGATTAGTTATCCTAAAGGCTGGACGCGTTTAAATAGTACCCAGGGAGTGATTTTTTATCCCAGCAATGTAAGTGAAAATGAAAAAGAGAAAATGTCATTAGTAATTTTACCAAATTTTTCCGGGAAGGAAGGTTATTTTAAAGTTTTGCCAAAATGCCAATTCGGAGAAGAAAACTTTCATGGAACTCAGGCGTTTGTATGCACTACAGAGGGAGAGTCTTATTGCAAAGAAATACGCCTTACAAATTGGAATTTTTTATATGAATGGAATTGGAATCAAAATAATTCAATAGGTTATTGTGTTTTGAATAAATATAAAGATTTGGTTCCGGAATACGACAATATACTTACTACTTTCAAATTTATTGGATCAAATATTGCAGATTGTGCGCAGGAACAGGTTCAAATGAGCGCGATCCAACCCATGCAGTCACCCACCGCAACGTCTTCAGTTTTTCTTGTCACTAAAGCCGGAGGCAAAATTTTTTCTCCCGGCAACAAGATGAATTTAGAAATTCCTGAAGGTGCGTTAGCCAGTGATGCTATTATAAGAATTACCATTTTAAATGCATCATCACTAGGGGCGCTTGAACTATATGATATCAGTCCTGTTGATGTAGATATATTGGAATTTTTAAAACCTGCGACGTTGAATATTAGTTATGACAAAGATGAATTGCCAAAGAATGTAAGCGAAAAAGACTTTATGGTTGGCGAGCTCGGCGATTTCGAATCTTGGAATATAATTGATTCTTGTATCGATACGGTTAATCACGTTATTAGAGGCAAAATTGATAAAATAGAAAAAAGTCAGATTTAAAATTAAGAGATATTAAAATTTAATAAAAGAGTTTATTAATTAAATAATAATTAAATAAAACACTCATATGCCAGGTAGTGAAAATTCGACAAATAAGTATCTTACGCGTTGTCAAATACTACCTTGGCAGATTGTACGTAATAAATAAAGGAGAGAAAGCTCGTTTTGCGCAAATTTAATGAAATTAAATTTGCGCAGAGTCGAATTTCTACTACCTGGTATGCTAAAAGTTTTTGTGACTAGAAAGATTCCCGAAAGCGGAATCAAGTTAATGAAAGATGCTGGCCTTGACGTTGAAGTCAGCGATTTTGACGGTGTTTTGCCGCGCCCGCAGTTGTTAGAAAAAGTTAAAGGTGTTGACGCGATTTTGTCATTGCTGACCGATAAAATGAACGCGGAAGTAATGGACGCGGCCGGACCGCAGTTAAAAATCATTGCTAACTATGCGGTGGGAATTGATAACATTGATTTGAAGGACGCGGCGGCACACAAAATTATTATTACTAACACCCCCGAAGTTCTGACCGAATCGGTGGCAGAGCATGCCATTGCTTTAATGTTCGCATTGGCGCACCGCGTTGTGGAATCGGACCAATTTATGCGTGACGGAAAATATATCGGTTGGGCGCCGATGTTGTTTTTGGGAAATGATTTGGTCGGCAAAACTCTGGGTCTGGTTGGTTTGGGTAGAATTGGCGCGGCTGTGGCTAAACGAATGCACGATGGCTTTGAAATGAAAATTACCTATTACGATGCAAAACGCAACGAAGAACTTGAAAAAAAGTTTCACTTGGAATATAAAGATTTAGACAGTTTACTGAAAGAAGCGGATTTTGTGTCAATCCATGTGCCAATGACTCCGGAAACGAAACATTTAATTAACGCGGATAAACTGAAAATGATGAAAAAGACCGCCTATTTGATAAATACTTCTCGCGGGCCCGTGGTTGATGAAGCGGCGCTGGTTGAGGCGCTGAAATCCGGCGAAATCAAAGGCGCGGGCCTTGATGTTTATGAACAAGAACCGAAAGCCGCGCCCGGCCTGGTTGACCTCCCAAATACTGTATTGACGCCGCATACCGCTTCGGCAACGGAAGAGACGCGCGGCGCGATGTCGGAACTAGCAGCTAAAAATATTATCGCGGTGCTGAAAGGTGAGCCGCCATTGACACCAGTTAAATTATAGGCGACACTGATACACGGATTACACGCGGATGACGCAGATAGGAAATACTTATCATGAAACTCGTTCACGAAGATTTAACCTATAAGATTAACGGAGTGTGTTTTAGGGTACATAGAAAGCTGGGACGATTTTGTCGCGAAAGACAATATTGTAACGAGTTGGGTAAACTATTACAGGAAAGCGGGCTTTCTTTCGAAAGAGAATATCTATTATCAAAACTTGAAGAATATTCACCGAAAGGAAACAGAGTTGATTTTTTAATAGAAGGCTGTGTTATATTAGAAGTAAAGGCAAAGAAATTCATTACTAAAAATGATTATTTCCAAATGCTAAGATATTTGGAGGCGGCAAACCTACAGCTAGGTATTATCGTAAATTTTAGAAATACATATTTAAAACCAAAAAGAATTATTAATTCTAAATTTAATACATCCGTGTCATCCGCGTGTTAATCCGTGTATGATCGGTGTCTCCTTTATGAAAATAAAGCTAGAAAGAAATAAATGCATCGGCTGCGGCTCCTGTGTTGCGGTTTGCGACAAATATTTTGAAATGGGCGAAGACAATCTTTCTAATATTAAGGGCGGGCAAATGGCAGGAGAAAATATGGAGTTGGAAATTAACGAGGTTGGTTGTGCCAAAGAAGCGGCCGAAATTTGTCCGGTGCAGATTATTAAAATTGAATAAAGGTTGAAATTTTTTAATATTTCTGTTAGTATCAATTAGTAGCTGCTAATTGATAATTTTTTTATGCCAGGTAGTGAAAATTTGACAGGTTATCTATACCAAAGCTTGTCAAATTTCTACAACCTCGGCAGTTCAGATATATTAATAAGCGATAAAAGATTTAAATAATTAGTCAAATTTCTACTACCTGGTATGATTGAGTTAAAGGCTGAGCCCCGAGAAATTCTGGGCAAAAAAGTAAAAAAATTGAGAAAAACCGGATATATTCCGGCTGTTTTGTATGGCCATAAAATCAAATCTTCGCCGCTGGCCGTGGAAACAAAAGAATTCCATCGAATTTTCAGCCAAACCGGAGAGACCAGTATTTTGTCTTTGCTGGTCGGCGGCCACAAGCATAATGTCTTGATTCACGATTTGGCGCGTGACCCGCTAAGCCTAGAAATTTTGCACATTGATTTTTATGAGGTCAGAATGGATGAAAAATTAAAAGCGAAAATTCCGTTAGTTTTTGTCGGGGAGTCGCTGGCCATTAAATCTGAAGGAGGCGTTTTGGTTAAGGCAGTTCAGGAAGTGGAAGTTGAGGCCTTACCCAAAGATCTACCCAAGGAAATTTCGGTTGACATTTCTTCGCTCAACACTTTTGAAGATAAGCTCAAAATCAAAGATATAAAAGTTGCCGATGCGATTAAAATTTTGGCCGAACCGGAAGAAATGGTTGCCTCGGTCGTGCCACCGCGCTCCGAAAAGGAATTGGAAGAAATGGTTGCCAAACCCGTGGAAGAAGTTGGCGAGGTTAAGGTTGTCGGCGAGGAAGAGCGAGTAGCTGGAACCGAAACACCTGAACCAACAGCACCGGCGAGCGAAGACAAAAAAAGCTAATAGTCATTTTTATTTCTCTTTTTCATAATGAAGATTTCCAGGCGTTTTCATAAAAATACCACCGGATACTTTTTTGCTGTCTTGTGGTTTTTTTGTTTGGCAGGGGCGGTTTTTTATTTCCGGAATGCTTTTGCTTCGCCGGCCAGCAATTTGCAAGAAGACCTGCATCAGCAAATTAGCACCATTCAGCAGCAAATTGATGATTATCGAGCCAGCATCAAAGATCTCGAAACGCAGGGCAAAACACTGAAAAGAGATATTTCTTTGCTGGACAGCAAAATAAAAACAGCCGAGCTTGAAATAAAACAGACGGATTTGTCGATCAAGGAAACCGAACAGGAAATTTCCAACAAAGACCTGGGTTTGGGACAGGCCGAACTCAAAATTGATCGAGAAAGAGATTTGCTAGCCGAATATCTTCGTCAGGTCAATGATTACGATCAGCAAGATCTGCTTGAAACAATTTTAAGCAATGAAAAACTATCTGATGTCTTTGATCGGGTTAATTCTTTGGAAACGATACAAGAGAAAATTCAAGAAAGCATAGTTGAAATTCAAGACCTTAAAGTGACGTTAGAAAATGACCGGCAAACCCTGGAAGACAAGCGCAGCGACTTAAATCAATTGCAGGTTTTACAAAAAATTCAGCGTCGGGCACTGTCTTCGCAACAAGATGATAAAAAAAATTTATTAACGCAAACTAAGGGACAGGAAAGCAACTTCCAGAAATTAATGACCAAAGCTCAGTCCGATGTTAACACCATCAGGAAGCAACTTTATCTATTAGAGGGCGTTGGCCTATCCATGCCGCTGGAGCAGGCATATGGCTATGCCAAAAAGGCTTCAAACTTGACCGGCGTGCGACCGGCTTTTTTACTGGCTGTTTTGCAAAAAGAATCGAGTTGGGGCGAAAAGGTGGGGACGGGCACCTGGCGCAAAGATATGCATCCTCGCGACCAGCAAGCGTTCGTTCAGATTTGTAACGAGCTTGGTCGAAATCCCGATACCACTCCGGTTTCGCGCAAACCTTCCTACGGCTGGGGAGGCGCTATGGGGCCGGCTCAATTTTTACCTTCGGTCTGGCTTCAATACAAAGCTCAAGTTGCTCAGTTGACCGGACACAATCCTCCAGACCCCTGGGATATTGAAGATGCGTTTGTGGCAGCCGCGATCAAGCTTAGTCAAAACGGTGCCAATGTTCAAAACGAGAATGCCGAATGGAAAGCAGCCCAAGTTTATTTTGCCGGCAGCCGCTGGAATCATCCCGTCTATTATTTCTACGGGGATCAGGTGATGGATCAAGCTGCCGTTATACAGGAACAATTAAATTTAATTATCTAAAGATTCGCTGTTTATTAAGCAAAAATCCTCCCCGTTTGACGGGGAGGATTTTTGCTTTTAAAAACTGTTTAAGGATTTTGCAGAGAGGGTACTAAAGGAACATATTTGCTCAAGTTGTTTATTTGTTTGTCCGTTAAACTCTGGGCGTGACTGATAGCATCATTAACGAGGTCTTGCGAAAAGGTAATTTGATTGCCGACCTTCAAAACATTAGGATGCGTTACGTGTTTTTGCAGATAGTCTTCAATATATATTTTATGCTCTGCTTTTAGCTGTCCTGACAGATCATTTTTGTCTTTGAGATATTCTTTTAGAGCTTGACGCGCCAGATGCGTTACGCCGTCGCCCCTTGCCGCCGTGACGATAATGTTCGTATCGACTGTTTGGGCTTCCGGTATCGCTGCAGAGACAAGCGGTGTTCCTGATGCAGCGGGCTGAGGGGATGGAGTCGGTGAATTCGTGGTCTGAGCGATAGACGAGCCGCTGGGTGATGGAGATTCCTGCGTCCCTTCAAGGACCGGCTTCAATAGCTCCTGTCTTTGCTGATAATTCTTATAGAAATAATAAGCACCGACAGCCAGCAGGATGACAATTAAAGAAAGAACAATTTTTTGGCTATTTCGAGAAAACCAGCCTTTTCCCTCGGATTCTTCATTAAACTTAGGACCGGGCATCGCTTCCATAATTTTCCTGAACCCCTATGAAACCAAAAGCAACTTTTGGGCTTTGTCTGGGGCCTTGGGTTAGCAGGGGAACAGGTCTTAGATTTTTTCTTTCGACCTTTTTTCCCATTTATCAAAGATTATTTGTCTGTGATAGACGGGTCAATTTTTCCCCTCCGAAAATATTCTTTCCAATCCCACGCTTTTATATCTTTAATTAAGCGGGGATAATCAAAATTTTTAGGATATTAAGAACTTTGTTTATTAATTTTGAACGCTTTAATAATTGTGTCAAGTTTTCCATCCACAATCGATTCCAAATCATGCCAGCTTTTGTTAATCCGATGATCGGTAATACGATTTTGGGGCCAATTGTAAGTTCTGATTTTTTCCGCTCTTTGGGCGCTGCCGATTTGCTGTCGCCGTTCCTCGGTGATTTGGGAGCGCTGTTCGTTTTGCTTTAAATCAAATAATTTGGCTCTCAAAATTTCCATGCCTTTTTCTCGGTTTTGGGACTGGGAGCGTTCGTTCTGGCAAAAAACGACCAGGCCCGTGGGCAGATGGGTTAGACGTACCGCCGTTTCGAGTTTATTGACATTTTGGCCGCCCGGACCCGAGGAGCGTGTCACGTCGATCTTTAAATCCTGCGGATTTATTTTTATTTCCACTGGCTCAACTTTGGGCAAGACCGCGACGGTGGCGGTTGAGGTATGGACACGGCCGTTCTTTTCGGTTTTGGGGATACGCTGGACCCGATGCACTCCGCTTTCAGTACTTAATTCATCAAAAACATCAGAGCCGTTAATTTCAAAAACCACTTCTTTGAATCCGCCAAGCGAGGTGCGGTTAGAATCTAAAATCGCAAAACCCCAGCCTTTCCCTTGAGCGTATTTGCTATACATCCTGAAAAGATCAGCGGCAAAAATAGCTGCTTCTTCGCCTCCGGTGCCGGCTCGAATTTCCATGATTACTCCTTTGGTTTGTGCGCTCATAGGGAACTAAAAAATTATTTGGCTTTCTTTACTCGGGGCTTTTTGGTCGGTTTTTTAGCTTGAATTTCTTTCTTTTTGCTTTCCAGCCGTCTGAATCTTTCCACTCGGCCGGCTGTGTCTATCAGCTTTTCTTTACCGGTGTAGAAAGGATGGCATGCTGAGCAAATTTCAACATTGAGTTCCGGCTTGGTTGAGCCAACGCTAAAAGTATTGCCGCAGGCACAAGTGGCTTTTGCTTGGGGATAATAAGTTGGATGAATATCTTTTTTCATAAATAGATGACGAAAGACGAATTTATAATTAATATACGAAAGATATCAATAGTTTTATTTCTTGTCTATTCTATCACAAAACAGGTATTTGGCAAGGTTAGCTGTTGCCTTTTTGGAATTTTTAAGATATACTAATTATATAAAAAAATAATACAGATTATGACCGACGAACAAAAGACCCAATTACCGGGGGAGTTAAAATTACCTTCCGCAGAGGAATTACTGGCGGCAGGAGTTCATTTTGGGCATAAAACATCGCGTTGGCATCCCAAAATGGAGCAATTTATATTTGCGGATAAAACAAGCATCCATATTTTTGATTTGGAAAAAACTTCTAAAAATTTGGCCGAAGCGCTAAATTTTATGAAAGGTATTTTGGCCAAAGGGGGGATTATAGTTTTTATCGGAACGAAACCGATATCAAAAAAATATATTAAAGACACGGCTCAGAACTTGGGCATGCCCTATGCGACCGAGCGCTGGCTCGGCGGAACGCTAACAAATTTTAAGACCATTACCAAGCGCTTGCAATATTACAAAGATTTGACCGAACAGCAAGCAAGCGGCGGCTGGGATAAATACATAAAAAAAGAAAGAGTTCAGTTGCAAAAAAAACTGACAAAATTGCAGGGGCAGCTTGAAGGAATAAAAAATTTGGCTAGGCTCCCCGACGCTTTATTTGTAGCCGATGTTAAAACAGACATTTTGGCTGTTCGGGAGGCAAAAAAAACAAAAATTCCGGTAATCGCAATCTGTGATACCAACGTCGATCCATCACTAATCGATTATGTCATTCCGGCCAATGACGATGCTTCCTCGTCCATTAAAATCTTAATGGAAACGATCGTCAGTAACCTAAAAGATATAAAGCCTAATCCGTCAGTAGCCTTGGCTGAAAAAAATATGCCAGGTAGTGAAAATTCGACAGTTCCGAACAAAAAAGGCAGCAATCTTTGAGTTGAATCTTAAACTTTTAATTACTTAGTATTTGAAATTGATTCGTTTTCTATTCGCTGAAAGCGAATAGAAAACAGTCGAATTTTTACTACCTGGTATGATTAGCACAGACGCAGTTAAAAAATTAAGAGCCAAAACCGGCGCCTCCGTGATTGAATGCAAAAAGGCGTTGGAAGAATCGGCGGGGGAAGAACAAAAAGCCTTGGAAATTTTGAGCCGACGGGGTGCCGATATCGCCGCGAAAAAAGCCGAGCGCCAAATTAAGGCCGGCCTGATCGATTCCTATATTCATTCTAATCAGAAAATTGGGGCGATGTTGGAGTTGGGATGCGAAACTGATTTTGTGGCGCGAAACGAAAACTTTAAGAGTTTGGCCCACGAGCTATGTCTGCAAATTTCCGCAACCGATCCGCAAAGCGCGGAGGAACTTTTAGCGCAGCCGTCTATCAAAAATCCCGAGCGAACCGTTCAAGATCTGATCAATGAAGCAATTGCCAAGCTGGGAGAAAATATCAAAATTGGCAAATTCATAAGATTTGAAATCTAATAAAAATGACCATCGCAACCATTGTCGGTTTAATTTTGACGGGAGTGGGTTTAGTAGGAATTTTTTTCATGGTGATGAAAAAAATTCCTACTTTGATTAAGCTGCAAGAAATTCAGGTGGCGCCCCAAATTAGTTTGGGCGAAAGATTGAGAGCGCGAATTAAAGGAATCAGATACTCAACTTATCGGCCGAAGGTTTTGGAATGGCTGGAAAAAAATCTGCGTAAATTCAGACTTTTAATTTTAAAAATTGACAATCTATTTGTTGATCTGATAAAACGGTCCAGAGAGCGGTCTCAAGTTTGGCAAATCAGGTCGGGCGCTTGGCGGGAATATATGCATTTGAAAAAGAAAGAAAAGCTACGGGTTTTGGAGACTCTGGATAAAGCTGAGGTTTCCGAAACCCTGGAAAAAATAAATCAGGAAGTCGCCAAAGATGAAGACGTCGCTTTCAAAGAAAAAGTCGAGACAATTGCTAACGGCAGCGGAACTAAAATTGAAGAACCGACGCCGTTGGTCCCGACAAGCTCGCAAGTCACCGAGGAAGTTCCGGTGTCGGATGAAGAGAAAAAATACATTGATTTAATCGCTACCAATCCAAAAGACGCGAACGCTTATAGATTTCTTGGATTTTTATATCTCAATCAAAAAAATTACAGCGACGCCCGAGCCTGTTTTAGGCGGGTGCTCAAATTTAATTCCCAAGACGAGGAAGTGAAGGATAAGCTAAATGAGATTAAGGGCTTAAAAGGGAAAAATCTATAAAATCAATTTCAGCAGTTTGAGTAGCGAGAGTATATTCTCTTAAAAAAATCCCGCGCCTTTGTGCCAGCGTAGCTCCCGCCCAAAAGGGCGAGGCTCGTCCCGACGTCGCGTCGGGCGGCAGCCGGCCCCGTAAAATTTTTATTAATAAAATTTACGGGGTAAACTCCGCAACGGTTTTGCCCGCCCCGTTACATTCGCCGAGATAGCTCAGCTTGCCCCGCCATCTTTTGCCGAAGTAGCTCAATGGCAGAGTCCCGCACCTTTTGCCGAGATAGCTCAGTGGTAGAGCAACTGTTTTGTAAACAGTAGGTCGTGGGTTCGAATCCCTCTCTCGGCTCTACGGCAAAAGGTGCGGGATAAACAGTAGGTCGTCGGTTCAATTCCGACCGCTGGCTCTGGCAAAAAGGTGCGGGATTTTTTGTTTTACTGGTCTGGACTTTTTAGCCTAAAATGGTAAAATTTTAATAATTCCAGGGGTGGCCCTCCTTCGCTCAAATGGCATTTGAGCTTCGGAAGGGCGGGCAGTTGTTTAAATAGATATTTACCAGACCGAAGCTCCGATGTAACCCGGAGCGTAGGTTGGCCAGGGGTGGCAGAGCGGCTGATGCGGCGGTCTGTAAAACCGTTTCAGGTAGGTTCGACTCCTACCCCCTGGACTTTCTAGTGAGCCCCTACCGAGGGGCTTCAATTTGAATTATTTAGAAGATTAGCAAGCTTTAATGGAAAGTGGTTTTTGTATTTATAGGTTATTTACGGACGCTAAAGATAGCGGCGGCTTGCAGTTTGTGCTTACATTATTGAGAGCAGAAGGCATAACAGATGAAACACCTGATAGAATCAGGTCTTTTTATTTTTTTCTTCAAAAAACAAAGCAACAGTTAAAAAACCGAGCATTGGATAACCCGGAGGATACATTTAGGAAGTTAATTGTTGAATACGATACCTATTTGCTTATGGCCAATCTGATAGGAAACGCCATGGGAGATACTTATAAGCTTTATCCATTGCCACATGGGCAGACAGATATAGGATTCGCTCCTTTTGTGTCACCGGTTAAGGGTACGCACATTGATGCTCTTTTAAAAAAGGCCGAATCCTATAAAGATAAAAATCCAGAATTTTGCAGACTATTAAATGATACGTTTAACGATATTGTTAAAAGACTTTATACGGAGGAAGAAAAGTTTAATTTAGAGGTTAATTTATTGCACTTGCAACAACTTGTCGATTTCCTTCATGATTTTTTAAAAAAATATTATCGGATATTGAAGAATTTTACCAAAGGCCAAAAATTCTATCCCCTCCCTAATTCTTTTAGTGTTATGGAAATGCTTACAAATGAGAATGGATTATACGGTATAGATATTCATCATTCAAACGGTTCCCATAGCTATTTTAAAAGGCGCGATAATGGCACGGATCAAATGTGCTATGGTTTTAATGAAAGCGGGGAGATTACAATATTTATGGGTTCTTTGGACGCTCTTAAGCCCATGTGGATGTTGAATGGAAGGCCTTTTTATGAAATAGGATTTCCTGGGCGCTACAATTTAGTTGGCGAATGGAAGCCAATAGTATATCCGGGTGAATCTAATGAAATACAAAAACTGGTTGCTGAGGCGACAAAAAACGAAAAAGATAAACGAATTGCAGGTTGCCTTTTTTATATAATAGCAACAGCTAGGCATGCTATTGAATTTGTAGTTAGGTCTAATTTCGAAATCCCATATGACTTTTTGAATTCTAGCGCAGGAGATTTGAAAATACTTTTACACAAAGTAAAAATGCCGGAGGCGTCCGATAAAGCCAATTTTAATATCCAGATTTATGATGGCACAGTCCTTTTACCTAATATTGATGTAGATACAATAGGCGATGCACTAGATGTAATTGGGCTATTTCTTAATAGAATTACCTTTCGTATAGACGGCAAAGCCGAGTGGTTTTTGAAATATAGTATGTATGAAAGTGGCACGGGGAAACTTCGTCTTAGTAAAAAAGATTTTAGATTGCTCGGAGAATATTTGTTAAGTTTAAAGAGTCCTGATATGACCGTAATAGATTCGGCGATGAGTTGGTATACAACGGCAAAAAACTCTACAAATATTTTTACCCAGTATTTGAATTATTATATCGCCATGGAGAGCCTTGCGGTGGCGCTTGTAGATGGTGAAATGGAGGTGGGAAAGGAGTTCGGAATAGAAATTTTAAGTAAAGAGGAAAGAAAAAATAAAATCGATGAATGTGTTAAAAAAATACACGAAGAAATATACCAGAATGATCCGATAGATTTTGTAAAAAAGGCCTATTCCGAATGTATACTCAGCCTGAGAACTAAAACGCAGCTTGCGCTAACAAAAGTTTTTGGATTAGACCATGAGTTTATTAAAGCTTTTTTAGAAAAAAGTGACGGCAAAACCATGTATGATTTGCGAAATGATTTAGCACATGGAAGCTTTAATCATATAGATCGGGCCGAGGCTCACCTGATTAAAAGCAAGCTTCCGGTTCTTGAGGAAATTGCTTATGAACTTATTATTCGACTCTCGGCCGGGCCAGACAAGAAACAAAGAAGGTTCAGGCGTTTTTCCATGGGATTAACTTTTGATGATCCGCGTTCATTTCTTGTAGTTAGCACTTTAAATAATCTTGCGAGAACTGATTGGAAAATACGATGGGAATGGTTGAGTTAAGAGGATATATTCCAATGGAGAATTAAAAAATCACGGAACTTAATCCCGTGATTTTTTATTCTCTATTGTTCTAGTATAAGTATTTTATCTTTTAGAATCAGCCGGCTTTTTAGGCAGCCGAGAAGCTCGCGTTTTTCGTAAATTGTCCCTTCTCGTAAAATATATTTCGTATAGCTTCGGATATCTATATCGGCTACTTTAATCTTTGATTTTATCCCGAGTAGTCCGGCTTGGAACTTTTTATGCCTCTCCACCTCGGCTTTGATTTTTTGTTTGATGCCGATTTCATTCAGATCAATCTGATCCATCATATTTTCCAATTGCCTTATTAGCTCTTCTTCCCTGATGTAACCGCATTTGCATCCATGATCATTGAATCGACTGCAGCTGTAATAAATATAATGGTGGATATTCCCGTTTTTCTGTATTTTTGTTTTTCCTTCAGCCGATATGCCTGATCCGCAATGGCCGCATTTAATTAGGCGAGTGAAAGCATACTCCCTGTCTCTATTTACAATTTCGGTTCGTATAAGTTGTGTTTTTACGAGCTCAAATAGATCTTTGTCAATTAAGGTTTCATGTTTTCCTTGATACCACTTTCCACCGCCTCGGGGATATTCCATCATTCCATAGTAGAAGGTATTTTTTAGAATGAGATATATATTGCTTAAGCTTAATGCTTTGCCGGTTCGGGTTGTGAAATTAATTTCTTTGAGCCAATAATATATTTTTCGTCCGCTCCAATGGTCGTACCCGACTTTCTCAAACATTTGTTTGATAACCGGGCCCCTGGCCGGATCGATAAAACTTTGGCATCGCTGGTCGGTTCGGTTTGAATTCAGATAACCGGTCGGCGCGGTTGTCGGCCAAAGACCCATTTCAAGTCGAGTCCGCAGGCCTCTTTTAATGTTTATCGACCGATTGTCGTTTTCCAATTTTGATTGCGAGCCCAAAATCATCAGCAGGAATTTTTCATTGGGATTGTTGGTAAACCGCTGGCCGTAAGTTCTTATCTCAACCAGAAGTTTTTTATCAAGCAGATCCACGACCGTGCCCAAGTCCGGCGCATTACGCGAGAGGCGATCGGGATGCCAGCAGACTATGCCGTTGAATTTCCCGCTTTTGATATCCTCAATAAGCTTATTGAATACCGGCCGTTGGTTGGCATCTTTGGCCGAATGCGATTCCTTGTAAACATCAATGATGTTCAGACTGTCTCTTTGGGCCATTTGCATCATTTCCCGGATTTGCGAATCAATGCTTAGGGCCTGCTTTTCTTCTTCTTCGCTCGATTTTCGCGCATAAAGGCAATACCTGACCGGCACCTCTAAATTAGCCCTATTCAATTGGCTTATATTTGTTGTTGTTTGTTCCATGGCTTTGTATTGATTGGTTAATATCGACCTTTCAACACAAAGGGATGACGCAATGGCGCTAGTGAGTCCAGAGGGCTTCAGTCGGCAACAAGTAGATAACTATCATATCCAAAAAATTTGCGGAACTACATAAGGCTTTTTTGTAATATGCAGTACCAAAATAGAAAAAGCATCCGCCAAATCATCATGTTTTTCTACGCCGAATCCGACGATCTGTTCAATAATATTTTCTGCGCCTTTTTTAGGGAAAAGAACACATCCCGATTCAATCAAATTACTAGTCAGCATCAGTCGGGTTCTTTTATCATTGCCTTTTAAATCAAATCCTTCGGCCGGGAAATCTTCGTCTTTTAATTGCTGAATAATCGCTCTCTGGTAGCCGCAATCTTCAATTATCAACCTGGTTTTATGGCCATTGCCTATGCTTGTTGATAGCAATTTTAGATTTTGTAATGCTTCCGGAAATGACAGCCTTTTATTAAGCGGGTTGGGCAGAATAAATATATATCTTTTTTCGTTAAGGATATATACTTTCGCTGAAACCGCGGCCGTATAATCGGCCGTTTCTTTTTCAGAGATAGCCAAATCAACACCGGTTATAGCATAAAGCAAGTGTTTATCATTTGGCAGCTCATAATAATATTTAATCCATTCAGGCCTTATTACTTGTTCGGCATTGGGAACGATATGCAATAAATATTCTCTCTGCCAAGAAATATCATTGCCAATTGTCCTTTTAAGCGCCTCAATTTCTATTGCAGTGGGATATTTGCCCGGCCAGGCGATATTGCCCGCTTCATCTAGCAATGGATAGAATCTAAAAATTCCATCCAGTTTTCGTTCTTCGATATTTTGTTTAAGCCTCATTAAGACGGAGTCTTCATGCAGCAGGTTCCCAATCATTATAACCTTTGTGTTTTTGTCTCCGGCCGGCAAAACATCGCCGGTCAGCCACTGATATGTTTTATCCCTGCCTTCGCGAGTTTTAACCGAATTTAAATCTTCAACATCGTCGCAAATAATTAAGTCCGGCCGATAAGTGCCATGCCTAATGCCTCTGATACTTTGTTCGCTTGAGGCGGCCGTGATGCGAGCGGCGTATTTTGGCAGTACGATTGAAAATGATCTCCATTCATCATCTGTTTCCTGAAACGGACCTAAGTCCGTTCGTAAAATTTCGTTTGTTTCCAGTTCCTGTTTTAAGTTGGTCATTAGCTGGCGAGCCTGGTTCTGGGTCTGGCTTAACAGCAGAACAAACTTTTTTTGCTGTTTGCCCAAGATCGCCCAGATAGGGTAGGAAAGTGCCATAATGGTTGACTTGGCCGAGCCGCGGAAAGCCACGATTACCGCATTTTTTATGTTTTCATCTTCACTTATTGCGAACATCTCTTTTTGGAACGGAGCCGTTTCGTGCTTTATATAATGGCTGAAATATACCGCGAAGAACCATTCATGGCTCTCCTTAGTTACTGCCGTCCTGACTTGATGGTCTGTCAGCATTCGGCTGATTATCATTTGAGTTTGAGTCGTCATTGTTTTTAATCAGGAGGTGGTCCGCGTTCTCGCTATCAATTGAAGCGAGCCGCAATGCCTCTTTGATTATTGATTTTTGTTCCTCGGTTAATTCTGCAGTTATGTTTTTGATGCTGGCATTTACTTCAACTCTGGTCGCATAATTCTTATGGTGATGTTTTAACCAAAAAATTATGGCAGTCATATTCTTGTCGCGGATTGCCGACATCAATTGTGATTCAGCCATATCATTAATAAAAAGCGAGCCTTCTGTTATTGCTTCATCTGCTATTTTGGCAAAGGCTTCGTCTTCTTTGCGCCAGCGATAATAACTTGCTCTGCTAATTCCAGTTTTTTCGCAGGCAACTTGAACGATCGGTGTCTTTTTTAGTTGTTCAATGAGTATTTCTTTTTGTTTCTGATTTTTCATAGCAGTTTTTTCACTTTGATTTTGGTTAGTTTCTCAAAGCGGTTAATTATTGTTTGACAATATTCCCGATCAACTTCAACTGCAAAACATCGGCGTTTTGTCTGCTCGCAGGCCAACAAACAAGTTCCGGAACCGCAGAAGCCGTCATAGACCGCGTCGCCAATATTCGTGCTGTTAAGAATCAGTCGTCTGATTAATCCGATTGGTTTCGTCGTTGGATGATATATGCTTTTTGCTGGCTTGGGATAAAACAGCACGGATTTATCTTTTGAGCGCCTGAATTGATGCGTGCCATACCAGCCATAAATTATCAATTCATGCTGTGGCGCATAATCAAGACGGCCAATCACTGCCTGCGATTTTATCCAGATTAAAAGCTGGGCGAATTTAAATCCGGCCTCAATCATCCCTTCTCGTAAGGCAAAAACCATGCGATCGGAATTGAATATGTATGCCGAATTTTTCTTGGTGAGGAACGACACAATTGTTTCAAGCCAGCTTCGATTAAATTCTTTATATTCTCTTTCGGATTGGAGTTGGTCATTGGCAATGATTTTGTCTTTGACGAGCTTTCCGAATCCTCGCTTGCTTTCTACCGCCGCGATTGCATACGGAATATCGCAACAGATTAAATTAATTTTTTCTTTGCCAATGAGGCGCGTAAGCAGCTTTTTGTCTCGCGCATCGCCAAGGGCGAGCCGATGCTCGCCCAACTGCCAAATCGTTCCCGGCTTAATTGATTTTTCTTGCTTTGATGTTTGCATAATTTTGGAACCTATTAATTATTAAATCTACAAAGAGCGGTTCAATTTCTGATATATAACAGACGCGTTTCATAGCGTGGGCACTAATAAGAGTACTGCCGGCGCCGCCAAATAAATCCAAAATTGTACCGCCGGGTTTAGTACAGCGCTTGATCGGCTTCTCGTGAAGCGTGACCGGTTTTTGCGTTGCATGCTCGTATTCAATGCCGGCGATTCGCTTGACCAGCCATATGTCTACGATGTCCATAATGTCATCCAGAAGTCTGTTGCCGGTACCGGTTTCTTTGTTTAGAACTTCGGAAAAATTCAGAAATGCCGGCGAAAGATATGGATTTCCCCGTGTCGCGTAAACACACGACTCATAGCATTTATTAAATGCCACTTTCGGCACCGGATTCGCTGGGCCCTTTATCCAAAGGCAGACTCTTTTGTTATCTAAACCGAGTTCGGAAAAAAGACTTTGCACCATGCCGATATATTTCTGATCGCACCAATAGAACATGTGGCAATCGGGTTTTGCAAATGATAAGGCATTCTCCATTGAGCGTTTTAGGAATAGCCGGTATTCTTCGTCTGATTTTGAATCGTTTGTCATTCCGCCATAATTTGCCTTTCCGCCGACGCCGGTATCGTATCGCAGTCCAATATTATAGATCGGATCGCAATAAACCATATCGATTTTATTTTTGCCAATTAATCTATCTACGGTTTTATGATCAAGTGCGTCGCTGCAAATAAGCCGGTGCGGGCCGAGAGCATATAAGTCGCCGAGTTTGGCTTTCGGCTTCTTAATTTTTTTGATCTCGGCTTCAACATCGAATTCATCATCAGTCACTTCAAGCGCATCGGCGAAAATTATCGAAAGATCATTATCATCGAAGCCGGCTGCAAGCATCGTGTCCACATCGAAATATTGAGACAGAATGTCGTACTCCCAGTCGCCGTGCACGCGATTGCTCGTCAATAAATATTCCTTTTGCTCCGATTCGGTCAGCGGTCTGTTTGGGACCCTGACATCAATTAATTCGTTACTTCGTTTTAACAGCTGCAAAACAGCAACGCGTTGATGTCCGGCCAAGATTTTACCGTTGAAGTCTATAGCGGGAATTTCTACAAGATTAAATTTGCGGATTGATTTTATGAGGTCCTCGCGCTGTTTGTCAGGTAAAGTTCGCGGATTATTTTTGAACGGAAGAAGGTCTTTGACTCGCCGTTTTTCCGTTCGCCATTCTAATTTATTTCCCATGTTTTTATTAGTTAATGATTATTATTTCAACCTCAACCTCTATTTTCAGAATACAGCGACACGCACATACCTTTTAAATGCCGGTCAAATAGAGTTATAGCTATAAAAAAACAGCTTAATTAAGCTGTTTTTCAAAAAAGTTATTAACTCTACCTAGTGGGTATAGTTAGTCTGCATGTTTAATTATGTAAATAGGGTTTATTCGGTAGCCGCTATATGGTTTAGATTCAATCAATTTCCCTTTTAATTTTAGATGGTATTTTGCATTTTGATTTATTTCTCCAATTGTTTTACGAATCACTTCATTGCTTTGACACTCGGTTTCAAGTTTTATAGTCTCTGTGTTTTTGTATTGATGCGTGAGGCTTTTCAAAATACGAAGCCGAAGCTTTTGTTCTTGCATACGGTAGCAGAATTTCTCTTTTGGTTCGCGATAAAGATCGCCGTTTTTGGTGAAAAAAAGAATTATTTTTTGTTTTGGCGGTTTCTTTCTGAATCTCGCTAATGCTTTCTCGGCAGCTTTTTCAGATATTATTTCAATTAATTCGGCATTTGTGGAAAACGATGGGCGGGGCGGAGGAATCTTGATTATTTGTCCATCAGAAAATAATTTATTAAATTTTAAAATAGATGCGAATTGTTCTTTAATTTGTATTACTATCTGTGGAAGTCCGCTGTAATTGATTCGATCATTAATCTGCTTGGCTAATTCCTTGAACTGTTTGCGCGCCGGTTCAGCTAATTCTTCAAATCTTTTTTTCGCCTCTTTTTGATATTCTGGAGTTTTAATATACTCGCGTCCGGTCATAAAAAGAGCGCGCCGAAGTTGTTCGGGCTGGATGATAATTTTTGGTTTAATTTGTTTATGCCGCTTGAACATGCTTTGTTTTTGAAAACTTATTTTATTATATGCTGAATCAAAAGATAGGGCAATTATGTAGCAAATGAGAAGTTGTTGGTAACTAATCTTCCAAAAAGTCCAATTTTGAGCTAATATCTAAATAACAACTTAATTGCCTAAACTTGCTGGTTTTCCAGCGGGCATGGCACAAAAACCAATCACGGCAGTAAGCTCTTCGTCGGAGCACCGTGATTGGTCATATCTCGAAAGAGGTATGGGTAGCCGAAAGGCTATCGCCGGCGGGGAGCTTTTTGTTTCTCGCGGGCCTTCAATTTATCAATTCAAAGAAATAAAGGTCGAAAAATAATTTATTAATCAATTCTAATTTATGGATAATCAGTCAATTACTAAAAAAAGATTTTATAAACGATGGTGGTTTTGGGTTATATTTGTTTTTGCGGTCATCATTATAGTTGCCATCGCTGGAAGCGGTGACTCAACGAAAAATCTCAATGAAACCGGCGGAAATCAAGAGGGTCAGTCTGCTGCCGAAAATACTAAAACACAAGAAGTTATTAAAACTACCGGACTTGAAATAAGCGAAGCCTATAAAGCCAATGAAGTTGCCGCCGATGCAAAATATAAAGGAAAATTAGTGGAGATTTCCGGCACCGTAGATACAATCGGAAAAGATATACTGAATACGCCTTATATCTCGCTTGAAGGTTACAAATACGCAATACTTGATAAAGTGCAATGCATGTTTGCTAAAAGCGACGAGTCTAAACTCATTGATATTTCTAAAGGGCAACAGATTACTCTTAAGGGGAAAGTATCCGGCAAGCTGGGAAATATCGTCGTAAACGATTGCCAGATTGTTAAATAATTTTAGTTAAAATTATCAAATAGACACCGAATCTTATCCTGAATAAGGTGATGATGATTTGGTGTTTTTTTGAGGCCCAGAACCTCTTGTCCAACGAATAGACAAAATTGAGATCCAATTTATGAATCTCGATTTTTATTATAAAAAACTTAGAGCTTTACTCTCGCTCCTTTTTATTGTAAACTTATGTTAAGTCAATGTTTATTTATGAAAATTGAAAAACTTCCAAAAATTCTTACTCTAAAACAAGCTTGTGAGCTTCTGAATTGCCATCCGAATACCCTCAGGAGCTGGGATAATAAGGGTATTTTTAAGGCTATCCGTTTTGGCCGCCGCGGCGACCGGCGATATAATAAAAAGGATATTTTAAAATTATTGCATAAGTAAATACCATGTTAAATCAATATTTTAAAAATATTTATAAAACTTATAAAACAGGGGATACTACCGAACCAAGTTACTACCCTGATCTTAAAATACTTATTGAAGATTTTTTAAAATCAAAGGGCAAAGTTGCAAACATCACAGTGCAAGCGAGAAAAATTGCCGCAGGTATTCCAGATTTTACTATTCGGAAAGGCAAAGAGTTGATTGGTTATATTGAGGCCAAAGATTTGTCTATAGAAAATTTAGAGACCATTGAGGGCACAGAACAGATAGAAAGATATAAAAAAAACTTACCAAATTTTATTTTAACTAATTATTTTGATTTTTGGCTATGGCGCAAAACAGGCGACAAGGGACAATGGATTAAAAAAGTTCGCATCGGAATGCCAATCGTCTTAAAAATAAATCACCCGCCCGTCCCCCAAAAAGAGGAGCCGTTTTTTGATTTGATTAATACTTTTATTACTTTTAATATTCCGGAGAAAAAAACGGCAAAATCACTAGCGCAGGAATTGGCTGTTCGCGCCCGAATGCTGCCTGGATTCATAAAAGACTTACTCGATGACAAAAAGGAAGAAGAAATTGATCAAATATACAATGCATTTAAGGAATTTTTGATATCTGATTTATCGAAAGAGGACTTTGCAGATATCTATGCGCAAACGATTACTTACGGACTTTTTACGGCAAGATTAAGGCACGACGGGGCCGAAAAATTCAATCGGTTTATGGCCCAACAGTTAGTTCCTAAAAATATCCAAATCTTGCATGATACATTTTCGTTAATTTCTTCTCAAGCGTTGCCCGAGCATATTGAATGGATTGTGGATGATATCGCCACGGTTTTAGCCTACGCAGATATGGATAAAATTAAGAAAGAATTACACCAAGAAATAGGAGGCGGTGATCCATTAATGTATTTTTATGAAACATTTTTGGCTGAATATGATTCTAAAAAAAGAAAAGCCAGAGGAGTTTATTATACCCCCTTGCCGGTTGTTTCTTATATTACGCGTTCGATCAATATTTTATTAAAAGAAAAGTTTGACAAAAAATTTGGTTTTGCTGATAGCGATGTAACTCTTTTAGACCCTGCGTCAGGTACTTTAACATTTCCAGCAAACGCCATAAGAATTGCCAAAGAAGAAGTAGATAAAAGTTCAAGCGCTGGTTCTTGGCTTCAGATTGTTAGGAACCATATTTTGAAAGATTACTACGCTTTTGAACTTTTAATGGCGCCTTATATTATTGGTCACTTAAAGGCATTTTTGCTGCTGGAAGACTTTGGATATAAAATGGAAAATCATGACAGATTTCAGCTTTATCTGACAAACACGCTTGATTTTTCTGAAATTCAGCAATCTCAGCTACCTTTTGTGGCTGGCTTATCTGAAGAAGCAAAAAAAGCTAAAAAGGTTAAAGAGAATACGCCCGTCTTAGTAATAATGGGTAATCCGCCGTATTCCGTTAGTCATTCTGAGCAACTAGATTTTATAAAAGACAAAATGAAAGATTATCTAACAGGATTGGGCGTAGAAAAAGAAAAAAAGAAAGGAGTAATGCAAGACGATTATATCCGCTTCATCCGTTTTGCTCATTGGAAAATTGAACAAACAGGGCAAGGAATCATTGGAATGATTACCAATAATTCTTATCTCGATGGTATTATTCATCGCGCAATGAGAAAAAAAATTCTAGACGATTTTGATGAGATTTATATCTTAAATTTACATGGTAATTCACGACTGAAAGAAAAAACTCCCGAAGGTGGAAAAGACGAAAACGTTTTTGATATTCAGCAGGGAGTTGGAATTATTTTACTAGTGAAAACGGGTGAAAACAAAAAAACCATAATAAAATACGCTGAAAAATATGGACTAAGAGAAGAAAAATATAAATTTTTAGAGATTAAGGATATTAAAAATACAGAGTGGCGAGAATTAGAGCAAAAAGAACCAAATTATTTTTTTGTACCGAAAAATATGAAAGGGGAGGGAGGATATCAGAAGTTTATTTCACTAGAAGAAATTTTTACAAAAGATGGTAGTGGGGTTATAACAAGACGAGATAATTTTACGGTTTCAACCAGTAAAGCCGAACTTAAAAATCGTGTGAGTATATTTATTAATATGGATTTGCCTAAAGAAATCATTGAGAGTAGCTTGGGTATCAAAGATAGTCCCGAGTGGTTATTAGAAAAAGCGCGTCAAGAATTATCTGAAGATGAAAATTTAGATGAAAAATATTTGGAATATTTATATAGGCCGTTTGATAAGAGATGGATATTATATCATGAGGCTGTAATTTCTCGACCTTCAGCTTTATTGAGAGAGGTTTTTGTTAATCGCGATAATATTGGTTTGATTTGCAGCAGGAGAACGCCAACTGGCGTAAACTTTAATCACGTTTTTGTTTCCGATTTATTAGCAGATATTCATTCAGCCGCAGATCAATCTTATGTTTTTCCATTATTCATTTATGGAGACAGCAAAAAACAGAAATTGCTCTTTGATGATTTTGCAAAACAGCGAGTAAATTTTTCTGATAAACTATGGCAGAGTGTTCCTACGGGAATTGAACCGGAAAAAGTTTTTTATTATATCTATACGATTTTATATTCAAATATTTACCGCCATAAATATAACGTTTTTTTAAAGATTGATTTTCCGCGGATTCCTTTTACAAAAGACGAAAAACTATTTAACAAGATAGCTAAGTTGGGCAAAGAACTGGTAGATTTGCATTTATTGAAATCAGAAAAATTAGAAAATATCAGCGCGAGTTTTCCGATTAAGGGAGATAGCAGAGTAACAAAAAGAGAATATAATGAGAAAGTGGGTCGGCTTTATATTAATGAAGCCCAATATTTTGGCACTATCACGCCCCAAGTCTGGAATTATTATATTGGCGGTTATCAGGTATTAGATAAATGGTTGAAAGATAGGGCAGACAAAGTTCTATCTGCCGAGGACGTTAATCACTTTCTTAAGGTTATTACAGCCTTAAATTGGACTATTTATTTCCAAAAAGAAATAGACAAAATATATCCCGAAATTGAAAAAAGTTTAATAAAATAAGTTTAATCTATGGAAGAAGAAATAACACGGGTTACTGAAATAAAAAAGGAAGTAATACCGCAACAACCAAAAAAAGAAAAGGGAGCCGTTAGCCGATTTTTCTTTGTTCTAAAAGAAATCGTTGCCATATTATTCTGGGTTTATGTGATAGTAAAACTTTTTATTTTTGATATTGATATTTTTTTGGTTAATAAATTTTTGCCGTACTATGTGTGGTTATTGAGTTTTAAGTTTTTTATTTTAATTACAGCTATTGCCGTTGTTTGGCTAGTTACAAAAAATAAGCGTATCTTATCTTGGTCGTTATACATATTTTTCTATCCGGCGATAGTTTTGTTTTGGAAAATACCCTTTTTTGTTTTTAAGCAGGGAAGTTGGATCTTCGCGTTTGCTTTAATCAACGCGGTGATCTCATTCTTTAAATCAATCAAATACAACTTCATTGCAGCGGCCTTATTTTTAGCGTCGCTTGCTGTAGTATTTGGTTTTTCAAACGAGAAATTATTATGGCCAGCAGTATTATGTTTATTTATTATTCTTTTAATTGTTTATGTGCATAGATTTATTCTTGTCTTCAAGCCCTCTAGTATATTTCAAATGTATATAAAAATTTTTTCAGCAACAAGAAAATACGGAACAAAACAGGCGTCATTATTTGCTTTAGAAGAAAGTATGAAAAATTTATCAGTTGTGAGTCTCGATCAAAAACAGCTTGAAAGGTGGGCTGCTAATCTTCAATGGTCAGTTCTGTTTAATCGAATTTGCCTCTTTGCGGCTAAAAAATTAAAAGATTATCAAAACAGTGGTCTCAATATAATCTCTTATGTTTTAACTATTTTATTACTGATAGCTCTAACCATATTTTCTTTTGCAGTAATAAACCTCGGGCTCTTTAAAATTAGCAGCGACCTTTTTAATTTTTCTACGATTCCGCATTTTTTTACCTTCTTTTATTATAGTTTTAATAATCTTGTGTTTAATTCAATTAAAGAATTAACCCCCATAATGCCAATATCGCAAGCCGTGTTTATGGCAGAATCGTTTTTTGCTTTATTTCTAGTGGCAATTTTTATTTCTTTATTACTTTCTGTTAGAAGCCAGAGACACGCAGAGGAATTAAACGATGCTATCAAGGGTATAGAAGCACAGGGAAAAGAAATGGAGGGTTTTATAAAAGACGAATACAAAATAAATAGTATTGAGGACGCTATGATAGAATTGGAAAAATTAAAAGCCAGCTTTATAAAGTTTATCTACAAAATTACAGAGAGTATTAAATAAGTGTTTTTCGGCGGCGCGCCGGCTTCGCTGGCACGAAATTCGACAGGGGAAAGATTTTTAAAAAAAATGAAAAACTTTTTAAAAGAAAATTGGTTCAAAATTTTAATAGCGATTATTTTTGTTGCTATTGTTGGTGGTATTTTTTACTGGTATCAAAATGGATTCAAATTGCCTACGGTTGTTGATAACCCAAAAGAAATGGCTATTGTAAAAGGGGAATTAACGAATGAAGAAATAAGCGAAATATCGAAATCAATTCTTTGGCTATCCTGTTCGACTCTATCACAAGATGGTGAAATCTATGAACTTCTTTATGGCTCGGGGACTTATATTCATAGAAGCTTAATTGACGGCAAGAAATCAAGAGATAATTTTAATTATTCAGATGGATATATTTTAACAAATGCTCACGTAGCCGTATTAAAAACTACAACTGAAGAAACAAATAGAAATTTGTGCCGAGCAGGAAAACAAGGTGAGTCTATTTTGCCCTCTTTAAAAATAGACGCCAATCCTTATTTCGGATTTTTTGTTTATGATAAAAATACCGATTTTCTTGATGACAATAAGGATATTGCTTTATTAAAGAAACAGAGGTCTCCCAATGAAGAAGACATCATTAAACTAAAAGAAAGTTTATTAAAAAATTATCCGCCTTGTCCAAAAGAAAAGATAATTGGTTCTAACATTTATATTTTTGGATATCCAGCTACAGGTGAAGAGGAACAAAAAAAGTCAAATACAGATATTTTTATTCCTATTCCGCCCAATCGTAATTTAATTGTTTCTACAGGAATAATTAGCGGAATAGATAGCCATGAAAATTATTATACCGACGCCAAGATTGATTCAGGTTCGTCTGGTGGACTTGCTGTATCAAAAATAAATGGCGAGATTTGTATTGTAGGCATACCAACTTGGGCAAGTATTGGAAACATCGAGACGCTTGGTATGATTCAATCATTTTGGAAGGTACAAGATGTTCTTAAAATAATGGAGCTTTAGTTACAGAAGAAAAAGGCGCCAGGTACCATTTCCGGTCAATAAAATTCTAATAGACGAAAATTATGTCAATCAAAAGAAAACGGGGTCTTTATGATCCCGAATCAGAAACGCCATTTAAACTTAGTCGTTCTAAAATTGATTTGTTTTTGGAGTGTCCGCGTTGTTTTTACATGGATAGGCGATTAGGCATTTCCCGGCCGTCGGGTCCGGCTTTTACTTTGAATATGGCGGTGGACACTTTGCTTAAAAAAGAATTTGATATTCATCGCGCGGCTGGCAGCCAGCATCCGCTAATGAAAACTTACGGGCTTGATGCTGTGCCGGTGGCTCATGAAATGCTGGATAAATGGCGAACTAATTTTACGGGTGTTCAGTGTTTGCATGAAAAAACTAATTTCCTTGTTTATGGCGCCATAGATGATTTATGGATAACTCCGCAAGGTGAATATATCGTCGTTGATTACAAGGCTACTAGCAAAGAAGGCGAAGTGGAATTAACGGATGCCAAATGGCATCAGTCGTACCGCCGGCAGATGGAAGTCTATCAATGGCTAGTTCGGCAAAATGGCTTGAAAGTTTCCAATACCGGTTATTTTGTTTATGTTAACGGTAAAAAAGATAGAACGGCTTTTGACGGTAAGCTGGATTTTGATATTAAGTTGATTCCTTATAAAGGCGATGATTCTTGGATTGAGCAAACAGTTTGTGATATACACGATTGTCTGAATGAAGAAAATTTACCGGATTCCGGCAAAGATTGCGAATTTTGTAAGTATAGACAGGCGGCAAAAAATATTGAAAAATAATAATTATTTTTAAAAAATAAAAATATGCCCAAAAAAGATAAATTAGACGAAATTAAAGAGACATTAGATTTGATATTGGCGGAAGTGAAAAAAATTAATAAGCCCAGGGAATCTGAATCTTTTTTTCCCGACAACGATGAATTATACGAGATGGCCAAAGAGTTGGCGATCAAATCCAATAAAATTAGCGCTTCACTTTTGCAGAGAAGGTTAAGAGTCGGTTACGCCCGCGCCGCGCGGCTGCTGGATTTACTGGAAGAAAAAGGAATTGTCGGCCCGGCCGACGGCGCTGAGCCAAGAGAGATATTGTCAAAAGTCTCGGTTGATAAATAACTAATTTTATAAATATGCGTCTGGTTGGTATACAAAAATTATTAAATTCAGAAAAATTTACCGATAAAAAAAGCGGTATTTTATTACCGATCGGCGTTGATGACAAAGATAAAATTGTTTTTTGCGATCTGAAATCAACCGGCGGCATTCTAGTAGGCGGAGCAACGGGCTCGGGCAAATCAACATTTATGTATTCAACAGTCACCGGTTTAATATCTAACTATTCTCCAGAACAAGTAAAATTTATTTTGATTGATTCCAAGAGAGTCGAGTTCCATCGTTATGATAAATCCGAATATCTGTTAACAGGTGTTATTCACGAAACAGAAAAAGCAAGAAATGCTTTAAGATGGGTGCTGGCAGAAATTAGTCATCGTTTTGGCGAATTCGGCAAAGAAAGAGTCATAACAATAGATAAATATAATAGTGATTCGAGGCATAAGTTACCGTTAATCTTTGTCTTAATTGATGAGCTTTCCGATTTAATGTATGCGGAGCGAAGTTTTTTTGAAAAAAATATTGCTCAAATTGCTTCGATCGGACAGGTAGCGGGCGTGTATATTATCGTTGCGACTTCTCGGCCGGATCCCAAGCATATTTTTACTCCGGAACTAAGAAAAGCTTTCAGGGTAAAAATTGCTTTCCAGACTGCTTCTGAGAATGATTCCAGGGCGACTATCGGTAAAAAAGGAGCGGAGAAATTAGCGGGCAACGGCGAGATGCTTTATTTATGTAATGGGAGGATTAATAAGTTGCAGGGATTTTTTACCGAATCCTCTTAACTTTATAAAAAGATTTATCATCTGCCCGGTTGCGGCTCTTATTCCAAAACTCAAATTGACGAAGCTCGCGGTGAAAGATGGTTTTGCACAGAATCAGAAGCGCAATCCGCCGGCTGGCGAAGAGCATTAAATTGTCCTTAATTTTTAATTAAAATTATGAATTTTAAAATAAAGTATCCAATTATATCTAAATATTTAACTGTAAATTCAAAGAGAAGATCCGGTCAATTAATTAAACCCGCGGTAAAATTTATTGTGGCCCATGATACGGGAAATCCTAAATCAACGGCAGCAAATAATGTTTCTTATTATTCGCGAACTTGCAATGATGACTATGCTTCTGCCCACATTTTTGTAGACGACAAAGAGATCTTGGAATGTATACCGGCACTAACCACAGACAAGCCAGAAAAAGCTTGGCATGTTCGTTATAATGTTACTGGTGATAATGAATTATATGGCTATGAAGCCAACGATGCTGCTATCGGTGTTGAATATTGCTATGGTCCAAATATTAATGCTGACGAAAGCTATAAAAGATATATTTGGGTTTTGGCATATATTTGTTATAAATTTAACCTTGATCCTCGAAGAGCAATTGTCGGCCATTTTGTATTAGACCCCGGGCGCAAAACGGATCCAAAAACTGGGCTTGCAGCTAGTAATAGAACTTACGAACAATTATTTGAAGATGCCGCAAAAGAGTTGGAAGAGTGTAGCGAAAATTTACCCGATGAAATAAATAATGAAGTAATAATTAATCAACAAAACAAAATTATGAAAGTTATAAAGAATCCGTCTTCGCAAAAAATCTATGCTATCGGCAATGATAACAAAAAACACTGGATTTTTAACGAGGAGACTTTTAATGTTGGGAAAGAAATGGGCATGTGGGAAGATTGGGATAATATTGAATCTATGGGTGACGATGCGTATGCGGAAGGGCATACATTAATATTTGTTAAGTAGAGTTTAATGTTAAGTAGAGTTTAATTTTCACATTTTTTGTCGTCTTTTTATACTGTCTCATTTGTCTCGCTCCTCGAATAAGTGATCTATGTCGGTATGGATCGGGGGTTATTCGGTCTTGCTAAAAAGGCCTTTTTTGTTTACAATTGAGACACGAGACACGCCCTTTTATAGTGTCTCATTTGTCTCATTTTACGAATAAATACCCCGACCGAGAGGCTTCGGCAAGAGAGAGCAAAGGAAGGTTGAAAAACCTTTTACTGGATTTAAAGCCCAGGGGTTCCAGACCGATGCGGTGGACTAAGCTTGCCAATTAGGCAAATTATCCCGTCTTGTTTTTTGCAAAGGTTTTAATATTCTTCACAATGCCGCGTCTTGATACGTCGTTTTATTATCGCAATATTGGGAGTATAAACATTAATTATTAATAAAAATAAAAATATGAAAGAAAAATATCAGCCATCTCCCGAAGAATTAAAAAAAGCAGAGGATATAATGCCAGAGGAAGAAAATCTTCGATTGACTATAGAAGAGTTAAAAAAATTAAAAGAGGAGTATGTTAGTCATCTTACTTCAGATAATCTTACTTCAGAACAGAGAAAAGATTTAAACAAAGGCTGGTTTCATGATGAGGACTTGGATCTTTGGAGTAAATTTGATGCGGTATTTAATTTAGAGTTTAAGGACGTTCCGGAAATAATTATATCTCCTAAAAAAATGGATACTTCCAATATTTCTAGAGTGGGGGATTTAAAGAAATTGAGCTTAAAGGTTTATGATAAAGAATTGACGGTTGCAAGAAGAGAGGATTTAGTAGTAGGGCGAGAGGATTACGGTGGACATGTTGGCCCGAAACTTTACAAATTTATTGAATCAGACGAAGATGTTTCTAACCTTTTAGAGGAAGCAAAAAAAGATGCGTTAAAAGAAGTTGCGGATATCGAAAAAGTAGAGAGCATTTTTGAGAAAAAATAGAGAAGATTACCATCTGGATATGAACATCGCACAGTTCGTATCTAGGTTAAAAGTGGTTTTGTTAGATTTTCGATGGCTTTTTTGATAAAAAAGGTTCGAACGTCCTCCACGAGCCTGGACTCAACTTGCCAGTTAGGCAAATTGCCCCGCCTTTTACGACAATGTCCTCAGTGTAAACTCAAAATATGTCTATTAAAATAATAAAAACCACGATAAAAAAATCGGAACTGCTGAAAATTGCCAGCGAGGAGTTTGGAGATGTGATAAAGGCGGTAATTGATGTTAAACAGGAAATTATGGCTATTGGCGGCGAGCTTCATTCAGACGAGGAGGTTTTACTCATAGAACAGGAAAATTCAAAAAGGGAAAACACCTGGGGAATTAACATCTATCCGAAAAGATCCGGCCGGGCTTTTATTGAATTTGATTCTATGATTAATCTCAAGCCGGTATTTGGCAATCGTTCGCGCGATGTTGAAAGCGCTCAGATTAAGAAAAAAATAAAGGCAATAATTAAAAAATTAATCGCCAAATAATATGATTTTTAAATACTATCAAGGGTTAGTGACCGGCCGGTGGTTTAATTTTTCTCTGGCTGAGCAGCTTGGTAATATTGGCAGTGAAGTTTTGAGAGCGTCGCGGCAGAAAGACAAAGATTCAAAATCTTTTTGGCTAGCGGTTGAGAGGGCGCTCGAACTTTTCGACCTGACATTGAGTGATGGACGCTGGAAGGGCCGACGTTGGGAAATTGCCAGAGCCAGAGAAGTTTTTTGCGATGCGGTTTACGGCGGAAAACTTTACCAGAGTTCCTTTAGCGATTTAGTGCGATATTTCGATCAATTTGCTCTTGTTGCAAGAAAGGGGTAAATTGTCGAAGGAAAAAAGTTCGAACGTCCTCCACGAGCCTGGACCACACCAGTGAGCCAGACCAGGGAACTTAAAAAGGGCTATTTCCAGCTTAATTAAATTTATTTTTTAAAAATTCAATTGCATATGGGATTTGAAACGCCTGAGAAAAAAGAAGAAACAGCATCCTTGTCAGAGGAAAATGAATTACCTTTGAATATTAAGGAATCGGAAAAACTAGTTGAAGGTGGCGAGTCAACAGTTTGGAAAACTTTGGCCCGCAGTAAAGATGGAGCAGATAGGCTTATTGCCTTAAAGCAGGTTCATAGGGAAATGTTTGCTAGCGAAGAAGAGATGCGTGAAAGCCAAAAGTTTTATGAATTTTTGAAAAATTATCCGGAATTTGGTAAATTCGTTCCAGACACATTATATTTCAAGGCAAGGTTAACAGCCGACAGCAATCCGCAGGCGTTTTGTTTGCAACACTATATTGAAGGCGAACGCATTGATAGAATGAAAGATGATGAAATTTACAAAGATCAGGAGGTCATACATCAACTTTTGGATTTAAGTGATGCCGCAATTAAAATTCTTCAGGAAACCCGCAAAAAGAAAGGACACAAACCTGATTTTATGTGGACACCGGAAGCCGGGAAATGGCGGGCAATGTTGGGAGCCTGGCTTTCTGATCCTCGCTATTCAAGTAATATACTTATTGCCGATAAGCTGGATAAAGAAGGTAGACGCGTTTTTTTTGTAGACACTGGTGTGAACGTCTCCGAACGATCTAATAAAATGAATGAATTGCAAGGCCGTTATGTCGTAAGTCCACTTGGCGTAGTCCACTTTAAACGGTGGAGAGAAAAAATGAAGAATATTTTGGAGCAGAAATTTAACGAGGTTCCCGAAAAGTAAGTTACAGTGAGCCTAGAAAATTTAATTACAGACAAAATTCTAAATCTAATCATAAAAAAAATGACAATTGAGCAAAAATTAAATTTAATAAAACGCAATACCGAAGAAATTTTGACGGAAGAAGATCTAAAGAAACTTTTAGAGTCAGGGGAACCCATCAGACACTATATTGGTTTTGAAATTTCTGGCAAAGTGCATTTGGGCACCGGCTTGGTTTGTATGCAGAAAGTTAAAGATTTCATGGATGCTGGTGTTGATTGTCTGATTTTTCTGGCCGATTGGCACACCTGGATAAACGAAAAATTGGGTGGTGATTTCGAAATGATAAAACGGGTCGCGGTTGGTTATTTTAAAGAGGCGATGAGTGCGGCTTTTCAATGTGTTGGTGGCAATCCCGGGAAATTAAATTTTAAATTAGGCAGTGACTTATATCATGGAAACGACAGCTATTGGGAAACATTAATTGATGTTGCCAAGCATGTTAATTTGTCGCGCATGCAGCGGAGCATTACGATTTTAGGCAGGAAAGAGAGCGGTGAGGTTGATTTCGCCAAATTAATCTATCCGGCGATGCAGGTAGCCGACGTTTTTAATATGGAAATTAATCTTGCTCATGCCGGGATGGATCAGCGCAAGGCGCACGTAATTGTTCGGGATGTTGCTGATAAATTGCAACTTCATCCGTTAAAAAATAAAAGCGGTAAAATCATCAAACCGATTGCCGTTCATCATGAATTGCTTTTAGGGCTTGGGAAACCAGATAAAGATATTGCTTTATTAAAATCTGAATCAGAGTTAAAAGAAGCGATGGAATCAATGAAAATGAGTAAATCCAAAGAGGCGAGCGCGATTTTTATTCATGATAGCGGGGAGGTTATTAGAGAAAAAATTACAAAAGCTTTTTGTCCACCGCAAGGAATTAATTTAAACCCGATTTTAAACTGGACAAGATTGCTGATTTTTAATCGAACTGAATCCATGGAGGTAAAAAGAGAAAAAAAATTTGGTGGAAATAAAAAATACGAAAGCTATTCAGATTTAGAAGCTGATTTTAAAGAAGGCAGTTTGCACCCGGTTGATTTAAAAAATGCAGTTGCCGAGAAATTAATTGAGATTCTGAAACCAGCGAGAGAGCATTTTTCTCAAGGAAAAGCCGCGGAAATGCTGGAAGAATTAGAGTCGTTGATAAATAAATAAAATAGCGCCATCGTAGCTCAGTTGGCAGAGCAACTCCATGGTAAGGAGTAGGTCGTCGGTTCAAATCCGACCGATGGCTCATATGTTTGATAAAAAACAGATTATAATTTTATTGGTGTTGCTGGCGATTTTGACCGGCGCCGTATTTTTTTATCATCAAACATATCGTCATTGGCCTTGGCAGAAAAGCGCGCAAGTCGCCATGCCCACTCCTACTACGACCGCCACGCCGGAAGTTTCGTCTCGGGTCACGCCCTATGTCAAAACGGAGCGCGATATTATCATGGAAGACGTGGCGCAAACAATAATGGAGATTTCGCCGGCTAAACCAGTTTTGGGCGGCCATTGGTTTGTTGACCGGTTTTGGTTTGTCAGCGACTCCGACAGCGATTTTTATGTGGAGTATGAGGACGGCCATATATTGGCGCGCGTTTTGTTGCAAGCGCAGGAAAAAGAAACCGGCTTGAGTTATAAAGTCGTGGCCTACTTTGAACCGGGGGAGTCGCAGTGGACGTTAAAAAGTGGTCAGGACACGCAATTTAGCAAAAACCTTGATTTATATGAATTCGATGATACACTGGGTCGGTGGACAAGAAGAAATTAACTAAATAATGCCAGGTAGTGAAAATTCGACAGTTTATTGTCGGCTCCTGGTAAAAATAACATTTAAAAACTAGATAATTAGATTAAGACTATTATCGCATCAAAAAATGAGTAATTAGTCGAATTTCTACTACTTGGTATGTCTCAAGACAACTTAATCAAACTTCAATGTACCATTTGTAAGCGCACCAACTACTGGTCGCGAAAAAATAAGCGCAAAGTGGAGCGCAAAATTGAGTTGAAAAAGTTCTGCAAGTGGTGTAAAAAACACACAGCTCACAAGGAAACCAAGAAATGAAGAACTTAAAAGAATACCAGAAACTTTGTAAAAAAACCGCAAAGATATTTTCCGATGAAGACAAAGAAATTCTTACCTGGGGCCTGGGGATTGCCGGTGAGGCGGGAGACGTGGCCGGCTGTATTAAAAAAACGGTGAGTCATGGTAATAATCAAAAAGAAGGAATAAAAGAAAACATCGGCGACACCCTGTGGTATCTGGCCATGATTTGTAATTTTTACGGATGGAACCTGGACGATATTTTAGAAGAGAACATCAAAAAGCTTGAAGCCAGATTTCCCAAAGGATTTACAGAAAAACGCGCTAAAAGAAGAAATACACGAATAGACTGGAATGAGAAGAAATAGATTTTCGCTGCTTCGCAGCGATGCGGGCTTGGTATAGTGGTATTACGGCGGTCTCCAAAACCGCATACGGGGGTTCGATTCCCTCAGCCCGTGCCATCCTTCGCCAAGGCTAGAATAGCTGGCGATTATGTTATGGATTCAATAATAAAAAAGCCCAGCGCCTGGCTTCCAATAGCAATGTCGCTTACCGCCCTGGCAATAGTGCTTGGTTTTGTTGCGATATTCGGCATTGTCCATGAAGCGGACGAGGGGACGGCCGCGCATCTCTGGCAGTTTCTCATGGGAGGGCAGGTGCCGATCATAGCTTTTTTTGCCATCAAGTGGTTACCGCAGACGCCAAAGCCGGCGCTGCAGGTCCTGGCGCTTCAAGTCGTTGCCGCGCTTGCGGCTTTCGCCCCTATCTTCTTTCTCGGCGCATAGGTTCAAACGCTGCTGGTGTCTTGAAAATATAAAAGCCATTTTTATCATAAATATTAAATCTCAACCTTATGCTCGAAGAAAAAAAGTGCGAGTGCGGGATGCCGCTGAACGCGGAAAGCGAATGCTCCTGTGAGCCGGGCGTTTGCATGTATTGTTGCAAATGCGAGCCCGATTGCCAGTGTGATTGCAAAACCAAATCCGCCAAAGAATAAATTGAGGTATTGAACAATTCCATAGAATTGTCCTATAATAAAACTGGGCTAATTTTTAAATTTTAAATAACTTAAAACAAAGATGAAAAGATGGGTTGTAATATTTAGGGTTTTGGCAAATATCAATCGCTTAAAGATTATTGAAATGCTTTCGGACGGCAGAAAAATGAACGTGAGCGAAATTTCCCAGGTTCTAAAAATTTCATTTAAAGCGACCTCAAATCATCTGGCTATTCTGAAGAATCTGGAGGTTTTGGAGTCGCAGGGTATGGCCGGTCATGTGTTTTATTCTTTAAACGCGCAGCTTCCCGCGGATTTCCGCAAAGCCAGTAGCCTTTTCTTAAAATAATTGCTGTAGATTTTTCTATTGAACAATTCTATAGAATTGTCTCATGAAAGGTAGAAGGGATTTGCTAAAAACCCCTGGATGTCGTGCCATTGACAAAACAGTATAGCTTGTGCTATGCTGTTTTTATGTTCTTTTGATAGTTTTTGCAAGAAAAAAATATATAAAGTCTCGAAAAAAGGAGGAAAGAAATGGCTACCGAGGCGAAAGAGATGATTTCGTTGATTAAGGAATCTAAAACAGGCGACAGAATCAAGATTACCTTCGCAGAAAAGACGTAAAAATAGCTATTGATATAAAAGATGAAAATATAAATTTAATAAGCGACAAAGAGAAAATTTCAGAGGTTATTTATAATTTTATTGATAATGCCGTAAAACACAGCTCTGCCGGCCAAACCATTACAATTTCCGTAAGCAGGTTTTCTCCAAAATTCGCTAAAATAGAAGTTATAGACCAGGGCGAGGGGATAGCAAAGAAATTGCAGAGCAAGCTTTTTGCCAAATTTTCGCAGCTGGATTCGTCTCTTTCCCGTTCGCAGGAAGGGACGGGACTCGGTCTTTATATTTGCAAGTTGATAGTAGAAAAATTGGGGGGAGAAATCGGGGTAAAAAGCGCTTTAGGCAAAGGTTCCTCCTTCTTTTTCACTCTTCCTATTGTCGCATAAGAAATGAAAATATCAACTTCTATTTTTATTACAGTATTTATCAGATACCAGATATGGGAGAAGTTAACTGTTAAGTCTGACATTAAAATAAGTTCACTTGACCGCTGAAATATAGTTATAACATCAGCCACGAGCCCTGCTGAAAAAACAGCCATCAAAGCTGTTTTTTGTTGGTTAGAATGATATAATGAAAATGTGAAAAAATTTATTTATTGGTGGCATCGCAAAAAGAGGTGCGGATTTTCTTTGGTGGAATTATTGGTGGTGATTGCGATTATCGGCGTTATCGCGACGATTATTTTGGTAAATTTAAGCTCAACCACCGGCAAAGCGCGCGACGCCAAGCGAAAAACAGAGCTGGCGCAAATTGGCCAGGTGCTTTCGGCTGGCGGCTGCTATATGCCAAATGGGGGACCAGGCGATTACGACACAGCGACGCTGGTGCCCGAACTTGCAGCAAAAAATCCTCAATACGCCCAATACGCCTCCCTGGCGCCCAAAGACCCCAAATCCGGTACCGCCACGCAGTCTTTTTATCGCTATATTATTGATAGCTCAGGCACAAGATGCGTGCTTTATGCCAATTTAGAAAACCCGGCCGAGCCAATAACTTTGTCTGGCATTAACGCCCCCACTCCTGGTGGAGGCAAGGGCGTTTTTCAAGCAGCCTCAGCGGGCTGGAACGGAACGGATAAATATTATCAGGTTTCAAATTAAATTTATTTATGAAAGGTTCATCATTATCAATCGGAATAGTCGGTCTGCCCAATGTTGGTAAATCAACGCTATTTCAGGCAATTACCAAAAAGCAAGTTGACTGTTTTAATTACCCTTTTTGTACGATTGACCCGAACGTGGGAGTCGTGGCGGTGTCGGATAAAAGACTGGATGCTTTGGCTGACTTGTTGCATCCCGAAAAAAAGATTTTTGCCATAGTTGAATTTGTTGATATTGCGGGGCTCGTGCGCGGCGCGCATCAAGGCGAGGGACTAGGTAATCAGTTTCTGGCTCATATTCGCGAGTGCGATGCAATAATTTATCTTTTGCGCCTTTTTACCAGTTCCAGCGTCGTCAACACCCAGCCGACAATTGACCCGTTCAAAGAAAAAGAAATCTTAGACACGGAGCTGGCGCTAAAAGATCTAGAAACGCTAGAAAAAAGACGCGCTGCTTTGGAGAAAGAAGTAAAGTCTGGTTCCAAGGAGGCGGCTAAAGAAATGTTAGTTTTAAAAAAGGCTGTAAATTTTTTAGAAAAAGGCGTAATTTTGTTTCAACAGCCCTGGAACGAGGAAGAAAATAAAATACTTAAAAATTATCAGTTGCTGACTTTAAAGCCGATGTTATTTTTATTGAACGGCGAGGAAAACGAGATGGCCTCGCCCTTTGTTAGAGTTTTTCAACAGAAAGCCTGGCCTTTTTTGGTGATGGATGTTTTGGCAGAAGAAGAAGCCGCTGATCTCAATTCAGAAGATAGAAAATCTTTGGGATTAAAACCGGAATCGCAGTTAGATTTTTTAATAAAGAAAGCATACGAACTTTTAAATTTAGTCACTTTTTTCACTATTCTTTCTAATGAAACACGCGCCTGGCCGATTCTAGAAGGGACAAAAATTCCTCAAGCCGGCGGGGTAATTCATACAGATTTTGAAACGCATTTCATCCGCGCCGAAGTTATCAATTGGCAGGATTTATTGAATGCCGCCGGTTTTGGAAAAGCGCGCGAGCGAGGTTTGATTCGGACCGAAGGGAAAGAGTACGTGGTGTGTGATGGCGATGTGATTGAGATTAAACACGGCCAGTAAAAACAATAAAACAGCCCCGTCGAAACTGACCGGGGCCTTAGTGAACCTTAGTGAAGCTTTTGTCTTTTATGGATTCTTTGGGGACGAATTATTGAAAGGTTGAAAATTTAATCCCTTTTTTTCCAAATAGCTTGCTATTTCCGTCGCTATCTTTGAGTGAATTTTCCACCATGGCTGCTCCGGGTGTGGAAATTTAGGAGTAGTTTTCACATTCGTGGGAAAATCCACTTCGATCCGATGAGAAGTCAATCCGAATTTTTCAGCGCGCCAAGGCATGATGAGAAAGACAGCTTTTTTGCAGCCGTCTGTTTCCTTTGTGACGCAAACGAAGAGAGGCTTCTCCTGACCGAGCATATTTGCTGTAGCGGAGAGAAGAGTTTCGATAGCGTGTCTCGCCGCAAGCCTTTGTTGTTGTTCATCGTCAAGGACGATGCCTTTTGGAAAAATATTCAATAATCCAGCCTCAGTCTTTAAATCCATACACACCCTCCTTTTTAGTGAGATGGCACTGCTTAGAAAGAACAAAAACATTATATCACCATTAAACATTTTTTTCAACTAAAACTGTGGATTATTTAACACTGGTAGAAAAATTAAGTAAAGAAGATTATTTAAAAACGCCCCTAATTATTGAAGCTTTCAAAAACATCGATCGGGCTGATTTTTTGCCTAGTGATTTAAAAAATGAAGCCGGTGTTAATGCACCCTTACCCATTGGTTTTGGCCAAACCAATTCTCAACCATTAACCGTCGCTTTTATGCTGGAGTTATTGGCGCCGCAGCCGGGTGAAAAAATTTTGGATATCGGCGCGGGTTCGGGCTGGACTAGCGCGCTGCTGGCGCGCTGCGTCGCTGACACGGGTAAAGTTTACGCCATTGAGCGAATAGGCGAACTTTGCGAATTTGGCAAAAACAACTTGGCCAAGTATAATTTTATTGAGAAAGGCATTGTGGAATTTGTTTGCGCCGATGGAACCAAAGGCTGGCCAGAAAACGCGCCATTTGATAAAATAATCGTTGCAGCCAGCGCCCAAAATATTCCTGACGCTTGGAAGGAGCAGCTAAAAATTGGCGGCAAAATGGTTTTGCCGATAAAAAACAGCGTCTGGCTTATTACTAAAAAATCGGCCGATAAATTCAGCGAAAAGGAATTTCCAGGTTTTGCGTTTGTGCCGTTGATAGGAAGTTAATTAATATGGCGACGTGCGACGTCCTAACTATCTGTCATCCTGAGCGTAGCGAGGGATCTCTCGCGAATGCGAGCCGACATGAAGTCGGAGATCCTTCGTCGCTATCGCTCCTCAGGATGACGCAAGTGCGTCATTTTTGGACGTCGCACGTCGTTAAATATTAATATGGAAGAGCAACTCGCAGATACTAAAAAATCGGATAAAAACAAATGGCTTATTTTTTTTATTTCGTTTTTTGCCCTAATAGTTTTGGCCGTTGCTTTTGGCGTTTTTTACATTTACTATCAAATCTATTCGCCGGCCGACAAAGGCAACAGCGAGCAGTCGTTATTTAGCGTTGCCAAAGGGGAAAGCGTCAAAGCCATTGCTGCCAAATTGCGCTCGGAAAATTTTATTCGCAGCCAGTTTTGGTTTGAGGCTTATGTTTGGTATGAAAAACAGCAAGCAAATTTGCAGGCGGGCGATTACGCTTTAAGCCCCAGCTTGAGTATTCCGGAAATTTTACAAATTATCACCGGCGGCAAAGTCATTCCCAACGAAATCCAAATTACTTTTCCGGAGGGTTTTAGCGCCAGCCAAATAAAAGATCGGCTGCTGGAAAATGGCATAAAATCTGCCAGCGCCATAGATCAAGAAAAAATTGACGGGTTCCAGTTGCAATACAAATTTTTGGGCGAAGTTTCAGCCAGCCTGAGCTTAGAGGGTTTTTTGTTCCCCGACACTTATCGCTTTAACAAAGATATTAAAAAGGAAGAAGTAATTAAGAAATTTTTAGATAATTTTGATAAAAAATTAACACCCGCCTGGCGGGCGGAAATCGAGCGGCAGAAGCGCACAATCTATGAGGTCGTGACGCTGGCTTCAATTGTGCAGCAGGAGGCTTTGAACGAACAAGAAATGTCTACCATTGCCGGAATTTTTTTAAATCGCCTGAAAATAGGTATGGCGCTGGAATCGGATGCGACGATAAATTATATTACCGGTAAAAAAGACAGACAAGTATCTTCTGACGACACAAAAATCCTATCGCCCTACAATTCATATCTAAATAAGGGTTTGCCGCCCACGCCCATTTGCAATCCGGGAGTTGAAGCAATTAAGGCGGCAATCTATCCGCAGCAGTCAGATTATTTATATTTTTTACATCCTTTGAACAGCCCGGCGGTCTATGCTAAGACGCTGGAGGAGCATAACAGGAATAAGGCGAAATATTTGCAATAAACGAAGCTGTCGTTGCAAATTTTCGCTTGACGGCCAAAAATGTGCTATAATATACTCAACGCCTAACAAGGCAACTGGGAAGTAAAACTTATGCCTAAGCTTTCGGATTCACAATACGAGAGAGAGAGAGAGTAGAAGCTCGCCCTGTTTTATTATTAACACATTCTATTAGAGCGTCTTTTATGTGACGCTTTTTTTAGTTTTTTTAGACCCTTTTGCGCGGCGACGTGTTAATACTGGCCGTAGAATATGATATAATAGTTCCATGAAAAAGAAAGCCGATAATAACTACGCTTTTATTGACAGCCAGAATCTTAATTTAAGCATTCGGGGGCTCGGCTGGCAGTTGGATTTTCGGCGTTTCCGAGTTTATCTTAAAGAAAAATATAATGTTTCAAAGGCATTTCTTTTTATTGGTTATGTTGAAGGCAACAACGAACTTTATAAATTTCTTCAGGAAGCCGGTTTCATCTGCATTTTTAAGCCGACTTTGAAATATAAGGACGGGTCGACCAAGGGCAATTGCGACGCGGAATTGGTGCTTCAGGCGATGATCGAATACAGGAATTGTGATAAAGCCATGATTGTTACGGGAGACGGTGATTTCTATTGTTTAATAAAATACTTCGCGGAAAAAGATAAATTAAAAGCTGTGCTCGTACCCAACAGATTTAAATTTTCGGCCTTGCTTAGATTCAAAATTTGCCGGCCGTATTTGAGGTTTATGAATGATTTAAAAAGCAAACTGGCGTATAAAAAAGAAAAGGCCCTATAAGGACGAAACCCTATAGGGTGGACTTTCCCGTTGGTGATTATTCTCATTATAGCTGGTAGGAATTTTGTGTCAAGTGCTGTGTGCTAGTTTGGTGAATAATGTCATTCCGGACTTGATCCGGAATCCAGATTTTCTCCTCCTCTTAGGGTAAGAGGAGGTTGGGAGGAGCTATGAAATTATAACTCACCCTACCCCTCTCTTATATTAAGAGAGGGAACTGGATTCCCGCTTTTGCGGGAATGACAAATTGGGACATTATTCACCAAGCTCTGTGCTTAAACCAAGAAAATTATATATAATAATATATGGCATGTCTAACCCCATTAAAATTCTAAGTTTGAAATACGAGAGAGAGAGTAAATCACGCCCCCATTACTTTAAGTTTAGAAAGAATTAAAAACACCATGCTTTGATGGTGTTTTTTTAAATTTAATCGCCATGCTCATCCGCGATATTATTCCGCCGCGCGCTAAAGCTACGGTAATTAAACAAAAGAAAATTCAGAAACAGACACCCAAAAAAACTCTGGCTTTTTTGACTATTCTCTTTTTAATTTTACAATTCTTTGCCGAACTTGAACCGGTCCAGGCGTTGGTTGCGATTTCAAGCGGCAACGTGACGCAGGCCAACATGCGGTTGTCCATTGTTGCTAACACGGCCTTTGTCGATTTCAGTTCAGCCGGAGCATTGACCAGCTATCTTGGCTATAAACTTGTCATTACCTCCGTGACTGATCCAACAAAATCAATAACTGGCTACATCAAAGCGGCGGGGACCGGGGAGACGTATGGGAGCGAACAATTGTGGAACAACCCGACTTTTGAGGGAACTTATGTTGCCGGCGTAGCGCCTAATTGGGTGCTGTCTAAAGGAACAGCATCCGAATACACGTCTGACCCACACGGAGGTTTATCTGCGCAACAAATAAGCAACCCAGCGTCAAATACAGGATTGCTTTATGAAAGTTCTCTGACACAAACTTCAGGTAAGCTATTCAAGGCAAGTGTCTGGGGTAAAATGCTTGCTGGCAACGGAGGTAAAGCTATATGGTCAGGAACCAGCGCAAGTTCTCCATTCATGTATTTTACCAGTGGTATATGGACTCAAGGAACTACCTATTGTACACAGGGAGCAACAGGCGGTTCGAGTTTATCGCTTCAGGCTGAATGGGGAAGTTCTGCTAATGCAAATCAGGTAGTATTTGATGACGCCTCTGTCACCCAAGTCCTCACCCCCTCCACCACCGGCGTCACAATTACCGATACGGCCAATGGCACAAATTATGCCTGGACAACAGAAGATACTGGATTCAACCGCAACGATACTACATATACCTACGCTATCTATCCGGGCAGTGTTTCTTCCACTATCTCTGATGCCAATACTCATTCCTATCAACTCATTGACTGTGCTAATACAGCCGGGCAATTAGGAGTTGATGTGACCGCCGCGACCACGCTTCAAAACTACACGGTGGTCAGATGTCCGGCCGGCGCTTTCCAGTTTGAGGAATCAGCCACCTTAACTAATTCCATTGGCACCAGCACCAGCAATGATATAACTATTGCTTCGGGCAAGACTGTTACCGGAACATACAATCTTTTTAATGACGCGGCCAAAGCGGGGAGCGGAACATATTCGGATGCCGGCAATACAACCAAATGGAGTTCTGACCCGCTCTTTGTTTCTGCTTCTGACTTTCATCTTCAATCAACTTCTCCGGCTATTGATACAGGAACAAATCTCTCTTTGACTTCAGATTATGCCGGAACAGTTGTTCCTCAAGGAGCTGGCTATGATATCGGTGCCTATGAATACACCCAAACAACTTCTCCCACCATCTCCCTTTCTTCTCCGGCTGGCAATTCTAATGTTTCCGGCAATTCAGCCACCGTTTCAGCCAGTGCTTCCGCTTCTTCTCCGGCCTCTATCTCTTCTGTCCAGTTTCTTTTGGATGGGTCAAATCTCGGTTCGGCAGTTACATCTGCTCCATATTCTGTTTCCTGGAATACCACCCAATCTTCTAACGGCAGCCACACCCTTTCTGCTATAGCCACTGACAACTACGGCAATACAGCCGCCGCTGCCACTGTTATAGCTAATGTTCGTAATGGCGGAGGAGGCGGCTATTTACCCCCCAGTAACGCCTATGCCAATTGGCTGGCCCAGGCAAGTCCGGTTCCGACACCGACCCCTTCTCCGCCGGCTGGCTCACCACAAGCAAACTCTCCCGCTCCGCCAACCCAGGCAGAAACGGGTTCGACAAACTCACCGTAGGCCCCTTCGGCAGGCTCAGGGCAGGCAGGGACTAATCCATCATCACCGCAAAGCCAACCCATTGCTCCATTCGCGAAATATCTTAGATTCAGCCAAGTCTCGGCCGATGTCAAACGATTGCAGATTTTCTTAAATCAAAGCCCTGATACTCAAATCGCCAAATCCAGCGCCGGCTCTCCGGGCAAGGAAACAAGCATCTTTGGCCGTTTGACTAAAGCCGCCGTGATTAAGTTCCAGGAGAAATATACTCAAGATGTTTTGGCTCCCTGGAAATTAACCAAAGGCACCGGCTTTGTCGGTAAAACCACCACGGCCAAGATTAATGAGTTGATGGGATTTTAATTTCGCAACTGTTTTGATAAGCTCGCCGGGTTCTTGACAAAATAAAAACGATGAGTAGAATAGAATCATGGCAAAGGAAGTGACTTTAGATAATTTAGCGGGGATGATTAAGAGGGGATTTGATGGTGTCGATAAGAGATTTGATGGTGTCGATAAGAGACTGGCTAATTTAGAGCGGGGACAAGAGGATATTAAGCTTCGCCTTGATAACGTCGCATATCGGTTTGAATTAGTTGAATTGCAAAACAGGGTGAACCGTTTGGAAAAAATTGTTTTACCCAAAAAATAAATTAAGCAGTAGCCAATAACAGCAGGCTTCCGCTCCGCGGGATAAGTCCTGCCCAGGCAGTGAATAGCTTATAGCAAATCGCTAATAGCTTATCGTAATGCGCCTGGAAAAGGCGTTTTTTATTTAGAGTAATCGCGAATATACAAATCTAAAACAATATACAAATTTGTATATTTGCGAAAATTCGTATATTAGCGAATACTTTATGTTAACTAAAACCCAAAAACAAAATTTAGTTAAAGATTTAGCAGAGCGCTTAGCCAAGATAAAAGCGGCGGTTTTTGCCGACTATACCGGCTTGAGCGTGGCCAAAATCACTGAGCTGCGTCGGAAATTAAAAGCTCAAAATATGGAAATAAAAGTTGTTAAAAAAACTTTGATTGATTTGGCCTTTAAACAAGCGGGCGTTGGCCAGGTCAATACTAAAAAAATGACCGGACAGATTGCCCTAATTTTGGGCTACCAGGATGAGATCGCGCCGGCAAAAACCGTATACGAGTTTGGCAAAACGAATGAACATATAAAAATTTTAGGCGGCATTTTAAACAATAATTTTTTTGACGGGCAAGCGATAATCAGTTTGGCAAAGTTGCCTTCGCGCCAGGAATTGCTGGCTAAATTAGCGGGTTCGATCGCTTCACCTTTGTCGGGACTGATAAATGTCTTGCAAGGAAATTTGAAAAATTTAGTTTATGTTTTATCGCAAATAAAAAAATAAAATGCGATACCAATATACGAATGCATACGAATTATACTAATACCAATTTTATTCGTATCATTAGTATCAATTAGTATATTAGTATCGATTCAATATGTCAGAAGAAAAAGAAAATATTGTGATACCAGCTAAATTTAAAGATTTAGTAAAACAGATCGAAGAGCTGTCTGTTTTGGACCTGTCCGAGCTGGTCAAGGTTTTGGAAAATAAATTCGGCGTCTCGGCAGCCGCGCCAGTCGTTGCCATGGGATCTGCTCCCGCCGGCGGTGATGTGGCCGCGGTCGAAGAAAAAACCAGCTTCAACGTTGAGCTGAAATCAGCGGGCGGGCAAAAAATAAACGTGATCAAGGTTATCCGCGAGATAACCAGCCTTGGACTCAAAGAAGCCAAAGACATGGCCGAGGGAGCACCAAAGATAGTCAAGGAGGGGATTAAAAAAGAAGAGGCCGAGGAAATAAAAAAGAAGCTGGAAGCAGCTGGAGCGACAGCGGAAATAAAATAAGCTATCTAGCCTTTTCAAAAAAGCAAAATCCCGCACGCGTGCGGGATTTTGCTTAATAATTTATTCAAGATTTTTACTTAGCATCAAAAATTTTAACTCAATAATTCTTCTAGCCTAATCGGTGGAGTTATAAAATTCTTTTTTCCTTCAACGGCCGCAACAGGTTCGGTTTCTGGCACAATTTCAATCAGCAGCGCGCTCATCGGCAATATCTTTTTTTGTTCGCGCAAGGTTTTATTAATTTGATCGGAAATCATGTCAATTTTCGGGAAATCAAATAATTGTTTAAATCCTTGAACGTCGAAAAATTCAAAAAGTTTTGGTGTGGCAAAAAATAATTTGTCGGTCGGTTCAATTTTGCCGGCAATCACGCTTTGAAAAGTTTTAGCTGGGTGGGGTTTGGCCGGCGGAGGAACAATTTTTTTGGTAATATTCGTCAGACTGCCTTCGCGATAATGGTACGCTTGGGCATTTCCGCTTTGTGATAAAAATAAATCTTGCTCTTTATTAATGGCGGCACAAATAAAATGAAGCTTACCCAGCCATTCCAAATTTCCTTTGCTGGTTAGTTCTTTTAAGGTCATATTGGCCTTTTTTAAACTGGCTTCAAGCGAATCCAGCGGGCCGCGGTGGGCCGAACTATAATATTCTCTTTTAATGAGCGAGCTGATCAGGCTTATTAAATGCGACGAATCTTCATCCGCATTTAACTCCGCCACCATATATAAATTACCCAGCGCTGCTTCTTCAATATTTTCTGGTTCATAACAAAAAATATCACAAATCGATTTTTTGTTTTTGGCGCCCGTGATTATTATTTCTTCAGTTTTGACCATTCCAGGTAGTGAAAATTCGGCTAATTAGTTAATCTTTTAGCGCTTGCCAAGCAATAAAAATTCCCGAAGGCGATTTGTGTTGATAGTAAATTTATAAAAAAGGATACCTTGTCGAATTTCTACTACCTGGCATGCCTTTCAATTATATCACTTTTTTCAAATATCAAGAAGCATAGGGATGCGTCTTTCTTTGCCTAATTTAATGGCAAATTTGGCACGGGGGTTTACATAAACAATAAAAAATATTAGTCTTTAGATATGCAAACGATAAAAGGGGTCTCGGGAGGGGCCTTATTAATATATGCCAGGTAGTGAAAATTTGGCAGACAGCCAAGTAATCACTAGTTGGCGGCAGGAGGGAATGAAAGGATAGAAATCGCTGTTTTAAATTTAAATTTTAAAAAAATTAAAACTAGCCAAATTTCTACTACCTGGTATGTCAGAACAAATATTAGAACAATTATTTGAATCACCGGTCAAACTTAAATTGCTAAAACTTTTCTTACGCAATCCTCAAAAGCAATTTCTATTGTCGGAAATCATAAAAAAAACCAAAACAAGAAAACGTGAATTAAAAAAACAAATTAGGAGTCTGAAAAGCATCGGACTGCTTCGGCAGATAAAAATCAAGGGTAATCGAAAAAAACAGATAAAAGGCGGATTATATTTATCGGTCAACCCGGACTTTGATTTTTACAACGAACTTCAGATCTTAATATTAAAATCGAGCCCGACCTCAAAAGAGAAAATGCTCAAGAAAATTCAGAGATTGGGCCGAATGAAGATGGCGTTGATTGCCGGAGTATTTTTAAATACGGAAAACAGCCGCGTTGATTTGTTTTTAGTAGGGGATAGTATCTCGCGCAGAAAACTGATGAACTTTTTGGCCGAGATGGAATCGGAAGTCGGCAAGGAAATTGAATACGCAGCCATGGACACACAAGAATTCGATTATCGCTTTCATATGTTTGACCGATTTGTGCACGATATTTTGGAAAAACCGCACGAGAAGCTGGTGAATAAAATTAGATTTATTGAGTAGGCCTATCGATATCGTAAGTCGATAGATTATGGGTGGTTAGCTCAGCGGTAGAGCGCGTCGTTCATTCACCCCGTTAAATTCAAGGGTGATTAGCTCAGTTGGTAGAGCGTTGCATTCACATTGCAAAGGTCGCTGGTTCGAGACCAGCATCACCCACAATTATTTAACGGGGCAAGTCGACGAGGCCGTTAGTCCGAGTCCAACACTGCCCCCACTCAAAATTTAGCAGAGTATATGGATTTGGGGATAAACGGTGGACAACTTAAAATCGTTATTAGTTGATAGTTTTTTGTTATTATTGAAAAACTGGCTCATTTGAGCCATTTTTTTGTTTTTTGCAGAAAATTATAATATAAAAATAAAATTGAAAATAAACGTGCATTAAGGTGGTTGACGCAATTTAATAAGTGGAATAGAATGAGAGCGAAGTGGGAAATTGTGGATAATTCTGTTAATAACTAGCCATTTCTGGGGATAAGTGAGTGGGGTCGGCGAACGGCAAAGCCTTTCGCTCTCGACCACCCACGCCAGCCCTGCCCTTCGGGCGCCGGTCTTCGCTCAAGGCCTCGCCGTTCGCCTTTTGGGGGATAGAAAAAAAGATGCTTATCGGTGAATACAAACATACGATTGATGAAAAAAAACGTCTGGCGATTCCGGCCAAACTGCGAAAAGAACTGGGGCGTGGAGCGGTGCTGACCCGGGGCCTTGATAATTGTTTGGCTCTTTATCCTTTAGATGAATGGCAAAAGCTGGCAGAGAAATTAAACAAATTGCCGACCGGGCAAGTTGAGGCAAGAGGTTTGGCCAGGGTGATTTTATCTGGTGCGGCTGATGTAGACTTTGATGCGCTAGGCAGGATTTTAATTCCTGATTATTTAAAACATTATGCGAGTATCGGCAAAAATGTTGTGATCGCCGGCGTTTTCAATCATTTGGAAATTTGGGACGAGGCACGCTGGGAATCTTATAAACAAAAGACGGAAAAAGAAGTAGGCGATATGGCGTCAAAATTATCTGAGTTGGGATTTTGAAAAAACGCAGATTAGATGATTTTTTAAATTTTGAATTAGCTACAGACTGGGGAGGGTAAAACTATGGCTCATATTCCCGTCCTCAAAGACGAGGTCATTAAGTATCTGGATCCCCGACCTGGCGAGAATTTTATTGATGGCACCTGCGGTGGAGGAGGCCACGCGCAGGAAATTTTAAAACATATTACACCGGGAGGCAGAATTTTGTGCTTGGATTTAGATAAGGAAACGATAGAGCGTCTGCAAAAAAAATTTAATGGAGAGAGGGTGGCGGGTCGCATGATTTTTGTCAACGATAATTTTGGCGACCTGGAAAAAATAGTTCAAAAAAATAATTTTTCGCCGGTCAAAGGAATTTTACTGGATCTGGGAATGTCGTCGGACCAGCTGGATGAGAGCGGCCGGGGATTTTCTTTCTTGAAAGACGAGCCGCTTGATATGCGCTATTGGCAAGGCAACGAGTTGGCGGCGCGACAGATCGTCAATCAGTGGTCGCCGCTAGAAATAGAAAAAATATTGGAAGAGTACGGCGAAGAAAAATTTGCCAGAAAAATTTCACTAGAAATTGGCAGAGCCAGAAAATTAAAATCTATTCAAACAACCAGGGAACTGCTCGAAGTTATCGGTCGGGCCGTTCCCGAAAAATACAAACATGGCCGGACAAATTTTGCTACGAGAACTTTTCAAACTTTACGCATTGCGGTCAATGATGAGCTGGAAAATCTTGAAAAATTTTTACCTCAGTCCTTTCGTGTTTTAGCCGGAGGGGGGCGCCTGGTCATTATTTCTTTCCAATCGCTGGAAGACAGAATTGTTAAGAATTTTTTTCGCCAAAGCGCCAAAGAAAAAAAGTTAGAAATTTTAACCAAAAAGCCGCTAACGCCCTCCGAGGAAGAAATATTCGCCAATCCCCGCAGCCGTTCTGCCAAATTGAGAGCCGTAAAATTATTATAATGACCTATTATAAAACCCATCAAAATTCCGAGTTGTCGATTCCAAAAAGAGGCAAAATAGCTCTGAGCCTGACCATAATTTTTGTGCTGGTGGGTTTGAGCGTTTTTTATCTGATGCAGGTCAACAATTTAGTTGCTAAGAATTTTGAATTGCACACTTTCCAAAAAACATTACAGCAAAACCAGGACAAAATTCAGGCTCTAACGGTTTCTTTGACGCAGATGCGCTCGCTCAATAATTTGGAGCAGGCGGCCAAGGATTTGAATTTAGTGATAATTGATAAGGCAAATTATTTAAAAATTACTCCTGGTTTTTTTGCTCTGTCCGAATAGTTCAATTCCGGCTGGGGTTTTTAAAGAAAATGAAGAAAAAATTTGGCAATTTACGTTTTTTTGTAATCTTTTTTTTCATCGTTGGCGTGGTTGGCTGTATTTTAGCACGCCTTTTTTATTTGCAAGTTTTAAAGCATAATTTTTATGCTGCGATGGCACAGGATCAGCACGGTTTCAACGAGCAAATAGTTCCCCAAAGAGGGGAAATTTTTATTCAGGAAAAAAACGACACTTGGCATCCCTTGGCGATTAACCGTAATTACCAGACGGTTTTTTTGGTCCCCAAAAAGGTTTTGGATAAAAATGAAGTGGCGGGGGCCTTGGCACCTTTAGTGCAAATTCCGGAAGAAAAAATTTTAGAGAAACTGCAAAAACCAGACGATCCCTATGAGCCGTTAAAATCAAAATTAGATGACACGGTGGCTCAGCAAATTCAAAACTTAAAATTGGCCGGCGTTTATTTGGCTGGCGAGCAATGGCGCTGGTACCCGCAAGACACTTTGGCTTGCCATGTCCTGGGTTTTGTTGGTATAAATGATAATCAGCACCAGGGCCAGTATGGCCTTGAAGGCTATTATGAAAAAGAACTGGCCGGCAATAGTGGATTTCTAAGGTCAGAAAAAGACGCCCTGGGTCAGTGGTTGTTATTTAATGATTATAATTTGGCTCCGGCTCAGGACGGAGATAATATTTATTTAGCACTTGATCAAAACATTCAATATATCATTGAACAGAAATTAAAAGCGGTTTTGGAAAAATGGAAAGCGGCCGAAGGTTGCGCCATTGTCATGGATCCAAAGACTGGTGCCATTCGCGCTATGGCGGCCTTTCCAAATTTTAACCCCAATGAATATAATAAGGTTGAAAATATAGACGTTTTTTTGAACCCCTGCACCCAAAAAGTTTATGAACCCGGTTCGGTCTTCAAGCCCGTTACCATGGCAGCCGGTTTGGACACAAATAAAATCACGCCCGAGACAACTTATGTAGATACCGGCTCGGTTCAGATCGGCGGCTACACCATCAGCAACGCTCACAATTTGATTTACGGTCTAAGCTCGATGACAAAAGTCTTGGAAAAATCGATTAATACCGGCGCGATATATGTGCAGCGTTTAATTGGCGCTAATACTTTTAAAAATTATATTGAAGCTTTCGGGTTTGGGAATACCCTGGGAGTTGATTTGACGGGTGAAGCTTCGGGAAGTTTATATAATATTGAGCAAAAGCATGAAATAAACTTTGCCACTGCTTCTTTCGGGCAGGGAATTTCTGTCACTTCGCTTCAGATGGCCTCCGCCATTGCGGCGATCGCCAACGACGGCAAGCTCATGAAGCCCTATCTTGTGGAAAAAATTGTTCAAAGCGACGGCAAAGAAATTAAAATCCAACCTCAGGTTTTAAGACAAGTAATATCTCCTTTGGCTGCCAGCGAATTGACGGCGATGCTGGTCAGCACGGTTCGCAACGGCTACGATAAAATTAAAGTAAAAAATTATTTTGTCGCCGGTAAAACCGGTACCGCTCAGATTCCCTATGAAGACAAGCCCGGCTATTCCGACCAAACAATTCATTCCTTCGCCGGCTATGCACCGGCCTATAATCCTAAGTTTTTGATATATTTACAAATGGAAAAGCCGCAAGGAATTGAATTCGCTTCCGATTCGTTGGCTCCGGTTTTTTCGGACCTTACCCAATATCTTTTAAATTACTATGAGATTCCGCCCGAGCAATGATCGGCGATTAAAATTTATGGTTAGAGATTTATTGATTTTTATTTTAAAAATTCTTGCCAAAGCCACGCTTTGGCGCTATCAGCCCACGATTGTGGGATTGACGGGCAGCGTTGGCAAGACCTCTTCAAAGGAGGCGATTTTTGCCGTACTAAAAAATAAATTTAACGTTAGGCGGAATCAGAAAAACTATAACAATGAACTGGGAGTGCCCTTAACCATTTTAGGTCAGGAAACGGGCGGGCAGTCTTTATTTCATTGGCTGAAAGTCATAATTGCAGGTTCGCTTGGAATTGTTTACACCAGAAATTACCCCGAAATTTTAGTTTTAGAAATGGGTGCAGACAAAATTGGCGATATTGCCTATTTGGTTAGTTTTGTTCGCTGCTACATCGGGGTGATCACCGCCATTGGCGCTATCCCAGTCCATGTAGAATTTTTTCAGGGAGCTGAGCAGGTGGCGCAGGAAAAAGCGAATTTAATAAAAAGCTTAGATAAAGACGGCTGGGCTATTTTGAACTTTGATGATGAGCGAGTGCGGGCGATGGCGGAAAAAACCAAAGCCAAGGTTTTTGGCTACGGATTTCATCCTGATGCCGATTTGCAGGCTTCGCAGCTGGAAGCGCACCTGGACGATCTATCCCAAGCGGCGATTAGTTTTAAGGTTGATTATCTGGGTTCTAACGTGCCCCTTCGCCTAACCGGTCTTTTGGGTGTTCACCAAATTTGTCCAGCTTTGGTGGCTATTGCTGTGGGATTAATTTTCAAAATGAATTTAGTGGAAATCTCACAAGCGCTGAAAAATTATCAACTCCCCCCTGGCCGTCTGCGGCTGCTAAAGGGTATAAAAAAGTCATGGATTATTGATGATACCTATAATGCTTCACCTATCGCCACGTTGGCGGCACTGGAAGTTTTAGCAAAAACCAAAGGACGAAAAATTGCGGTGCTTGGCGATATGTTGGAGCTGGGTTCTTTCAGTGAGGAAGCACACCGGCAAGTTGGCGCCAAAGCGGCGCAAGACGTAGATCTGCTTTTAACCGTCGGGGAGCGTTCGCTTTTTATTGTCGAGCAAGCCAGAAAAGGCGGTTTGGCCGCCGATAAAATTTTTCATTTTGCCAATTCGGAGGAGGCGGCCCGCGTTTTGCAAAATTTAATTGAAGAAGGCGATATAATTTTAATTAAAGGATCGCAAAGCATTCGCATGGAAAAAATAACTAAGGAAGTTATGGCTGAGCCCGAGCGAGCAGGGGAGCTTTTAGTCAGGCAGGAAAAAGCGTGGTTAAAAAACGTTTCTAAACGTTGACATTATTTGAAAAATGTTTATAATACTGAAACACTATAAAGTGAAGTAGTTCTTACAAAAGGAGGGAGTAAGATATGTTCAGGTTA
>Ga0315284_10000280_pt1 | contig 69903 bp, 61 predicted proteins | sample YL17G09_16_MG_FD_203696 | JGI IMG/M metagenome (GOLD analysis project Ga0315284, IMG submission 203696) | Sediment microbial communities from Yellowstone Lake, YNP, Wyoming, USA - YL17G09_16 | ecosystem: Environmental > Aquatic > Freshwater > Lake > Sediment | place: USA: Wyoming | collected...
GGCCGTGTGCAATCCCGCCGCCGCGCCCAACGCGAAAAACGGCGCCAACAGCAACGCCTGACGGATCTCCGCGCGCCCGAACCGCTCCCGCCGCCACCACAAAACCAGCAACACCGCCGCCGGAAGCGTCGCCGTCACCGTCTTGCTCAGCAACGCCGCCGCAAACCATCCCATCGCCGCCAAGTACCAGCCCCATCCGCCCAACGCAGACGCAGCCAACACCGACGCGGTCTTACTTGCCGCGGACTTTCCGCCTAGCACCGATACGGACTTTCCGCCCAATGTTGAAAAAGTCTTTCCGCCCGCCGAGGTCTTCTTACCTGCCGCCGGTGCCGCCGACAAATCTCCCGCCTCCAGCCGCCAGAACCGCACAGCCGCCGACAGCGACAACAAGTAAAACAGCCCCGACAGCACGTTCTTCCGCTCCGTGATCCACGCCGCCGATTCGACGTGCACCGGATGCAACGCGAAAATCATCGCCGCCAAATACGCCCCCGGTATCCCCAGCCGCCGCACCAGCCGCCACAACACCACCGCGCCAAAACCGTGCAACAACACGTTGACGATGTGATACCCCGCGGCCTGGTCGTCCCGTAGCGGTCCAGCCGCGTCGTGATGTCCGTATAGCAAACCTTCCAACCAAAACGTGCTGAAAACCAGCGGGTAATACTGCGGACTGGCCGAGGGCTTCAGCCAGATGTCACCCAAGCCAGCCCACGTCCGCAACGCCGCATTGCCAGTGACATAGGCGTCGTCGTCCCAAATAAACCCGCCACGCATCGCCGGAATGTACGCCACCAACGTCGCGGCCAGGATGACCACGCCGCCGCCGAACAAGACGGCCTGATTGGTCACTTTCGCCATTGGGCACTCGTCAGGGAGACCGGTCTAGCATGGTAACGGCAAGAGGATGGATTGGGTAGTCGCCGCAGCCTCGCGGCGGCGAAGGAATCTCCGCGGCCCGTGGATTGGGGGGCGTTGCCCGCGAGAATGGCCGGGAGCGGGCTTGACGAATGACGAGAGGATTGCCAAGATATCAACGAGGTCAGTTGTGCCCGTCCTGACGGGACGGTCATCGGAAGCCCCACTGGGGAATAGTGTAACGGTAGCACAACTGACTCTGGATCAGTTAGTCAAGGTTCGAATCCTTGTTCCCCAGTGTCAGAAGCCCCCGTGGCCCTAGAGGCGACGGGGGTTTTCTTTGTGGTGGTTGGGCAGGGGCTTTCCGGCGGCCTGTTCGTGGCGCGTAATTCGACCTTGACGCCGCTGTGCGGACCTGTCATTTTCACGGGCCGCTTGACGTTTTTATGCCCCGTAAATCGAGATTTTTAACCAAGGAGAAAAAACTTGTTGAAGGTCAGCGACAACCGGCGGTTTCTGGTCCATCATGACGGGCGGCCGTTCTTCTATCTGGCGGACACGGCATGGGAATTGTTCCATGCCCTCACGCGCGAGGAGGCCCAGCGATTCCTGGAGAATCGCGCCGCCAAGGGCTTCACCGCCATCCAGGCGGTGGTGCTGGCGGAACTCAACGGGTTGACGGAGCCTAACGCCTACGGCCATCTGCCGCTGGTGGACAAGGATCCCACTCGCCCCGTGGAGGAGTACTTCCAGCACGTTGACTTCATCGTCCGCCGCGCCAACGAGCTGGGCCTGTACATGGCGATGCTGCCGACCTGGGCTTCCTGGGCGGTCAAGGCGTGGAACAGCCAGCCGATCTTCACGCTCGAGACGGCCCGTCAATACGGGCAATTCCTGGGCCGCCGTTACCGAGACGCCGACATCATCTGGGTGCTTGGCGGCGACCGGCCCGCCGAGGGCGAGGTGGAGGTCTGGCGGGCGATGGCAACGGGCCTGGCCGAAGGCGACGGCGGGCGGGGGATCAAGACCTTCCACCCCTGCGGCGGCGGGTCCAGTTCGCGGTGGGTGCATCAGGAGCCTTGGCTGGACTTCAACATGATGCAGTCCGGCCACGGCAGGCCGTTCCAGACCAACTGGAAGATGCTCGACGCCGACTACGCCCTGGCCCCCGTCAAACCCACCCTCGACGGGGAACCTTGCTATGAGAACCATCCGGTGGGCTTCAACCGCAAGAACCGGCGATTCGACCAATACGACGTCCGCCTGGCCTCCTACTGGAGCGTCTTCCACGGCGCCTGCGGGATCACCTACGGCTGCCACGATATCTGGATGATGCACGGGCCGGGCCGCCAGCGAGGCAGCTTCTCGTTCAACTACTGGTACGAGTCGCTGAACCTCCCCGCGGCAGGGCAACTGCGCCACCTGCGCCGGTTGATGGAGTCCCGTCCGTATCTGACGCGGATTCCCGACCAGGCGGCCATCATCGGAAATCCCTCGGACCTGCCCGACCACCAAGCCGCCACGCGCGACGGCACGGCAGGCAAGAAGGACGCGACGTACCTGATGCTCTATACCCCGCTGCACCGCCGTCCGACGGTGGACAGTTCGCTGATCGCCGCCGACCGGCTCAACGCCTGGTGGTATAACCCCCGCAGCGGAGAAGCCGCCGCCTGCGCCTCCAACGTGCCCAACGAAGGCAAGTTCGCCGCCGACACCCCAGAGCATCCCGGCTACGACTGGGTGCTGGTGGTGGACGACGCGTCGCGGAACTACCCGCCTCCGGGCCAAGCGGAATAAAAACCAGGAACCGGGAACATGGAACCCGTAAGGCGGGGCTACTGCCCCACGGAATTGCCGAGACAACAGCCAAGATGTCGGGCGGTACCGGAGTTACCGGCTTCGGAAAAGGTTCATTGAAGGTCGGCGGGGGCTCCGTCCCGCCGACCCGAATCCCCCGGATTTTTAGTCCGACGCGACGTAATCGTGGTGGGACAGAGTGTGGGACATAGCAACCACCTCGCTGGGTTATAGGAACGTTTGATATATTGCCAACCAGTCAAGTGTCGTGCATAATCCGTGGTTGTCACTTTGGGGAACCGTGGGATGCGAAGAACACGATCCGAGCCTGCCTTCATAAAAGGTTAACTCCATGAGCATGGAACACCCCGCCGATTCACAGGGCAAGATCGTGGTTTTCGGGGCCAAGCGGATTCGCCGCGCCTGGGTGGATGACCAGTGGTTCTTCTCGGTCGTGGACATCATCGCCGCCCTGACGGACAGTGACGCCCCCAGTAAGTACTGGACGGCCATGAAGCGGCGCGAGGGGAAGACCAGCGGATTTCAGTTATCTACAATTTGTAGACAACTGAAGCTAACATCTTCTGACGGCAAGGGATACAGCACGGACGCCGTGAACACCGAGGCCGCTTTCCGCATCATCAAAAACGGAACCGGGAACACGGAAACCGTGGGGCGGGGCTACTGCCCCGCGGAATTGCCGAGACAACGGCCAAGACGTCGGGCGGTGCCTGAACTACTACAGGCTAAGGTTTACGCCGCAGGTCCAATCGCCCGCCGGCGGCTAGGTCGATGCTCACGAATGGGCTTGCGTCGGTAATCTCGACGTCGCCGCCGGCGGTGCCGGTCCGCCAGGACCATCGGCCGTTGGGTAGATAGACGTTATATGGCTCATCGGCCGGTCCGTCGGCAGCGATTTCCGCCCCGTCGAGCCCGACGGTGATCGTCAAGACTTGTCGGCGAAAGGCCACTCGCGTCACGGTCAGGCTGCCCCAGTTTTTGGGAATGGCCGGGCGAATCTCGAAGCCGTCCAACCGCGGGCGGAATCCGACGAAACCCTCCAGGAGCACCTGCGGCGGCAGGACGGATTCAAAGAACTCGCAGTCCAACCCCAATCCGCCGGCAGTCCCACCGCCCTGGAGCGTGCTTCCCCGCGTACCGTCCTTGTAGTACGGGCGGTAACCGCCGGCCTGCTGGACCTCCTCGAACCACTGGGCGATCTCCGCCAGTCGCCCGGCGGCGTCGTCAGGCCCCAGCACCGCCAGCCGGGCCATCAGGTCGTGATACGACCAGCCCAGCACCGCTCCGCCGTCCTGCACCTGCCCGCCCCAGGGGATGCTCTCCGGATGGGTCCAGGAGGGGAGGTAATAGTCCACGTTTCGTCGCGTCGTCGCGCGGGGGGCGAAGCGCCAGTGATAGATGTCCCGGCCGGTGGAAGTATCGCCCTCGACGATCCGCCTGCCCGCCACCCAGTCCAGGATGGACTTGGCCTGCTCGGTTGTGGCGAAGCCGTAGTAGACGGCCTCGAGGCTCAGGAAGGTGAATCCATAGTCCCAGGCATTTCCATCGCAGTCGATGGCCGCGACGAATCGCCCGGTCCGTGGGTTCCACAACTCCTGCCCTGCGGTGGCCTTGACCTCCCGGGCATGGGCCAGAAGTTCCTCGCTGTCCAGCGCCAGCGGACCGGCGGGGATGTTCCCCCCCGACCGTTGCGAGACGACCCGCTCCACCTCCGCCATGTTGCGCAGGGCGTCGTAGTAGAGCAGCGTTGCGTAGGTATCCTTGCCACCAAAGGGCAGCAGGTCCCAGTAGTTGTTTCCGATCCCCCGGCCGGGATGAAATATCTTCCGGCCGTCGGGGGCGATCTCCAGGCCGCTGCGCCCGTCGTGGCCCACCCAGGGCGTGACAATACACTTGTGGGCCAGACCGCCGTGGACCGTCATCAGGTGGCGCATGGCCAGTCGCATCCGCTGGATATTGGCCCGCAGGAAGTTTCGGTCGCCCGTCCAGGCGACGTATCGGCAACAGCCGCTGATATAGGCCTGGTTGTTGACGTTCTGCCGCGTGTCGTAGCTGGTGTGAAGGGCCTGAATGCCCACCTTGGCCGGAGCGGTGTTGCCGAAGTTGATCCGTAGCGAGGTGACCTCTCCCTCCCAGGCCGGCACCAAGTACGCCGGGATCATCGTAAAGACCACGCCGTCTTTGTCGGCGACGGGATCGAAGTACATCCGGCGGTCCGGGTGGAACTCCGGCGCGTCGGCGGTGGTCCACTCCACGAACGGCTGCGCCCCAACCAGTCCGGTGGCCTTCCAGCGAAACGTCAGGAAGGGCGCCTGCTCGCCGGCGAGAATCCGCAGCGGCGGTGTCTGGACCGTGGCGCCCGGCTGGTTCAATTCGATGTTCCAGCATTCGTTTGATATGCCGCCATCGGCGGCGCCCCGGACCACCCAACCCGTCTGGTCCCTGGCGACGATTTTGTGCCATCGTCCCGAAGGCACGGCGCCGAAGTGCCAGCCCCAGCTACCGACCTGGGCGCCGGGGCCGACCTGCGTGTACCAGGGGAACGGCCAGCCTTGCTGATGGGCGAACGAGGCGTGCTGATGTGTGGCCACGTAGCCCTCGGCGTCGATGTCCCGCGCGGACAGCGCCTCGGCCCAGTGTCGCCGGAAGGCCTCCGCCCGCCCTTGGGACTCTACCGCCGGCCATAGAGCGGGGGTGGGCAGCCACTGGTCCCACAGCGTGGACTTCGGATCGCACCCGGGGTAGTGCAGGGCGAACATCTCACGCATGCGATCCATGGCCGGCTGGTCGCCGGGGCAGAGAAACCGGGGAAAATCCTCGGGAAAATCCACCTTCGCCCGGCCAGGCTGGTCCGGTTTGGCCTGATCCGATCCAAGACTCTGTTGTATCGCGATTAAGGCGACAAGGAGCACAAGCAGGTGATAGGAAACGTTCTCGGCCAACATGAAGCGCCTCCTGGTGAATAAATGTTAGCGATGCCGCTTTGGGCCACCAAGTGGTTCTCGTCTAAGAAAGGTCCTGCCTCAGACCTTTCATAAACCTCGCAGGTTGTAATGGGCGGCCCAACCCACTTGTCAATGCTAGCTTCGTCTTCGCTTCACGTCCTCCCACCTACGGCTCACCCGATGCGGGTGAGCCGTAATGGTGCAGGTGATTGTTAGGGCTTCTATGTCTTCTCTATCAGAAAGAGAAATTCACGGTGTGGTTCTTCGGCTTCACGAATCCAGTCATTCGTCCATTTCATTCTTGCCATGACATTCTTCCTGTAATCGATTTCTTCAACCTCAATAACCTTCCCGTTCGTAGCGATGGCATCATTGAGATCATCCGCCGTTGCCCTGCCTCCTGAGCTGTAGGAAAGGATAACCCACTGCACATTCGCGCTCTTGAGTAGTCGGTCAATGGATTCGACGGCAATGAAACGCCCTGACGTATTACGCCGAAACTCCTCAAATACCGATCCCGCCACTGTGTCAGAAGTGTCGCTTCTTCTATTCGCCTTGCCAAACAGTTGTGGCTTGTCGTGAAGGCATATCGTGGTCCACGGATGGTAATATGACGCATATCTCACTCGCGATGGCGGCATCTTCTCGTTGCTTGAGCCATACGGTGGGTCAAAATAGGCCAAGTCCGCTTTTGCTATGGGCAATATGTCGAAGATGTCGCTCCGAAACACATTATGCTCTTCCGTCGTTGTGAACACGGCGGGCACCTTCAAGACAAGATCGTTATATGAACGAGGCGACCAATCGTGAAGATACGAAACAAAATGCCCCATTGTGCTATCAACTTGGTCAAGTGCGAGAATCAGGCTTGTCAATGCGACGGCCTTATCTACAGGAGGCAGGGAAAGGCGCTCTATCTCATCCCGTATGGCATCCAATTTTCTTGTGTTCTTGATCTGCCAAGGCTTTTTCAGACCATCCTCTTGTGTGGCTGTGCCCCCATTGGGTAGCCCTCCATAATGTTGTGTAAACCACCCATCCGTAGGAGAAACGGCGTTCAAGTGCTTGATCAGGTCGCGGTAATCCTCCGAACTCTTGTGATTGAGCAGGTAGCAGGTACCGAATACCTGAGACCACACAGAACAATCGTTAGATATGACACGATAGCCTCGCTTTGCAAACGCCTGCGACACCCTGGTCGTGCCCGCAAATCCGTCAAACACCGTGCGCGCTGGAACCTTTTTTGCAAGATGTAGAATGTATCGCAATAGTTTAAGCTTCGAGCCGGCATATTTTATGCCTTCTGTGTCAGGAGCGTCCACAATGGTGTCAGAAAATAGTGTCAGTTCTTGTGTCATTTCCTGATTCCGGCGATCTGCTTCAGTCGCACAATGTCTTCCTTGATCTTCTCCAGAGCGGATTCATGCCCAGCACTGGATGACACAAGTGCGTGGGAAAACAGTTGAACAAGAATCTTGTTGTGCGAGTAGTCGATCCATCCATTCGTCACGCTGTCAAAGTACTTCAGCCCGTTCTTGGTATTTGTCCATAGCCCGCGCTGTAGTGCATTTGCCGACGCCCCGCCATATCTAACTTCACATATGTATTCGTCGTCGCTATCATAGAATCTGTATACAGGGTGGGTTCTGCCCCGGCCTTCGTCCTTTCTGACGATTATGGCTGTTTGCTGTTTTGCCATGTCGTAGTCAAACACCAGAATATTGCAGCGCTGTTTCTTTTCGTTGTAAATCAAGGGAAGCACATTTATATGGCTAAATTCCTCAAACGCCGGATCATTGAATATCTTCGCGATGTTATCCTTTCCAGTAACCTTGGCAGCCTCTTTCTCAAGTCTTGGGAACATTCGCATATGCTTGTCTGTTGAGAGTTGCAGCGGGCCGTCTCCGTAAGCTTTCAGGCTAACGGGGAACTCTGCCTTTGTGACCTCATTGATGATCGTGATGTCCTCCTCCCGGGACTTAGCTCTGTAAAGGTCTTTGCCGACATGGATTGAGCGAAAGTCATACATGTACTGATTGATAAACTCGGCAATTGCGATTTCCGCCAAATCGCCATGAGTCTTATTCCCGATCAGCCGCATGGTAAAGATGTTGCTCAACGTCGTCGTAATGATGCTGGGATACTTGCTGACCAGCAGCTTCAGCCTGCCGGTGAAATCCTTGTATGGGTCAATCTGTTCCACTGTTTTCCTCCTTTTCCTTCGCGCACTGTTTGCCTTGCGCCTGGCGTGATTGTCGGTGGCTTATTCCCTCGCCTGGGTGACCAGGTACAGCACGGCCATGCGGATGGCCAGGCCGTTGGTGACCTGCTGGAGGATGCAACTGTTGGGTCCGTCGGCGACGTCGCTGGTGAGTTCCACGCCGCGGTTGATGGGTCCGGGGTGCATCACCAGCACGTCCTTGCGGCAGCGCTTGAGGCGGTCGGCGTTGAGGCCGTAGAAGCGGCTGTACTCGCGAACGGAAGGGAACAGATTGCTGCCGAACCGCTCGAACTGAATCCGCAGCATGTTGATGACATCCACCTCGCCCAGGACTTCTTCGAGGTCGTGGCTGATCCGGCAGCCCATGGACTTGATGGCCGAGGGAACCAGCGTGGGCGGACCGACGACGACGACCTCCGCGCCGAGCTTGCGGAGGCCCAGGATGTTGCTGCGGGCCACGCGCGAGTGGGCGATGTCGCCGACGATGGCGACCTTCAGCCCGGCCACGCGCCCCAGGCGCTGGCGGATCGTGAAGATGTCCAGCAGCCCCTGGGTGGGGTGCTCGTGCTGGCCGTCGCCGGCGTTGACCACCGAGGCGCGCAGCTTCCGCGCCAGCATGTGGGGCGCGCCGGATTGTTTGTGGCGGATGACGAAGATGTCCACGCCCATGGCCTCGATGTTGCGGGCGGTGTCGAGGGTGGTCTCGCCCTTGGTCACCGAGGACCCCGCCGCAGTGAACAGCAGCGTGTCGGCGCTGAGGCGGCTGGCGGCCAACTCGAAGCTCATCCGCGTCCGCGTGGAATCCTCGAAGAACAGCAGCGCCACCACCTTGCCCCGCAGGGCGGGAACCTTCTTGATGGAACGGGTGGAGACTTCCTTGAAGCTCTCCGCCGTGTCGAGGATGTGGGTGATCTCTTGGGCCGAGAGGTCGTCGAGGCCCAGGAGGTCCTTGCGCGTCCAGAGGAAACCGTCCTGCCCGGCCGGTTCAGCGTTTCTGGGTGATGAAGACGCCTTCTTCGCCATCGTTTTCCCTGAGTTTCAATTGGATTCGCGAACCGGCGGGGGCGTGGATCTTGGCGCCGACGAAATCGGCGGCAATGGGCAGCTCGCGCCCGCCGCGGTCGATCAGCACGGCCAGGCGGACGACGCGAGGCCGGCCAAAATCCGCCAGCGCGTCCAGCGCCGCCCGCACGCTCCGCCCGCTCATCAGCACGTCGTCCACCAGCAGCGTCCAGGTGTCGTCGAGGTCGAAATCGATCTCCGTGGCGCGGACCAGCGGCGCGCCGCGGTGGCGGGAAAGGTCGTCGCGATAGAAGGTGATGTCCAGCGCGCCGTGATCGACCTTGAGGGCGGGATAGTCCTTTCGCAGGCGCTCCACCAGCCGACGCGCCAAGGTCTGTCCGCGCGTGCGGATGCCGATGACGGCGATGCGGGGGTCGTCGGGCAATTGGGCTTTCACGACCTTGTACAACCGGTCGATGGCGCGCTGAACCTCTTGGGCGCTAAGCTGGCGTTTCATGGAACCATTCCCGTCGCGTGCGGGGGAATCCTAGCCGCGCGCCGCGGTAAAAGCAAGCGCCCAGTCCGCACCCATCATTACCTTCCGGGTGATAAAGGGCGCTGGAGGTCCTGCCGATGAATCTACAATGAGGTGGATGGGAGACTTTGGCACGATCGGTTTTCACTTGCGCCGCCGTTGGGGGCGAAAGGCAACACCCATGCAAGCCATTGTAAGACAGGCTGCTCCCGAAGACGCTGACGGTCCCCTCCAACGTCGATGGATTCGCGCGGGGGTGGTTTTCCTGGCCGCCTCGGCCGTAATCCTTGGATTGGCCGGTAAGATCGCCGGCGAGGGCCTGGGCCTCTCGGTGCATTACCAGGTGACCTACACCAATGGGACGGTTAGCGACCTGACTGATGTTCCGGCGACCAACGAGGGTATTCTGCGGGTGGTTCGCATCGCCCGGTTGGACGGGGGCGGGGGGGCCTACGAAGTGCTCTCCACGGGTCGAGGGGTGATGAGCCAGGTTGGCCAGCCGCAAACCTTCAGCCGCGACATGGAATGGGACGGCAGGGCGTGGGTCGTCCGGCCGCTGCCGCAAGACATTCTTCCTCCGCCCGTCCGCGAGCCTTCCGGTCCCCCGCCGGCCATGCTGAGGGCCGCCGCACGTATCGAGGGCATTCTGGAAGCCAAACGACTCCGCATGGCGGAACTTGGGCAGGCCTTCGCCGAGGCGGAACTCACGATGATCAAGGCCAAGGGTTCGACCGAGGAGCCGGCCGCCCGCAAGATGTTGGAGGTTCTTCGCGCGGCGCGGGAGGATTGTCGCGACTCGGTGGCGCAGTTGCAGGCCGTCCTGGCGCTGCTGCGGGGGGAAGGCCCATCCTCCATGCCCGCGGAGCAAGACGATCCGGGCATGGGGGGCTTCGACCGCCCGAAGGGGCAACTCATTCGTCCGCCCGCCGGAGCGGCGCCCCAGGCCGACATGGGCGTTGTGCATCCCATCGACGGCAGGATCGTCCCGCCGCACCGTCTTCAGGTCTGGCCGCTTCCCCCCCGACAGGGGCCGCGGACCTATGAGGTCATGATGGCCCACGGAGAGGCCGGACCCCTGGGCGCATTCCGCTACGTCGCCTGCGCCGATACCGACGGCGACGCAGCGCCCGACCAGGTCATCGCATATTCCCCGCTGGCCGTCGCCGACGCCCCCGGCGGCTGGTCCGCCTGGACCTTCCAAACCGACCAGGAACGCGTGTTCGTCGGCAACACCTGGCCGAACCGCGATACCGTCATCTTCGCCACCTCGCAAGACATGGACGACAACTGGCGCGGACTGGGGACGGAGGTTTACGTCTCCGGCGACCTGGAGGGGCTGAGGTGCCACAAGCACCGCCAGCCGTTCATGACCAACCTCCGCGTCCGCCAGGTCGATCAGAACCCCGATTGACGATCGCGGCCGAAGCGGGCAATACGCACCCCAATCGCACGCGGGCATCCTGTCTGCGCCGCCGAGTCAGCGGGCGATGCGGGCCGATCCTCCGGCGATGATGGCCTGGGCCTCTTGTCGGCTCGCCCAGTTGAGGTCTCCGGGGAAGGTATGGGCCAGGGCTGAATAGGCCGCCGCGAAGTCATTGGCCTTGTCGATGGCCCATCCGTTGAGCATCCCGTAGATGATGGCGGAGGAGAAGCTGTCCCCGCCGCCGACGCGGTCCACCATCTCCAGGTTCTCGTACACGCGGCTGAGGTGGAAGTCCTTGCGGTCGAAGACCAGCGTGCGCCAGTCGTTCAGCAGACCGGTCTTGGCGTTGCGCAACGTCGTGCCGACCAGTTGGAGTTTGGGATAACGCTGCGTCACCTCGCGCGCGACGGCCTGGTAGCCTTCCGGGTCCAGTTGGGAGTAATCGCCTCCCGTCCCGGCGGCCTTGAGGCCCAGGCATTTCTCGAAATCCTCCTCGTTGCCGATGAGCACCCGCACGTGGGGCATGATGCGCGCGGTGTTCACCTGGGCTTTCTGGGGCGACCATAGCTTTCCGCGATAGTTGAGGTCGTAACTGGTGCACACGCCGCACTCGGCGGCGACGCCGAAGGCCTGCACGACGACCGCCGCCAGCGACTCCGACAGCGCCGGCGTGACGCCGCTTACGTGCAGCCAGCGGGCCTGGGAGAGGATGGGCTTCCAGTCGATCTGATCCGTCGTCAGGCGGCTGACGGCGGAATGGCCGCGATCGTAGGTGACCGCGCTGGCCCGCGGCCCGACGCCGATCTCCAGGTGGTAAAAACCGTTGCGGACGTTGCCGATGCCGTCGAACTTCTCCCAGACGACGTGCGCGGTGTCCACCCCGTGTCGGCGGGCCTCCTCGGCGATCAGCCGGCCCGACCAGTTGTCCACCAGCGCCGATACCCAGGCCGATTTCATCCCCAGCCTGGCCAGGTTGACCGCCACGTTCCACTCCGCCCCACCGGCGGAAACCTCCAGCAGACGCGTCTGCTCCAGGCGCATGTGGTCCGGCGCCGTCAGGCGGACCATCGCCTCGCCGAATGTGACCAGATCGTATGCCATCGCGATCTCCTTGTTTCTCGAACCGTTTGTTTATCCGCCGCTGGCGCGGACGTCAACGGTCGCTCTTTCATCAGCCGCGAACAACGGAATCGTAACCCGGAACCAGGAACACGGAACACGTCGGATAAAAGAACCTCTTCCGTATTCCAGGTTCCTTGTTCCCGGTTCCTTGTTCCGTTTTTTTCGCGTGGGTTCGCGGCTAACATGTATCCCCGTGCGTTGCACTTTCTGACTTCGCGCGGTGGGGCTCTGTCCCACCGCGATTACGCAAGTCGGCGGGACGGAGCCCCGCCGACCTGTAATTCCGCGGACGCCCGGCGGAGGGCGAGACGACAATGAAACTGACATGGCTGGGCCAGGGCGGGTTCCTGCTGGAAAGCGCCTCCTGTCGCGTGGCGGTGGACCCGTATCTCTCCGACGCCCTGGCGGCAAAGGGACTGGAGCGAATGTCGCCGCCGCCATGTACCCCAGCGGAACTGGCGCCGAGCCTGGTGGTCTGCACGCACGATCATGACGACCACCTGGACCCCCAGACGGTCGTGCCTATGGCCCTCGCCCGGTGCGATTGCCGCTTCGCCGGCCCGCCGGCGGTCGTCGCTCATCTGGTCCGGCTGGGCGTCTCCCAGGCGAGGTGCGATGCGCTCACGGCAGGGGGGCGGATGGACCACGGCTGCTTTTCCATCGCCGCCGCCCCGGCCCGGCACGAGGGAGACGCCATCGGCGTGGTGGCCGAAGCCGAGGGCCTGCGCGTGTACATCAGCGGCGACACGTTGTTCTTTGACGAATTGGTCCAAGGCGTGCGGCGGTCGGCGGGCGGGGCGCTCGACGTGGCGGCCGTCTGCATCAATGGCCGGTGGGGCAACATGACCTGGCAGGAGGCGGCGAGGGTTGTCGGCGACCTGCGGCCGCGCCTGGCGATTCCCATGCACTACGGCATGTTCCGGGCCAACACCGTGGACCCCGCCCCGTTCCTGGCAGCGGCGCGGGAGATGGGCCTCGAGGCCGTTGCGATGGAAGTCGGAAGGACCGTTGAGTTGCGGGAGCTTCTAAAGTAGACAAGAGCGATATTCTCCTGAAAGGATGTTTTGGATGGATCGACGATTTGAAGACAGGGTGGCGATTGTGACCGGATCGTCGTCGGGCATCGGCAAGGCGACGGCCTTGCGCCTGGCGCGCGAAGGGGCTGCCGTCTGCGTGTCGGCTGATCGCAACGCCCAGGGCGGTCAGGCCACCGCGGATGAGATACAGGCCCACGGCGGCCGGGCCGTCTTCGTCCAGGCCAATGTGGCGGAGGCGGATGGCTGCCGGCGGATCTTCGACGAGACGCTGCGTTCCTTCGGCCGGGTGGACGTGCTGGTCAACAACGCCGGCATCACGCGGTTCCGTTCGCTGGAGGACACCGACGAAGCCCTGTGGGACCAGGTCATCAACATCAACCTCAAGAGTATGTACCTGCTCTGCCGCCTGGTGATTCCCGACATGCTCAGCCGCGGGCGCGGCAGCGTTGTCAACGTCTCCTCGGTGCACGCGGTGATGACGCAGCCGGGTGGGTTTGCCTACGCCGCCGCCAAGGCGGGCATCTGCGGCCTGACGAGAGCGGCGGGGGTGGCCTACGGCGCCAGGGGCGTCCGCGTCAATTGCATCCTGCCGGGCACCATCGACATCTCGCTGTACCCCCCGGGCAACCAGGAGACGGACCTCGCCGCCTGGCGGCCGCGCGCCAATCCCGCGCAGGTGCTCGCTCGACACGGAAGCCCCGATGAAATCGCCGCCGTCATCGCCTTCCTGGCCAGCGACGACGCCTCGTTCGTCAACGCCGCGGTCCTGGTGGCCGACGGCGGGTTGCTGTCCCTTCTGAAGGATTTTTAATTGATGATTGAACGGTTAATGTAACTGGCAGGATTGGCGGTTTGACTCGTTGCATTGGCAATTCAAAGGTTAAAAGACCATGAAAATCACCAAACTGGAAACGCTGTTCGTCAAGCCGCGCTGGGTGTTCCTCAAGATGCACACCGACGAGGGCCTGGTAGGCTGGGGCGAACCGATCGTCGAGGGCTGGTCGCGCACCACGGCGATGGCCGTCGAGGAGATGGGCCGCTATCTCATCGGCCAGGACCCCCGCCGCATCGAGCACCATTGGCAGGCGATCTACCGCGGGGCCTTCTACCACGGCGGACCGGTGCTCACCAGCGCGCTGAGCGGAATCGAGCAGGCCATGTGGGACATCACCGCAAAGGCCCTGGGCGTTCCCGTGTATCAACTGCTGGGCGGGGCGGTGCGGGACAAGATCCGCGTCTACGGGCAGGTGCATGGGGAGACCTTGGGCGATTACGTCGCTTCCGGAAAGGCCAACCTGGAGCGGGGATTCACCATGGTCAAGACCTGCCCGTTCGGTGCGGCTGAATTCATCGAAAGCCCGGAGTTCGTCAAGAAGTCCGTGGAGGCCATCGCCTCGCTTCGCCAGGCCGCCGGCGACCGCCTGCGAATCGCCCTGGATTTCCACGGGCGGCTCAGCCCGGCGATGGCCATCCGGCTGTGCAAGGAACTGGAGCCTTACCAGCCGATGTTCGTGGAGGAACCGTGCCTTCCGGAAAACGTCGATGCCCTCGCCTCCGTGGCCCGCGCCACCAGCATCCCCATCGCCACCGGAGAGAGGCTTTTCACCAAGTGGGGCTTCCGCGAGGTGTTGGAGAAGCGCGCGGCGGCGATCCTTCAGCCGGACGTCTCGCACGCCGGAGGCATCTTCGAGGTTCGCAAGATCGCCGCGATGGCCGAGAGCTATTTCTGCGCCATCGCCCCGCATTGCCCGCTGGGGCCTATCGCCCTGGCCGCCTGCCTCCAGGTGGACGCATGCACGCCCAACTTCCTCTGCCAGGAGCACGTCTGCCTGGGCGAGGGATACCTCAAGAAACCCTTCGTCATCGAGGGGGGGTACATCCCCGTGCCCACCGGGCCGGGGCTGGGCATCGAGGTGGACGAGGACGCCGTGCGAGGGAAACTCTACGACGGCGGCTGGGAGAATCCCAGGCTCTGGCACGAGGACGGTTCCCTGGCGGACTGGTGAGGGAGGTTATGGCCGATGACATCTCCAAACCGACATCCGCACGCCGGCGCGGCACGGCGCCGGGTACGCACGTGCCGGTTCTATGGAAGGAAGTGATGCGTTGGCTGCGTCCGGTTCCTGGCGAGGTGGTCTCCGATTGCACCCTCGGTTACGGCGGCCACGCGGTGGAGTTCCTTCGGCGCATCGCCCCGGCCGGCCGGCTCATCGGCCTGGATGTGGACGGGGCGGAACTGGACCGTACCGCCGCGCGCCTCGCGTCGCTGGGCTTACAGGTGAACCTGCATCGGCGGAACTTCGCGCAAATCGAGGAGATCCTGGCCGGCGAGGGGCTGGAGGGCTTCGACATCATCTTCGCCGACCTGGGCGTCTCCAGCATGCAGGTGGATGACCCGACGCGCGGCGTCAGTTACGCCCACGACGGACCGCTGGACATGCGGATGGACGACCGCCTGGCCCGGACCGGTGCGGACCTGCTGGCTGAGATGTCGCGGGAGCAGCTCGCAACGGCGATGGGGGAACTTTCCGACGAGCCGGACGCCGGGACGATCGCCGACTGGATCGTCAGTCAGCGGGACGTGCAGCCCATCGCCACCACCGCTCAACTGGCTCGGCTGGTCCTCAACGCCAAGGGTTTTTCCCCGCGGAGCCGGCGGCGGCCTTGGGAAGTGCCCGGTGGCCTGCACCCTGCCGCCAAGACGTTCCAGGCCCTTCGCATCCTGGTCAACGACGAGTTGGGCAGCCTGGCGGCGCTGCTGTCGGCGGCCCCGCGATGCCTCCGCAAGGGCGGGCGGATCGGCGTGATCAGCTTCCACAGCGGGGAGGACCGCCTGGTGAAAAACGCGTTTCGAAATGGCCTGGCGGAGGGCATCTACCACAGCGCCTGCGAAAAAGTGATCACTCCGACTTCAAGCGAAGTTCGCAGGAATCCCCGGGGCAGTTCCGCCAAATTCCGCTGGGCGCTGGTTGGATGACCGGACAATCGGTTTCTAGAGCCGTTGAACTTTGGATGTATTTCCGATTTTTAGCCGCGAACAACGCGAACGTCGCGAACTATTTCTTCTTCCGTGTTCCGTGTTTAAGGTTCCGTTTTTCTTGTTCGTGTGGCTTCGACCGTGAGCTCAGCCGAACGGGTTCGCGGCTAAATATCCGGTTATCTTCGTTTCTTTTCTTGAGCCGCGAACAACGCGAACGTCGCGAACTATTTCTTCTTCCGTGTTCCAGGTTCTGTTTTTCTTGTTCGTGTGGTTCGCGCAGTTCGCGGCAAATCAAATCTGTTCTCAAACCTTATCGCGGCGGGACGGAGCCGCGCTATCATCCCGGGTTGGATGAGTGGACCGCCAGTTTCTAGGGTTGCCCTTGGGAAGACTGGCCCGCCGACGCTTTCCGCGCGGCCTTCCTCCTGCGGAGCAGGCGGATCAGCCAGATGGCCAGGGCGACCAGGCAGACGCCCCCCAGGACCTCCAGTTGATACCGCTTGACGTCCTCGACGACGTTGACCAGGGCCTCGCCAAAGAGGTATCCCCCGGCGCCGAAGGAAATCGCCCAGACCATCGCGCCGATGGCGTTGAGGACTGCAAACCGCCAGATGGGGATGCGGCTTATGCCCACCGCCAGCGTGATGACGTTCCGCAGCCCGTACATGAACCGGAAGGTCAGCAGCAGCCAGTTGGCGTGGTGTTCCAGTTTCCGCAGGGCCTTTTCGATGCGCCCTCGCCAGGCGGGCTTCCGCGCCAACAGCCAGTCGCCCTTGTATCGGCCGATGTAAAAATAAAGCTGGTCGCCGGACATGCTGCCCAGGAAGGCCCAGAAGATGCAGCCCCACAGGTTCAGCAGGCCGGTGTGCGCGGCGATACCGGCGATGATCAGGATCGTCTCGCCCTCCAGGAACGTCCCGATAAACAGGGCCGCGTATCCGTAGGTCTTGATCAGGTATTCCAGATCGGGCATCGGACTTTCCGCAAGGTCCCCCGGCGCCGCGCCAGTGGAGGAGGGAGTATAGCATTGCCGCCAAACGATGGCCAAGGATTCCCAGGATCGCCGCGACTTGACTTTCTCCGGTGAGGGCCTACCTTGGTTTGGCAGGCGAGCGCCACGAGACCAGGGAAGGTGGAGGCGGCGGCGAATGGACATACGCGACGGACGATGGCGGGTTCTTCTGACTGTGGGGGCGATCCTGTCCGGCGCTATCGGCGGATGCGCCAGGCAGGGGGTGGTCAGCTTCCAGTACGATCGAGGGGCGGAGTTCCAGCTTCCCGCCGGGATCGGTCGAGTGGCCATCGCCGACCTGGGAGGCACGACCGAACGCGACGCCTCGTGGGGACGTGCGGTTGCCGACAGCCTGGCTGAATTGGCCGCCACCGGGCCTGTGGGCGGAAGAAAGTGGAACGTGGTCCGCCTGATGGATTATCAGCCGCTGACCGACAGCCGCGGGCCGGCCTCCATGCCCGCCACCGCGCCGTGGGTGGCTACCGTCCAGGCCGGAGACGCCGACGCCATCCTTGTCGGCTGGGCCAACGTCATGGTCCGCGATGAGCAGGTGGCCGTTACGCCCGCCTCTCCACCGCCGCTGGGCGCGCCACTGCCGACGACCACGCGGCGGTACGCCGTCGGCACGGTGGATTTCCAGTTGATCGAAGCCGCCGGCTCCAAGGTGCTGGCGACGGTGCATGTCACGGAGCAGTTTGACTCGCTGCGGTCGCTTGCCAATCGCGCCGCCAGCAGGCCCGCGACGCCCGCCCCGGCAGAGATTCCCTCCGTGGAAAGTGTCATGCGACAATTGGCCCAACGGGCGGGGCGGCAGTTCCTGGCCCGTTTCTCACCGCACCGCGTGACGGTCAGCCAGGAACTCAAGGCCAGCCCCAGCCGCCGGACGCAGGCGGGCAACCGCGCCGCTGCCCGGGGCGAATACGCCAAGGCGCTGAAGCGATATCAGGACGCCATCGAGGCCGATCCCACCGACGACGCGGCGATGTTCAACGCGGCACTGATGTGCGAGGCCCTGGGCCGGATGGAGGAGGCCGCACGATACGCCGCCCGCGCCGCCGTGCTAGGCAACGATGCCGACTACATCAACATGGGAAAACGCCTGAGAGGGGAATTGCTTGATTGACCGGATTACCGGAGGACCGGAAATGAGTAGGGCGTGCAACTTGCCCGGAAGGGCCCCTTACGGGGTTGCACGCGCAATGCTTACGGCAACTCCCGAAAGTCCAGACAGGAAGGCCGGAGGACCGGATTACCGGAAGGCAGGAAGACCGAGAGACCGAAACGGCAGGTTTGCCTTTACGGCAGATTTAGGCAGGTAGGAACCATGGAATACCAGACAGGAAAACTTGGGCGCGTGTTGGTGGCTCGCTTGTTCGACGGCGAGGACGTCTACGGGCAGATCGAGGGCCTGGCGGCCAGGGAAAAGATCTCCAGCGCCGCCGTGTTGATGGTGGGCGGGCTGAAGTCGGCCAAGGTGGTCGTGGGCCCCAAGTCGCCGACCGGCAGGATCGAGCCGATGTTCCGCTCCTTCGACGACGCCCGCGAGATCGCCGCCGTGGGCACGATCTTCCCCGATGAGTCCGGGCCGAAACTGCACCTTCACGCCGCCATAGGCCGGGGAGACGAGGTGCTGGCCGGCTGCCCGCGCGGCGGCGCCAGCGTCTTCTGCGTCCTGGAGGCCACCATCATCGAAATCCTGGACGTGGACGCCCGGCGGGTGATGGACGAACAACTCGGCCTCAAACTGCTAAGACTGGGCGGGACGATGGGGTAATGTGTCAGTCGTAGCGCGGTGGGACAGAGCCACCACCGCGCCAGCCGGGTAGGGCGGGCACGGCCCGCCGTCTTGGTTTCTATACCGGTGTACGAGGCGGGCGGTGCTGCCCTACGGTCCTTCAACCGGCGGTGAGTCGGGTCGGGCACTGCCCGACGTTTTCATCAAGATCAAGATACGAAAGCGGCGGGCGGTGCCCGCCCTACGGTCCTTCAACCGGCGGTGAGCTTCACCCGTCCCATGAGGTATCGTCGCTGGCCGTCATCGCTGTCGAGGGGCAGGGCGATCCGCGGCGTGCCCATCGGCGAGCCGACGGAGACGAACACGCCGTAGTCTCCGGGGGCGAGGGTCTGGGGGACGAGGAACTCGGCCCGCTCGCCGACGGCTTGCGGTTTGTCGGCCGGGGCGACGGGCAGGCCGCGTACATTGAATGCCTCGTCGGCGAAGACCGCGACAATCCCGCCGTTTGCGTTCTTGAACGTCACGGCAGGATGTCCGCCGGGGTAGCATGGCGCCACGCCCGCGTTGGCCCAGCGTGCGGCGAAGGGGAACGCCCCGCCGATTTTCATCTCCGCCGGCCAGGACGCCTCCAGCAGTCGCAGGCGGTATCCCAGGCGGCGGTTCATGGCGGTTATCAGTTCCCCGCACTCCCGGAGGAATTCCCGCGGCCACCAGTGAACCGAGACGTAACTGGCGTGGTAGACCTCCATCGCCTCGATATACTTGCTGCCATCTCCCCAGGAGCCTCTGTGCTTTGCTCCGCCGTAGTGCTCGCTTTCCAGGATCACCGGCTGGTTGGGCCAGAACGGCTGCGCCAGGTCGGCGCTCTTGTAGGCCAGCTTGCCAAGGGAGACCATGATGCTGTCGTCGCGGAGGGTGAAGTTGCCCTGGCTCGCCCAGTAGCGGGCGCGCGTGCAGCGCGGTTCGGGCGTCTTTCCGTAGGCGGAGGCGAACGAGTCGTCGTTGATGGCGATCAGCGTCTTCTTGAAATACTTCTGGTGCAGCTCGATGTGTTTTTCGATGACTTCCGGGGGGGAAGCGATTTTGGTGCTGTGATAGGTGTGGCCCTCGCCCCAGATGCCGTAGGAGCCGACGTCGAAGAATGCCACGTCGTCGTTGCCGTCGAACCGCCGCGCCGCCTCGTCAAGAAAACGCTCGAGGTGTTCCAGGAAGATCGGATCGGCGTAGTCGGGTTCCCAATATCGGATTCCGTCCTTGCGGTGGTTGGTGAACCAGTGGCCCTTGGCGCCGGCGTCTTCCACCCATTGGGGCGCGCCATAGACGATGCCGCTATGCCCCTCGCAGCAGGAGAAGCGGTAGGCGGCCTGCATGCCCTTGGCGATGAACCGCTGGGCGGGACCGTCCAGCAGCGCCCAGTTGAACTGCCCCCGCCGCGGCTCGAGGTACGCCCAGGGCACGCGGAGGTAGACCACGTTTAGGCCGGGAAAGTCGTCGAGCGTGTCCTCCGGCGCCAGACGCGTGCCGTACCAGCCGAGGGTATTGTCGTAGAAGTGCAGCACCCAGCCCATGGAGGGGTTTTTCAGCACCGCCCCGTTGTCGGCCGGGGTTACGGTGATACTTCCGCTACCGTCCATCTTTTTTGCTCCTGAACGTCTCGTTGTCCGCCGGTCTGCTTGTGGGGACAAGCGGGGCATTGTCCGAAAGCCCGTGGCCCTTGGCAACGGAAATCGGCTGTTTGAGTTTGGCGTTGCCAGAGACCGGAAAGGGCAGATACCATCAGACCGCTGGGCGAGGGCCTGTCCCCGGCAGTGGGGAGGGGCATTTACGAAATGCCCAGGAGAGTCCTATGGGCAGTCCGACGGCCAATGAAGTGACGGTGACGGGGACGCAGATCAAAGCCGTGCTCGATTTCTTCTGCAACTTCGCCGACTTCCGCACGCTGTCCGCCTGCTCGCGCCAGACCGGGCTGGACCCGCGTGTCTGCCAGGCCATCAAGAAACTGCTATACGCCAACCGTAAGCTGGGGGCCTATTTTTTCGAGGCGGGCGTTCCCCCGCACCGGTACATGCGGGAGTACATCTTCCGAAAGCTGCCTTGGGTATCTACGGCCACCAGCATCCTCGAAGTCGGACCCGGCGACCATCCGATATTCAACCCGTTTGACTATCTCCAATGGCACGGAGTGGACAGGAACTACCAGGATGGGGCCATCGACTTTCGCGGCCAGGACTGGGGGCGGGGGAAGTATCCCCCCCAGCGGCTCAGGCAGGGGGGCTGGGAGAACCTCAGCCAGTCGTTCGTGGAATACGGGCCCTTTGACATCGTCGTCGGCAGCCATTCCTTCGAGCATGTCTTTACGCCCATTGCCTCGCTGAGGGAGGCCGCCTTGCGGCTTCGGCCGGGGGGTTACCTGATCTTGTTCGTACCCGATGGATTCTCCGACGATCCAGCCATCCGTAACGAGCCGACCCATACGCTGTTTCTCGTCCCCCCGATGATCCGGGAGTTCCTCGACCATGCAGGAGGCTACAAGAACGTCAGCATCGAGAGCTTCCGACCCAACTTCGACCTGGCCGTCCTGGCCGAACGAGCGTGAAATCCTCGTTCCTCCCATGGAGGTCGTTTTTTCATCCTTTCGCGGCGAGACATGATCTTGACCACGACATAACCCACGATTGAGTGTTCCAGTCGCTAGGGGTTTCCCTTTTCATTTGCCTGGATGGGACCGTATTATTAAACGTTCCCGCCGCGAGGGAAGAGAAAGGCTCACGGTTTCCATGAAGATCGCATTGGTCAACCCGGTGGCCCGCCGCACGGAAGGCTACCACACCATCGGAACGCGAATTCCACACCTGGGCCTTCAGGTGCTGGCCAGGCTGGTTCCCCCGGGCCACTCCGTCGAGATCATCGACGAGATATTCGGTTCGCGGGACACGCAGCGGTTGCTGGAAGGCCGTGGATACGACCTGGTGGGCGTGACGGCGTATTCCAGCGGCTCGACGCGCGCCTACGAGATGGCGGCCCTGTGTCGCGCTCGCGGCTTGCGATGCATCATGGGCGGACCCCACGCCTCGGCCAAGCCGGAAGAGGCGCTGGGCCACTTCGACTCGGTGGCGGTGGGGGAGTGCGACGAGATTTGGCCGACGATCATCTCCGACGCCGCCGCCGGACGCCTGCGGCGGCAATACGAGGGCAAGTTCAGCGATCTGTCGGCTGGTTTTGGCGCCGCCGACCAGGCGCGGCAGCCCATCAACGGCCGCTACGACGTCGGTTGCATACAGACCTCCCGTGGCTGCCCGGTGGGATGCGATTTCTGTAGCGTCACGCGGTTCAACGGCACGGCGATCCGCCGGCGGTCCATCGACGACATCGTGGAGGAATGGAACCGCACCACGCGAAAATTCCTGTTCGTGGTGGACGACAATTTCTTCGGTGTCGGTCCGCAGCACGCCGCCTGGGCCAAGGAACTTCTGCGCGCCATCATCCGGCGCGGCAAGAAGCGGCTGTGGTTCAGCCAAACCACCCTCAACATGGGCACGGACTCCGAGGGCCTTCGCCTGGCCTATCGCGCGGGCTGCCGCGGGATGCTGATCGGCTTCGAGACCTTCAACGCCTCCGACCTTCAACAGTATCACAAGGGCATCAACGCCAAGGCGCTGGACCAGTACCGCCAGCGGGTGGACGGTTTTCACCGCGCGGGAATCGCCGTCTTCGGCGGATTCATCGTCGGTGGCGACGGCGATACGGAGGACACGGTGGCCGACACGGTGCTGAAGGCGGTGGAGATCGGCGTGGACATCATCCAGGTGACCAACCTCACGCCGCTCCCGGGCACGAAGCTCTACGACCGCCTCCTGGGCGAGGGGCGGATTATCGCCGTCAACTATCCCACCGACTGGGAGCGGTACTCCTTCGTGGAGACGGTGTTCAATCCCAAGGGGATGTCCTCCCGCCGACTCGATGAGACGATCTGCGAGCTTCGCTACGCCGCGGCGACCGAACCGTGGGTGTGGAGACGGACCCTCAAGACGCTGTGGCACACGCGGTCGCTGAGCACGGCGCTGTTTGTCCACGGGATGAACCAGGGTTGGGTGAGACTGGCCCGCCACCAGTCGCCGCGCGACGTGGAACGTTTTGGAAAACCCGCCGGCGGAAAGCGGATGGAGAAGATATCCCGCTCTTTCCGCTTCGCGCTGAATCCCACCGCCTCGGTGGGTTGATCTTCCCGGGGCACGGCGGGATGCCCGAGGGCCCAAGGGAGAGCTCCCTGTGAACGCCAAGGACAGACCGATCATCGTCGTCTCGGAACCGCTCAACGACAAGAGCCTGGAGTATCTTGCTCAACATGGGCAAGTGCGCCGCGTGAGCGTGGATGGAGTTCCGGAGGTCATCGCCGACGCCGACGCCCTGGTGGTGCGCACCTACACGCAGGTCAACGAGGCCCTGCTGGAACGCACCCGGCGGCTCAAGGTCGTCGGCAGGGCGGGCGTGGCGCTGGAGAACGTGGACCTGGCCGCCTGCCGCAAGCGCGGCATCCAGGTGGTTCATACCCCCGCCGCCAACACCCTGGCAGTGGTGGACTATACCATCCGCATGATCATCGAGATGAACCGCCGCTTCTGGCCGATGAGCGGTTCGATGAGCGCGGAGGAATTCCACAAGGCCCGAGGCAGGGTCTTCGGGCGGTTTCTCTCGGGCACCGTTCTGGGCATCGTCGGGGCTGGACGCATCGGCAGCCGCCTCGGCCGGGCGGCAGAAGCGATGGGGATGAAGGTGCTCTATAACGATATTCGACCCATCGAACTGGACTACCCGGCCGAGTCGCTCGACAAGCCCTCCCTGTACGCCCGCGGCGACATCGTGACCATCCATGTCCCGTTGACGCGGCTGACGCGGAAGTTCATCAACCGATCGTCCCTGGAGCAGTTCAAGCCCGGTTCGCAGTTCATCAACGCCGCGCGGGGCCAATGCGTGGACTACCACGACCTGGCGGCCGCCATCCGCGGCGGGCGGATCTCCGCCGCCGTCATCGACTGCCACGACCCGGAACCGCCACCGGCCGACTACCCCCTGTTCGACCTGCCCAACGTGATCCTCACCCCGCACATCGCCTCGCGCGTCCCGGCGGCGGTGGAGGCCATGTGCGACGTGGTCTACGACGTGGTGGCCGTGCTGGAGGGCAGGGAACCCCAGTATCCCGGCAAGGAAGAGGACGGAGAGGAACCGGCCTGAGCGTTCCTTCGACGAATGTGGCCGATTCCTTGGCTTGCGTTGGGTGGATGGCCTCCATAAAATCCCTGCCTGCCCGATGGAGTGATTCCAGGGACGGAAGCGTCGTCGTATGAGGCATGGTACAACCGTATACGGTTTGTTGTTGGCCGCGGTGATCGCAGGCGGTTGCGCGCAGCCGGTCCCCCCGCCGCCGCGGACGGTGGCCGAGTACGATCGCTTCCTTGGGTCTGGAGCGGGCGGGTATCCCCGCCAGACGATCCTGCTGCACAACCTCCAGCGCGTGCTGGACAAGGAAATCAGCACCGACGCGAGGATCGAATCCCTGCGCGTCATCGACAAGGTGGGGGGGGAGGAACCCATCGTCCTGGACCAGTTGGCCGTGGTTCTGGGCGACTCGGGCAACCCCCCACAACTGCACGCGGCTGTGCTGGAGTTCCTGCTTAAGAAGGACTACCCCGAACTGGCGGAGTACGTCATCCGTGTGCTTCCCCTCAGTTCTTCGGGGCAGATTCGCCAGGCGCTGATGGACTGGCTGATGCGGCATCCCACACCGGCGGTGCTGTCGGGCGTGGTGCGGGTATGGTCCGGCCAGTTGGCGCGGAACCGGACGGATTCCGCCTATTACCAGCAGGTCGTCGAGCGGATCACGGGCAGGAGCTGGGACGTGGCCCTGCTGGAGGCCCTCAACACCCCCGGTTTCACCGCCCCCGGCGCGGCGATGGGGATCCTGGCCCGCCGCATGACCCCCGTGGCGATGTCGGGGCGGATCTCCGCCATCGCTCCACGCAGCGAAGCCATGACCGTGGCGCAGTGGTTCATCGCCCGCTTGGATTACCTGCCCGACAGCGAGGCGGAACTGGCTTCCGCCGTGGCCATCTACCGGACGCGGCAGAACCTGCTGGGCGACGTGGCGGTCTGGAGCGGCAAGTGGCGGGCGAAGTACGGATACCGTTTCAACATCCGGGACTTCCACCTTCTGGCGGGCCTGTCGAAGGATCCCAACAAGGCCGAAACGGATCGGGCCACCCTGGTCGCCGAAATGGCCGAGGTGCTGCTCAAACGGCGCCATATCCGCTACGGGCCGGCTCGCACCGCCCGCGAGGACGTCACCACCCGCTTCGACCGCCTGGTGGACCGCCTGACGATGGCTGACCTGTGGAACCTCCGCCTGCTCAACGAGATGCTCTCGCGCCCGCCGGTGCAGGCGGCTTTGCGGGTGATGAGCCTCCAGGACCGCGCCGACCGGAGAAACGCCTGGGGCGGGCAGGTGTTCTTGGAGAAAGGCCAGGCCGCCGCGAAACTCTACCCCGCCGATGCCCAGGCGGCGGAAAACGACTCCCGTTACGTCCCCAGCGCCCGGTCCGTTTTCGACGGCCGAGACGCCCTATGCCGGTTCTCCGCCCACTTCGAACAACCCGACAACGCCCCCCGTGCCGGTCCCGACGCGGAGGAACTCGCCGACGCCCGCGAGAACAACTATTACGGCCTGGTCCTCACTGCCGTGTCGGAATCCACCTTCTGCGCCCACTACTACAACCCCCAGGGAATCATCGTCTCCCTGGGCGAATTCTCCTTGGGCAACTGAGAACTCACGGGCGCATGGAAGGGCGGCTGGGCGCCGTCCCGCCGCCTTGGGAACGTCAATAGGATCGGATCGTGCGGTGGGGCGGAGCCTCATCGCGCGGAATGCGACGAGTTGATCGGGAAGATTGAAAGGCAGATGCGGCTGCGGCATAATACCGGGACATTGTTCGTCATCCGTTGGGGTTTGACGTGAAGGAAGGATCTGTAATGGCCGAAGAAGAGAACCTGCCCGTTCCCAGCCGCAAATCCTTTGAGGACTTGAAGAAGCTCAACCAGCACGGGGCTGAATTCTGGACCGCCCGCGACCTTCAACCGCTACTGGGCTACAAACAGTGGCGCGGTTTTGAGAACGCAATCAAGAAAGCCATAACCTCTTGTGAACAATCCGATAACGATCCGACCCATCACTTTGCGCGCGCGCGCAAAATGATCGAGCTTGGCAAGGGTGGCGTGCGAGAGGTGGACGATTACCTGCTCTCCCGCTTTGCCTGCTACCTGATCGCCCAAAACGGCGACCCGCGAATCACGGAGATCGCCGAGGCCCAGAAATACTTCGCCATCCAAACCCGCCGGCAGGAATTATCGGACGCGCTGGCCACCGACATGGAGCGGCTGGAGACGCGAAAGCAGACATCCGAGGAGTTCAAGGCCCTCTCCGGCGCTGCCCGGGACGCCGGTGTGCAGGACAAGATGTTCGGCGTCTTCCACGATGCCGGCTACAAGGGCCTCTACGGCGGCCTGGGCAACCAGGACATCAAGACCCGAAAGCGAATCCCGCCCAAGGAGCAACTCATGGACCGCATGGGCACGACGGAACTGGCGGCCAACCAGTTCCGAATGACCCAGACTCGGGACAAGCTCGCCCGCGAGAAGATTCGCGATCAGCAGCGAGCCATTGATACGCACAAGCAAGTCGGAAAAGAGGTCCGCGACGCCATCCAGCGGATCGGCGGCACGCTCCCGGAGAACCTGCCCCCGGCTGAGCATATCAAGCAGGTCCAGAGGCGCATTGCCAGCACACCTCCCAAGCTTCAACTCGAAGATAAGGATGCCAAGGGGTTGGCGGGCGACGATACTCAAGCGAGTCAGCCCAATGAGTAAGCCGGCGAAGTTGGAACTCACGTGGATCGGCAAGTCGTGTAGCCGAGTAAGGCGTGCAACTTGCCCGGAAGGGCCCCTTCCGGGGCCGGAAGGCCCCTTACGGGGTTGCACGCGCAATACATGGAAGGGCGGCTGGGCGCCGTCCCGCCGCCTTGGGAACGTCAATAGGATCGGATCGCGCGGTGGGACAGAGCCCCACCGCGCGGAATTGGGCTTGACGTAGACATAGGGCGGTGCCCGCCTTACCGGCGGCTACCGGCTGGCGGATGGTTGGGAGGCTCCCGCGAACGACACCGGCGTTCCATCTTTGATACCAGAGCAGTATACGGCCTCGAAAACGATCACCCAAGCGGCTACTATCCACGCAAATGAAAGGCTCAAGCGTTAACCGCCCTAGCGAAGAGGAGATCAACGACATGGAGAACGCGGTATACGTCTTTAAGGTGGCCCTGGCCGGCGCCAAGAGCATCTGGCGGCGGATCGCCATGCGAGGCAATCAGACGCTCGACGATTTGCATGAGGCGATCTTTCATGCCTTTGACCGCGATGACGAGCACATGTACTCGTTCTACTTCCCCCGGCCGGGCCGCAAGGGACGTGCGGCCATCCGTGACGCGAAGGAATACACACATCCGTTCAACGCGGCCGATCCAGGCCCCTTCGCCGACAAGCCCCTGAACAACGCAAAGAAGACCAAGCTGTCGGCGTTGGGGTTGAAGGTGGGCCGAACCTTCCTGTATCTCTTCGACTTCGGGGATGAGTGGTGGCACGAGATCACGGTGGAGCAGACGGATGCCCCGGATGACAAGGGGCGGTATCCCCGGATCCTCGAGAAGAAGGGCGACTCGCCGGCCCAGTACCCGGACGCCGAAGAATGATGCTCCTGCTGTAACGGTTGACAGGCAAAAGAAATTCCGCTAACCATTGCGCGAGCAAGGAGTTGCTCGCCCTACGGGCTTTGTCGGATCAGAACCCGCGTGCCTACTTGACTGACGCCGAGAGGAAACATCACAGCCGCGATTGAGGAAAAGGCAAATGCCAAGGGTACTGTTGGCAATCGATGACAATGCCTTACCGCTGCGGAAGAACGTCTGCCTATACATGACGCGCCCCACAAGATCAGAGGGGGTCTTTGAAACTTTGAAACAAGTTCGTTGTGCCTTGCTGGCATTGCTGCTATAACTCGGGCTTGCGCGGCGACTGTTCGCGCGTCCGATGCTTAGAAAGTGACAAGAGAGTTAAAACCGCCCTATGCCATTCAAGACGTTACGGCTCATCCAACCGCTGCTTAACGCTGTCCAGTCCGAAGGCTACACGATTCCCACCGCGATTCAGCAAGAAGCCATTCCTTACGTGCTGGAGGGCAGGGATCTTCTGGGCTGCGCGCAGACGGGAACCGGCAAGACGGCCGCCTTCGCGCTGCCGATCCTCCAGCGGTTGCATGGACATGCGACGACTCCCAAGTCGTCCGGGCGAGCAGGGGCTGCCAGCCATTCCAGGCCGATCCGCGCGCTGATCCTGACACCCACGCGCGAGCTGGCCGCTCAGATTGGCGAGAGTTTCCGCGTGTACGGTCAGCACTTGGGATTGCGGCACACGGTCGTCTTCGGCGGCGTGAGGCAAGGTCCACAGACCCAGGCATTGCATCGCGGAGTGGACATCCTGGTGGCCACGCCGGGGCGGCTGTTGGATTTGCTCAACCAGCGGGTGTTGTCCCTGCATGACGTGGAGATATTCGTCCTCGACGAGGCCGACCGCATGCTGGACATGGGCTTTATCCATGACATCCGCCGCGTGATCGCGCAGTTGCCTGCCCGTCGGCAGACGCTGATGTTCTCGGCGACCATGCCGCGTGAAATCCGAGCGCTGGCCGAGACGATCCTTCAGAAGCCGGTGCAGATCAAGGTGGCGTCAAAGTCTCCAGAAGCCGACACGGTGAAGCAGGTTCTGTATTTCGTCGACCCCCAGAGTAAGCCGGCGCTGCTGGAGCACCTCCTCCAGGACGCCAAGATCACGCGGGCCTTGGTGTTCACACGCACCAAGCACGTGGCCGACAAGGTGGTCCGCCGGCTGGGCCATGCCGACATCGGCGCCGAGGCCATCCATTCCAACAAGTCTCAGAGCACCCGCCTACGGGTCCTGGCGAATTTCAAGGCCGGTAAAACGCGCGTGCTCGTCGCCAGTGACATTGCCGCCCGCGGCCTGGACATCGACAATATCTCGCATGTGTTCAACTACGATATGCCCAACGTGGCCGAGATGTACATTCACCGCATCGGGCGGACCGGCCGGGCAGGGGCGAGTGGCCAGGCCATCTCCTTCTGTAGCGAGGAGCAGCGCGACGATCTGCGCGAGATCGAGCGATTGCTGGGCAAGGCCATTCCCGTGCTGCACCACTCGATCAAGACGGCAACTCCGGTGATTGCGGAGGGCGGATCGCGCCCCAGGCAGGTTTCGGCGCGAACCGGCCAGGTTGCCCGTGCCGCGCACAAATCCGCCACGCCCCAGCAGCAGAAGGACGATTTCTGGCGCAGCCGTCGAAAACGCCGTACGCAGGGGTGGGCAAAACCGAGGCCCAAGCGTCGAGGCATGTGACGCGGTCGAATGCCCGCCACCAGTCGCGACGACCAAGGTCCGCCGCGTCATCCTCATCACCAACCGGGGCGTGGGCCTGCCCGACGGCGAGGCCCGGGGCCTATCGGGCACGCCGCTTCCTGGCCCGACGTCTGGATCTCCGCCAGGCGCGCACGATCGAAGCGACGGCGATCCGCGGCAGATGAGGGAGCATGTCCGGCAGAAAGCTCAACGCATTGTTTTGCAGCCCTTTTCGAGCGATGTTCACTATCTGGAGCGGGGTGTAGAACTGGCTCCCTATCCGCCGTCGCAGCCGCCGAAGTTCATCGGCGGGGCAGTGATCGGAGTAGATCTTTCCATTGGGGGCGACGTGATAGCCTGGGTTCTTGGTCACCAGTTCGTCCAGCCCGGAGTAGAGGCTGTAGCGGAGGCTCGAAAGGCCGAGCGTGTCCAGGCCAAGCTCATGAGCGAACGGTGCGATCCGGAGCATGTCTTCGGCGCTCTCCCCGATGCAGCCGAGGATGAAGTAGCCGTGGAGGATCATGCTGCTGCGGCGAAGAACCTCAAAACCCTGGCGAATCCGCGCCACGTCGAGGCCCTTTCGCATGGACAACAGCGTCTTGTCGTGAGCGGACTCGACGCCCAGCATGAGCATGGAAAACCCCGCCCGCTCCATCTTACGTAAGACGTCCGGACGCTGGGCGACTTCCAGGCGCGCGTTGACGAAGTACCTCTTCCGGATGCCGCGGGCGAGGATCAGGTCGCAGATCCGATCGACGCGGTCCATGTCGTGCGTGAACAGGTCGTCGGTGAACCCGACGATGCGGGCCTTGATCTCGCCCAACTCGTTGACGACGGACTCCGGTGATCGGGCCGTCCACTGACGCTTCCCGCCCCACGGATTGCGGTTGAACGAACAGAACGTGCAGTTGAACGGGCAGCCGCGCGACGATGCGATAGCATCCATCCGCAGGCCCGAGTCGACGCCCATGACCTTGATGGCGTACGGCTGGCGGCGGAGGCCGCGGGCGGGGTACAGGTCGTCTCGCACCGCGCTCCGCGTGCGGTTCGGGTTGTGGTGGACGCGCCCGTCCCTGCGGAAGCTCAGCCCGGTGATTTGCTCCATCGGCACGCCCCGGCAGATCTCCTCCATCGCCTCCTCCCCGTCGCCGCGGACGACGGCATCGATGTTTGGGAACTCCGCCAGCCACCGGTCCGGAAGCTCGGTGGCGTGCCTCCCGCCAATGACCGTCCGAATCCCCGGAGGCACGGAGCGGATCTCCTCCTCCAGGAAGTCCCGGTCAAGGTCCCAGTTGACGGAGAAGCAGACCAGGTCGGTTTCCGGGCGGAGGAAGTCGATCGTTCGACCGGGCTCCATGCGCAAGTCGACCAAGTCCAGCGATTCGGCGTATTGCCGGACGACAGCAGCAATGAACTCAAGCCCCAGCGGTGGGAAGAAGCCCGCCTCTTTGAGTTCCTTCCGGTAGGGATACACGCACAATGCGTGTCTGAATGTCGCCGGCCCAGTTGGCTCGCTCAATGTCTCACACTTGCCTCGGCCGGTTCCTGCGCCGCAGGAGGCCATGTTTCAATGGAAGTATATTCGGCGGGGACTGTGGACGCAATGCACGTACCGGCCATCAGGCGTTACCCGCGGGACGGGATTTCTGGATCAGGTCCTGCTCGATCTACTGCCTGGCGTCCTTGTCCTTCTCCGCATGCACGCAGATGCAGTTATCGCCCCGTGCGGAAATGGACGGATCATCGCGGGGCAGGGGTTGGCTGAGATTGTCGCTCTGGCCAGTACATATCCTCTTGTGCACGAAGCCGCACTTGGACTTGCCCTGTTTCCGCTGAGTGACAACGTATACCCCACGAAACCCTTCTTGAAGACGGTTTCCAGGGGATAGAAGACCGTGGATAACGTCGGGGATGGTATCAGGTCGTGGGGATGTCCGTGCGACTCACGGGCGAGACGCCCGTGCCGATTTTCCCTGGTGCACCCCTTTCCAAATAATACTCGTCTAATTGTTTTGACTTTCCCCGCGTCGAAAGCTACGCTTCTGCCAATCTATTAGGGTCGGTGGTTGCCGAGGAAAGGTTCCTCGCTCTGCCGGCGAACTCGGTTTGGCACCCGCGTTCTTTTGCAGCTTGCACCAAGTTTCCGCCCTGTGGATTTTTGCCTCCTCACGCAGCGGATAGGTTTGCTTGGGTCAATAAAGCTCGCAAATCCGATCTGCTGATTTTCGAAGGAGCCATAGCAATGGCTACTGGTAAAGTGAAGTGGTTCAACGATTCCAAGGGGTTTGGGTTCATCACCGCGGATGATGGCACGGATGCGTTCGTCCATCATGGTGACATCCAGGGCGAGGGGTTCAAGTCGCTGGCCGAAGGCGAGACCGTGACCTTCGACGTGACGCAAGGCCCTAAAGGCCCCAAAGCCATCAATGTCCGCAAGGGTTAATCCCGATTGCGGCGTGAACTACAGGAACGCTACTCCGACAGGGGTGGCGTTCTGTTTTCTGGTCTGACGGTTGGCAGGGAAGCTTATGCGCCTCTATTTGATCAATCCGATCAACCCGCTGGTGAGCCTGGTCAACGTCAAAGAGAGCCGTTGGAACCGTTATCGGATATGGAAGCCCCTGGGCCTGCTGGTGCTGGCGGGCCTGACGCCGCCGGATTGGGAAATCACCATTATCGACGAGAACCTCGACCAGCGGGACTACTCGGCCATGCCGCGCCCGGACCTGGTAGGCATCACCGCCTTCACGTCCCAGGCCAACCGCGCCTACGAAGTGGCGGCGGAATTCCGCGCGCTCGGCGTGCCGGTAGTCTTGGGTGGAATCCACGCCACCATGTGCCGCCAGGAGGCCCTGGATCGCGTCGATTCGGTGGTAACTGGCGAGGCCGAGAGTGTCTGGGCGGCCGTCTTGGACGATGCCCGTCACGGCCAGCTTCGGCGGATATACACCGGCGAGCACGTTGATATGGCCCAGATCCCTCCGGCCCGTCACGACTTGCTGAGTGAGGGCTACGCCTTCGGTTCCATTCAGACCACGCGCGGCTGTCCCCTCAGTTGCAGCTTTTGCAGCGTGTCGGCCTTCAATGGCAACCATTACCGGCACCGTCCCATCGACCAGGTGATCCAGGAACTGCGGTCCATCCGGGAAAAATGGGTCCTGGTGGTGGATGACAATCTCACCGGCACCAATGCGTCGCATCTTGCACGGGCCAAGGAACTGTTCCGCGCGATGATCCAAGCCGACCTTGGCAAGAACTGGATCGGCCAGGTTACCATCAACGTGGCCGACGACGAGGAGTTGCTGGACTTGGCGGCGCAGGCCGGCTGCCGGGGCGTGTTCATCGGGTTTGAGTCTTCCACCGCCCAGGGGCTTGCCGAGGTGGGCAAGAAGTTCAACCTGCTCAAGGGGAGGAACTTCAGGACTTCCGTCCGACGAATCCAGCGGCACAACATCCTGGTGGTCGGGTCGTTCATCATTGGGCTGGACAGCGACGAGCCCGGCATCGGGCGGCGTATCGCCAAGGCGGCCAGCAGCTACGGCGTGGACATCCTTAACGCCCTGTTCCTTACGCCGCTGCCGGGCACCCGCCTGTGGGACCAGATGAAGTCCCAGGATCGGATCGCGGCCAACGATTTCCCCAACGACTGGCGCTACTACACGTTGGGGTTCCCGACGGCGCACTACAAGCATTTCTCCTGGTCGGCCATCGTGGAAGAGATGAACACCTGTGACCGGCGGTTCTACTCGCTGTGGGGCATCCTTCGCCGCTTGGCCGACAACTTCCTGCGGAGGCGGAGGCCCATCCTGGCGCTGGTGAGCAATCTGTCCTACCGAAACAACGCCCGGCTGACCCGCCGAACGTATGCTGAGTTGGACCCGGTCCGTTGCGTGCAGTACCAGGAGTGACGGCTGATGAAATACAAACTGACTGACCCGTCCGTGGATGCCTTGGTGGTCCAGGCTCGGCAAGCCTATCGGAAAGTCCTGGCTCGACACGGCCTGCTCATTTTCGAACCGAAGGAAGTCGCGCGAGCTCGGGCCATGATGGATTCCCAGGGGGACTCGCGGATTAACCCGGATGACATCAGGTTCCAAGCCTCCGTCATTCGGCTCCGGTCGCGGAATCTGTCACGTGAGGCGGTAGAGGATGCGGTCAGGGAGCTAATAGAGGCCGAATGCGAGTGTGACCAGGCCAGGTGGGAGCGCGACTGCCACCGGGCCGCCCTGATGGAGCATATGCACTTCAAGCTTCCGCCCCGTGGCAGTGATAGCTCGCCTCAGGCAAGGACTCTTGTGAAATCAAGCTCGGCTTGAGACCAAGCCATGGCAGAGCATACGACATATGGAACTGCCTTCTCGAAATCCCGGAGACCAATTGCTCAGGCCGGGCGAGTGCGTGGACATTCGCCGGCGGTTGAGGCGCCTTTCATCTCGCCATGACCTGGTCACGGTGGCCGTCTGCGCGTTTGACCCCCGAACGCGGATGCTGCCGTTCTATTACTCCAGCACGCACATGGCTCCCGCGGGCATACGCGCCATCGGGGCCGCGATGCTGGACAGCGGTTTTGCCAAGACTCGCCTCGTGCTTCAAAGCTGGAATCCGCGGTTCCGCCCCTCCAGAATGGCTTTGGATGGCCGGACGCCGGACCTGCTGCTTATCTCCAGCATGCAGATTCACTCAGCCGCCTGCGAAGGTTTAGTCCGCGACGCCTGCCGCATTGACCCTCCGTCTCGCCCCTTGATCGTCGTGGGCGGTCCCAAGGCGATATTCGAACCTTGGGATCTTTTCGGAGTGAACCAGAATAAGCACGGGGGAGTCGATGTCGCGGTTACTGGGGAGGAATACGTCCTGCTCCATCTCTTGGAGGTGCTCCTTACGGAGCGGGCCGAGGGCGAGCCGCTGCGGTCAGCCTTCGCACGGGCGCAGCGTGGCGGCCTGCTGGAGGGCGTGCCGGGCCTGGTTTATGGACAGTCGGATGATCGCGGAGTCCTTGACCACCTCGTGGACACCGGCGTACAGCGCCTGCTCGGAAATCTCGACGAGTTGCCGCACTCCGCGCTAGGCTATCAACTGCTGGAACCGCCTTCGCGCCGGAAAACGCTTTCCGGGCGGCCGCTGGAAGCCTCCAAGGTCCGAAAGTACAGCCCCATCGGGGCGATGGTCCTGACCTCCGGCTGCCGATTCTCCTGCCCGTACTGCCCTATTCCCGCCTATCACCAGCGTCTGCACCGCGCCAAGAGCGCCGAGCGCATTGCCGACGAATTCACGCAGTTGCACAAGCAGTACGGAATGCGTTTCTTCTTCGGGACGGACGACAATTTCTTCAACGACACGAAGCGGACGGTCGAGATCGTCGAGACCCTGGCCCGGACGGAAATCGACGGAATCCCGCTTCGCCGCCGTGTCCGCTGGGGCACCGAAGTGACGGTGCATGACACGTTGCAGATGCGGGACCACCTGCAAACCGTCCGCAAGGCTGGCGTCCAAATGCTTTGGCTTGGCGTGGAGGACATGACCGCCACGTTCGTTAAGAAGGGACAGGGCGCTGACAAGACGCTTGAGGCATTCCGGCTCCTGCGACAACATCGCATCCTGCCGGTGCCGATGCTGATGCACCACGACGGTCAGCCGCTCTATACGCGGACCTCCCCGTACGGGCTGCTCAACCAGGTTAGGCTGCTGCGCCAAGCCGGGGCCATCGATGTTCAGGTGCTCACGATGACGCCCGCCGTAGGCTCCCGGGTCTACGAGGAACCCTTCCACGCCGGCCAGATGATCCAGAGCGCCGCTGGAAAGTCCGTCGAGCCTTACATGCTGGATGGGAACTATGTGGTCGCCACGGGCGAGGCCAGGCCGTGGCAGATGCAGCTACGCGTCGCCGCGTCGCTGGCGTATTTCTACAACCCCCTGCGGGTTTTGGGAGCGTTGATCTGGCCCAAGAGCAACCAGTACCTGATCGACGTTAGCCTCCAGCTTTCCGGCCTTTGGGGGCTGGTCCACACGCTGCCGCGGATGATCGGATGGGCGCTGCGACTCATGACGGGGCGAATCAAGTCGCAGTCGCACCCGCCGGGGCCTTGCGTGCGAGTAATCGGCGTTGACGGCGTTCCTGCCCGTCACGGACACCATTTCGCTCCCGCGGCCACAGCGGGATCACCCAAGTGATTCCGCTACTCACTGGCCGTATTACATGGTTCATCCAAGGGCAGATTCCCGCCGCGGAAAGGGCGGACCATCTTGCCGAAGCATCCATGGCGACGGGACAAGGGGGCGGCGAGGCGCCTGTGCGCATGGCCTGGTTAGTGAAGATGACGGGAACGTCGAGGTGGGCGCGCAGAGCCGGCGCTTCAATCGCAGCATGGCTACGCGAGGAACCTGATGGGCCGTTCGGTCAGGCGGCCTTGCGGTAGTACGTCTTCAGCAGCCCACCCAGGCGCTCACGGCAGAGAACCTGGCCGTCAGGGGCAAGGCGGCGATTCGTCTGGCTCCGCGGTGCACCGGTAGTCCAGCCCCTTGTGGGGGCGTTCCAGGCTGTAATGCTCGATGTCGTTCCGGTGCAGGTGCGTTCACAAGTGCTCACAATCCTTGTCCGACGAGCTTCCTTGGCAACCCGCGGCGGCGCCTACGACCGGGTCGAAATAGTTCACGATGAGATTGTAGTACCACGCCGGCGCATACGGGCCGAAGCCGATGTGCCCTCCGCTGGGCAGCAGAATGGCCGCCACGTTCGGGTTGGACACCGTCGCCAGCAGATCGGCCAGGTCCTGCGCGGGGGCGATCATGTCGTCGGCTGCGTGCACGATCAGCAGCGGCATCCGCGCGGCGCCCAAGCGGTCGTGCGCCGGCAGGCCTTTGTACGGCAGCATCCGGACGTACTCCAGTCCGTCGGCCACCTCGCCGTCATAGCCGATGCCCATGTACTTGATCAGTTCCCGGACGCTGCCGCAGGGGTTGGGGTACTGCTTCTCGACCATGCGATCGCGGACCGTCGTCTGCAAACCCGCCAGCGCCGGGTGCAGCCAGGCCGGCTGCTCGTCCTCCAACTTGTCCATCAGTTCCTCGAACCGCGGGATTGGGGAGAACGCCAGCACGCCCGCCTGGTAGCGTCGAGGCCCCGCCGGCGGCGGGCACAGGACCTTCCGTAGCCGCGGGGGGATGTCCTCGTCGCCGGTGCGTCCATCGGCCCAAGCTGCCTGGATCACGTGGTTGGCGCCCCAGGAGTAGCCGATCAGGCCGGTCCTCTGGACATGAGGCTTGGCCTGGAGCCAGTCGGCCACGATGAGCAATTCGTCGGTCTCGAGGATGCCCCAGGTATACTCGTGCTTCGGGAACCGCCGGTCGGTCATGCCCGTGCCACGGAGTTCCACCGTCAGCACGTGAAAGCCGTTTTGTCGCAGTGCCAACGCCAGGTCGCGGACGCGGAGGATGTTGTTGTCGCCACGGATTCCCGGCACGATGACGATGCAATCGGCATCGGTCACGCGGCCGTCTGCGCCGCGCGCCCAGCCAAGACGACCGGCCAACTGCAGATCCTCGCGAACGGGCACCCAGACGTCCTCGAAGCCTTCCCACGACGGAGCGGGCTTCAGCGGGCTGCGAGCCATAATGGCCTGGGCCGAATAAGTCAGTCCTAGGAAGTTGACGAAGATGGACTCCAACTGGTCGGTCTTGATCTCAAAATGGGCCACCACGTCGGTGGGTCGGCCCTCGAGCGTGACCAATTGCTCCGTCAGCAAGGCGGTCTTGCGGTGCGGCGGCAACAGGGGAGCCAGTTGCCGGCTGGCCTGCGCCAGCCATTGCCGGCCCGTCAGGCGCCCCTGCAAGGGCTGTGCGGGCGGAGCGATGACAACCCGCGTGCGGGGATCGTAAGGATAGGAGCGCTCCGAGAAGTTGCACCCGGACATCAACAGCAAAACAGGCAGTATCCACGCTCTTGTCATTTCTGTCCCTGGAAAGGGTACTACTCTAAGAAAACACCCCCAGGGGTTCCACATTTCGTCCGGACCACGCCGCCTCCCGGTAGTAGCTCTTCAGCAGCCCGCCCAGGCGCTCGCAGCACTTGACCGGCCCGTCCCGCGGCGGTCGGAGCGTCGTACCGCCGCGCGACCAGCCAGCGGTGCCAGCGGATCAAGGTGTCCGGGCTGAACAGCGTGCCGAACTGGCGCAGCAGGCCCTTGCCCAGTTTCATGGCCGCCATCGCCAGGCGGCGCTTCTGGGACTCGTTCAGGATGAGCCTCTTGTGGCCGAGCTTCTCCCGCAGGATGCGGTTGTCCTCACACAGGTACTCGATCACCTGCTGCTGTTCACGGTTCATCCAGCCCGCCAGCGGGTCTCGGCATCCGTCGGCCAGGATGTTGGCCTCCAGTTGCTGGCGATCTTCGTTGGTCAATGGCGGGATCATGCCGGCAAATTGCTCGTCAATCTCAATTTCGGCTATGGCGAACACTGGGGACTCCTTTCCGTCTCAGCGGTGCCGATGACCAGACCTGAGAAGGTCAGAACCGACTTGCTCATATCCCGGCCTCCTTGAGGATGGCGTCGGCATGGGCCAAGGCGCGTTGCCGCTGGCGGGATGTGATGGGAGTGCGCTGAAGGTGCGTTGGCTTGGCGTAGTGGCCAGGCTCGATCCGCTCGTCGATCTCGGCAAGGTCGGAGAAGAAGCGAAGCATCGCTTCCCGCGTGGTGCAGATCTTCCGTCCGACGCGGACGTATTCCAGGTACACGCCCCGCAGGCCCACGCGGCACCACCGCCAGAGAGTGCAGCCGGCCACCTTCTTGCCGTCCACCTTCGGCAGGTGCTTGGCGGCCTCGGTCAACGTGATCAGCTCCTCGTTCGGGCCGATCCGCCTTTCAATCTCGCTCATCTGGCTCGCTCCATCGCACATGGATGCGAGCCTATCACGGGATTTCAGCAACTCACGCTCGCAGAATCGCTTGCGCGCTTTCTGCGCGCTTTTTCAACCGCTTTTCTTTGGGAACACGTCCTGGGATATGCCTGGATGCGAGGTGCCGGCTCTATCGGCGGTCAGCCAGTATGAAGCGACAATCCCCCTGGCTCGTGCAACGCGAACGTGCATGACGGATTTCACGCGGTGTGCTGCCGATCTTCAAGGGACGCTTAGAGGCCAATGAAAAAAATGTGACAACTTGGCACGTTTTTTCTTGACATGGCCTGTTATAATGAATTATTAGAGCATTTATGGCGTGATGTGTTGAAGTTGTCTATAATTAGCCGATATGAGTCAAGGTGGTGTGATGGCGAAGAACAGGTCAAAACTGTCGGAAATCCGAATCGCCGAGGGCTGGAGCCTCAATCAACTGGCGGGCGCTGCCAAGATATCCGCAGCCACGCTGAAGCGGGCCGAGGAAGGCAAAGTCATTCGTGAGTATATCTGGGGCAAGATCCTCCAAGGGATCACCAGCTTAGAGCCGAAGAGGCGGTACGAAATTTCCGACCTAAGATATTGATGGGAACGCGGTTCGTAGATAAAATGGCGGACTTTCTGAAAGGAACTACGGAAATGCCAATCTCAGGGACAGCCTTGCTTAAGATGACCGAGAGCCAGGTGGTCGAGCTATTCCAGCCGACGAAGTGCCTGATTTGCGGCGTGACCCTCCACGAATCCACGACCGGGTGCCGAGTCGTAGACGGGGGCTGCGCGTGCAGCGACTGCTACTTCAAGACCTTCTCGGAAGAGCTGGAGCAGCACCCAGTTTCCGTTCCGCGGATGCATCGAGGGGCATGACGGCTTGAACACCATCTTCCTTTCAAATGACGAGGTCGCAGCCTATCTGAAGGATCTCTTCGAGAGGTTCGTTGCCCTAGAGGGCGAGATGCCGATGGTATGGTGCCCCATCGGCCCATCAGGTGGTGCCCTTGCTCAGGCAGCCATGCTGGTAGCCGGAGACCTCGCACCCAAGATTGCTCACATTCCAATCGCCTATGATAGGGCGACTGAGAAGGTGTCGTTTCCTGGAGAACCCAATCCCGCTTCCGTCATCGCAGGAAAACGGGTGCTGCTGTTGGATGGCTCGATCCACTCGGGAAGCACGTTTCGGAAGGCATACCAGGCCATCGCGGCGATGAAGCCTGCGGAGGTTTCATCGTACTCCTTGGTGGTGCGAGTCGGAGCTTCCATCCTGCCAAACTACTTCGGTCTCATGATCGGGGACTATGACAGGGCGATCTTCCTCAAGAAGGTCTTTCCCAACAATCGCTTGTTTACATGCGGATGCGTCCGAAAGCTGGCTGACGGCGACCAGGCTCAGCCCAAGATTGCCTGCGGGCAGGATTTTGTCGACAAATTCTCGTGGGGAGACCTCTGCTACGAGATGACGATTGATCCTCGGCGACAAACCTACGTCTACGAGAGGAATGGGGGCATCAAGGCGTTTGTGAGTTTCCGTGTCACCGCAGGCGACGACATCCTTCTTGACACTATTGCTGTAGACAAGTCTTGCCACAACCAAGGAATTGCTGGGAACCTGATGCGATGGACGGAAACGTGTGGCAGGAATTCTCACTGCGCCACCATCCACCTCTGGGCCGTTGACAATCGAAAGGACTGGTACGCTAAGAGAGGGTACGAGTTCTGCGGCAAGGAACTCATTCTGGATGAGGTCAAGTTTCACCTCATGCGCAAGAAACTCCTTTACAACCTCCCGGATGACCACGTCCTGACCATGGGGGCGTAGAGGTGTTTTCGTCAGCGATCAGCCAACCTTCGTGATGGCCGCGATGGCCTCTTGCTCGTCCTTCTCGGCGTAGATTTCCGTGACGGCAGCGCTGTGGTGGCCAAGGATGATGCGCGCCGTTTCAATAACGAACTCCTTTCGCAGTTCCGTGGCGGCGTTGTGGCGCAGTTGGTGCGGGTGCCAGCGATGCGTCTTGCGCCAGGCGGCCAACTCGGCCTTCTGCTCCTTGGTCAGGCGCTTGTGCCACTGGGCGTCGGTCTCGCCCTCTCGCTTGGCCAGCGGTTCCCTCGGCGGAAACGCTTGGTCGCAGGCGCGGGCGATGGCGCGGCGGTAGCTGCACGTCGTGTAGCGGTCGCCGGCTGACCATTCTGGGTCGTTCTTGACGTTGGTGCCGCGCGTGTTGCCGTACTCGAGCGGCGTTACGCGGGCCTCGTGCAGACGCTGGCGGCGTTCCTCCTCGGCCTCGGCGGGCGAGAAGCAGTAGGCCTGCCCGTCGCGGAGGAGGAACGGCGCGAGCACCTGCTGGCCACGCGGCCCGATGAAGACCTTCCGCTCAAAACCGTGGTGAGCGGTCTTGTGCTGCTGAAGGCGGTACACCCATATCTCGCCAGTCCGGTCCACGTCGCACGGGCGCATCTGGACGATCTCGCCTGCCCGGGCGGCCGTGTGGAACTGAAGCTGGATCATCGCCCAAACCTGGCGCGAGGTGAACGGCTGGATGGCGTTGACGTGCTCGATGGCGACAGGCACAACCGCCTCCGGCGGCGATTTGCATAATCATAACGCTGTTTGCCAAATGGCAATTGCACAAACTCCTGATTAGTGTACCATGAATGGCCGGTCCCTGGGAAGGCAGCCCTCAGGTTTTCGGCATGTAGCCGACCGGAGAGGCATGCCAGCCGGCGGCGCGAGTTGGGATGGGCCGTGAATCCATCGCCCAATGGCAGAGAAGGAGTTGAGGATGCGTGCGATCGTCACCCGGCTGATGCCCGACAAGAGGCGAGAGAAGGTCCTGGTGGACAACTGGCCCGACCCAAAGAAGCCCGCCGGCAACCAGGTCAAGACGCGGACGCTGTATTCGGGGGTGACCAACGGCACCGAGCGGAACGACCTGGTCCGCGGCAACTACGCGAATCCGGACGAGAAGCTCCCGGCGGGCTGGGGCTACCAGAACGTCGGCAGGGTCGTCGAGGTCGGGCCGGAGGTCAAGGAACTCAAAGTGGGCGACGTGCTCTACATGAGCCAGGACCACGTCGAGTATTGCCTCGAGGCCGAGAGCGGGTTGCACTGCAAGCTGCCGCCCGAGGTGGACCCGAAGCACGCGGCCCTGTTCGGCATGGCCAGCGTGGCGATGCGGTCCTGCCGCAACGCCGACCTCCGCATGGGGCAGAAGTTGCTGGTGGTGGGCGCGGGATTCATCGGCCAAGTCGCGGCCCAGATCGCGAATGTCATGGGCGCGCGCGTAACGATCTGCGATATCGACGAAGGCCGACTGGACCTCGCCCGTAAGATCGGCGCCGCCGAGGGGGTCCTGAACACTGCCGGCGAGGGCTGGGCGAAGAACATCCAGGACCGCTCCTACAACGCCGTGTTGGATGTGGCCGGCGTGGTGGGCATGGAAGACAAGCTCATCCGTGCGGCGGCCGTCCGCGGGACGGTGCTCTTCATCGCCGGACGGTTCAAGGTCGAGTACACGTTCAACTCCGGCCAGGGGCGCGAGATCGTCATCAAGCAGAACAGCCACTTCGACAACGATGACCTGGCCAATCTCTGCCGCTTGGTCGCCCGGGGCATGGTCAGGATCGGCCCGCTTATTCAGGACGTGGTTCCCGCGGCCCAGGCCAATCGCATCTACGAGATCCTGCGCGACGAGCCCAACCAGTTGCGCGGCACCGTCTTCACCTGGTAGGAAAGGAGAATTCACATGTCCGGCGACGGGTCGATCCGGCTGGCTGTCGTGACCGGCGGGCACGCGTATGACGTGGTCAACTTCCACAAGCTCTTCCGCGCGCTGGGGGATTTCGACGTGTATATCCAGCACATGGATGATTTCGCCAGCACGAGCGAAGAAGGCCGCGACGCCTACGACGTGGTAGTCTTTTACATCATGCTGATGGACGGCCCGAAGGACGAGGGGCTTCCGTGGTACTGCGGCAAACCCCGGACCGCCCTGGAGCATCTGGGCGCGACCGAGCAGGGCATCCTGGTGTTGCACCACGCTATCCTGGCGTACCCGCGGTGTGGCGCGTGGAATGACATTGTCGGCATCAACGATCGCAAGTTCAAATATCACGTCGGCCAGCCGATCCACGTGGACGTGGCCGACACGGGCCACCCGATCACCAAGGGCCTGCAAGGCTGGGACATGGTGGACGAGACCTACACGATGAACGACGCCTCGCCCGCCGGCGGCAACGAGATACTGTTGTCGGTCAATCACCCCAAGAGCATGAAGCACATCGCCTGGACGAGACAGCACGGGAAGTCGCGCGTATTCAACTTCCAGTCCGGCCACGATAATACGACGTGGGTGGATGCCAACTTCCGGCAGGTGCTCTCTCGCGGCATCGCGTGGTGCGCAGGGCGGATCTGAGGACTGTGCCTCCCGAAAATGGCAAGGTGGTGGCCAGGGCATATCTGGGCGGGTTGCATCACTGCTACACAAGGGCGGCGTAGCCGTCTGGCGGAAGGCCATCGACGCGTCAACTGCGGAAGAACCCTGCGCCTTCCCTGGAATCAGACCATCTCCAACGGCTCGCTGGTATGACCGGGCGGCTCCGATCGTTCGCCCAGCCCCCGCTGAGGCCATGACCAAGCCACCTCGGCCGCTGCTTTTCAGGGCGGATGAGGTTTTTGGTGGGGACAGCGGCCAGCACGCCGACGGAGATGAGGGACTTCATCGAAACCTATGTTGGTCCGATGGTGCTCAAGACCGACGGGGAGATCGAGCGCAAGGAAACGGCCTCGGGGTCCGAGGCCGATGTGAAACGGTCACTAGAGCGGTCCACGGCCACCTGAAACCGCACCCCAAGCATGAGACATGAACACCGCGGAAGCCCCCGGAGTGTCTCTACCTCATAACCGGACTTGCGGAAGTGTCCGGGACCGTTCGCGGATCATGAGCGCGCGAGATGGGGAAGAGAGACCTTGGCCACGACCTTGTATGAGAAGTCCGTAGGGCGAGCAACTTTGTTGCTCGCCCTACGGACTCAGAATACAATGTAAGCGTCCTGTCAACCCATCTTCCCTTCGATACGGCGTGGTCGGACACTGTCGGGCATGAACAGGGAACGATTGACGGGGCGGCGATGGCGTGAGTTGGTGCGACGGCATGATTCTGCAGACGAAGTCCGAGACGAAGCCAAGGCAGCGGGCTATCATTGCATTGAGACCACTGTGATGGCAACTATAGTGAGGCCATTCTGGGAATCGGAGACGGCGGGACGGCTGCCTCTGAACGGCAACAACAGCTAAAATGAACATCGCTGAAGATAATATCGTTTCTGCCGTAAGCAAGGGGGGTATCGTGCGTCCACGGGAACTCACAGAGCTTCTGGGGAGGCTGGCGGAAGCGTATTTACAGGAATTCAGTACCACGGCAGGGATCCTTCTGTTCGGTGGTATCACCCTCGGGGAGTTTCAGCCGTCCTTCAGCGATATCGATCTAGCCGTCGTCTTCGACGGCGACAGGACGCCCGACTTGAACCCCAACAGAGCGGACTTGCCTTTCCCAGTACGGCGAGCGGTCGCTAGCCTGCCCTTGGCGCGTGAGGTTCCTGTCTCCGCCAAACACGTGTGCGCCGATACCATGCGCGCGATGCAACGTACCTGTTGGCACGAGTGGGTGGCACAGACCGCCGGGGTCGTGCGGCGGCCCGATTTGTATCCGTTTACTCTCTGTGACACGTATCAGATACACCGCTACGGCGTGGTCATCGGCGGATCGAACGTGGTAGGAACCTTTCCCTTCACTGATGCCCCTCCGACCTGCCCAGAGACCGAACTGACACGACTGCAACAGTTTGCGGAGCGATTTGGCTTGCCAGCGCCTTTCGGTCGGCTCGAGGGATCGGAACTCATCGCCGAGGTCATCTACTACGCAACCGACCTTACTCGATCCATCTACACACTCACGACGGGGAAAGTGACGGGACGCGTGAGCAGCACACAGTGGTACCGTGACACCTGGGGCGGGGAAGCCGGTGAAATGGCCTTTCGCCTAGGCCAGATGCGATACAGCTGCACCAGTTCGCTGTCATTGCCGGGCGAGCCCTCAGTAATCCTCGAGGGGCTGTTCGCTCACTATGCCCGCGAGACTCTTGCGTACGCTCTACCGTACACGATATGCCCCGTATTGTTCGCGAATGAGGGATCGTTATCCTGTTTGGCAAGGTATGTGCTTCAGGCCATGCGCAGCTGACCGTCTGCCGAAATCTGTTCCTCCGCCGTTCGGTGCCGCGGAGCGCGAAGTCGCGTAATCCCATGAAAGGCTGCCTCCTAACGTGTAGTTTCTTGGGTGGCTAACTCAAGAGACGAAAGGAGACAGCCATGAAGAATCGTGACAGGTATGACAGCGTAGCGTGTGGCGGGATGGACGTCCATTACCAATTCAGCAACGTGACGATGCGCAACGGCGAAGGGCGGATCGAATTGCGAGAGCGGCTGACGCCGCATTCGGCTCCTGAGCGAGGCGGCCAAGTCCATCAGCAAGAGCCCGACCATCTCGCATCAGCGAGAGAATGGACACCCACTGGTTGCCAAACAGCCGGGGTTCTTCCATCTGCTGCACGAACCTTCGGACTGATGGCTTACGCAACTGAGCTTCACGCTCGGGGGCGTGGCCGGTTCGGACCCGGGCCTTAGCCTGTTCGCCATCCAGCAACTGCTGGGGGCGGGTGATCTGAACCTGCCCATCAGCGACGGCATAGTCCCACCCTTGGGATCGCAGGTCGAACAGCACAGAGATGATTACACGCACATGCTGCTTCTTACGACATCTCTCGGCCTCATCGAGGCGCGAGGTGCGCAGGGCGGCAAGCGACGAGGCCCCCGCCTGGGTCGTTGGGTCGCACGTCTGCAAGGCCTTGGCGCACCTTAGACAGATCGCCAGTTCAGCCGAATCGGCGTCGAACGGCGGTCGCAGGTAACCAGAATGGCTTTTTGACGATGTCATATTCATAAGCCTAAAAACACGGCCAGTGCATCACTCCATGCTTGTCGGTGTCGTGCAAGGTATTTCGCGTGGCCGTTATTGCCGCGCAACCCCGCCTCGGCTCGGGCGGCCGCCAACAGCAGGCACGCGAGTGCAATGGACACGGAACTGTCATGGGTTCCGCACAGCGGCTCATAAAGGCGACTGTAGAAGGGGTGGTCCTCATTAACCACAACATACACGACACCGTCGGTGTCCAGGCGCCACGTGAAGAACTCGGCGGCATCCGACTTGGTGCTGTCAATGCGGTAGGATAACCCTTGGTATTCATGTGTCTTCAATGATCGGTTGGCAGGAGAACATCGGAGGCGCGGGAGGTCTCGGTCCACACGTGAAGCTCGCGGCGGCAGAACTCCGAGACGCTGACTTGGCCTCGCAGCCCTTCCAGAACGATGCGAATCTTGTCTTCGGCGTTAAACTTGCGACGGGTGGCTTTGCGGATCTCAGCAACGATGTCCTTGGCCATGATCGGCTCCTTATACCTGCCCCCAAGGCAGCCATCCAGAGCCGAATCCTTGGCTGTCGGCTTCGTTCGCTACGCTCACTACGCCGACAGCCATCTCTCCCTTAACATTCGCCGTCCCTGTCTCTCAAAGTCGCTGACGTTGAACAATCGTGCTAAACGAGAATCACCTGCACCGCATTCTGGCGGAATACTTCGCCTATTACCATGAGGCGAGGGCACACTTGTCGATGGAACGGAACGCGCCCGACCCTCGGCAGGTCCAGTCGCCCGAGGATGGCAAGGTTGTGGCCAAGGCCTACCTCGGTGGGCTGCACCACTGCTATACGAGAGCGGCGTGAGAAGACCGTCCGACTTCCCCGCGGCTCTCGACGCCAAGAATAGTCTGCGCTGAACCCAAGAATCCGGCCATCTTGAAACAATCGGGGCATGCCCATCCGGTCACGATCTCACCTTGACACCTCTGCCGAACTCAAAATCGAACCCATGCGGTCAAGCTTTTCGGGCGGATGAGCTTCTCGGTAGAGACAGCGGCTGCGTGGGCCACCGTAAGTCCCTGTAGCCTCGCGAGTGCCCGGCAGCTAGACTGGCCTCACGCGACGCGGAGCCGAATCCCATGAGCAGGCTGTTCCACACCGAGTGCGGCCGGGTGCTGCTTGGAAGCAACGAAGAACTGACGCGCTGGCGTTGGGCACGCAAGCTTCTGAGCGTGCCTCCTGCCGCCGCCGCGGCGCCGGCTGAGCTGTGGCTGATGCTTGGCGCCTACGGAGGCAGCCAGGCACCGCTGACGGTGCGCGTCAACGGCAGGAAAGTCGGCGCCCTGCAGAGCCCCGAGCGAAGCCTTCCGATCGGCCAGTGGGCCTGGCATCGGCTGCCGCTGCGCACAGGGGCCCTGGTAGGCGGTTCCAACTCGATCATCCTGACGGCCGACAGTGCCGCCATGGATGCGTGGGTTCTCGGCGTCGAGAACGGTCACGTCCGGCCGCGCAGCTTCCTGAGCGTGGATCGCGGCAGGACCTGGCAGCACGACCACATGGGCACCAGCGGGGTGTTGCGCGGCGAGTATGTCGTTCGCCTGCGCAGCCTCAGTGCGGCGCTCCGCGAGAACCGCCCCGCGCCGATCCTCTATGAGGACGCCCGGCATCCCCGCGTTCGCGAGCTTGCGAAGCTGTGCCCTGCCGCCATCGGTCGGATCCGCGATCCGTGGCGCCAGTTGCTGGCCCTGCGGTCGTGGGTCGCTCGCCTGTGGGAATACTGCTCCTGGGGCCAGAGCTACGCCCCATGGGACCCGCAGACGATCCTGAGCTGGGCCCGGCGCGGCGGCGGGCACGGTCGATTGGGCCCAATCACCATGTGCGTCCACTACGCGGTGGTGTTCGCCTCGATGGCGACGGCGCTGGGGCACCGCACGCGGCTGGTGGCGATCACGCCCGACGTGAACCTGCCGTGGGGGCACTTCGTGGCGGAGGTCTGTGACCGGCGCCTGGGCCGATGGGTCGTGCACGATCCCAACTTCGACATGCACTACGAGGATCCCACGCCCCTGTCGGCTGTGGACGTCGCCGACCGCGCGATGCGCGGGACGGATTGCACCGGCATGGTCCGCAGGGGGAAGGGCTTCCCCGTGTCGTCGCAGGTCCTCAAGCCCTACTACGACAACTGGTTCGCCCCCGGCCGGAGCTACCGCCTCACGGGCGTGTGGACGCGCAACGACTTCATCAGCCACCCCCAGGCCGCCCCGCCCAACCATGGCAGCACGGTGTTCTGCGAGACCGACTTCATCTGGTACGCCCCCGACCAGGCCGCGATGGATGCCACAGCCATGTTCCCCTGGCGCCGCTGGGATAAGGCGTGGTTCGCCTGAGCGGTCGGCCTCAGGCCTTCGTGTCGCCGTAGAATCGGTCGATCCATTGCGATTTGTCGATGACGCGATACTCCTTCATGTACCCGGCGAGTCGACGCCGCTCGGACGGAATGTCGCTGAAGTACCAGTAGCAGCCCTGGTCCCCGATGCCAGGGGAGGCGAAGCACGTGCTGAGCCACTGCTTCATCAACGCGTCGTCGCCGAAGATCGCCTCGATGTAGAGCGGATAGCTGAAGCGGCCGGCGACGTTGTCGGTCGTGTCCACGCTGCCCATGCACTTGGGCGCCAACCGCTGGATGTCGAAGCCGCGCCCCTGCCGCAGCGCCTCGTACAACTCCAGCAGGCTCAGGTACTGCCCGTTGCGGGTGAACATGCAGTGCAGGTCGACATCCGCCAGCACCCACTTGTTCAGGCCGGGCCACCATATCTCGATCAGGCTGTGCCCGTTGTCGTAGACGTTGTAGCGACCCCGCTGCCGCATGCCCATCACGAAGCGGGCCCGGATGCCCAGGTCGGCCAGCATCTGGCAGAGGAACATGCCCGTTTCGTAGCAGATCGTGGACAGGCTGCCGGCCTTGGCGGCCGCGAGCTTCTCCTGGTGGCTGACCCAGGTGTGCGCGTACCCGTGGACGTGCACGGCCGCCAGCGAGTGCAGCAGCGTCAGCAGGTCCTGGCGGTAGAGGATGACCGAGGAATGATCGCGTTTCTTGCTCACGACGCGGGGCCTGTCCTTGGGCCCGGCCAGGCGGACCCGGCCCCAGTCCCAGAAGCGGTACAGGCCTTCCTTGCCGAGCCGGTAGTGCAGGTTGGCGAACTTCACCCACTGGCGGTCGCGGACGATCAGCGGCAGCGACTGGACCGTGCGCGGGCGATCGCCCTTGGGTGTAGTTGTACGGCCCTGGAGGAACTCCGCCTCCGCGCCGCAGAGGCGGTAGGCTGAGATGTCGTGACAGGTCATCGGGTAGGTCTGGTTGGCCACGTTGTCTGCTCCTGGTGGGGGGTCGGCGATCGTCGCGGCCCGCCCTGGCGTTTAGCTCAGAACGATCTCCCAGAGGTAGCCGCTGCGTGAGGGGTTGTCGTTTTCGCAGGCGTAGAGCGTGCCGTCGGGGGCGAAGCAGACGTCATGCACCTGCCAGCAGGTCTCGCCATCGCCCTCGACCTGGCCGATCAGTTCGTAACGCGTGTGCGGGAAATCGAACCGCAGCACCTGGCAGTTACCGGCCCGGCCGGTAACGCCGTAGGCGCAGCCGTCAGGTCCCAGGGCCATGGACGCCAACCGGCTGGGGCGGTCGGTGATGGGCGTGAACAGGTAGCTGGCACGACCCGTGCGGGGATCAAGCCGGTAGAGCGAGCCGTTGGCCCCGCTGGCGTACATGAGGCCGTCGTGGAAGTTAAAGAAGGCCTCGGCCTTGACGAACCCTCTGCTGCCATCGGGCCGGGGTAGGCCTTCGTGCAGGAACGTCAGGCGCTGCCGCGAGGGCTCAAGCTTGCCCACCCGGGCGGCGTCGACGCCCGGGGCGTCCTGCCAGGCCCGGGTCAGCGACCAGTTGAACCACACGCACCCGTCATCGTCGAGGCAGAGATTCTCGCCCTGGGTCATCCCGGCGATGCCCGTCCCGACCAGCCCGTGATCGGTCGACCGCCCGGTCTTCAGGTCCAGCGAGACGAGATGCTCAGGGGCGAAACACTGGCCGTAGATGACCTCCCTGCGGTTGTCCAGGGCGATCGACTGGATGTACACGTGTGGCAGCGGCGTGCACAACTTCTGGATGCTTCCGGATCGCGGGTCGTACCGCACGATCGACCCACCCGGGGCCTCCAGGTAGCGGTCCACATCGTGGAGCAGGGCGATGGCGCCGTAGATGCACCCGTCCGGGCCCTTCACCAGCGAGCGATGGAACTTCGCGTCGAAGCCGTCGGCGACCCGGTCGAACCCCAGGTCCGCGAACGCCCCGCTGTGGCGGTCGTAGGCCTTGAAAATGTCGGCGGCGAAGGAGGTGATGCCCAGGTACACGCGGTCATCGCGATCGTCGTAGCAGCAGCAATCCATGCTGGTCCAGCCGGTCCGCCACGCCGGATCGGCCTGGAAGTCCTCGTACAGCCAGCGGTCCAGCACCTTGTCCGTCCACTGCCGGCCGAAGTGCACGTCGTTAAGCTTCAGCGGTCGAGCTTTCATGGTTTGACCCTCTGCGACCAGGTACTCCACAGCCTGCGAGCGTTGCCGCCCATGGTGGCCTGGTGACTTGCCGGGTCCAGCCCCAGCAGGTCCGCCAGCCCAAGGCGGTAGCGGATGATCTCCTCGTTCCCGGGTCCCAGGCAGTCGCTGCCCCACAGGAGGCGCTGCGTCGGCACGGCCTGGCAGATCCGCTGCATTCCCCAGAGGTGCCCACCACACAGCGTGAGGTAGACGTTGTCGAGGCTGGAGCCCACTGCCGCCGCCTCGCGCCAGTACTGTAGCAGGCCCGAGTGGCCCAGGATGAACGTTGTGCGCGGGTGCTCGCCCGCCAGCAGACCGATCTGCGAACACAGCGAGTAGGGGGGTGTGCCGTCGTGCAGCATCACCGGCAGACCGCTCTGGGCCGCCAGTCCGCACAGCTCTGCCGTTGCGGGCAGACGCAGCGACTCGCCCTGCAGCCAAGGATGAAGCTTGAAGCCGCCCACACGGCCTGTGCCGAGGCAGCGTTTGGCTTCGTCCAGGGCCGACTGACCCTCGGACAGGTGCACCGTCACCAGGGGGATCAGCCTGGCCGCTTCCTGGTCGCAGAAGGCCATCAGCCGGTCGTTCCAGTGGCGAGCGGTGGCGGAGGTCCGCGCGAACAGCACCTCCAGGCCGGATACCACGGCCGCGGCGATGCCCGTCGCGTCCAGGGTGTCCAGGAGCGGTTGAGGGGAGTTGTCGCTCGACATCGGCCAGTGGAGGTGCGTGTCGACAATCACGGCCGGCCCTCCAACAGCCCCAGCAGGTTGCCCCCCAACACGGCCAACCTGTGCTCTGCCGGCAGCAGGCGTTCCATGCACGACCACTCGTAGTCCATGTCGTTATACGGATGCCCGCTACCCATGATGGCCCGGTGGAAGCCCACGGCGGCGGCCCGTTGTACGAACCCAGGTGGGCGAGCACACGAGGACTCGACCAGCACGTTGCCGGCCAAGCCGCACACCCCAGCCACGTCGGTGGAGTAGTCGGTTGCCCCGGCGTGGCCCATGATGAACTTTACCTGCGGAAATCGCCGCGCCAACAAGGCCAGTTGGCTGGGGCTGCCGAAGCTGTGTTGGCCGGTGTGAACGTAGACCGGCACCGTCAGCCCGGCGTCGCGCAGGCCTCGGAGGATGCCGTCCACCTCGCCCTCGCAGGGGTTGAAGCCCTGCACGGCCGGGTCGAACACCAGGATCCTGCCCCCGCGCCGAACGCAGCCAATCACGGCCTCCGCCGCGTCGGGTCTCCACGGATTCACGGAGACAGCAGGTATGAGCCGATCGGGGTGCGTCGCGGCGGCGCTGAGCACCGCATCATTGCCGGCATCATTGGCCCACGCCAGGCAGCGTGACGGCGGCGCGATCACCGCGCGGTCGACCCGGCAGTGGTCCATCCGGCACAGCAGGTCCTGGGGCGAAGGCTCCTCATCCCCGGGCAGGCCGATCGTGCAGTAGCCGTCAACGCGGGTCATGGTGTCGTGCCGCCGGATTGTATGGCGGGGTAACAGAAGCTCACGGCAGCCAGCCGCAGCTCGTCACAGAGGCTCGCGGCCGCCTGCACGGCGTTCAGAGACACCGCCACCCCGCCCGGCCTGACCTGGCAGGCGTGGGAGGTTTCCAGCAGGCTCTCCAGTAGGGCCCCGCAGGCTTCGATGGCGCCAGCGAGGGTCTGGACGTTCAGCAGCGGCACCGTCTCCAACGCAAGCAGCTCCAGCGATTCGTCGAACAGGCCACCGGATAGCTGCGTGCCCTCCACCTGCGGCGACACCACCGGCATCGGCAGCTTCAAACGGTAGACATAGCTGGGCCTGCCGCGACCACCGTTGGCCTTGCCCGCCTGGACCACGAGCCCTTGCTCTTCGAGCTGGGCGATGGCGGCCGCGAACGTGGAGCGAGGCATCCCCAGTGACGCGGCCATCTCGGCGCCGGACATCTGCACCATCTGGCACAGGCGCCCCAGGATCGCGTTGTGGAAGTCGACCGCCATCCGCTTGAAGCTACTGGCCAAAAAGGCGGCTGACAAGGGCGATTTTGTCCTGTGGCGCACATTCCCTGCCTTGCCAGGTAGCCGTAGTCCCCAATCAAGACAAATGGATTGCGGGCTGCCAAGGCGCTCTCTAAGATGACTGCCATCGCGTATGCGGAACACTCCTGTTGGGAGCCATTCGAATGTCGGCATCGCGTCGCAAGCCCGACCGCAGCAGTTCCCCTTGGCCGCAGTTCCCAATCTGGGGCCCCGCCGAACGCACGCAGCTGCTGGAGACGCTCCAGAGCGGCCGATGGTGGTATGGCCCGAAGGTGCACCGCTTCGAGGAAGCCTTCGCTCGCTTCCAGGGCGCCCGGTACGGCATCACGGTCAACACCGGTTCGGCGGGCCTGGAGGTGGCGTTGCTGGCGTCGGGCATCAAGGCCGGCGACGAGGTCATCATCCCGCCGTACACGTTCGTGGCAACGGCGACGGCCGTGGTTTGCGTCAACGCCGTGCCGGTGTTCGCCGACATCAGGCCCGACACATTGTGCCTGGATCCCACCGACGTGCAACGCAAGATCACGCGACGGACGCGGGCCATCATTCCGGTGCATCTGGCGGGGCATGTGGCGGACATGGACCGCCTCAACCGCATCGCCCGCAAGCACGGGCTGTTCGTGCTGGAAGACGCCTGCCACGCCTGGGGCAGCCAGTGGAAGGGCAAGGGCACCGGCGCTCTGGGCGACGCCGGGGTGTTCAGCTTCCAGGTCTCCAAGAACATCAACAGCGCCGAAGGCGGCATCATCCTCACCGACGACGAGCAGTTGGCCCAGCGCTGCACCAGCCTCATCCACTGCGGCCGGGTGGCGGGGGGCGCCTGGTACCAGCATGAGCGGCTGGGCAGCAACCTGCGCCTGACCGAGTTCCAGGCGGCGATCCTGCTGGCGCAACTGACCCGCCTGGAGCGTCAGACGCTTCGCCGGCAGGCCAACGCGGCGATCCTGGACGAGCACCTGTCGCAGATCCCGGGCCTGAAGGTGGTCCCCAACGACCCTCGCATGGACCGCCGCAGCTATCATCTGTATGTGTTCCGGATAGAAAGCCGCAGGTTCGGCCTGTCGCGAGACGAGCTGGTCAAGGCCCTCGTCGGCGAAGGCATCCCCGTCAGCCCTGGGTATCCCTCGCCGTTGTACCGCCTGGGCCTGTTCGAGAGCGTCGGGCGGCGCAGCCCGAGGCTAGAGCCCTTCGCCGCCGCCGAGGCCGACTACGCCAATACGTCCTGCCCGGTCTGCGAACAGGTCTGCCAGGACGCCATTTTCCTGCCTCACACGGCCTTGCTGGCGCCCGCCAGGAGGATGATGCAGATCGTCCGCGCGGTGCGGCGGGCCGCGGGCGCACAGACGACTTAGCGTCACGGTCGCCGGGCGAGCCCCGGCCGCTGCGACGCCATTGGCTGGAGGTTCCAGATGAGCGAATGGCACTTCACGCCCGTATTGCTGCTGGCTTGCATGCTGCTGTGGGCGAAGTCCCTGGCCCAGGGTCAGATGGGCGGCCCGGTGTCGCAACCGGCCGTGTCGAGCGTGGGCGGCTGCGTCGGCACGATCGCGACCGAGCAGACCTGGGTCAGCCCGTACTGGGGCTACAACACGCCCAAGATCGTCTTCGACGGCAGCGCCTACTACACGGTCGGCATGCGCGGGCCTTCGCCCGACGAGGCCGAGGGCATCGTCTACAAATACGTCGACGGCACGTGGATCGAGACGGCCCGCCTGCCGGGGATCTATCAGCCACCCACGCTGCTGTTGGACTCGCAGCGCCGGCTGATCGTCCTGTTCACGCGGAACCTCAAGCCGGTTGCGATCTGGCGGGCCAAACACCCCGGTGATACCGGCGATTTCGACGTGCTTCCCCCTCCCGGCGACATGCCCAACGCCTACTACATCGGCGTGGCCATCGATGGTGCGGCTATTCACCTGGCGTACGTGCGGGCGTACCTGGATGTTCCGCGGGGCGGGCAGGACTACTCGATGCTCTACACCCGGCTGGACCTGGACACGCTGACGTGGACGCCCTCGCACCTGGTGCAGGCGGGCCAGGCGACGACCAAGCCCAAGACAGCCTGGACTTACCCGGTCCTGGTGCCCGGCGCCGACGGGCTGCACATGATCGCCAGCAACAGCCCGGACGGCGGGGAAGGCAACACCTACAACCGCGTGGAGTATCTCTTCTATCCTCGCGGCTCGACCCAGCCGAGCGTGCGCGAGGTCGTGGCTGAGGGAACCATCGGCCACGCCACGTACGGCTACGCGATGACCGTCGGGGCCGATGGCACGGTCCACGTCCTGCACCTGTGGAACCAGGCCGGTTACGGCCCAGCCTTGCCGGCCGGCAGCGCCAGCCCGGGAGTGTACCACTCGTGGCGCCCGCCGGGCCAGGTCGCGTGGCAACACCAGCCGATTAACTGGGTCAACCCCAGGTTCTACAACGATGGTCGCGACGTGTTCGCGGTGGGCATGAAGGACAAGGCCCTGCAAATTCGCCAATGGCTGCCGCGGACGGCGTCCTGGTCAGCGGCGGAAGTCCTATGCACGGCCGAGTCTGTCCCCGCCGGGCCGGCCTTCATGGATGTCCTGCGTGCCTCCAGCGGCAGTGTCATGACAGATGGACTGGCATTGGTGGCCGACGGCAGGGTCCAGGCCGACGCATCGGGCAAGCAGCCCAACCTGTCCTGGGCCATACTGCCCCCGCCTCCACCCCAGGTTCAGGAGCAGCCATGAGCGATGACACCAAACCCCTGGCCCCCGTCCGCCGGGCCACGTTCGGCCTGGGCTCGTTCGCCAACTCCGGGCCGATGGTCACGCTCGTTCAGCTCCAGCCGTACTTCAGCCGCCTGGGTTACGCCGCGTCGATCACCAGCAACGTGCGGTTCTTCTCGCTGATGTTCGACGCCATCACCGACCCGCTGATGGGTTACATCTCCGACAACACCTGCTCGCGTTTCGGCCGGCGGATGAGCTACATCCTGCCCGGGGCGTTGCTGCTGGCGGCCGGGCTGTGCGGCATGTGGTTTGCGCCCGCTCATCTCACGACGGCCCAGTTCTACGCCTACCTGATCGCCATGCAGGTTGTCTACACGCTGGGCTTCACGATGGTGACGGTACCTTACCAGGCACTGATTCCCGATCTGACGTCGGATTACACGATCCGCAACACGCTGGTCTCGTGGATGCAGGCGGGCACGTATCTGGGCAGCATCTGTGGCGGGGCGGTGCGCGCCTACGCCACCTGGCGCGGCGACGACATCCAGGGCTTCCGCGAATTCGCCGTCTACTCGTCCCTGGTGATGATCGCCTGTTACATGCTGCTGGTCGTGTTCCTCAAAGAGCCGCCCCTCAGTGAGCAGCAGAGACAGGCCCTGGCCCGGCGCCGGCTGGAGATGCGCCACCAGTTGGGTCGCCAGCTGCTGGGTCTGGGCCAGTCGCTGCTGCGGTCGCTGCGCGATCCGGATTTCCGGATCCTGTTCCTGACGGTGCTCACATACCAGACGGGCGTACTGGCGGGCATCTGGTTGTACCCGTACATCCTCCTGGACTGGTTCGGCGGAACCTGGGACACGCCCTTTGCCAGGCGGTACGTGCCGGTGATCTTCCGTGACTCGTACTTCCTGTGGATCTTCTTCGGTGTCACCTGCGGGCTGCTGTTCATCCCGTTCTGGAACTGGCTGGGGCGGCGCCTGGAGAAACGGACCTGCCTGCTGCTGGGGATCATCGCCGTGGGGCTGGCATACGGCGTCAGCTACATCTTCTTCGAACCGCGGTCGTTCCCACTGCTGATCGTCTACTGCCTGCTGCTGGCGTTCGCGTACTGCCCAGCCAACATCTTCCCCTATTCCATGCTGGCCGACATCGCCACCCACAGCGAGTACAGGACAGGCCAGGCCTCCGAGGGCATGTTCTACGGCGCGTGGTCCTTCCTGCAAAAGTGCTACGGCGCGATCGCGATGCTGTGGACTGGCTTCTTGCTGGACCACATCGTCCACTACCAGCCGGGGGCCGGCATCCGGCAGACGGCCGAGGCCCTGCTCCGGATGCGCCTGCTGTACGCGATCCCCCCGCTGGTCACGGCCGCCCTGGCCATTCCCGTCCTGATGCGCTACCGGCTCAGCCGCCGGCGGATGGCCGAGGTGAACGACGCGCTGCGGGCGGGATCCCAGGCCGGCCCGCCGACCCGTGACCAGGTGTCGGTGTAAGTCCGCGAACCCTGACGCCCGCGCCGACGCGCGTCACCTGGCCTTGCTGACGGGGATGTAGATGAACGCCTGTCCGACCGAATAACTCCGTCGTGGTCGTGCCGTAAGGACTTACGGCAGGTTGCTATCGGTGGATTCCTCTGCTATCAGGGCCGCATGAATACCATCAGCGATTTCTTCCGGAACCTCTGGAACGCGCTGGGATGCGTCGTCGAACTGCTCGACTACTTCGTGCGTTTCGTCAATATGTTCTTCCGCACCCGCGTCTGGACGGCGACACGCCGACTCCCCAACCGAAGGCCGATGCTCCGATCGCCGGCCGTACCATGCTGATCTCAACGCCAATTCTCGGTGGACTTCATCATCGGTACCAGCGAGTGGCGGCGTAACGATACGGGCCGTCACTCCTGGCCAGAGCGACCGGTTCACGCTCTCGCTGTCCGACCGTCGCTTCACGACCACATCTGGCTGCAAACAGTCGGTTGCCGGCCCCAAACCCGCGCTGGCTCCGCCCGTCAATGCCCACCCGGAACGGGCTGTCAACTGCCCAGAGGCCGTGGATGGCGTTTTTCGGGGGACAACAGGTTACATGCATCGTCCGGCCTCAGGCCCAAGTGAGGCCCATCGGGCTATCCTGGAGAAGCTGGTCCCTGCTCAAAACTGCCCTACCGCACCATCATTGCGTAGTGCGAGCTCTGCTCGAAGAGGTCGCCATCGCTTTGATAGAACGCCTCGCCCAACTCGAAACAGCCCTCGCAAAGGCGTATCCATGGCCGATCGGGATGGGGATGGTAGCTCAGCAGGCGATCCCAGTCACGGTAGTTCTGAAGCCCGTTGGCCTCGAGGATCCCCAGCTCCATACCCGGCAGCGGCGCAAGCCTGGCGGCCACGTTGCAGTTCCATTCCAGCAGGACCGGGTTGACTGTCAGGTCGGCCACGAAGCACGGCACGCCGCGGCTGTGGGCGGCCTGGAGGCTACGTAGGGCCAGCGTGAGCGTCTTGGCGGCGGGCTTGAGCGCCACGCATCGATAGCCCAGGTCCAGCAGATACATCACGTCCTGCGGGCTGTGGTAGCCCTCGTCGACGGCGCATCGCACGGGCAGGTCCGACACGTCCTGGTTGAGCCCTGGCGGGAAGGGTTCCTCGAGGATCAGGATCCGCCCCAGTGCCCCGACGCGGTCGGCGTGGTCCAGTAGCCGGCGCATGCGGTCCTTGGAGTCGTAACGTCCATTGGCATCAAGATAGTAGCTGATCGGCTCACCTCGCGGTGACTGCACATCAGCTAGCGCCCGGTGCAACTGCCCAAGCCGCGAGCAGTCCCACTGGAGCATCTCCTCTTGATCGCCACGCCCCCCTGGGTCGCTGCCGATCTTGATCTTCAGCAGCGACAGGCCCCCCGCTGCCCACTGCGAGACCTCTTCAGCCGGCACGTCGTAGCTAACCATCGGCACCGACAGCAGCCGGCCGTGACGGTGGGCAAGCGCGGGATGATACCCAAGCGGGACCATCTCGTCGAACCGGCGAATCCCATTGGCCTGCGCCCATAGCAGCCAGGCGGCGTTATCCACCGGGACCAGGCAGTTGAGGGCGAAGGTCTGCGACAGGTTGGCGATGCCCGTAACCTCCCGCCCGTGATCAAGCGTCGTCGGCAGCAAGGCATCGAACAGGTCCGGCGGGCTGTCCCAGGTCAGTTCAGTGGCACGCCGCGCCACCCAGCAAGTCATGTCGAACATGGCAGCGTTCGCGCGGGCTTCCCCCAGTTGCAGGAACGCCTGGGCATCCGACCATAGCGGGCTCTGCACGCCCAGGCCGACCGCGCACAGGCCGTCGTCCGCCTGGAGCCCCACCACCGTCTGCCACAACTCCGTCAGGCTGGCGCCCTTGAACGACAGTGGCTGGACCAGCGGCTCGACCTGGTAGGCTTGACGGGTCTGCGTCACTTTCATTCCCAACTCCCAGCATGCGCGTCACGGCTGGCGACTCAACGAAGCACATGGACCAGCCCATCGGCCGTGCCGACGATAAGCTCCACTTTCCCGTCACCGTCCACGTCAGCCAATATGCAGTCGCGCACACCGTGATCGAGCTTCATCTTCCATACGATCCGCCCCTGGCCGTCGGATCCCTCGCCCACCGCCCAGACGCTCCCGTCGGCCAAGCCGAAAACGAACTCGTCCAGCCCGTCACCGTTGACATCGCCGCTGCTGATCAGAACCGTCTCGAAGATCGGACAGTCCAGCGGCAGTGTCCACCGAATGCTCGCCGTGGCGGCATCGGCGCAATGGAACCGGCCATCCTTGCTGATCAGGCCGATGCTCCAGGTTCCAGGACGACACCGGGCGATGGCGGCACGGCACCGCTCGAACATGTAGGCGTCTGATCGAAGATCCAGCTTTGACAGGCGCTGCCCATCCGAGCCGAGCACCTCTAGGGCCATCAGGGCCGAGGCCATGATGATGCGAACCTGTCCATCGGGGCCGAAGGGTCCGATGATTGGGAGGGCATACGCCGAACCATCTCCCCGGCCGGGGACCGTCGTGTGCCAGGCCTGGGCGAACACCTTGGGCTTGCCCCCGGTGTCATAGACCGCCTGCCAGCCGTGGTCGTCCACAACGATCTCGGGGTTGCCGTCGCCGTTCAGGTCACCTGCCCCGGCCTGTTGGGGATACGGTCCGTGCGTCATATCCAGCCAGATCGGTCGGCCGGCCGCATCGTACAGCCCGCAGGCTTGGGCGTGCAGGGCCCGCTGCATCGGCACCATCAGGGTCAGTTGGCCGTCCAGATCCAGTGGCACCTGCGCGTATCCGGCCGTCATTGCCGCAGGTAACTCGATCCGCGTGGGGGCCGCGTCTTGGGCCGGGTCGGCCCACAGCAGCACCGCCCGTCGGTCGGCGGAGGCCGCCGTCACGACGCACTGCCCGCTGGGCCCTTGCCAGACGCTGGGGTTGGTCCCCTCGACGCACCAGGCGTCGCCCAGCGTATTGGGCGTCGAGAGATCTACCCGCCCGCCGACGATGGTGCTGTCCCCGCGAACCATGATCAGCTCGGGCTGGCCGCTTCGCCAAGCCACCAGCGGGGAGCCGGCCGACTGGCCGGTGGTTGGCGCGTCGGGAATGCTTAGCGATGCGGGTAACGGCAGGCCTGGTGGGCAGCCCTCGATGATCAACCGCGAAAGTCTCGTGGCCTCGAACGGTTCAAAATGATTCCCGCCTTCGCGAATGCTCCAGAGCACCTCGTCATCTTGTTCGGAGCGGGCCAGGAGCATCGCCAGCCCGCCGCCGGGCCGTTGCACCACGACGAACTGGCTGAGGTTTCCGTAATAGGTCGCGTGCTTGGGGAACTGTTCCCCATTCGCCGGGAGGGAGCCGGATGTGATGGTTGCCTGTGGTACCGATGCCATCGCGTGGCCGGTGACCCCGTCCACCGCCTCTACCAGGCTGGGAGGGGCGATCTCGCGGGCCGTTTGCTGCGACACGACGATCTCGGGCCGGCCATCACCATTCAGGTCCCAGCAGCCGTGGAAATAGCGATCAGGCAGATCGATCAAGCGTGCTGTCAGACCTTTCATCGGCGGGAAGGCGATCGTGTGCCACCGCTGGTCCTCATCAAGGTTGAACGTACCCAGAACCAGTTCCTTCAGCCCGTCTCCGTTCACGTCGGCCAGCGACGTCATCGCCGGGACCAACTGGCGGCGGTTGTCGGGGAAGTCCTGCTCAATGAAGGTCGACCAAGCCAGCTCCAGCGACGAACCATTCACGTTCTTCAGTACGGCCAGGTAGTCCTCCACGGCCGTGCTCGCCATCACCACGTCCGGGTAGCCGTCCCCGTCAACATCCTCCACGGCCAGCAGGCCGTAGGGACGGCCGATGTCCCCGGATGCACCCTCGACAGCATATCGCGCCTTGCACTTCACCTGGCCGGTGTCACCGTCGATCACGATGATGGTGGTGGGCTTGCCCGCCAGTACGATTTCGTCGCGGCCATCACGGTCCATGTCAGCCAGAGCGATCAGCGGCCCGAAATTCGCCGTGTACAGGCTGGCATAGCTTGCCTGCCACACCTGGCGGGGCTCACCGCGATCCGGCAGGAACTCGAAGCAGAAGCCCAGGTCGCCATGTTGCATGCCAGTGGGGAACGCGTACAACCGGACTGCCAACCCTTGTACGGAGCCAGAACCGGCGGACGGCTGTTCGGCCGCCGTCAGTTTCCAGCCGAAGGTCAGGCCCGTGCCCTGCGGCAGCAACCATCGCCACTGCTCCTGCCCCGTGGCCGCGTCCAGCAGCAGGACACAGTCATAACCGGACTTGGCCAGGATTCGCGGACCGGTGGGGCCTTCCAGCACGCCCATGACCGTGGAGGGCCCGCCGAAGGGCCTGTGCCAGAGCACCCCAGCAGCCAGGTCGACCATCTGAAGCCGCCCATTCTCGACCGTCAGCAGGCAAGCTCTATCGCCGATGTTCAGAGCTCGTACATAGGACGGGGCGTGCTGACGGTGACCTAAATGCCACACCTCCCGCGGCGCAGCCGTCATGGCCCCCGGAAGATCGGCCCGCCGGGTGTTGCCGACATTATGGTTAGGCATCGGCCAGAGGCCCCGGCGCGATTCGGCATCAGATGCCATGGCAAGAGTTCCGATCAACAGCACGAGGAGACCAGGTAAGGCCCACTGTTTCATACTCCGCCGCCCGGGGATTGGAGCTTCCCGCACGCCTTGAGAAAATCCGCCCGCAGCAGCGTGTCGCCATAGTGCGATTCGAAGTACCCGATCGCCCATCGCGTGGCGACGCGCTGGGCGAAGCTGTCGGGCATCTCGCAACCGAGCACCGCGTCGCGCATCAGGAAGATGCGATAGCCCAGCGGCGCCATCGGCTCGATGCCGCCGGGGGCCCGCAGGACGCACATGTCCGCGCAGAAGCCCGTGTAGATGAGGTTCTCGATCCCTCGCCGCCGCAGCGCCCGGTCGAACTGGTCGGTCTGCCAGACGTAGATCTCGCCGGGCAGGGGCTCCAGGATCCTCGCCCGGTCCACGTTGGCCAGCGGCGAGAGCCGCATGTAGTCGGGGCCGTGGAAGCGGTCGGACATCTTCTGACGCCATTCCGGCACCACCGGCGGCAATGATCGTTCGGCTGCGCCGGCCTTGGCGGGCGGGTCCAGGTCCTGCATGGCCTGCTCGTGCCGCTGGGCGATGAACGATGCCTCCACGTGCGCTACGGCCACGCCGGCCGCTCGGGTGGCATCCACGGCCGGCCGGATGACGTCCCCCATGATCCGTGCCGCCTCGACCGTCGTCTGCGGGAAACCCACGCCTATCCAGTAGTTCATGTCCAGCGGCGGACCGTCCTCGCAACCGACGTTCCAGCAGTGCATCACCACCAGCGCGGTGCGATCGGCGAGCAGCTCCAGCGGCTCGTCCTGGTAGCCGGCCTGTTCCATCGGGATCGTCCGATAGTACCGGCCGGGGAGGCGCAGAATGCGGTCTTGCGGCGGGTTCATCGGCGGTTCCTGTCGGCCACAGTGCGCACGATCTGGGCGGCCAGGTGGCAGTGTTCTTCAGTGTACTTCTCGCAGAATGTCGCCCAGCGGATCCAGGTCTGGAGGAACTGCCACGCACGGGGGCAGGAGTCCGTGCTGTAGGCATATTCCCTGCTCGCCGGGGGCGTGGAGTAGGGGTAGCGCTTGGACCTGGCCCAGTCCTGAAGGAACGTCAGGGCGGCGGGCATAAGGTAGTACTTGCCCGTGCCGGCGCCGGGGATGCCGGCCTCGGCGAGTTGGGCGGCGAAGCTCTCGGCGTCGCAGGCGAACTGGGCCGGGTCGATGCTCATACCGAACATCCACGCCGAGTACACCTCCTGATAGGCGGGGATCGGCAGCGGCGTGACGCCCGGGACCTCGCCGATCAGCCGGCTCAGCAGGCGGATCATGCGGTCGCGCTGAGCGACATTCTCGCCGATGATCTCCAGTTGCGCCAGGCTGATGGCGGCTGTGCAGGAGGGCATCCGCAGGGCCATTCCCGGCACTACATGCACCCGCCCGAAACCGCTCTGCATCTGCGCCCCGCGCGAGTGCCCGACGAACCGCATGTACTCGGCCAAGCCGTCGTCGTCGGTGATGAGGCACCCGCCGGTATCGGAGCCCATGGTCTTCTCGGTGTCGAACGAAAACCCCGCCGCCAGGCCTAGCCGACCGGCCAGTCGGCCCTTGTAGGTGCTGAATACGGCCTGGCAGGCATCCTCGAAGACCATCAGGCCATGCCGCTTAGCCAGTTCGTTGATGGGGTCCATGTCGCAGACCAGGCCTGTCTTGTGCACAACCAGAATGGCCCTGGTCCGCGGGCTGATGCAGGGTTCGATCGTGTTGGCGCTGAGGTTGACCGTTCCGGGTGCGGTGTCGGCAAACACGGGGATGAACCCTTGCTGGACGATCCCCTGGAGGCTGCCGTAGTCGGTGATCGGGCTGACGATGATCTCGTCGCCCGGGCCCATGCCGCAGTGGACCAGCGACGCTGCCAGGATCGCCAGCGCCGGCGTGCAACCGGGGGTGGCGATGCAGTGCTTGACGCCGTAGGCCTGGCTGAAGGCCCGCTCGAACCGGCCGATCATGTCGGCGGTCAGCCCGCTGTCGACGACCTCCTTGAGGTACTCCATCGCCCGCGGGCCGATCGTGCGCGGGAACGGGTTGGGCAGCGTGCCCCTGAAGTTCGCGTACGCCGCGGCACCATACTGCGCCCGCTGCTTGTCTGCCATGAAGCCATCCTCTCCGATACTTTGATGCAATACGTTCTGTGGTGCGGGGTGGCGTTCATTCAGCGGCCACCGGTCGCGTGAGATCTCTGATCGAGCAGATAGTCTACCACCTCGCTCACCTCCGCCAGCCAGACATTCTCGCCGCCCAGCCGCCGGACCGTCGTGAAACGCTGATCGAGCTGTTGGCTGGTGCAGTCCTTGGCCGGGTGGATGGGCTGGTCCGGCACGGGGCAGTGGCAGTAGTCGATGATCCATCCGCCCAGATCGATGGCTTGGTGGATCCGCTTGTAGGGATCGAACTCGCTGAAAAACGGCCCGGGATACTGGGTGTGCAGCGGCACACGGTAGAGGTACATCAGGTCGCCATCGGGCGTGTTCACCGCGTCGTGGATCGTCAAGATCGCACGATAGCCGCCCCGCTGCACAGCCGCTCTGGCTGGTGGATACGAGTCCATGGTCCCGGGGACGCAGTAGACGCTGATGGGCACCCCTAGCGACCGCTCAAGGACGCTACGGCTCTCCACGACCTCCACCTGGGCGTTGGCGTTGGTGGTGGCTGCGTGGGTCATGCTGTGACAGGACACGCCCCAGCCTTCGCCGCGGAGCATCGCGACCTCGCCGGCAGACAGGATCATCATTCCGTCGTAGCTGCTGCCGGGGCAGTTGCGGGGCACACCGATCTGGCTGGCCACCATCGCCACGTGCCCCGGGATGCCATACCTGCGGTGCAGCGGCAGGGCATGCTCCAGAAGGGCCGCGCAACCTTCGTCATAGGTGATCGAGTAGACCCATTGTTTGTCACCGGGCCAGTTCATCGGCACTCCTAGCTGATCGGAGGAGTTCTGCTCGATCCTCCTTACCATACACATGCTGATAGCGTCCAGCCCCAGGGGTTCCATGACCCCACGACCTTCTATGAGAAGACGCACGATGTCAAGACGGAATCCTCGCAGTGGCTTCTTGCGCGGAAGCGGTTCAACCTTCTATTAGCGGCTCATTGCCTAGGCTCAGCCAGGCAGGTCCGAACATGGCATCGGAAGCCGCGGTGGCATATTCTCCGGGAGTTGGGTCAGCGGCCCAAATGGTCGTGTGATGCTCACCGGGCTATATCCGCTCCATGACGCAGGAACCATCTTCGTTGTCTTATATTCTATTTTTTTCCTGAACAACGTTGTGATCGTTGTTGCTTCTTTGCTGCTCTTGTCGTTACGCCGCCGACACCTGATTGAACCGCACGCTGTCATGCAGCATCTTGAAGAGGCTCCGCAGCAGCATCCTGGCCACGATGATCCGTGCGATGTTCTTGCCATGCTTGGCCACTGCGCGCTCAAAGGCGGGCCGATATCGCGGGATCTGGCAGACCCACTGCGTCGATTTAATCAGCAGGTATCGCAGAGGACTGTCGGTTCCGCCTCCGCCGATGCGGCTGTTGTGGCTGGTTCCATCCGACTGCCGATGCCCCGGCGCCAACCCGGCGTACGAGATCAGGTCTTCGGCGCTTCCGAATCGCCTGATCGATCCGATGTGCGCCAGGATCGATACGGCCGTCACCATGCCGATCCCTCGAACCTCGTCGACATGCTGTGCCTCTGGCCATTGGTCGTAGGCCGCCTGCATGGCAGCCTCCATTTGCTCCCTCCGATCCGCCAACTGCTCCAACTCCTGGAGCTTGAGGTCCAGGAGCATCCGATCGCTTGCCGAGAGCTTCAGGCCTCGCAGGCGAGCCAGTCCCTTCTGGGTCCACAAACCCTCGCGATCGCCCCAGGTCTCGTGATGCAGGAAGTGCACAATCCAGTTCTTGACCGCCGTCTGCCGCTCCACCAAGTCCTGACGACTGTCGACTGTGCGGGATGGCGAACGCCTCCCCATCCTGCGCCCGGGCTTGGCGCATGGTGCGGAGTCTGCCCGGCAGATCGACCGCCTTGGCCCAGGCCGCAAACTCGCGTTCGATGGTCTGGTTGGCTTCGGCGGCGTCGGTGAGCATCTGGAGGCGCGGCCCCGTGCCGGTCACGTCGTTGGCCAGCGTGAGGACAATGCCGCGGGCATAGGAGTTGTTGGCCACCTCGTAGCGGGCACGGTTGCGGAGTGTCCGCCGGACTTCCGGCGAAGCGGCGGCGTCGGCCGACAGGTGATCGGCGCTGGCCCAGTGCTTGCGATTGTCCAGCGTGGTCTGCGCGGCGTCGAACCGGGCACGCACGAGCATCAGCTGCCCGGCGGCCTGCACCTTCTTCCGCTTTGACCAAGGCCACAGTCCCATGCCTACACCGTCCCCGGCGGAACGATCTTCACGCGAGTCATCGCCTTAGCCGGGTTTCGACCGGCCGCCTTGTTGGCCAGATACTTGTCGGCCGCAATCTGGTCGGGCAGGCTGTGCTGCTTGACCTTCACGCCGTCCACCTCGGCCGATGCCGGGCCTTGAGCGTTCTGGCGAATCGCGTTTTCGATTTCTTCCGCCATGTTGCCTTGCTCCGCCGCCCCAAAGAAAAAGCCCGCCGATCTGCTGTGCACAGACCAGCGGGCTTCAGTCTCATCTCCAAGACTCAGGGTCGGCCGGCCCTGTTCCTTGGGCAATATTCAGTTGTCATGCAAGAACACCGAGTCCATCGCCTCGATGCCACATCCATTTTTCCACGCGGATCGAGGCACTCAAAGCCAATTCCGATGCTGGGCAGAGATCGTTACACGGGTAGACCCAAGGGCCTTCCGGAATGAAACCGGGCGGACCCGAAGGCCCGCCCGTCGTCCTCCTTAGAACCGTTCAATCGAATGGACTGCTCATCGTCGGTGCCTCAACACCGGGTGATTGCCTCCTAAACCATGTGAGTGCTCCTGCCTCACTGCCCCAGTCAGACAACCTCCTTCACCATCCGCCGCCGGGCATAGGTGCCGGCGCTGACAAGAGAGAGAATCAAGCCGATCATCGTCACTGGTTCGGGAATCGCCGAGCCCTGAAGGGTCATCTCGAAATCGGAGGTGTAAGCGCCCGCAATCCTGCAGTCGATTGGTACAACCACATCCCAATAATCCTCGTCTGCAATGCGTCCGTTTTGACCCTTGAAGAGGCTGCCCGCGCGGGCCAGCTCGTCATACAGGTTCTGGTAGGTCACGGACGTGTTGTACCTTAGATTATACAGGGACTGGTAAAGGGCCAACCCGAAGACGTTCATTGTCATCCCCGAGGGTCCGTCATCCGCCGTGTAGGAGAAGTCACCTTCCAATGAGGATGCAATCAGCGCTGCTTTTGAAAGAGTGGCCAAATCACCTGAATCCCCCGTGCCTGTTGTGCCCCAGAACCCGCCTGCGAAGCAAGAATCGATAAGGAATAACTTGTTGACTTGCTCCCACTTGGGATCGAAGAACATTTCCCTCAGCCAATCATCGCTCAATTGCTCATCGCTGTTTATCGCTGCGGTCCTTGTCAAATGAACCCGCTCATCTGCTGTCGATGGAGCGCGGTTGATCTGCATGTTGGAATCGTAATACTGAGTGTCAATAGAGACTTCGTCTCCAGTCCAGTTTAGGCACCCATGGGAGCCAATGTAGAAAACGAAGGTATCTCCGGCGCTGATGACGTTCCCCATGCTCTCGATACTCGCCTGTATCCGGGCCCGGTTTCCAGAATTGTTGGCATCTAGTACGAGAACTGTGTTCGTTTGGACGGAAGGAAACCACGCAAAGCTGTCATGTATCCGCTGAGCAAGGATATCGTTGGCGAGGGTCTTGTAGCTGGGCGAGTTGTTGTACCGGACGCCGACGGACAGAACATGTGTCTTACCAGGCGGCGCGATCTGTCCTTCCGCGGAGAAATCATACAGCTTGAACGAGTTGTCCCCACCCGGAAAGCCTAAACTCGTGGCGTCGTTCAACAGGTAACGTAAGTACCAGGGCTTATCCTTGTCGAGGCTAACCTGGCGGTAGGCGGCCCCTTGGGCGTTGGCTGATTGATAAATTGACGCCGTCCCAACCGGTTCGATCTTGACGGACCAGGTCTGTTTGGAAAACGGCGCATACGGCTGGTCGGAGTCAAGGTAATCGCCTCCTGAACGGGTGCTTCCCGTCTCCCACAGATTTACCCAGCCAGGGCCGACGTTGTTCTGCGCATACTGGTGCCAATTGCACGTGTCGGTGTTGGTCCCATCCGCGATCTGAACAGCGAAGTTGTCCACGTGCCAGGCGCTTACACTGGTGTCCCACACAAAGTTGATCAGCCACGGCCTTCCGTCGTTGAAGTTTGTCGTCGTGCGAGCCCATGCCTCCGCCCCGTACGTAAGGCCCGATGTCGGTCCCCATACTCGGGCTTGAAGGTAGCCGTCGGTGGCTGGCACTTCAGTGAGGGAATATTGCCAACTCCCGGCTCCGACTCCGCCTATACCTCCCTTATACCCGTGGGTTACCCACAGGAACGGGTTGATCGACCCATCATTGAAGTTATCCGACAACGCTACTGCTCTGTTGGCCACACCCAGCAAGACGCAAGCAGCGATCCAGCACAGCAAGAGGGCTTTGATCGGCCTTGTGAGTTCACGTGGCACAGTGACTGACGTGTACATACCCTTAACCTCCTTTGCGGGCCGAAAAGCCAAGATGGTAAGGTCGCCCTGCACGCGTCTTGGCCTACTTTGCCCGCGAAGACATTTTGACCAGATTTGAACTAGTTCCTGCACCAACCCGCCCGTTTGCCCGAGGCGGGCATGGATACTGAGCTACCCAACAGGTGAAGCTGGACTACCCCAAAGGCCAAATGACTCTTTGGTTTGAAGCTCGGCTTTTGCGTACTCAGGCAGGGGTTAAAGCGAACATTAACCGCCGCCTTCGCACGTACGGAGCTTGTCCCTCCCTGAACACGCCCCAAATCTTGCAGGAATTCCTACCGCGCCCCCCCCCGCGCGTCAAGAGAAATCTTCAAAAATCCTGGGCTGGGCAAGGAACCTGGTATCCCCATACACCCCTGGGAGCATAAGAGACCACGCATCCAGGCAATTATCGTATACCATATCCGGGGTTCGTTCCGGACTTCACCCTCCGACCTTCTCCCAGGTGGTCATCCGCTTTCCACAGTGCCTGCATTCCCGCCGCCGCATGATCCGCCCTCCCCAGGTCGGGCGGGTGTAGACCACGCGGAAGTGCTCGCAGCCACAGTACCTGCACTCAAGGCCGCGTTTGTTCCCGGAGGGACCTTCGGCCCCGCTGGGGCCTCCGGCCTGCCCCGGGCTTGCCGCAGCGGCGCCCTGGCAAGCCGGGTCCCATTTCTTCCGTTCCACCTGCTCAACCATCACCACTTTCTCCTCAAATCTTCCTGTGTGTATCGCTTCCGTTGCCGCATCGGGGCGGACTCGCCGGCGGGTTTGATGCCAATCATGCTGGCAGCAGCAGCGCAGCCGACCAGACAGTCGAACCAGTGGTTGTCGGGCCTCGTCGGAAGCGGCGACCATTCCCGTACCGCACCCCCTGGCCCCGTAACCTCGACCCACTTCTCGCTGCGTGCCACGTGCTCGGCCAGCAACTCGTGGGCGCGGCCATCCTTCCCGCCTTCGCCTGGGCCTCGGCGGACAGGGCCGAAGATGCTGATGCATCCTCGGTCACCGGCTGCGGTCATCAGGCCTTCGTGCACGAACCGCTTCCAGTAGTTCACGTCCACCAGCACGTGCGCGAACTGCCCCGTCTTGCGAACGTTGGGGATGTACCAGTAGTGCCCGATGGTCTCGCCGGGCTTTCGGGAGTACTCGGCGATGGGCTTGCGGCTGGCCCGAATGCCCACGCCCTTTGAAAGCATCATCACCGCGCCGCCGACCTTGTGCTTCACGTCGGCGACGATGCCGGGCTTGTAGCCCATGTCCACCAGGAGACGGTCGATCCGCATCAGGCCCCTGGGGCCTCCAAGCGGGCTTCCGCCCCGGCTCCAGTCGCGGCCGAGGTACGCCGAGACAAGCTGCTCCAGCCCCGCATGAATGGCCCCGTCCACGCCGGCCCCGGGGAAGGCCCGCCCCAGAGTCCGCGTGGCATCGGCCAAGGTGAAGGTCGACCGCCGCTGCTCAGGGAAAGTGCCGTAGTCGATGACGTACCCGGTAAACGTCTCCTCCCATGCGCAAACGGTGTAGAACAAGAGCCGGTCATGCACGTCGATGAACATGGTCATCTTCGTGCAGGCCGGCGGGACTTCGCCACGCTTGTAGCCGCTGGTCTTGGCCATCACCTGATCGACGGTGAGTACTTGATCGGAGGTCTGCTGGAGGGACGGGGCGTTCTGGTATTCGGCCGCGAATGCCTCCGGCCCGACCTTCTGGCGCAGGTTCATGGCGTGCTGGACCGCGCCGATCTCGCCGCTCTTGCCGTCGAACCGCGCCGGCCAGGCGATCCGCGCCCCGGCGTCCATCGCCGCCTGGCGCTGGCGGTAGAACTCGGTCGCCGCGGCCTTGCCCTGGCCGTGGCGAACCTCGAAGTACTCCTCCCAGAGCTTCTCGTCGGCCGGGAAGGCGTAGACCAGGGCGGTGCACTCGCTGTCCCACTCCGGGTACTCCTCGCAGTCCAGCACCGTGTCGGCCAAGTCGCCCTCATACATCTTCGTGCAGGTCATCAGCGAGGAGATCTGCTCGCCCGGGCCGGCCATGCCCAGCACGTCGCCGTTCAAGAGCTCCAGGCGTTTGCGGGTCTGGTCCACGGACCGGGCCGAGTCCCGCGTCTGCGGGTCATCCAGGAGGACCAGCGACGGCCGGATGATCGAGCCGTCCACGCGGGTGTGCTGCTGGCCGCGCATGTTCGCGTCCAGGCTGGTCGTCGTGATGATCGACCCGCAGGACGGACTGATCTCCAAGCCCTCGTCACGGAGCGCCCGGGGCAGGTCCTCTCCCGAAAAGCCTTCGATGGTCGGGAAGACCAGCTTATTCTGGCCCCAATGCACGTGCGTCAGCCGCCCGTGGCAATGCTGCTGGAGCTGGCGCTTGGAGGAATTCTCCAGCGCCCGCAGCGGATGGACCGCCTCCGGGAAGTCGGCCAGCAGCAGCGGGTTCTCCAGGACGTGCTTCTTGATGGGCAGCAGCAGTTCCTTGGCGCGATCGTCGGCCGCCCCGATCAGGCAGACGAACGGCCTGTAGCCGTAGAGGATCGCCCACAGCGCGGCGCAGCGGGCCAGCGTGGTCTTGCCCGATCCTCTGGGCATGGCGAAGGCGAACAGGCCATTCTCGCGGACGGCCTTCTCGATCTTGGCGATCACGCGAAGATGGTCATCGGACCAGGCGCGATGGAACGCGGCCGGGAAGTAGGTCTCGCAGAACAGTCGGAAGGACGCCCCGCACGCCTTGCGGCGCGG
>Ga0315284_10000281_pt1 | contig 69891 bp, 52 predicted proteins | sample YL17G09_16_MG_FD_203696 | JGI IMG/M metagenome (GOLD analysis project Ga0315284, IMG submission 203696) | Sediment microbial communities from Yellowstone Lake, YNP, Wyoming, USA - YL17G09_16 | ecosystem: Environmental > Aquatic > Freshwater > Lake > Sediment | place: USA: Wyoming | collected...
ACGGCGCCGTCATGTGCTGGAATAGCAGCCCCACCATCCGCAACTGCAATGTCCTATTTAACGGCTATCACGGAATCTATGCCATCGGGCAAAACAGCCAGCCCGATATCCTGAACAACATCATTTATGAGAATGACGGCGACGGCATCCGCTGCGAACCTCTCCCGGAGCAGGCGGTGCTGGCCACGCCCGAGATCTGGTACAACGACAGCAAGGAGAACAACGCCCGCCAGTTCGCCGACGTCCCTGCCGGAATCGGCGAAATTACGCAGATCAATGCGAACGGCGACTCCTGCGATATCCAGTTTAACATGATCAAGGATCCGATGTTCGTGGATTTTGAGGCGCAGGACTATTCGCTCGATGCCTGCTCACCCTGCATATCCGCTGGTCTGCCCGATGCTTTGGGGCACCTAGCCACGCTGGGATCATATCCCTACGACGTCGCTTCTTCCGAGCTGCGCGGTAATATCGGCGGCCGCCCCAGCCCCATCACCGCCGCCGGCAATCCCTGGATGGTCTCCTGTGATGCCTTCGTCAATCCCGGTGACGAACTGACCATCGAGCCCGGAGCGCTTTTAATCATCCAGGGCGTCTACGGCCTGCGCGTCTCCGGTCTGATCCAGGCTGATGGCGCCACCTTCATCACCGAGGATTCCACGAATCAGGCCATTGACTGGCTGGGCATTGAGCTGACCGCGGAGGCCGATCCGCTGTCCTACATCCGAAACTGCCGGCTGGTAAACGCCTCCACTCACCAAAAAACCTATCCCTTCGGGGGAGTCATCACGGTTCTGGGCACGGCGGCCGACATCAGCCACAATACGTTCGAGAATTGCACCTATGCCGCCGTCTCCTGCCAGCACCTGGCCGAGCCGACGATCTCCTACAATCTCATTGATGGCTTCGGCCCGGTGGCCATCAACTGCTTCGACAACTCCAGCCCCTCCATCCACCATAATATTATCCGCAACGGGCTGGGTTACGGCGTCCTCTGCGAATTCTTCTCATCGCCGGCCATCGAGAGCAACATCATCTACGCCACGGGACATATCGGCATCAAGTGCGATAATTTCTCGGCTCCGGCCATCCTATATAACACCATCGTGCAGAATGTCTATGCCGGGATTCTCTGCTGGACCGGCTCTGATCCGACGGTGCGCAATAATATCATCGCGTTCAACGGTTCGGCCCTCACCTGGCCGGACAGCACCTATGGCAACGGCTTGGGAGTTGCCGGTTCGTCGTTCCCCGGGATTCAGTTCAACGACTTCTATCAGGCCGCGGGCGCGGTCTTCAGCAGCGGACTTTCGCCCTGGCCGGACAGCACCAATGTCATCGCCGATCCCCTCTTCGAGGATCTCAACGGGGGCGATTTTCACCTGCAGCCGGGATCGGGATCTCCGGCTTTGACCGCCGGCGAAGACGGTGGCGAGGTGGGAGCCTACGGACAAGGGGATTGGGACTAACAGCCACAAGAAGATGAAATACCATCAATCGAATATCTGCGAGACCGCAGGACGGACTCCGACGATCGGTATCGCCGGGGGGAGGTTACTCGATATGCGCAGGAAGCTTTTTATTGTCAGCTTGTTCATGGGCCTGGCGGCCTTCTGTTGGATCGCTGCAGGACCGCCGCAGAGGGCTCAAGCCCGGGATAACCGCAGCGTCCTCGAGAAATATCAGCCTCCCCAGATAGACTACTCCAATATCGCCCGCTACAACCGCACCCACCGCAAGGGCAACGTCTGGCTGACGGTCACCAATTGGGGTTTCATTGGCAATCTGGGTCCCGGTGATGCGGCTGCCATGGAGGACCCGGAATATCCGGGTGAGTGGGCGCCGCAGTGTGAATACCCTGGAAATTCAAACGTGCAATACCTTTTCATGGGGGCCGTCTGGCTGGGCGCTTTGGTGCAGGAGGGGGGCTTTGAATTCCCCCGCGTCAGCGTCGGTTCTGAAGGTTGGACGGGGCCCGGGAACAACAATTACGAAATGGAGCCGGGCGAAGTCGGCGGTCTGCCTCAGGAAGAGCACGGAATCCGGGAACGGAGCACCATCCCAAATTCCTACAATCGCCTGGGGGAGTTCGTTTATGATTCGCTGGCCATCGCTGAACAGGACTTCCTCGCCGTCTATTGCGACACGCTGACGGAGCAATTCTGGACGGGGACGGACATTGTGGACGGGCCGCATTTCCCATTGGGTGTGCGCATCAAGCAGAGCTCCTATTCGTGGTCCTACAATTACGCTCAGGAATTCATCCTGATTGACTACGAATTTGAGAACATCGCCTCGAACTTTCTGAAGAATCTCTACGTGGCGTTGTACGTGGACGCGGACGTAGGCTGGGAGGGCGAAGGCACCTGGCATACGGACGACATCTGCGGCTTCCAGCGGTGGTACTACTTCCAACGGCGCTTGCCGGACGGGACGTCGGTTCCGGATTCGATGATCATCAATACCGCCTGGATCGCGGACAATGACGGGCGGCCGGTCGGAGTCAACTCTGGAGCGGCCTTTACCTGCCCCGCCGTCACGGGTGTGCGCGTGGTTCGCGCGCCCAATCCCCGCTTACACACGGGATTTAATTGGTGGATCTCCAATGGCAACGCCTCCCTGGATTTCGGCCCCTCGTGGCAGAATGACGGCTCGGAAGGGAGCTGGACGGCAACGTATGGCACCCCCAACGGAGACGCCCGCAAATACTTCGTGATGTCCAACGGCGAGTTTGACTACGACCAAGTCTGGGTGGCCGACCATGACTACATCACTAATAACCCGCAGTGGGTCTACAACGCGGTAACGGGCGACAGCACGCAGCACGACTGGCGTCTGGAAAACTTAACCAACGCGGCAGATCTGGCCAATGGTTACGATACCCGCTACCTGCTCTCCTGGGGCCCGCTGGGCATCTTCGACCACACCGACGCCCAGGGGAACGATATCTACCGCCTGAATCCCGGCGAGAAATTCCACATGACCATCGGCTACATCGCCGGAGCCAACTTCCATACGCCGCAGAATCCTCAGGGCGATGTCAGCGGCAACAACCTGATTGACCCGACCAAGTTCAACTTCGCGAATTTACAGTATAACGCTGCCTGGGCCGCGCGCGTTTATGACAACGAGATGATAGATACCAACGGCGACGGCTGGTACGGAGAAGACACCGGCAGCGACCGCAAATACGCGGCGGAAGTCGGCGATTCGGTGGTTTACTTTGGCACGTATTATGGCATCTATCAAGGTCCGGATGCCGACGGTACCGAGCGCAACGGGCGGCTGGATCCCAACGAGGATTCTACCCCGCGGCCGGAATTCGTCTATGATCCGCGCTATGGCGACCTGAATATCGGCTACACCCAGAATAATGGAGTTCTGGATCCGGGCGACGGCATCCCCGACTTCAAGGGGCCGCCCCCGCCGCCCATTCCCATTCTGGACTTTGAACCGCTCATCACCGAGGTCTTGCTGCGCTGGAAGAATAACTCGGAAGATCCCAATTACAGCGATCCCTTCTCGCAGGCTCAGGATTTCGAAGGCTACCGCATCTACGTTTCCAACAGCGGCTTGGAGTATGATTACGAATTGCTGGCGGAGTTTGATAAGGTGGACTTTGCCTACTACAGCCTGAATGACTCTCTGGCCAGCTATCCGGATAATCTGACCAACATGCCGGCGGATTCGACCTTCACCAACGGGCAGACGTATTATCGCCAGCCGGTAGGCGTCAACAGCGGGTTGGAATCCATCCGCGAGACGGATTCCACCTACGTATTTACGGTTTACAATGCGCACGCCCTCTTCCCCCGATATTACGCAGTCACGGCTTTCGATTACGGCGACCCCAAGTCGGGCACCGAACCGTTGGAAACGGCGCGCAACGCCAACCGAGTCTACGTGGCGCCCTCCGGGGATCCGACCAACAAGGTCATGGTTGTGCCCAATCCGTATCGCGCTTACCTGGATTACACCCAGCCTTATGTGGCGACCAGTCCGGGAGCGGGGCTCTCCTGGGAAAATCAGGACGACGGCACTCCCGAGTTCTTCCCGCAGACCGACCGGCGCATTGATTTCATCAATCTGCCGTCCCGCTGCCTGATCCGCATCTATACTCTGGGCGGCGATCTCGTGCAGATCATCCCCCATTCGGATGAGGGGACCTTCAATGATATAGGCGATCCCAACCTCAAGTGGGTTTCCAACTATTCCGAGAGCTGGGATCTGAACAGCCGCAACGGCCAACAGGTCGTCTCAGGGCTTTATCTGTTCAGCGTAGAAAACCAAACTCCCGGTCACGTGGGGGATATCGAAGTCGGAAAGTTCGTTATCATCAGGTAGTTGCCCCGATGGGGCCACTCCGTGACGAGCTTTGAATGGCCCGCCACGAAATTCAAGTAGCGAGTTTCAACTCGCCCGTCTTGAGGAGTAATCCATGTCCAAATTCTCGCGCCTAGCTTCAGCTGCAATCTTCACGACCCTGCTGGTCTTCACGGCAGCTCTGGCTGACACCATTCTCCCCGGCGGCGAAATTCAGGATTCCGTATGGCCGGTCAGCGGATCCCCGTATCGGGTGCAGGGAACGATCACTCTTCCGGGAGATGGATCCCTCACCATCGAGCCGGGCGTTGAAGTGCTGTTTGAAGGCAACTACCAGTTTGTGATTGAAGGCCGTTTGACGGCCTCCGGAACCGAGAGCGATTCCATCCTTTTCGCGGCCACGAGCTCGCTGTTGGGTTGGGGCGGGTTGCGCTTTATAAACGCGCAGGTGTATTCCCGGCTCGATTACTGCCGCTTCGAACTCGGCTGGGCTCAGGGCCCTTGGCCCGAAAACTGCGGCGGCGCGATTTACCTTTACGGCTCCATTCAGGCCATCACCCATTGCTCCTTCGTCAACAACCGGGCTGAATATGACGGCGGTGCGATTTTTCTGTGGGGGGGCGCGCCGATCTTCTCGCACAACCTCTTCACCGACAACCTCAGCGCCAACGGCAATGGTCATGCCCTTTATCTGGGCGATTGCGAGGGGCTGGTCTTGAATCATTTGACGGTGGTCAACAATGGATCCGGATCCGGCTACAGCCTCTTCATGGCGAATGACGGGACCAATTTTGTCATGACCAATTCCGTCCTCTGGGACAGTTACCAGTTCTTCGCCTTTGAGCCTGGATCCATCACCTACAATTGCATTGATCCAGCCTATGTGTTGGATGAAGATTCTCTGCTTGTGTTCGGCACGGGCAATCTCGGTGGGGGCGATTTTGATCCCTACTTCATCGATCTGGCAAGTGGAGACTTGCGGGTGGAGCAATACAGCCAGACGATAGATGCGGCGTCGCCCAGCTCCCCCTATTCGGCTGAGCCTGAGCCCAACGGCGGGCGCGCCAATCAGGGGGCTTACGGCAACAGCCCCCTGGCCGCCATTTCGCTGCCGCTCTTATCCTTCACCGCCGATTCCTTGAACTTAGATGCGCCGTCTTTCGATTTTGGATCGCAAAAGATTCTAACGACGCCGCTGGTTGAGACTTTCAGCATCTATAATGTCGGACGCCTCCCGCTGGTGTTGGACAGCCTGATCTTTTCCAACGATCAGTTCAGCGGCAGCCTGTTTGCCCCAATTGATCCGGTGTACGGCGAAGTAGCGGTTGCCCCCGATACGAGCGTTCTCTGCTCGCTGTTGTTCCTGCCGACGGCCATTGATTCCGTCGAAGGTATCATGAGCTTTCTCGATAACGATACGACTTCCGATCCCACCATCAGCCTTTCCGGCATCGGCGTCAATCCCGTCATCGAGCTGATCCCGGACACCTTGCATTTCGAAGAAACGAACGTGGGTGAGACCTCGGATACTCTCTGGCTGGGTATTAAAAATGCCGGCCAGGATTCCGCCGGAATCGAATCCGATCTGTACCTCTACACCTTCCAGACCAGTGACAATTTCGTTATTCTAAATCCAGACACCAATGCTTCCAATCCCACACAGATTTTGGACACGATCAAGGTGGACAGCACCCGATACTATCCAGTGATCTTCACGCCTACAGATCGCCTTGATTTTGCCGAGAATGTGACGGTGGGGAGCCGGAACGCCGGATCTGCCTTCCTGCACGCGACGGGGACAGGCTCGCAGCCGGTTCTGGAATTCGACACGGCGCAGGATTCCCTGTTGTTTAGTGTCGTAACCATCGGCCAGGAGGCGACCCAGGAGATCACCCTGGGGAACTCGGGTCCCATAGATTTGGTTATTTCCAGACCGAATCTAATAGATTCCATCAACTATTCCTTCGACTTCCTCGGATCGGAAATTACGATTCCGCCGGGCGGCGAAGCCACCATCCCCATCACGTTTCATCCCACGACCTCCGGTCTTCATAACACGACCCTGCAAATCCCGACGAACGAGCCCACCCTTCGGGGCTCGTCAGGCTGGCAGTATCGAACCGTGACGGTCTGGTTGTTCGGTACCGGCACCAGCCAGGTTAATTGGGTGATCGGTGCAACGACGGGGCTCTGGGAGGCTGCTAACTCGCCCTACTATATGGTCGGCGACGTCAATGTGCCCGCGAATGGCGAGCTGGTGATCGAGCCCGGTGTGGAAGTGCTGCTCGAAGGCGATTTCGAATTCACCGTCTACGGCACCTTAGAGGCGAATGGAACCTCGACGGCCCCCATTACCTTCACGACCATTGATCCTGCCGGACGCTGGACGGGATTGACGTTCCAGCAAGGGTCGTCGGCTTCCGTTCTCAATTACTGTGAATTTTACCGCGGCGAGAATCCTTTCGGCGGCGTCCTCCGGATCATCAATTCCTCCCCCTCACTCAACCAATGTGAGTTCTACGATAACACCGCCGCCGGCGGTCAGGGCGGCGCCGTGGCCATAGATAATGACTCGGAGCCGGCTTTCAGCGCCTGCCAGTTCCATGATAATAGCGCCGGCTCGGGCGGCGCCCTCTATGCCGGCTGGTTCACCAAGCCGCACATTGAAAACTGTGATTTTTACGACAATACCGCGGTCAATGGCGGGGCGCTTTATATCGCCGGCGCGCTGGGAAGCATCTCCAATTGCGAAATCTACACGAATACGGCCGTTCTGAGTATGATTGGGACCACGCCTAATCTGTCCACCGGCCTGGGCGGCGGCGTGTACCTGAATGACGGCGCCGCAACGGAGATGTTCGGTAATAAGATTCACGACAATCAGGCGGCCAATGGCGGGGGCGTGGCCATTGTCTGGTTCACGAAGCCCTTCATCCATGACGAAGCTATCTACGGCAACAACGCGTTCATAAGCGATGCCAGTTATCTGGGCAACGGCGGAGGCCTCTTCCTTCAAAATGGCTGCGGTCCGGTTATCCTCAAAACCATCGTCGCTGAAAATACCGCGGAAGGCACGCAAGGCGTTCACTTGCAGGGCTCGGGAGCGGTGATCAATTACTGTACCTTCGTCGCCGAAGCCACGGACACTCTGCCGGCCGGCTGGCTGTTGAACGCCACGCTGGGCGATCAGTCCATGATCTCAAATTCCATCCTCTGGGGCAGCTCTTCAGTCTCGAATTCGGCGCCGGTCAACGCTGCCAGTTCAAGTCTGGCCGTTACCTATAGCGACGTCGCCGGCGCAGGCTTCTATCCCGGCCTGAACAATGTCAATGACGATCCGCTGTTTGTGAACACCGGCGACATTTGGCAGCGTTATGCGCTGCAGGACTCGTCCGCGCTGATGGACAAATCGGAAACTGGCGCTCAGATCGGCGCCTTAGGCGGCAGCTCAAGCCTCGCCTGGGATGTCACTCTGTCTGTAGTTCAGCATCCCGTGCAGATTTACCAGGAATACTTCACCCTGACCAGCACCATCCCGTTGCTCTCGCCGCCCTACGTGTACATCGAAACGAATTATTTCGATACCGTGGGATATGCCCCCTCGGACAGCGCCTTTATGGTGGCCATCGCCCCGATGATTTACCGGCTGCCGGTGGGCCAGAATGGATACGGCCTTCCCAGCCGCATGACGATCACGATCTCGAATATTCTGGGGCAGGACTCAACGCTGCTGCAGGGCTATACCGGCGCGCCGCTGGCGGGAAGTGGAAGCAGCGAATTGCAATTTGCCAGCGGGCTGGATGAGATCCGCGCTGTCGCCAGATCGGCATCGGGTGCGGGATTCTGGGGGCTGATGCCTGAGACTTATGCCAATCCCAAGCCCCTGGATGCCGAGCGGGTGGCTATCGGTCAAGCCTATCAGGTATTCGCCAATGTTGACGAATTCGCCGATGGGCAGGTGGAATTCGCGCTCAGCAGCGAACTGCTGAACGGCGCGGCGGCCAGTGGATGCGCCGTGGCCCGCTGGAATGGAGAGAATTGGGTGGTTCTGCCCTCCTATCTCAATGCCGCAGGGACGGTGGTCCGGGCCGACCTTTCACAGCAGGGCAGCTATCGGCTGGTCTGGGGGGAGGACATCAAAACGGCGACCCTGCCTGAGAATTTGGAACTTTACCAAAATTACCCTAATCCCTTCAATCCGGAAACGGCGATCAGTTTCGCCTTGCCCGAGGCGGGGCAGGTGACTCTGGAAGTCTTCGACCTGATGGGACGCCGGGTCGCGGATCTCGCCCAGGGGCGGTTTGAAGCCGGTGTGCATCGAGTGGTTTGGAACGCGGCCAGCGTCGCCAGCGGCATCTACTTCTACCGTCTGCAGATCGGCGGCCGCCAGTTGACAAAAAAAATGATTTTGGTTAGATAGGGAATACCCCATCAGGTTCGGCAGGTTTCAGCGGCGGTAATGAAAAGCGACGGCGGAAGGCCGGCGCTCAATAGCGAATTGAGGTCTGATGATGAAGATCCAGAGCAAATTTCTTTCTCTGTTCATCTTGGCGACTGTGGTGGCCTTCATGGGATGCTCGAATGACGAGAGCACCGGGCCCGCTCCGCCCAGCGACATCGAGGGCTACATCAGCGAAGGCTGGACGCAGTACAGCTTGGGCAATGCACAAGATGCTGTGAACTCCTTCCAGTTGGCCTTAAATCTGGCCAACGAAGAGTTTCTGGATGCCATGGGCGATTCTCTGGTGGCCGCATCTGTTCCGGATTCCGCGGCGCTGGAGGAAGCGATTGCCCGCATGAATTTGGCCAGGATACAAACCGCAGCCATCACCTCGGGATTCGGTTGGGCCTCCGTCAAAGATTTGCAGTATGCGGCCATTGGTGCGTTGACCTTTGATTTGGGAATCGCTCTGGTGGAAGATCTGGAGCCCATGAACCTCCCCGATAGCACGGAGGTCTACCGCCTGCATGCCGAAATGCTGGCGGGTTACGCCTGTCTCGACCAACTCCTGCAGCAGTGGCAGCAATCCAACGAGAGGATTGCAGGTCTTTTGGAGCAGGATCCCGAATGGGATTTCGATCACGATAATACAACCAACTACCTGGATCTGCGCCTCATGTCTGCGGAGAATTATTACTACCTGGCGGATTTCCCGGCCAGCCTGAGCGTCGCCCTGGAATTGAATGACGCCCTAAATTATAATTCCCAGCTGGACGAAACGGATTTCAATCTGGCCACGGTCCAGGGACGCACCCTGCTGATTGAACTTATCGAGGATCTCGACGATCTGATCTGATCCGCCGCAGGCGGAAAAACTCACCGGCCGCAAGGCTCTTAGGAGTCCCGAAAGGGATCCTTCGGATTTACGGGAGCAATAAAATGCGAAAAGAGCGCTTCATCCTCCTGATGCTTCTTCTTTCCATTCCGGGCTTGTGCTGGGGCCAGGCCAAAGTGGGAACGGCAGGGGTGCAATTTCTGAAGGTCGGCGTGAGTGCGCGGGCCATGGGCATGGCCGAAGCTTTCGTCGGCGTGGCCGACGATGCCAGCGCGCTCTACTACAATCCGGGGGGACTGTTGCAACTGCAAAAGCCGGACCACATGTTCACTCACATCGTCTATCCGGCCGGGATTCAATTTGAGTACCTGGGCACGGCCTGGCCGGTGCCCAAGCTGCAGGCGGCCGTGGGCGCTCAAGTCACCTTCCTGCACACGGATAGGATGGATGAGACCACTCCCGAACAACCCTATGGAACCGGCCGGACCTTCACCGCCTCTGATCTGGCCATCGGCGTCACCTACGCTCAGCGCTTAACCAATAAATTCTCCGTGGGCGGCAATGTCAAGTTCATCGAGGAGCGGCTGGCGGATCGGAAGGCCACGGGCCTCGCCTTTGATGTGGGAACGTATTATAACACCGGCTGGAGGCGGATTGTCATCGCCATGGTGATTACCAACTTCGGGCCCGATATGAATTTTGTGGATTCTCCATTCTCCATGCCCATCAACTTCAAATTCGCCGCCTCCATCCGGGCTCTGGAACGCTATCCTCACGCTCTGATTATCGCGGGGGAAGGCTGGCATCCCAACGATAATCTCGAACAGTTCAATCTCGGAATCGAATATGGCTTCATGGATATGGCTTTCTTGAGAATCGGCAAGAAGATCAATGGCGCCAAGCGCTATAGTTGGAGCGAGTACCTCGAAAACAACGATAATGACCCCTTCGTCGAGTACCCGATCATTAATGAAGACGGCGCCCTATCCACGGACGGTCTGACGCTCGGCGCCGGATTGAAGATTAAGCTGCCCACCCTGGCGCTTAGGATTGACTACGCCTTCACCAATGTCAACAAATTGGGCAGCAACCATTTCTTCACGTTGGGAATTGGCGGCGGCAAATAATGACGGGCGGCGCAAAGCGCCGAATCCGGTTTTCGCCGCGATGGTTTGAATGGGAATCGTCTCAGAGTCCTAGTCGGGCTGTAAGCGACTTTCGTCGGAGAGAAAAATGCAAAGCAATCGCTTGAACTTCACTATCGGTATCGTTTTGGGGATCATGGCCGGATTCCTGATGATGCAGGGGTGCGGCAAGATCACGGGCGACTTTAACACCAACCAGCTTCCCACGGTCGAGATCGTCAACGTGCCGGGAGATGCCTGGGGCGTGGATACGACCCACCACTACGCGATGCCGTTTGAAATCAGCGCCTTCGGTCAGCCGACGGTGATTCTCTCCATGTCGGGAACGGAGATGGTGGCGAACTCCGAGACGGTTTATTATCTCGACAGCGCCGGCACTCACACCTTTGCCCGGGACGTGGTTTACACCATGGATTATGCCGGCGGCACTCTCACGGCGCTGGCGGACGGCGGCATGGAGCTGGGTACGGAGTACCTGATAGACTTCTCCTTCCTGGTGGACAATTACTACGTCTTCAGCTACGCGCCGCAAGTTCACTGGGTAGGGTATGATGCAGACGGCTTCGTGGATCATTACAGCTACGCTGATGTGACGGATACCGCCTTTATCAGCGCGTTTCGAGCCGCCGCAGACCCACAGCTCTTTATTCGCCAGAATGAAGGATCCTTTGTCTGGTATGACACGACCGCCATGGAAGCCCGCATTTACCTGCTGACAGAAGCGGGTAATACCACCGAGCACATCTTCCTGGTGAAGGCGACGGATAACCTCGGCGCCGAAAGCCAGAACATCGCGTTCAAGACCTTCTATCGGTCCAACAATCCGCCCAATAATCCCCAGATCAAGCCCATAGAAGCGCCGGATGCGGCCTTGACCCAAGATTACGTACTTGCGGATACCCTCTTCTGTCTCGATTCTCTGACCGGTCAATGGCAGGGCATCTCGTTTAACTGGATGAGCAACGATCCGGATGACAAGGAGCTTTACCTCATCCCGCTCGAGTTTTCCTATTATCTGGTCAAAGCCCCGGGTGACACCATCTGGAGTTGGAGCGATTCCTCCTGGTCCGAAACGCAGCAGATCCAGTTGTTCGGTCTGGAAACGGGATCCTACGCCTTCAGTGTCTGGGTTCGTGACGATGCCTATACCCTCTGCCAGCAACCCGCCACCATCTCCTTCAAGGTCATTCGACCCACATTCGAACATCATATCCTTATGGTGGATGAAACCACGGATCAGGGACCTTACGAAATTGTCGGCGATAGCGTGATAGACAATTTCTGGCTGACCCTACTGCAGAACCTCGAAGGGGAGTTGGACAACGACAATTACGCGCTGGATGGGGTGGACGTCTATTTCAAGGATAATTCCAACAATAATGATGCGACCATACAAGCCAATCCGCTCCCTTATGCCTTAATTGGCCAATACCAACTGGTGATCATCTACAACGACGATCATACCACCGCTAATTTTACCTATATTGCCAATCGGGATTCCGTGTTGATGGACTATCTCGATGTGGGCGGGAATCTTTGGATTGAGGGGCGCAGAATTCTGTCGGGATGGTATTCTGGCAATACCAATGTGGTGGTGGATATATCTTCCACCAGCCTTATGGGTCAGTACCTGCAAATCGAAAGCGGCTATCGGGCATTCCAGGCTACACCGACTCAAAGTGGCGAGTTCCGCGGGGCGATCCCCGTACTCCTCGGCCTCCCGGAACTGACGGTGGATTCGACCAAAGTTGCCGCGCTGAGCAATCTTAATCCGCTGGTGAATCGAACGCGCCTTCCCGAAATTGATTACTATACTACCGGCGATCAGGCGGTAACCCTGTACGCCTTTAACTCCGTCACGGCGGATACCATAGCTACGTCTCCCTACGCCTACGATGAAGATTCCGAAGTGGCCGATTTTGCCACGCCGACGCAATGCACCATCCGCCCCTTGCACGAAGGCATCCTGGCCGTGTACCGGGTCTATAACGCCACGCTGGGGATGGAGGCCGAAATCAATAATTTCAATTCTACGGAAATCTTCGTCTCATATCCTTACGGCCAGCCTTGGCTGGATAGCGATTCCCTGGAAGTGGACTATAAATACGATCCCGTCTCAGACCTGCACCTGAAGCCCGTGGCGCTGCGCTTTGAAAACCAGCCGCGCATCACCAATACCTTCGACTACCGGGGATTCACCATCACGTACTACACCTACACTCTGGGCTACCGCACGGCGCTCTTCGGATTTCCACTCTACTTCATGGATGATCCGGCGGCAGCCCAGGCCGTGGTGAAGGATATGCTGAACTGGTTCTTCTATCCAACACTCCATTGGTCAATTTAGGTCGAACTGAAACAAGTAAGAGAGGCCGGATGAAAATCTGGCCTCTTCTCGTTTTAATCATCGCCGGACTGACGGTCGTCGTCGTCGCGCAATTCCTTTCCCGAGGATTGCCGTGGGGCATTGATGACGGCGTCAAACGCTTGATGGCGCGCCAGTGGATCCAGTCCGGAGGCCGCTCTGTCGCCTTCGTCCTCGATGGGGGTTCTCTAGAGGAGCGACGCCATTTCCCCATTCCCCCTCCCTTCGCCGAGCCTGCCGAAAATGGCTTCAGGACGGTCTTTCCAGCTCTCTTTCCAGCAGTGGGCGGATGCCTGCGATCGCTTCTCGGTGATGCGGGGATTTATCTGTTGCCGTCCTTCGGTTTCGTTCTGCTGCTTTTCTTTTTTGTGAAATCACTGCGCGGCTTCAGCGATCAGGCAGGGCGCCTCGGGGCGGCTTTTATCATCGGCTGCAGTCTATATTTTTATGCTCTGACATTTTGGGAGCATACGCTGGCACTGCTATGCCTCCTGCCACTGATGAATGTGTTGATCCATCGCCCGAATTCCGGCAGGTCATCTTGGCGTTGGGCGGGCGCGGCTTTGGGCGTCGCCATTTCTCTGCGGCTTGAAACTGCCCTGCTCATACCGCCGCTCTTGGTGGTTTTGCAAATTATGGATCCGGTTCCGGCGAACAGATGGTCTTCCCTTCGCAATTGCCTTTTCCCTCTGCTGCTGGGATGCGTGGCCGTCCTTATTGCCTTATGCTCCTTCGAGTATTTTGCCGCCGGCCGCTTTGTCCCCCCCCAAGCAGGCGTCAATTTGGCTCTGGCCTTCCAGGGCCGAAATTTCTTGGGGCATCTGGAGCGGATCTTCGCCATGCTGCTCAACTCGCCGATGGAGGCGTGGCTTTATGGCCTACTTCTTTTGCTTGCGCTGGCGATATCCATCATTATGAGAAGCCCACTTATCTTTGCATGTCTGCTGCCGCTGCTAAGCCTTGCGCTACTGATTTGGGGATGGCTTGAAAAAGGCGCCTTTGGCTTGGTGTCCCAAAGCCAGGGTCTCTTTTTTGCTCTGCCCTGGCTGGGGATAATCCTATTGGGCAAACGCTCCAGGAAGCAGCCGCCCGATGCCTTCACGGTTCTTGGGGGCGGGTATGTCATCCTGCTCTATTTGCTGGCGCCCAATCAGCCGGGCCTGCATTGGGGGCCGCGCTTCCTATTTCCTGCACTGCTGCCTCTTCTGTTTCGATCAGTAATCGTGCTTCAGGAGATGCCCAGCCTGAGGTGGCGGCGCACCCTGATGACGCTTACGGCGGCAGCCGCGATAGTAAGCGGCTCCGCCTCCGTAGCCGCCTTGGCAGAACGAGGGTCCGCGGGGGCGCGAGTCGCATCGGTCATTCGCGAGCAAAACCTTAATTGGCTCGCCGCCAACCGTTGGCATGTCGGCGCAGATCTGGAACCGCTCTGGACGGAATTGAGAGTAGCCTGGACGCCGGAGCTGGGAAGCCTGGAGGAACTGTTGATCAGCGCATCTCAAAAGGGGGATTCGTTGCGGTTGGGTTTTCTATGGCAGAATGCCCAATTGGATGCCGACCAGTTGCCGCTCCAGATTGAGGGGCGTATCGAGCTGCCCCAGCGGGCGGGCTGGGGAGGAGAGTTGTTGACGGCCGGGCTGACGGATTCTTCAGACCGGCGCTGGGGCGGCGTCTATTGGCATGCGGCGCGGCGCCGGGCCGAAGCCAATGATTTCCCCGAAGCCCTATGGTATCTTGAAAAAGCGGCGGGCCTGGCGCCCCAGAATCCCGATATTCTCTATGACCGGGCCGTTTGCCTCGGTAGAATGGGGAGAATTGACGAGGCGATATTGACTCTTGAGCGAGTGTTGGCCTTAAATCCCCATCACGAGGCGGGGCAAAATCTACGGCGCCGCCTGACTACGTCCCGCTAAGATCTCCTGCAAGCTCTTGAGCAGGCGCCGCGCCTCCTCGAGGTCCGGTTTGAGCTTCAGCGAAAATTCCAATTGCTGCCGCGCTTCCTCGGCCCTTCCCAATTTGCCCAGCGTCAGAGCGTAATTGTAGTGGTACAGGGAGTTCCCGCCCTCTAATTCGTTGGCCTCGCGAAAGTAACCCGCGGCGGATTGCAGATCACCTTCCTCGGCCGCCTTCATCCCCTGCCTAAAGCGGCATTGGGCGAGATTGATTCTCGCATCTGAGAAATACGGAGCCATGTCAAGGGACTGTTGATAGTAATTGGCGGCTGCCGCCAGATCCCCGGCTTCAAAGCTCAAAACCCCGAGGTTGTTCAACGCTCGAAATTCGCTTGGGTAATGAGTCAGCTCGCGCCGATATTCTGCTTCGGCTTTCGCCGCATCGCCGCGGCGATAAGCGATGACCCCCAGATTGAGGTGAGACCGGGGATAAAGCGAATCCGCCGATAGGGACGATTGAAATGCGTCCACAGCCTTCTCCATTTGCGCCGCGTCCAAATAGGCAATCCCCAGGCAGAATAAGGCATGCGCCGGATTCTCCGCCCGCAGCTTCCAGGGATTTGTATTGACGAATAGGAAGGCCAGAAAAAGGACGAAGACAGCCGTCAGCCTATGGCGGTCCAAAATTCTTTCTCGTTTCTCGATTAGATGAAATAGCGCCACGGCCGCGCAGATCAGCAGCAGCGGGATCATCGGCGCTCGGAAACGAGCGGTCACAAAGAATGCGGCGACACTGAGCACATAGACCGGAATGATCCCCATGAACCAGCCCGGCAGAAGCCGCCGTCGCCAACCCGCCCATAGCCCCAGCAGGCCTAAGGGGCCGACAATCCAGAAACCGAGCAGCCGCAAATAGGGCATGAACCGTGTTTCATTCTGGAAGAAATAGAGATCGCGGTTATTGCTGATTTCCAGGCGATTCCAGAAGGCGAACATTTTCTTGACAAAGAGCTTGAGAGCCGCCGACGGATTCTGCTGGATGTACTGCCAGGCCAGTTGGGAATAGTAGCTATTGACTTCGGACAGTTTCAAGGTGCGGTGAGCGGCCTGATAGGCTTGATAGGAAATAGCCGGCACGTCCCAGGTCGCCCCGAATCCGGGCATGATGGAGTGCAGGCCATCGGCCTGAGGATTGTTGCCGATGTAGAAGTTGATCCCGCCTGAACCCGCAATGACCACGGAATCTCCGCTCTGACGGAAATTGTGATACGCCACCGGCGCGATTGGAAGTGATCCGCAGAATAACAATAGCAGTATTGAAGCCGCGCGGGTTTTCCAGGGAAAGAGTTGAGGCTTAGCCAGAAGGATATCCAAAATGAAGATGGGGAAAATGACCAAGGCGCTCGCGCGGGTTATGGCCGCCAATCCCAGAAATAGTCCGCCAAGCGCCAGCCAGCCGAGGCGATAGCCGTTTCGGTATTTTGCATAGGCCAGAAAGGAAGCGAGAAGCAGCGGGATGAAAAGCGTCTCGACCAGCAGCTCGCCATCGAAATAGACCAACATGCCATAAAAGGCCGCGCCAATTCCAGCGACGAGGCCCACTCGCCTCTGCCCGGTAATCTCGCGCCCCAGCCCATAGGTCAAAACGGCCGTCAGGCTGCCCAGAAGCGCCTGAAAAATGCGCGCCCACAAGAAGCTGCTATCGGTCATCGAATAAATCAGGGCGAGAAAATAGGGGTAGAGCGGCGCGCGAAAAAAGGCGCCTTCCTGGCCGATTCCCAGTCGCAGGATCTCCCGCGCCCAGGCGTCGTGATACTGCGCATCCACGACGGGGTGTTCAAAGAAAGGCGTCTTGGAAAGCTGCACGACATAGATGATCCGGACCGCGAAGGCGATGGCGGCGATCATCCCGCCGTCCAGTATCCATTTTCTTTTCATACTTGAAGCGCTTTAGGGGCGCGGGCTTTCGGAGAACACCCCAACGTGCGAAGCACCCAGGGGGTGACTCCGGCGATATTCGCGGGCAGCGGGTCAGTTTCTCGAGAATCCGCTCCGCTCCAGAGCAGCGGAACCGGGTTGCGCGTATGGGTGCGCGAGTGGCTGTCTTCAATGTTGCCGTGATCGGATGTGATGATTAATGTCAGAGGTTTATCCTCAATGCCCTTGAGCAGCTCACGGACGAATCGGCCTAATTCGGAGAGGTGCCGGGCAATCGCCTGTTCATCACCCTGATGAGCCAGAATATCGGTGAGAAAATGCTCGTAGAGGGTGAAATCGTTTTGCCGAGCGATGGAAATCAAGATCCGCGCGGCCTGCTTCGCGCTGAAAAGAGGAGCATCGTAGCCCTTTTCGCGCAGCTGCCGGTTGCTGAAATCGTGGCAAAGCGCCTCCTTATGCCTCAGATGATCCAGCGAACGGAACGGCTGTCCGGAGGCTTTTAAAGCGTGGCTGGTGACAGATAACCGGCTGGCCGGATGGATGTCTTCGGGATGCCGATAAGCATTGGCGAAGGTGCCGCGCAGCCCGCAGGCCTTGAGCCTTACAAATATGCTCTGGGTTTCAAGCAATTCAATCAAGGGCCGGGATGGGAAACCCTGCAAGTGCCTGCCGATCAGGCTGGGCGCATTCACGCCCGTCAGCAGGGCCGTCTGTCCCGTGGCGCTTTGCGGCAGACCTTCTACGCCCAAGTTGGCGTCTAAAGGTTGGCAGTGCAGGCCGGGATAGCTCGGTGGACGCTTACCGGCCGGCCACAGCTCCGGATCTCGCGCCAGAGGATTGATCTCCGGGTTGTCTTCCCCGATCCCCAGGCCATCTATGAACACCATCAAGATCATGTGCGCCCATAACTAAAAAGCGGCCTCCGACGGCCGCCTCCACCGCAACTCATTCCCTTAACGGCGATGGTTATCTCCATCTTTGGTCTTCTTCGTCTTGTCTATTCTGCGCTGTTTCTTGCCTTTGACGTAGTATTCAGGGAAGCGGGTCTGAACGGTGTTGCGGATCTTCTTGCGAGCTTCGTGGAGGTACCAGCGAAGCGTAACTTGTGGACAATCAATGATTTCCGAGGCTTCGATCGAGGACAATCCCTGCAAATCGCACAGCACGAAGGCCATCTTCTGGCGCGGATTCAGTTCGTCCACAATCTGCTCGAAAATCTCCCGCCGTTCCGTGTTCTCCAGGTAATATTCCAGGTCACTTTCCTGGCGTTGATCGGCATATTGGGCGTAATTCTGTTCGGAGTCAATGGATTCCTGATACGATCTCTTGCGGTTGGCGCGCAAAAAGTCAATGGAAGCATTGACCGCCAGACGGTACAGCCAGGTGAAGAATTTCTTGTTCGTATCGAACCGGTTCAGCGCCCGATAGACCTTGATGAAGACTTCCTGCGAGATGTCGCGCGCGTCTTCGAAATTGCCGACCAGGCCGTAGGCAATCGAAGCAACTCGTGTTCGGTACATGTCCACGATCTCGCGGAAAGCCTCCTGATCTCCGCCTTGAGCTCGAAGAATGAGATCTCGAACCTGCTCTTCGCCTTCGGGCGCTGGATTTGCCTGTCTCATTAAAATTGGCGATGAAATGAAAATCCTTAAGGTGCCGGCTTGAAACGGCGGTATCCTCAGATATGAAACAAAAATTTAGCCCAATTGTTGCGGCCAAGTCAAGGGAAATCTCGTCTATCGCGCAAATGGCCCATTTCATCTTCCGCTTCAATTCGCCAGTCGCCAACCGGCTGCGCGGCTTTCCATAATTGAGAAAAAAAGGGCATAAATTGATTGATTTACGCGCCTTAAATCCTTATTTTGGCATTCAAACCTCTGACTCCAAAATCCCTGCAATTCGAGGCATGGAATCCTTATTATTCCTGCTCTTAGCCGCCACCTCGGTCTTTGCCGCGCTGATGGTTATCCTGCAGAAGAATCCCCTGTCCGCCGTACTCTTCCTGGTGCTGGTGTTCTTCTGCCTGGCGGCTCTGTTTGTGCTGCTGGCGGCCCCCTTCATCGCGGCTATCCAGTTGATCATCTACGTCGGCGCGATCATGGTCCTCTTCCTCTTCGTGCTGATGCTGCTGAACGTCAAACGTGGAGAAGAGGGAGGATTTTCGCTGCTGAAAGCCGCTGGGATCATCGTTCCGGGGCTTCTTTTGGTGGTCACCGCCGCCTTGCTGCGGTCTGTCGCGATTCCGGCCGATTCCGGATTTGCCCGCTCCGCGCCCTCGGGGCTGGGATCCGTCGAAAACGTCGGGCGCAATTTGTTCACCGTTTACTTGCTGCCCTTTGAAATCGCGGGCTTTTTGCTGCTGGCCGGGATTATCGGAGCCATCGCCCTGGCCAAGAAGAAGCTATAAAGAATCCATAATCCCATGGTCGTCTCGCTGAATCATTACCTGATTTTATCCGCCTTCCTGTTCTGTATCGGCGTGGCCGGAGTGCTGACGCGGCGCAACGCCATCATCATCTTCGCTTCCATCGAGCTGATGATGAACGCCGCGAATCTGGCCTTCGTCGCTTTCGCCCGCCATTGGGGCGACGTCGGCGGCCAGATCTTTGTCCTCTTCGTCATCGCGGTTGCCGCCGCCGAAGTGGCTGTCGGCCTGGCCATTATCGTGGCGCTGTTCCGGCATAAGGAGACGGTCAATATAGACCGGGTGAATATTCTGAAATGGTGATTTTACACACTTTGGACGCCAAAACTGAAAGAAAATGTCAAGCCCGGTAACCGGCATTAATTCTAATATTCTGCGGTGGGCGCGGGAACGAGCCGGGTGCACTATTCCCGAAATTGCCTCAAAAATGAAGAAAACTCCGGACGAAATCGAACGTTGGGAATCCGGATTAAGCGCCCCCACATATCCCCAGCTTGAAAAACTCGCTTATCAGCACTATAAGAGACCCTTAGCCATCTTTTTCTTCCCTGAGCCGCCCCTAGAACGAGATCCGAAAAAAGAATTCCGGACCCTTCCTGAGTTCGAAATCGAGAGCCTCTCCAAGGAGACTCTATTTGCCATTCGACAAGCTGAAGCAATGCAGCTTGCCCTTAGAGAATTGAATGAGGGTGTGAATCCAAGTGATAGAAAAATATTTCGTGAGATTTTGGTCAAGTCAAGCTCTTCTGCCGCAGATCTGGCGGTACATGTTCGGGATTATCTGGGCATTCAAGTCAAAGACCAAAGTTCCTGGAAAAATAATGAGGATGCGTTAAAGCATTGGCGGTCGTTCATTCAGGACTCAGGCATCTTTGTATTCAAGGCATCTCTTAAGCAGCGGGACATTTCCGGCTTCTGCCTTGTTGATCCTGAGTTCCCGCTTATCTATTTGAATAATAGCACGGCCCCGGCACGCCAGTCATTCACCCTTTTTCATGAACTTGGGCACATCTTCTTTGGCGTAAGCGGAATAACCAAACAAAATGATGATTTTATTGAAGCTCTAAAGGGCTCAAGCAAAGAAATTGAGGTCTTTGCCAATAGGTTTGCCTCAGAATTCTTGGTGCCATCTAAGGACTTCGATGCACGACTTCGACGGCCCTACGATGATAAATTCATAGAAGAGCTCGCGGATATTTACAAAGTTAGCCGTGAGGCAATACTGCGAAAATTGCTTGATCGAAATCTTGTGACGCAAAAGCACTATGAATCCAAATCTGAAGAATGGACCAAGCAATGGCTGAAGAGCCGCAAAAAGGGAACTGGGGGTGATTACTATGCCACCCAGGCTAGTTATCTTGGAGATAAATATCTTCAATTGGCATTTGGCAAATATTATCAGGGGCATTATGGGATCGAACAACTGGCAGATTATATTGGCGTAAAAGTCCAGAATGTGCCAGAGCTGGAAGGCTTTTTTCTTGGAAAGGCTTTGAAATGAAGGTCTATGTGTTTGATACCAGCAGCTTTCGTGTTATGGATCACTACTTTCATGATCGCTTTCCTTCCTTCTGGCGCGATTTTGAATCTTCCCTACGTGATGGCGAGATTTTGTCAACACGTGAAGTGTATAACGAAATTATGGATCAAGGAATTAGGTTGCATCTTGCAGATTGGATAAAATCAAATCGAAGCATATTTCCAATCCCAGCAGATTCGGAGACATCATTTCTTCCTCAAATCTTCTCCATAAAGCCCTTTCAACAGCTTGTGAACGAAAAAGCGCGGCTAAAAGGAAAGCCTGTGGCTGACCCATTCGTAATCGCTGCGGCAAAGGCAAAGGATGATGGATGTGTTGTAACCGAGGAGAAACCAAAACCAAATTCTCCCAATATTCCCAGTGTATGCAGGCATTTCGATATTGCCTGCTGTAACTTAGAGGCCTTCATGAATTCCAAAGGTTGGGCCTATTGAGCAAATTGCCCGGACCTAACGCATAGCTGGAATTCTAGTCTGACAACCCAATGGATCACCAAATCACGATCACTTCCCACAGCTCCCTCCTCTGGCTTATCCCCGCCTTCCCCTTCTTCGGCATGTTGGTGAACGGCCTGTTGGGCCGCCGCCAGAAACCCGATTGGGCCGGGCCGGTCGCCAGTCTGGCGATGTTCGGCGCCTTTGTCGTAGCTGTCATCAGTTTTTTCCAGCTCACGGCGCTCGAGCCGGAAGCCCGTCATCTGACGCAAACCCTTTATACCTGGCTTTCCGTCGGAGATTTCCACCTTGACATCTCTTTCCTGGTGGACCCGCTTTCCGCCGTCATGATCCTGGTCGTCACGGGCGTCGGCTTTCTGATTCACGTCTATTCCATCGGCTACATGAAGGGCGATGCCGGCGTCGTCCGCTATTTCACGCAGTTAAATCTTTTCGCCTTCTTTATGCTCATTTTGGTCCTGGCCGACAGCTATCTGTTGATGTTCGTCGGCTGGGAAGGAGTCGGGCTGTGCAGCTATCTGCTGATCGGCTTTTGGTTCGAAGATATTGACAAAGCCAAAGCGGGGATGAAGGCCTTCGTCGTCAATCGCATCGGCGACTTCGGCTTCCTGCTCGGCATGTTGTTGATGTTCACGACCTTCGGATCGCTGCACTATGCGGTGGTCTTTGAGCGCGCCGCGGCGTTTCCCATCGGTTCGGGCGTCATCACCGCCATCACCCTGCTGCTCTTCGTGGGCGCCTGCGGCAAGTCGGCGCAAATCCCGCTCTACGTCTGGTTGCCCGACGCCATGGCCGGCCCCACGCCGGTTTCGGCTCTGATTCACGCGGCCACGATGGTCACCGCGGGCGTCTATATGGTGGCTCGTACGAATCTCCTCTATGCTCTGTCGCCGGTTTCCCTATCGGTCGTCGCCGCCATCGGAGCGGCCACGGCCCTCTTCGCCGCCACCATCGGATTAACCCAGTTCGATATCAAGAAAGTTCTGGCTTATTCGACCGTATCACAGTTGGGCTACATGTTCCTGGCCTGCGGCGTGGCCGCCTTCGGAGCGGGCATCTTCCATTTGATGACGCACGCCTTTTTCAAAGCCCTGCTGTTCATGGGATCGGGCTCGATCATCCATGCCATGCACCATTATATGCACAAAAATCACATTCATAAAGAGCCGCTGAACGGCATTGATCCCGCTCAGGATATGCGTTACATGGGCGGCCTGAAGGAGCATCTCCCCAAGACCTATTGGACGTTCCTGATCGCCACCCTGGCCATCGCCGGAATCCCCGGACTGTCGGGCTTCTTCTCCAAGGATGAAATCCTCTGGAAAGCCTTCGAATCGGGGCATATCGTCATCTGGGCAGTCGCCGCTTTGGCCGCCGGGCTGACCGCCTTTTACATGTTCCGGCTGGTCTATCTGACCTTCTACGGCGATTTCAGATCCGCTCAAGGGCAGGCGCATCCGCACGAATCACCGCCGGTGATGACCGTGCCGCTGATCATCCTGGCGGTGTTCTCCGTGATCGGGGGCTGGGTGGGCATCCCTCACATTCTGGGGGGCGGCAACCAGATCGAAATCTGGTTCGAGCCGGTTTTCGAGCACGCTCAGAAGATCGCGGCGCAGACCTCCGAGCACGCCGCCGCGAGCGGCAGCCCCGAGCTTATGGTGATGCTCCTGTCCATCGTGATCGCCCTGTTCGGCATCTGGCTGGCTTACACCTTCTATCGCCGCAGGACGGATCTACCCGGGAAAATCGCGAAAGCCGCCGGGCCCGTTTATGACCTGGTATTCAATAAGTATTACATGGATGAAATCTACGAGGCTTCCGTCGTCAAGCCCATCCGCGCCACGTCAGATTTCTTCCTCTGGCGCGTCTTTGACGTCAAGTTCGTAGACGGCTCGGTGAACGGCATCGCCAAAGTAATCGGTTCCATCGGCTCCGCCGCCCGCAGATTGCAGACGGGGATGGTTTCCAACTACGCCCTGATCTTCGCCGCGGCGGTGGTGGTGATCGTGGTGGCGTTTGTCATTTAAATATTAGAATTTTGCGTCTGGCATGCGATAAAAAGGATCTATCCAAGCGAATAGCCCATGTCACATACCCTTGCCGTCGGCGCCGTCGCCGGATCAATTTTGCTCTTCAACATCCCCTTCGGTTACTGGCGAGCCGGGGTCAAGAAATTCTCTGCGCCCTGGTTCCTGGCGGTGCATCTCCCCGTTCCTGTGGCCGTGGGCTTGCGCCTGTTAATCCACCTGGGCTGGCGATTTTATTTACTGCCGCTCTGGATCGGCGTATTCTTCGCCGGGCAGTTTTTGGGCGGAAAACTCCGCTCTTTATGGTAAAAGCGCACAACTTCTAAGAGGCGGCCGCGCGAATCCGAGGCGCGGGAGATCCACCCTTAGGTCATTTACCTCATCAAAGTCAAGGGAGACTTGAATGAACATCTACGTAGGCAATCTGTCACGTGACGTGTCCGACGAGGACCTGCGCCTGGCATTTGAGGCGTTTGGTCGGGTGGATTCCGCCAATGTGATCAAAGACAAGTTCAGCGGCCAGTCCAAAGGCTTCGGCTTCGTGGAAATGCAGTCCAAGGCGGAAGCTCAGGCGGGCATTGACGGCATGAACGGCAAGGATCTGAAGGGCCGAAACCTCATCGTCAACGAGGCTCGTCCGCGCACCGACGATCGCCATGGTGGCGGCGGCGGTGGACGGGGCGGCGGCGGCGGTCGGGGCGGCGGCGGTCGACGCTTCTAACTCCAATTCGCCAAAAGCATCTGCTGGCGGCTGTTCGCAGCCGCCAGCAGAAGATTTTTCATGGCGGCAGGTTTCGGGCTTGAAACCGTGATCTGCCGCCAACAGTGCGGGGTCAGGTCGCGCCCCTGGGGCGAAAACCGTTTAATAATAAGCCCGACGCAATAGCGATGCTCAACTTCAAACTCGATAAAACGGCTTTCACCGTTGCGCGACGATCTGATTCGCCGGATGACCGCGCCTACTGGCACTCGCGCACGCCCGAAGAGCGCCTGCAGGCGGTGGAATTCTACCGGCAAATTAACTTTGGAACGGCGTGTAGAGGTAGGATGCAAAAACTCTTTGAGATCGTCCCAATTCCTGCACTGTCGGGTCTCCGCACTCGACAGCCATAGCCCGATGATTATTGCAATCTAGCTCAGAGACCTTACAGCACCAAAGTACCAAACCTCAGACCCTAGCCTCCAGACCTTATGTTGAGCTGGATCATCTTCATTCCTCTGCTCGGCGCGGGCATCATCCTCCTGCTGCCGAAGGAGAACAAATTCGCCATCCGCGGCGTGGCGCTGCTGACCACGCTGGTGGACTTTGCTCTCTGCTTTCCGCTCTATTTCGGCTTCGATGCCTCCACCGCCAAGCCGCAATTCGAACAAATCCTGCCCTGGATCCCCTCCATCAACTCGACTTATCATGTCGGCATTGACGGTATCAGCTTCTGGCTGGTTTTCCTGACGACCTTTCTGGGGCCGCTCTGCATTCTCGGTTCCTGGGGGCCGATTGAAAAGCGTGTGAAGGAATATCACTTCGCATTTCTCTTTTTGCAGACCGGCATGATCGGCGTCTTCTGTTCGCTGGATCTGGTGCTCTTCTACGTCTTCTGGGAAGTGATGCTGGTGCCCATGTACCTGCTGATCGGGGTGTGGGGAGGAGCCAACCGCATCTACGCCGCCGTCAAGTTCTTCCTCTACACCATGGTCGGCTCGGTGCTGATGCTGGTGGCGATCTTGTGGCTCTATTTCAACAGCGGTGAAGCCGGAGCGCGCACGTTCGATCTGCTGCGGATCTATGAGGCCGGACCGCCGGCCGTTCAGGCTCAGCTCTGGCTCTTTGCGGCCTTTGCGCTGGCGTTTGCCATTAAAGTTCCGATGTTCCCCTTCCACACCTGGCTGCCGGATGCGCACGTTGAAGCCCCCACCGCCGGATCGGTGATTCTGGCCGGCGTCCTCCTGAAGATGGGGACCTACGGATTCCTGCGCTTCGCCATGCCGCTATTTCCGGATGCCACAATCGCCTTTACACCGCTGATCTCCATATTAGCCATCATCGGCATCATCTATGGAGCGCTGGTCTCCATGGTGCAGCCCGATATGAAGAAGCTGGTGGCCTACAGCTCCGTCTCGCATCTGGGCTTCGTGATGCTGGGGCTATTCGCGCTGAACCAGCAAGGCGTTTCCGGCGGCATTATGCAGATGTTGAACCACGGCGTTTCGACGGGCGCGCTCTTCTTCCTGGTCGGCGTCATCTACGACCGCCGCCACACGCGCATGATCGCCGATTACGGCGGGCTGGCCAAGGTGATGCCGGTCTATGCCACCACCTTCATCATCATCACGCTCTCATCGCTGGGCTTGCCGGGCTTAAACGGCTTTATCGGCGAATACCTGATTCTGCTGGGCGTGTTCAAATCCAACTGGATCTACGCCGCTTTTGCAGCCACCGGAGTCATCTTCGCCGCCGTCTATCTGCTCTGGATGATCCAGCGCGTCTTCTACGGCAAATTGGACAAGCCCGAGAACGAAAACCTGCGCGATCTGACGCTGCGCGAAAAGCTCTTTCTTTATCCGCTGGTGGCCATGACCATCATCATGGGCGTCTTCCCGCAAATCTTCCTATCGAAGATGGAAGAGTCGGTCCGCGTGTTTCTTGAGAATATGCCCAGGTAGGGCGGACGAAACGGAGCGCCACGAAGTGGCCGCCTCGCGGCAGACCGCCGTAGATCTGTGCTCTTTGACAATTTGGGCGGAGGGCGATTCCTCTAAATAGAGGCAACGCCCCCAAACACCCCCAGAAAAGCCCAAACAAACGTTGGCATTGGACGGTAATTACCTTAGCTTAGTGGGACAGTTGTCCTATAAATCAATCCAATATCAATCGAGGGGGTTTCCTATGATCAAGAAATTCGCACCTTCCCTGTTCATCATCACAGCCCTCAGCCTCACGCTGGGCTTTTGGGGGTGTTCCAAGGATGACGACTCCCAGACCAACAATCCACCGACCTATGAGCCGCAATACAATTCAGGTCAGACCGGAGCGGACGGCAATGTCTCCATCGCCATGAGCGATTACAATCTCGACGTCCATGTTGCAGATACGCTCAGCCAGGCGGTCAGCGGCGCTGAGGTCTTGGCCTACCAGGGACAAAACGTCGCCGTGGTCTGGGTTGAAGGCGCGGGCTACTACTCGGCCTATCAATTGGTCCCGCTGGCGGGCATATCGGCTTCCAGCGGCTCGGGATCATACGTGGTGAATCCGGGCTCCCAGCGCGGCGTCAGCGGCACGGACGTGGCGCTCTCGTTTGATCTCGCCGCCGTCGAAGGCTTCATCTACGAGATCGAAACCGATCCGTCGAATATCGCCGACTTCTACAACGACGCTGGCTTTCAGGAGCACAGCATGACCGGCACGCTGTTTGATGTCTATGAGGCATTCTCGCTGTTTCCTGCGGAAGTCATCGGCCGCTCCCTGCGCATCTACGGATCCGCCGCCGAATTGCGGGGACTCCCGTCCATCAATGCCATCATCAGCGGCACGGGGCTCTATGAAGATCTCTTCTACGAGCTGGTCTTCGACCTGACTGGTCTGGTCCCCACGGATTCAGTCCTGTTTAGTTACTACTCGATGGACTACAACAGCGAGACTTTCTATCTGCCGCAGATTCACATCAGCGAGCTGACCTACCAGAGCGGCGCGTCAGATTACAAATTTATCCTCACCTGGGGACAGGATCCCGCCGATCTGGATTCCTACCTCTGGACGCCCGACATCGAGGGCTCCACCTATCAGGTGTGGTACGGTTCCCGGGGTTCGGAAACGACCGCGCCCTATGCCTGGTTGGATGTTGATGATGTCACCAGCTACGGCCCCGAAGTGATGACCATCGTGGATCTCTATCCGGGGACGTATATCTACGCGGTAAATGAGTACTCCGGCCTCGGAACCATCACGACTTCGGGAGCGCAGGTGCAGGTCTACCAGGGCCGCGATCTAATCGGCACTTACAGCGTGCCCACCACGCCGTCCGAGGACTACTGGTGGTGGTATGTGGGCACGGTGGATGGCGCCACGGGCGAATTCACGCTGATTAACACGATTCAGAGCAGCCCGCCGCTTGGCGCAGCGCCCGGCAACTGGCCTGCGAAGACCCATTAGGATGGTTGGGTTGGGGTCGCTTCAATCGGGCGTAGCCGCTTAGCGGCCTTCACGTTTGAGGGGATATCGGAGGGGGGGACGTCCGTCAAAGGCGGATAGTCCCCCTTTTTATGATGGGAACGACCAATAAAAAACCCGGCCATTCAATTCATGAGCCGGGCTACAAAAACGCAAAAGAGCGCCTAGCGCCTGCGCGCCTTCGGCTTCGCCTTCTTGCGAGCGGTCACCTTGCGGTTCGTCGTCTTGGCTTTCACTCTCTTGCTGTGCCCTTTCTTTACCGGCATTTGCTTCTCCTTTTGGATGATCGGGATGTTGAACGCGTCCCGTGCCCTGTCTGCAAAAACGTGTTAAGAATTTACGTATTTATTATAGGATTGTCAACTTTTTTTGTTTTTTTTCTGGGGGCTGACAAATCCGGGAAATTTGAGGGGAATTTTTTTCGGAAAGGGCGGCATGAAGTCGCATTTTAGAAATCTGGCCGGAGGGCTGCCCGTCGAACTCATCGGCTGGGCGGGCGGTTTGATATTTCTGGCGGCGCTGAATCCGGCGCAACCGGCTCCGTTCGATATCTGCCTCTTCAAGAAAATGGGTCTTCCGTTTTGTCCGGGCTGCGGCCTGGGCCATTCGCTGTCTCTGCTCCTGCACGGCGATTTCATCCCTTCGCTGCAGGCGCATCCCTTGGGTCTGCCGGCGCTTCTGATCCTGTTGGCTCGCATCATCACGCTGTCCCATAGATTGCTGAAACGAACTCGGGCGCCCCAGCCCCGAACACTATCATAGGAGTCCATTATGGCCAATGTCATGCAGCTCATGCCGACCCTGTCCGGCATGGAAATGGTTTACATCCAGGGGCTGATCAAGGATCTGAACGACAACCAGGCGCAGCAGTTCGCCACCATCTACAACGCGCGCCGCAAGGATCCGCAGACGATTCTGCTGACGACGATCCTGGGCTTTCTGGGCATTGCCGGGATTCAGCGCTTCATCCTGGGCAATATCGGCATGGGACTGCTCTATTTTTTCACCTGCGGCCTCTGCTGGATCGGTACGATCATTGACCTGGTGAATTACCAGAAGCTGGCCTTCGAAGTCAACCAGAGCGCCGCTCAGCAGGTGGCCATCATGGTCAAGGCGTCGAATTAGGGTCTGGAGGCTAGGGTCTAGAGGCTGGGGAAGAATAGCGATGTCATTCCCGCGAACGCGGGAATCCAGAATCGCCTGAGGGCGCACTGTGGCGTTAGCCATCCCTTTTCCCGTTGCGGCAGGTCTTGCCCTTTAGGGTGTGACCTGCCGCCCAGTTGATCGTGTCAGGTCACGCCTGCGGCTAAGACCGCTTAAGGGCAAGCCTGACGCAACATCCAAGACCTGTGGAGGAGAACATGAGCGAAGAAAATCATAAGTCGTGCGGATCAGGTTGCTCCCATTCGCTGGGGGGCGGCATCTGGGCGATCGGCTGGTTGTTCACCGTCGGATTCGCCAAACTGATCTGGTGGAAGGCGCTGATCGCCATCGTCCTCTGGCCGTGGTTTTTGGGGGCGGCGCTGAGGTAGCGTGTCCCTTTCGCTCTGGGCCGTCATGGCCCATGCCATGACGGCTGGAAAGTTGCTGGAACGGAGCGGTCCATGCCAGCCCGAATAATTCTTGCTCTGGGCCGTCGCGGTCCATACCGTGACGGCCATAACGGATAAAATATGGGATTGCGCAGATTGGCAGATGCAACGGGGGAGCTTCCCTATTTTGTCACTACCTCCGTGGTGGACCATGTTCGCGTCTTCACGGAAGATCGTTATTGCCAGATTCTAATTGACAATATCAAGTTTTACCAGAATGCGTACCATTATCACACTCGCGGGTATGTGATCATGCCATCGCATTTTCATTGGGTTTTAAAGATTGATCCGGCCTACGGCACCATTTCCGACATCATGCGAGACATCAAGAAATTTACGGCATGGGACATGTTTGGCGCGTTGCGGGCGTTTGGCAGAATTGACTTTTTAGGCATCTTCAAACAGGCGGCAGCTTTTCAGAAAGGCCAAAAGATGAGGTTTTGGGAGAAGCGATTTGACGATGATATTCTAAGAAATCAAGAGATGTTTAGAGCAAAATTGGAGTATATTCATGAAAATCCGGTCGAGGCCGGATTGGTGTCGAAAGCTGAGGAATACAAATATTCGAGCGCCAGGAATTATTGCACTGGGGATCATTCGATTTTGCAGGTAGATACGTCTTTTGTCATATAGCTGGCACGGAGTGGTCCGTGCCAGCCCAGAGGAGAACGATGCTCTGGGCCGTCATGGCCCATGCCATGACGGATGGAGCGTTGCTGGCATGGAATGGTCCATGCCAGCCCAGGGTAGGACCCCCCCCGCGGAACCTGGACGAGCCGGAGGGGGGCGAATAAATAACGGAGATATACTCAACCCGGCCATCGAGTCCCGAAGGGATCTTTAAGGACTGGCCGGGCCTATCCAGTCTAACAAAACAAAACGGATGGATTCATGTGGATTTTTTGGATAATCATCATCCTTATTGCCATCTCGCTCTTTATCAAGCCAATCCATAGGTGGATTGGTGAGCGAGCAAGTTTTTGGCAGGCGTTGGCAGCAATTGCCGGTGTTGTTGTTCTATATTTTGGATTTTCTTCCATGAATTTGACAAGAGAGCTATTTATTATGCAGAATCGTCCATATATCGGCATTCGCAATCTCAGTGAGCGAAATACTTACGAGGCAGAAAAGAGAAGGCTTGCGTTTCGGACAATTGTCCACCTTTACAATAGTGGGAATTTGCCCGGTGAGCTTAGAGAAATTCATTTAAAATTGAACTATCAGGGCATAGGAATTGATACGCTGTATACGCTCAGAAGAACCATTTATCCAAAAGACTCGACTGCTTTTAATATTGTCTTTGCCGAGGATTTATTGAAGCGATTTGAAAATGAGGTCTACAACAGATACTCACCCAAGACAGGCTATGACTATGTTAATAATCTAAGGTTTGAGTTTGATATCGAGTACTACAGTGCCCCCGTTGATAAGAATTTCAACGACAAATCGGCTTGGATGCATTCGGGAGATTGTGATCGATATGTGCAGGCCAATTAATACGTGTCTTTACTACGGTTAATCCTTGATATTGGGACTGAAAAAAAGAAATTCAGAAAGCAGTAATAGTAATTAAATATGGATCAAGTAAAATGCCAGATGAACTCTTAGAAGATTGGTATGAAATAGGTAAAGGGGTTGCTGCCGAAATAGGAATTACGCCCAATAAACTTGAGTATCTCGAGGCGCGTGGATTTCTGTGCCATGAACTTCTGTATTTATTAGACGGGTATTTGCAGTTTGTAGAAACGTCGTGGAAACAATATGTATTGAAAAGTTTGGAGATGATTTTCCCAATTTCACCAATTTGTAGATGGTATCCACCAGAGGGTTGCGCGTTGGAATGGATCGGTTACCATATACGAAATGAAACAAAAGTATATCGGCTAATACCAGTTGAAGCTCCGATAACCGTATTTTTTGTTGAGCACAAACCTGAGCCCCCCGCAGCAGGTGGATATATACACTCGCTTTTTAATGTCCCGCAATTAGACATCAGCAATTTTTTGCAGCCACCGTTTGAGGAGAATAATAGCAACATAGAAATTGAACAAATTCTGCATGCTGGCTTAGTACAAAAATTTGCACCATTACCAATGACTTCTGAGGCTAAAAATAGAGCTAGGGAAATACACCTGGAAACCTGTAAGGGCCTATGGGAAGGGTTTAGTAAATTGTGAGAAAGTGATTGTCCTTGCCGTGCTGTTGAGCCGCCGTCCCCGACAGTGAAAAGTCCGTCAATTGCAGAGCCCTGACGGCACGATAACCAGTAAATAACCTGAGCACCAATATATGACCTCATCTCCCTTCAACCTCCTCTCCATCGCCGCCCCCATCGTTCTGGGCGCGGGGATACTGCTCGTCCTGCTGGTGGATCTGCTCTTCGGCAAGCGGGATCGCACGCTCACGCAGGTCTGCGCGCTGGCGGTGGTGGTCATCGCTGGAGCGGTCACGGTCGCCGCGTGGGGCCGGGGCGGCTCAGGCTTTTTCGGGCAGGTGTCCGGAGACGGCTTTGCGTCGTTCTTCAACCTGATCTTTCTGGCCGTGGCGTTTCTGGTCATCCTCTCCAGCCCCAATTATCTGGCGCGCGGCGGCATCCACTACGGGGAATACTACGTGCTGATCCTGCTGGCCACGCTGGGCATGTCCTTCATGGCTCTGGGGACCAATCTGCTCATCATCTTTTTGGGCTTGGAGACCATGTCGGTGTCGCTCTACGTTTTGGCGGGATTTCACCGCGAACGGCCGCGCTCCAATGAAGCCTCGCTGAAATATCTGCTCCTGGGAGCGTTCTCCACGGGATTTCTGCTCTACGGCATCGCTCTGGTCTACGGCCAGGTGGGCAGCGTCAATTTGAGCTACGTGATTTCCTATCTGCAGAATGCGGACAATCCCTTCGCTGGATACATGGGAATCGGATTGGCGCTCTTGCTGATTGGTCTGGTCTTCAAGATGGCCGCCGTGCCTTTCCACTTCTGGTCGCCGGACGTGTATGACGGAGCTCCCACGCCGGTGACGGCTTTCATGTCGGCGGCTCCCAAGGCGGCCGCTTTCGCCGCGGCTCTGCGCATCTTTTACGAACCGGCGATGTCGCTGGGCCTGCCCTGGCATCATATCCTCTGGGTCATCGCCGTCCTGACGATGACGCTGGGCAATCTCTCGGCGCTGACGCAGTCCAGCTTCAAGCGGATGCTGGCGTATTCGTCCATCGCTCACGCGGGGTATCTGTTAGTGGGTTTGACGGCAGGCGGAAGTCTGGCCGGAGCGGGGATGCTCTATTATCTCGGCAGCTACGTGTTCATGAACGTCGGCGCTTTTACTCTTGCTTACCTGGTCAACCGCCGCGGAGCCGGCGACTACGCCATCGCCGATTACGCCGGCCTGGCCGCGCGCCATCCGGTCATGGCGGCCATCATGTCCATCTTCATGCTGTCGCTGACCGGCATTCCGCCGCTGGCCGGATTCTTCGGCAAATTTTACGTCTTTTCGGCGGCCGTGCAGCAGGGTTACATCTGGCTGGTCGTGATCGGCGTCCTGAACAGCGCCATCTCGGTCTTCTACTACTTGCGCATTATGGTCATCATGTACATGCGCGAAGGGGATGGTCTGCGGGATCTCGAACACGCGCCCTCGGTGGCGTTCGTGACGGCGGTCTGCGCCGGGTTGATTATCCTGCTGGGCATTTTGCCCGGAAGTTTGCTGGATCTGGCGCGAGCCTCGCTGCCGTAAAACCTCCTAACCGCAAAGACGCTCCGAAGGCACGAAGTGCTCCTTCGGAGAGTCCTTCGGACGAAGAAGGCGCAAAGGACGCAAAGGCATATTTTGTCACTCCCACCCAATACAAATCCCGGCGATTTAATCAGATGAAGCGCTGGTTTCTACGACTCGCTTGGACTTTCCTGGCGGTCCTATTTTTTTGGATGTTGAGCGCGGCTGCCTTTGCCGCCGAGCTGCCCTCTGGCGCGCAGCATCAGACCGATGCCATCGGCGAGACGCTGCCGGTCTGGTCCGCCCTGCCCTTTGTGGGCATTCTCCTCTCCATCGCGCTGTTTCCCCTCTTCGCGCCGGTCTTCTGGCATCATAATTTTGGCAAGATCTCGCTGGCTTGGTCGCTGATATTTGCCGTCCCCTTTCTTTACGCCTATTCGGGCGGCGCTGTGCACTCGATTCTTCATGTCTATCTGATTGATTACATCCCCTTCATCATTCTGCTGGGCGGACTGTTCACGGTATCGGGTGGCATCTACCTGCGCGGCAGTCTTGCCGGAACGCCGGCGGTCAATACGGTTCTGCTGTTGATCGGCACCCTGTTGGCCAGCCTGATCGGCACCACGGGCGCCTCGATGCTGCTGATCCGCCCCATGCTGCGCGCCAACAAGGCTCGCCAGAACAAGATCCACGTCATCATCTTCTTCATCTTTCTCGTATCCAACATCGGCGGCTCGCTGACGCCCTTGGGTGATCCTCCGCTGTTCCTGGGCTTTCTGCACGGTGTGCCCTTCTTCTGGACTATGAATCTATTTCCCTTGATGGGCTTGGTCGCGGGGTTGCTGTTGCTAATTCTTTTTGTGCTGGATACGATTCTTTATCGGCGAGAAGGATCACCGGAGTTCGATGAATCGGCGCGCGAACCACTGAAAATAGAGGGTTGGCATAATTTCATCTTCTTGGGAGGCATCATCGGAGCCGTCCTGCTGTCCGGACTCTGGGATGCGGGCGGATTCAGCATTTTCGGCATCCAAATGACCTGGCAGGACTTGGTGCGAGATCTGCTCATCATCTTATTTGGCCTGCTTTCCTGGAAGACCACTTCCCGGCAAGTCCGCCAGGACAACGCCTTTTCCTGGTTCCCCATTAAGGAGGTTGCCATTCTATTTTTCGGTATCTTCATGACCATCATTCCGGCGCTGGCGATGCTGCGAGCGGGCGAACACGGACATCTGGCGCCTTTTGTCCAGGCCGTAAAAGAACCCTGGCAATTCTTCTGGGCCAGCGGCAGCCTCTCCAGCTTCCTGGACAACGCGCCGACTTATCTTACCTATTTCAATCTAGCTTTGGGACGGCTGGGGCTGACGGAAGCCCAGGCATCCGAAATCCTGCGGGGAGCCGTGCAGAGTGACGCGGGAAATACATTCATTCTGAGTTTGAAAGCCGTGTCCGCCGGGGCCGTCTTCATGGGAGCCAACAGCTACATCGGTAACGCCCCCAACTTCATGGTGCGCTCCATCGCCGAAGAGAATAAAATTCAGATGCCCAGCTTCTTCGGTTATATGATGTGGTCGGTGGGAATTCTAATCCCGCTCTTCCTGATCGTCACATTTGTCTTTTTCTAAAGAGACCGAAATGTATAAAAAGATCCTCTTCGCCGATGACCTGAGCAAGCGCGCCCATAAAGCTCTGGCCGTGGCCTTGAATCTGGCTCGCACGCACGGCGCTGAGTTGATCATCCTGAATGTCCACGAGGAATTTCTGGACAAGGACGAAATGGTCATGCTGCGAGTGGACGTAAGCGATTTTCAGGAAAAAATGCAGGAGAAAGCCGTCGCCGCGCGCCGTCAGATCGAGGCCGACCTGGCGGCCCTCAAGGGACAGGACGTTCCGACTCAAATACTGTTGCGTGAAGGGAAACCCGCAAAAGAGATTATCAACGTTGCCCATGAATTGGACGTGAATTTAATCGTAGTCGCTTCGCATGGGGCAACAATAAAGGAGAAATTGCTGGGAGGCACGTCGGATTACGTTGCCAAGCGGGCGAGACGTTCAGTCATGCTCGTATGGACCGGGGATATGGGTCGCGGAGATCAGAAAAAATAGATAGTTAGCAACAAATGCTTTTTTAAAAAGGGCTTGACTATAAGGGTCTAAGTCTATATATTTATAGTTTCCTTGAGAAGAGATAGCTCAAGCCCCCCAAAGGCGCGTCCACTCATGCATTGGGAGAGCGGGCTTGAGCTAGGTCAGCGGTTCGACCCCGCCATGCTCCACATTTTTTCGATCGCGGGAGTAACTCAGTGGTAGAGTCTCTCGTTGCCAACGAGATTGTCGCGGGTTCAAGTCCCGTCTCCCGCTCGCACGAAACATAGGCTGTCGCCGGAAGCGAGGCGCTTAAGCGACTTGCAACGGTGGATTTTGCTCTTTTTCAGGCCCCTCTGCATCTTTTGAACCCGGCTTCATCGGCGGCGTAGCCAAGTGGCCCAAGGCGGAGGTCTGCAAAACCTCTATTCATCGGTTCAAATCCGATCGCCGCCTCGCTTTTGTCGTGCATTTTCACTCTTGGGGCCAAGCCGGGGTGGCGGAATTGGTAGACGCAGGGGACTTAAAATCCCCCGGACCGAAATGTCCATGCCGGTTCGATTCCGGCCCTCGGTACATCTTTGATAGTTTGCCTCTCTGCGGATTTTTGGGGAGGAATAGCTCAGTTCGTCGCGGCGGATTTGAGTGGGCCTGAGCCAGGTTAGTGGGTCAATCCCGCCAAAGCAGATTGTAATTTGGGGCATTAGCTCAGCTGGGAGAGCGCTTGAATGGCATTCAAGAGGTCAGCGGTTCGATCCCGCTATGCTCCACGAATCAAATCGGCCTTGAATCCCAATTGGCGGGCAAAGCGGACTTGAGCTGGTCACGGGTTCGAGTCCAGCGGCATTTTGATAGATTCCGGGGCGATTAGCTCAGCTTGGTTAGAGCACCTGCTCGACACGCAGGGGGTCACTGGTTCGAGTCCAGCATCGCCCACAGGTACGTGCCATAAAACGATTCAGTCAGTTTGGTTGGAGCAAACCTGGGCCTAGTCTGCGGTTCGACTCCGATGCTGGAGAATCGAACGCGATTAGCTCAGTCCGCCGCGGCGGATTAGAGCGGGCTTAAGCCAGGTCACTGGTTCGAGTCCAGCATCGCCCACTAGTGCAGGCCATAGAACGATTCAATCAGATTGGTTGGAAGAGATTTGGCCCAAGTCTGCGGTTTGACTTCGGTACCGAAAAATCGAGCGCGATTAGCTCAGTCCGCCGCGGCGGATTAGAGCGGGTTTAAGCCAGGTCACTGGTTCGAGTCCAGCATCGCCCACAGGTACGTGCCATAAAACGATTCAGTCAGTTTGGTTGGAGCAAACCTTGGCCTAGTCTGCGGTTCGACTCCGATGCTGGAGAATCGAACGCGATTAGCTCAGTCCGCCACGGCGGATTAGAGCGGGTTTAAGCCAGGTCACTGGTTCGAGTCCGGCATCGCCCACAGTGATTTTTTTGGAGGATAGGCACATGACATCTATACAAACGACCGCAGAAGTTTTCTGGACGGCTTTTCGAGCTCTCCCCAAGAAGGAACGCGAAGCATTCATGGCTCGGCTGTATTCCGATCGAAGGTATCGCGAGGATTTGATAGACCTGGCATTGATCAAGCAGAGACAAAAAGAGCCATCCAAGTCGCTCAAAACCTATTCTGACGGCCAGAAGGAAAGATCGTTAATGCCCTTTTCTGTCTTTCTCAAGAGATCGGCGGAGAAGGAATTGGATAATTTGCCCCCGTCAATACACGATCGAGTTGTTTCGAAGTTGCTCCCTTTAAGAGATCAGTCCAGACCGCCAGGCGCGATAAAGCTGAAGGGCCGAGAAGCGTAATAGGATTCGGGTCGGCGGCTATCGTATTCTGTACCTGATTTCGGAACGCCTCGAGAGAATAGATGTGATTTCCATAGCTCATCGCAAAGAGGTGTATCGGTAGCATTCATACTCCTATGTTGCTGACATTCAAAGACAGTTCCCGAGCGGAATTCCCACAGGGCGTCACGCTGTCGGATATCGTCAAGAAAAAGTATCCGGCAGACGATGGCCAATTCTTCGCCGCAAAGGTGAACGGCGAAACGGTGGATCTCGGCCGCCCTCTCGTAGCCGACGCCGACCTGGAATTCCTGAGCTTCGATGATCCCGAAGGACGCGAAGTATTCCGCCACAGCAGCGCCCATCTCATGGCGCAGGCCGTGCGTGAACTCTATCCCGGCGCCCAGTTGGGGATCGGTCCGGCCCTGGAGGATTCCTTCTATTATGATATTCTGCTGCCGCAATTCCTGACGCCGGAAGATTTGGAAAAGATCGAGGCCAGAATGCGGGAGATCGCCCAGCGCAATTTGCCCGTGACCCGAAAGGAAGTCAGCAAGGAAGAAGCGATCCAATTATTTCGCGAGCGGGGCGAGAATCTCAAGGTCGAATTGCTTCAGGAGATGGAGGACGGCGTCTCGATTTATCAGCAGGGCGATTTCATTGATCTCTGCCGCGGTCCACATCTCCCCAGCACCGGATGGATTAAGCACTTCAAGCTTCTTTCTCTGGCGGGAGCCTACTGGCGCGGCGATGAAACCAAGCCCATGCTGCAACGCATCTATGGGACAAGTTATACCACCGCCGAAGCCTTGGCTGAGCACATACGCCGCCACGAGGAAGCCAAACAGCGAGACCATCGCCGCCTGGGCAAGATGCTCGATCTTTTCAGTTTCCACCCCGAGGCGCCGGGGGTTCCCTTCTGGCATCCCAAGGGATTAGTGCTCTATGAACAGGTGGTGGAGTATTGGAAGCAGATTCACGCCCGTGATGGCTATAAAGAGGTGCGCACGCCCATCGTCCTTTCGGATGTGCTCTGGCGCCGCAGCGGGCATTACGACCACTACCGTGAAAACATGTATTTCACCAAGGCCGAGGAGCGTGACTACGCCGTCAAGCCGATGAACTGCCCGGGCGGCCTGTTGATCTATAAATCCTATCAATATTCCTATCGCGATCTGCCCGTGCGCATGGGCGAATTGGGCCTGGTGCACCGCTTCGAAAAGTCGGGCGAACTGCATGGCCTGATCCGGGTGCGCGCCTTCACCGTGGATGATGCCCATATCTTCTGCATGCCCGAGCAGATCGAAGATGAAGTGGTCGGCGTCATCAACCTGATCCTCGAAGTGTACCACGCCTTCGGATTCGATGATTTTCGCGTCGAGCTTTCCACCCAGCCGGAAAAATCCATCGGTTCCGATGAGACCTGGCGGCGCGCCGAGGCGGCGCTGGCGGGGGCGCTGGCTCGTGTTCAGATCAAATACGACCTGAATCCCGGCGAGGGAGCATTCTACGGGCCGAAGATTGACTTTCACATCCGCGACTGTTTGGGGCGTTCCTGGCAATGCGGCACCGTGCAGCTCGATTTCTCCATGCCCGAGCGCTTTGAGCTGGAATACATCGGCGCCGACGGCGAACGCCACCGTCCCGCCATGATCCATCGCGCGGTGTTTGGATCCCTCGAGCGCTTCTTGGGCTTGCTGATTGAACAATACGCCGGCGATTTCCCGCTCTGGCTGGCCCCAGTGCAGGCGCGGATCTTGCCGATCACCGACAAGCAGCACGAATATGCCCGGCAGATCCAGGCGCGAATGCAGGCGGCCGGCCTGCGGGCCGAAGTAGATTCGCGCAATGAGAAGATCGGCTACAAGATTCGCCAGGCCGAACTGGACAAGGCGCCCGTCATGCTGATCATGGGGGGGCGCGAGGTCGAAAAGGGCGCCGTATCCCTGCGCTTGAAAGGCCGCGGGGATCAAGGCTCCAAAAGCCTCGAGGAGGTGATGGTTCTCATGCAAGACGCCATCGCAGAGAAACGAAGTCTAAATTAGGAGGCGAGTGGGTATTAATAAGAGAAGACCCCGGCAGACCGTAGTTCCGGGTAAAGCCGTCCGCATCAATGAGCAGATTCGCATCACGCCGGTGCGCTTGATCGGAGCCGATGGATCGCAGGTCGGCATCATTGAAATCCGGGAGGCCCAAGCCATGGCCAGGCAAGCGGAATTGGATCTGGTGGAGATCTCTCCCACGGCCAAACCGCCGGTCTGCAAGATCATGGATTTCGGCAAGTATCAGTATGAAATGGCCAAGCGTGAAAGAGGCTCCAAGAAGCACATTTCCGGCCAGATTAAGGGCATTCGGCTAAGCCCGAAAATCAGCGAGCACGATTTTAGCTTCAAAGCCGACGCCGCGCGCAAGTTTCTGGTGCAGGGGAACAAAGTCAAGGTTTCGGTCATTTTTCGAGGTCGCCTGATCACGCATAAAGAGTTTGGAGAAGCCGTCCTGAAGAAATTTTCGGAGGTATTGCAGGATATCGCCAAAGTGGAATCTTCGCCGAAAATGGAGGGCGCCCGCAATTTGGTGTTGATTCTTGCCAAAAAATAAGAAAGTTCCACCCCCTCTTCACAAGGAAGGGGGTTAGGACATTGAATATTTATAAGAATTTACGGAGAGAACCATGCCCAAAATGAAATCCAAGAGCGGCGCCAAGAAGCGATTTCGCTTCAGCGCCACGGGGAAGATCAAGCGGAAAAAGGCTTATCATTCCCACATTCTGACGAAGAAATCACCGCAGCGCAAGCGCAATCTGCGCAAGTCCGGCACGGTGGACGCCACGGACGCGCCGCGCGTACGCCGTATGGTCCCCAACAAATAGGAGCCCCCTGTGCCACGAGCTACCAACACTCCCGCGTCACGCCGCCGGCGCAAGAAAATTCTCAAGGCGGCCAAAGGGTACTGGGGAGGGCGCAGCCGTCTGATCACCAGCGCCCGGCAAACCGTCAGCCGCGCCCGCGTGTCCGCCTACCGCGACCGGCGCCGCAAGAAACGCGATTTCCGCCGCCTCTGGATCGCCCGCATCAACGCCGCCCTGCGTCTGCAAGGCGTAAGCTATTCGACGTTCATCGCCGCCATGAAGGCGAAGGGTCTTGAACTCGACCGCCGTTCCCTGGCCGATATCGCCGCCCGCGATGCGGAATCCTTCGCGCAGATTGTCGCCTCGGTGCGGGCCTAATACCCGCGCTTCGGACTTTTTCAAGACGTCGGGGTCTGTCAAGACCCCGACGGCACATCTGTCAACGCCATGAGCTCAGGCTCATCTCCTGCGATGTCCGATCTGGACGAACTTACCGGGTTATTCGATTCGGAATTAGCCAAAGCCGGAAACGCGCAGCAGCTTGAGGAGTTGCGCATCCGTTATCTGGGCCGGAAGGGCCTGGTGACCGCACTCTTCAAGGATCTCGGCGCGCTGTCCACGGAACAGAAGCCGGTTCGCGGCGCGGAGCTGAATCGCCTGAAAGAGTTCGTTCAGGATGGACTTGCGCGGCGCTTGAAGGCCCTCGAATCCGCCAAATTCAATGCCCCCACTCTGGACTTGAGCCTCCCCGGTCGCAGACCGGTGATTGGTCGCCGACATCCTCTGGCTCAAGTTGAAGACCGCGTCAAGAACATTTTCCGATCCATGGGATTCGTCGTCGAGACTGGACCGGAGATTGAGACCACCCACTACAATTTCACCGCCCTGAATACGCCGGAATGGCATCCCGCCCGGGATGAAGCCGATACCTTTTACCTCGATTCCGATCATCTGCTGCGCACCGAAACCAGCCCGGTCCAGATCCGCGTCCTGGAGCGGGGCAAACTGCCGGTGCGCATGATCGCTCCCGGCCGCGTCTTTCGCAAAGACAAACCCGATCCCTCGCATTTTCCCATCTTTCACCAAGTTGAAGGCCTTTATGTGGATCTCGGTGTGACCTTCGCCGAGCTAAAAGGCACGCTGCTCGCCTTCTATCGCTCGCTCTTCGGCGAAGATACCCAGATTCGCTTTCGCCCGCATCATTTTCCCTTCACGGAGCCATCCGCGGAAGTGGACGTCACCTGCTTCCTCTGCCGCGGGAAGGGTTGCCGCGTCTGCAAGAACAACGGCTGGCTGGAAATGGGCGGATCGGGCATGGTGGATCCGAATGTGCTTGAAGGCGTCGGCATTGATACCGAAATCTGGACGGGCTTTGCCTTCGGCTTGGGCATCGAGCGCATCGCCATGCTCTGGTATGGCGTGGATGATATCCGCTATTTCTACGAAAATGACCTGCGCTTTCTGGAACAATTCTAATTTATCATGCGCGCTTCTTATCTCTGGCTTAAAGACTTCATAGATTTTTCGCTGACCCCGCCGGAATTGGCTGGTCTGCTGACTATGGCCGGTCTGGAGGTGGAGAGCATCTCGCCGGTCGGCCCGGCGCTGGACGGAATCCTTATCGGCCAGGTTCTCGAGGTGCGCAAACACCCCAACGCTGACAAGCTGACTCTCTGTCGCGTGGATCTGGGAGGGCGCAGTCTGGAGGTGGTTTGCGGTGCGCCGAACGTGACTCAGGGGCAAAAAATCGCCTTCATCGAAGCCGGAAGCCGTCTGCCCAATGGTATGCTGATCGAGGCTCGGCCCGTTCGGGGAGTGGTCTCCAATGGCATGATTTGCTCCGGCAAGGAATTGTCCCTTTCCGAGGATGCCGATGGCATCCTGGTATTAGATCCAAAAGCACCCATTGGCAAGCCCCTGCGCGAATTTCTGGGGCCTCAGGACTGGGGCTTGGATCTGGAAATCACCCTCAATCGCCCGGATTGTCTTTCGCACATGGGAATTGCGCGGGAGATCGCCGCGGCGCTTCGCAAGCCGCTGCGTGTTCCAAAGCCCAACATCAAGGAGTCCGGCCCGCCGATCCAGAGCCTTATCTCCATCGAGATCCAGGAACCCAAATTCTGTCCGCGTTACAGCGCCAGAATCTTTCGCGGTGTGAAAATCGCCCCTTCGCCGGATTGGATGAGGCTGCGCTTGGAAGCCGTTGGCTTGCGTGCGATCAATAATGTGGTAGACGTGACCAACTATGTCCTGCTGGAGATGGGTCACCCCATGCACGCTTTCGACTTCAACCGGCTGGAAGGAAAGCGCATTAATGTTTGCTGCGCGCAAGCGGGTGAAAAGTTCATCACGCTGGACGAGCAGGAGCGCACTCTCGATGACCGCATGTTGCTCATCTGCGATGGTCAGCGCGGCGTGGCCTTGGCGGGTGTGATGGGCGGGCTGAACAGCGAGATCCACGAAGATACCACCGATCTGCTTCTGGAAAGCGCCTATTTTGATCCGGTCAATACCCGCCGCACCTCCCGGCTGCTCGGCTTGTCAACCGATTCTTCCCGCCGCTTTGAGCGGGGCGCCGACCCGGAAGCAACCGTCGCGGCGCTGGATCGCGCCGCCGAGCTCATCCTGCAGCTTGCCGGCGGTGAAGTGGCTGCCGGAGTCTATGACGTCTATCCACAGCCCATCGCGCCTCGCGCGATAAAGCTGCGACCCAAGCGCGTCGAGCAGATCCTCGGCGTGAAGGTCCCAAAGCGCGAGATCGAAAAGCATCTTGCAGCTCTCGAAGGCAAGGTAACGGACTTACCTCAGCAGAAGGCCCTGCAGGTCGAAGTCCCCAGCTTCCGCCCGGATCTGGAGCGGGAAATTGATTTAATCGAAGAAGTGGCCCGGCTGCATGGCTATAACAATATTCCTGCCGCCCAGAGCGCCAATGTGCCCCTGGCCGTGCCGTACTCAACCAAAGATGCCGCGCATCAGAAGATCTGCGATTTTCTGATGCGGCTCGGTTTTTCGCAGATCAAGACCACCTCGCTGCTGGCCGAAAAGGAAGTTGATCTGCCTGACTATCCCGCGCCGCTCAGGCTAAAGAATCCTGCCAGCGAGGATATGGCCTATCTGCGCAATGGCCTCCTGCCGGGTCTATTGAAAGTCGCCGCCCACAATCTGCATCGCGGCACCGGGGATTTCCGCATCTTCGATATCGGCCGAGTCTTTTCACAAAAAGGCGGCGATTATGGCGAATGGGACGCTGTCGCTGGATTGTTGGCCGGGCTTTATGAGCCGCGCCGCTGGGATCAATCGCCCCAGCCGGCCAGCTTCCTCGACCTGAAAGGCTTGGTCGAGGAGATGTTGGTGCAAATATCGCTTGACAAATTCGATTTTTTTTGCTATGATATAAAGTACGGCACGGGAGATGCCCTCGAAGTGCGCCGATCGGATCAGTTTGCAGGATTCCTTGGACAGATCCATCCGGCCATCGCCCAGCGCTTTGAGGTCGAAGTTCCGGTTTTTGCATTCGAATTCCGGGTGGAAGCCTTGATCCACGGAATGTCCGAGCGCTTGAACTATCGTCCCTTCCCTAAATACCCGCCGGTGCAGCGCGATCTGGCTTTCGTGCTGGCGGATGATCTGCCGGTGGGAGACGTGCTGATAAAGATGCGAACCTGGGGCGGCCCGCACCTGATCAACTGCGATCTGTTCGACGTCTTCCGTGGTGCGCAGGTGGGAGAAGGGAAGAAGAGCGTGGCGTTCCGGCTGAAATTTCAGTCACTCGAGCGCACTTTAACTGATGCCGAGATGGATGCCGCCGTCCAGCGCCTGATCGAGCAAATGGCGCAAAGCTTTGATGCCAAATTACGTTCCTGAGATCCATGTCCGAAGCGCTCAACGAAAACGAAGGTCAATTTGAGTTATCCCTGTTTATGGATATCACCCAATTCGATGAACTCGAGCGGCGCGTCTCCGCACTGATAGATTCTCAAGAGAAACTGAAAGCCCATAATCGCGAGTTGCAGGCGCGCGTCAAAAGTTTGGAGAGCCAGGTGAATACCTCCGCCGAAGAAGCTCAGCGGTTGATGGCCGAGCGCGACGATCTTCTGGCCAATCAGCGCGATTCCAAGAAGGAAGAGCTGATTCGGCGCAAGGTCAGCGAGATGCTGACCCGACTGGAAGGCGTATAATCCTAAAATCCTGATCACCCGGGCACAGGAACCCTTGTCGCAGGAACCCAAAACGCCGGTGCGCATCACGATCTTGGATGCAGAATATGCGATCACCGGATATGAGGACGAAGAGTACTTGCGCCAGGTCGCCGATACGGTGGACCGGCGCATGCGCCAGTTGCTGGCCACACAAAAAGATGCCCCGGCGCTGAAAGTTGCGATTCTAACGGCCCTGAACCTGGCGGACGAGCTGATGCGTACCCGCCGCCAGCTCGAGCAATATCAGGCCGAGGCGTCGGATTTCAGCCGTCAAATCGCCCAGCGCGCCCGGCGTCTGGCGCAGCGTTGTGCCCAAGTTCAGTCAAAACTTTGATATCGTTCATCGGCGGCTGCCAATATAGAAAACCCTGCGGACTGACCTGCGTGTTTTAAAAGAACCAACACGTTAAAGAGAGGGAGCCTGACTTTAAAGCGCGTAATACAGGCCTCATCCCGACCCTCGGTCGGGACCCGAATAGGGCAGTGGACGTAAGAAACGCTTAGGGAGGTACCCACCATGGCGACATGGTTCTCTTTAGAATTCCAGGCGGTTCGCAGGGATTAAATTTCTACCATTATGGCAAAATTCCCCCGCACCACCTTTCACGGCGGGGGAATTTGAATATATAGAGTTGCGGAGTTGCCATGTTATCTCTCTACTCCATCCTCTTTGCCTCTCTGACCGCTCTCGTCGGTGTGCTGATCGGTTGGGCGATACGCCATATCGCCGATCAAAAGCGAATCGAATCCTCCACGCAAGCCGCCCAGCGAATCCTCCAGGAAGCCGAAAAACAAGCCGAAAACCTCAAGCGCGAGAAGCTGCTCGAAGCCAAGGACGCTCAGATTGAACTGAAAGCCCGCTATGAATCGGAACTGGAGCGCCGCCGCAAAGGCCAGGAGGCTCATGAGCGCAAGATGGTTGATCGCGAAATGTCCTTGAAGCGGCGCGCGGAAGATCTGGACCGAAGTTCCCGCGACCTGCAAGGCGAACGCGACCGTCTGCGCGTCCGCGATCAGGAATCAAAAAGCCGGACCGAGCAGTTGGATGCCAAGATGGCGGAAACGACGCAGCAGCTTGAGCGAATTTCGCGCATGTCTTCCGAAGAAGCGCTGGAACAACTGAAGCTCAACCTGACAGATCGTGCGCGGCAGGAAGCCGCCGAGGAGGCTAATGCGATTCGCGAACAGGCTCGCCTGACCGCCAATCGCGAAGCCAAAGAGATCGTCATTCAGGCCATCCAGCGCTCGGCCGTCGAGCATGGGGTCGAAACCACCGTCTCAGTAGTGAATCTGCCGTCGGAGGAGGTCAAAGGGCGCATCATTGGCCGGGAAGGCCGCAATATCCGCTCCTTCGAAAATGCCACCGGCGTGGAGATCATCGTGGATGATACGCCGGAAACCGTGGTCTTGTCAGGGTTCGATCCGCTGCGCAGAGAAATCGCCCGCATTGCCCTGGAGCGCTTGATCAGCGATGGGCGCATCCATCCCGGCCGCATCGAAGAGGTGGTCAAAAAGGTCGAAAAGGAGATGGATGAGCAATTGGTCCAGCGCGGCGAGCAGGCTTGTTTGGAAGTGGGAGTCCATGGATTGCATGCGGAACTTGTCAAGCTGCTGGGCAAATTGGCCTACCGGACCTCCTATGGCCAGAATGTGCTTCAGCATTCGATTGAAGTGGCCTTCCTGACCGGCTTGATGGCCGCGGAGCTGGAGCTTGACGCCAAAATGGCCAAACGGGCCGGGCTGCTTCACGACGTCGGCAAAGCCATTGACCGCTACACCGAAGGCACGCACACGACCATCGGTCTGGAAATCGTAAAGAAATACCGTGAAGGTCCGGTGGTGCAGAACGCCATCGCCGCGCACCACGATGACGTGGACTTCACCAATCCCATCGCCGTGCTGGTGCAGGCCGCCGACGCCATTTCGGGTTCGCGCCCCGGAGCTCGCCGCGAAACTCTGGAAGGTTATGTCAAGCGCTTGGACACCCTGGAGAATTTGGCGACGTCTTTTGCCGGCGTGTCCCGCTCGTTCGCCATTCAGGCTGGCCGTGAGATTCGGGTTATGGTCGAATCGGATAAAGTGAACGACGGGGCGGCGCAGGATCTGGCCCGCGATATTTCCCAGAAAATCCAGAAGGAAATGGAATATCCCGGCCAGATTAAGGTGACGGTCATTCGCGAATTTCGGGCGGTGGATTTTGCCAAGTAGCAGCCGGCCCTCATGAGCGACTCATCAAAGCTAAACGTCCTTTTTGTGGCGGACATTGTCGGCAAGCCGGGCCGGGATATCACGGCCAGAATGCTGCCCGGGCTGCTGCGCAAGTATGACGTGGACTTTTGCGTCGCCAACGGCGAGAATGCCGCCGACGGCAAGGGCATCACTCCGCGCGAATTCTTCGAGCTGCGTCAGATGGGCGTTGACGTCATCACCGGCGGCAACCATATCTGGGATAAGAAAGAAGGGCATAAGCTTCTGGCGGAACAGAGCCAGCTCCTGCGGCCGCTGAATTATCCCCCAGACAATTTGGGATTGGGCTCCGGCGTCTATGAATTGCGGCGCGGCGAAAAATTGGGCGTCATCAATCTTCAAGGGCGCACCTTCATGTATCCCATTGACTGCCCCTTCCGCCTCGGCAAGCAGGAGGCCGAGCGCCTGCGGCAACAGACGCGCCTGATCCTGGTGGATTTTCATGCCGAGGCCACGGCTGAAAAGCAGGCCCTGTTCTGGCACCTGGACGGCCTGGTTTCCGCCGTGATCGGGACGCACACACACGTGCAGACCGCCGATGAACGCATTTTACCCAACGGAACAGCCGTCATCACCGATGTGGGCATGACCGGCCCGGCCGATTCGGTGATCGGCTTGAACCGCCGCGTCGCCCTGAAGCGTTTCTTGCTGGGAACACCGCAACGCTACGAAATAGCCGATGAAAACCTGCGCCTTAACGCCGTTCTGATCGCTCTTGATGTCCAGAGCGGTCAAGCTAATAATATTCAGCGCCTAAATCTTCCCTGAGCGGGCGCAGTGAGTAAAAGCGCAGCCCATCCCGAGCCCACCCCCCTCCCATTTCATCCGAAAAGAGAGCCGATGAAGCCACTATGACCGCTAATTAGAAATAAAGAACTTACTACAGAAATTCTTCAATATTTACTTGACTTTATGCAGTTTTATACATAATGTTAGGCATGAAATTGCATCTGCTCCACGAAGTTGCCGCGTAATTCGTTTATCCTGTTGCCATATCACTTGGCGTCAAGTTCTGAGGAGTGATACCATGAACATGCATAAGAAGAATTTGAAAGGGAAGGTCAGGATAGCCTGCTTCTTGATCGTTGGGATTACTCTGCTCCTTACCGGCAGCTTAGTATGGGCCGCCACGACCGGCAAGATCGCCGGCCGGATCATTGACGCCGACACCAAAGATCCTCTGCCTTCCGTGAACATCGTGATCGTGAACACCACCCTGGGCGCCACGACCAATCTGGACGGCGATTACTTCATTCTGAATATCCCGCCCGGCACCTATACGCTGAAAGCCACCATGGTGGGCTATAAGGAAGTGCTGGTGCAGAATGTGTTGGTGCAGACGGACCTGACCACCAGGCTCGATTTTAGGCTGGTGCCCACAGTCCTCGAAGGGGGCGAAGAGGTGGTCGTCGTGGCCGAGAAACCTCTCATTGAAAGGGATGTCACCGCCAGCCGAGTGACCACGTCCGCCGAAAACCTGGCGCGCATGCCGGTGGACCAGATGCAGGAAATCCTGGCGCTTTCCGCCGGAGCGGTTGAAGAAAAGGGGGTGCTCCACATCCGCGGCGGCCGCAACCAGGAGGTCGCTTACCTTATTGACGGCGCGGTCGTCATGGATCCCTTGACCGGCAATTTCGACGGCGACGTCCCGGAAATGGCGTTGGAAGAAATTTCGGTGCAAACGGGGGGTTTCGGCGCCGAATACGGCTCGGCCCAATCGGGCATCGTAAACATGGTGCTGAAGGAGGGCGGCCCCAGCTTCAACGGCGCCTTTAGGTTCAAAACCTCCGATTTTAGCGGCTACCGCAGCGACCCCTGGCATGAACAGCTCTGGGACTTCGAAGGTTCCTTCGGCGGGCCGGTTCCTTTCGTCAACAATCTCCGCTTTTTCGCCTCCGGTGAATACAACCCTAACGAGGGGAATTATCCCCACGATGATAAAAAGCCTTTGACACTTCAGGGCAAATTGACCTATGGCCTATCGCCCAAAATCAGGCTGGCGCTGAGCGGACTGTATTACCATAACGATTACCACTCCTTCGATATGGGCAGCTACAATTATAATGAATGGAAGCGCACCACTGTCGAAGATCAAAATCCAGATTTCTTTGTGGATCCGGCCTTGTCCAATTGGTATGGGAATGGGCAATTGGACAGTGAATGGGAGGATCTGAACGGCAACGGAGTGTACGATCAATGGGTGGACATGAACGGCGATGGCTATAAGGAATCCAGCGAATGGACCGACTTGAACGGCAACGGCGTGATGGACACCGAAGATCTGAATAGCAATCGCGCACTCGATGCCTTTGACATGCTGGATCACACGCCGGATTTTAATGCGCGAGCGGATCAATTCGGATTCACGTTGACTCATACCCTGAATCAAAGGACCTTCTACGAAGTCCGTCTCAACCGTTATCGTACTTATCTTAAATATAACATCATCGAGAATACCAACGAGGATCTGGACGGTGACGGTCGCTTCGATATGGGCGAGAGGATTTACTCGGAGAACGGCGGCGCCTATCAGGAAGCAGATATCAACGGCGACGGCATCATTTCGCTTTCGGAAGATATCAACGGCAATGGCCAGGCGAATTTTGAACCGGATGCCAATCACGATGGTCATCCGGACCTGGGTTGGGACCTCGGTCTGGATGGAATCGGCCCGTATTTGCCCGGGACCACCCAACCCAATCCGGCTTATCCCGGACCGGATTTTGGAGAAGGAGACGGCCTGACCACTACGGAGGATCTGGATGGCGACGGTCGCATCGAGTTGACCGAGGAGGATTTGAACGGTAACAATACTTGGGATTATGTCTTCTATGGTACCAATCACGACCTCTTCGAAGATAAAAATCGCAACGGTTTCGTGGATGCGTCGGAGGTTGGCGCGGATTCCAATTGGATCCCGATGACGGAATTGCCCATGTTCCAGGTGGGAGTGAAGGACGATGATGGTTTCTTCACTTATGGATCCGGCAATACCTACCACCGCGACCGCTGGCACGAAGACGAGAAGTTCACCTACAACACGCAGTTCCATCTGACCAGCCAGATCAACGCCCATCATCAATTGAAGTGGGGCGTCGAAGGCTCCTACTACGACATCATGATGTATGATGTGGATGCTGCTTCCGGTGGCAATATCTATGGCGAAGATTACTCCGTCTTCCCGCACGCCCTGGCCGCTTACGCTCAGGATAAAATGGAATTCGAGGGCCTGATTGTCAACGCCGGTTTGCGCTTCGATTACTTCAACGCCAATTATGACAATTACCCTTCGGACATCACCAATCCGGTGATTGACTACACCACCGGCGGAGTGATCCGAAATCCGAAATCCGTGCTGGCCAAATACGCCTGGTCCCCGCGACTCGGCGTCTCGCATCCCATCACCGAACGGGATGTGTTATATTTCAACTATGGCCGCTACTTCCAGGTGCCGCGCTTCGATTTCCTGTTTGAGAACCTGACCTTCCAGCTCACCGGCGCCTTCCCGCGCATGGGCAATGCCAATCTCGAACCCGAGCAGACCACCTCGTATGAGCTGGGCGTAAAGCATCAGTTCGCCAACGATCTGGTCCTGAATGTCACCGGCTTCTACAAGGACATCACCGGCCTGACGGATACCCGCCAGATTTACTACTCGGCGTCGAACTGGTACGGCATCTATTCCAATACCGACTACGGCAACGTGCGCGGATTTGAAGTCACCTTGATTCGCCCGCGCGCCCGCTACTTCACCGGGCAGCTAAGTTACACCTACTCCTTCGCGCGCGGCAAAAATTCCAGCCCAACGGCAGACTATGTGACGATTTGGGAAGGGAACAATGTCCCGACCACGGAGACTTTCCTGGACTGGGATCAGCGCCATACGCTGTCCGCCGACCTGGACATCCGAACTCTGGATAAGGAACGGTTCTTCGGCCTTCCTTACACGGAAAACCTGGGCTTCAACTTCATCTTCAATTACGGCAGCGGCATGCCCTGGAGTCCGCCGACGCGCGACCAGGATAAGTGGAAGTACACGAACACCAAGCGGATGCCCTTTACGTTTAGCTGGGATTTCATTATGGATAAGGGCTACCGCTGGAAGAAGCTCACCACCCGGGCGTTTTTGGAGGTGCGTAACATCGGTCTGCCGGAGTTCTTCAGCAGCAGTAATTTTCCCCTCTTCAACATCAAAAGCCGCGTCAATATCGTGGACATCGCCGATACTGAGTGGTATGCGCTGAATGTGGATTCCCAGGGCAATCGCACCTATGACGCCGACGGACCCTATGATGATCCCACCGTGTACGGTCTGCCCATCATAGTCCGTGTGGGCGCTGCAGTACAATTCTAAATTCCGAAGGGAGTCCTGGAACCCTTCGCATTTATCTTGACGATCCGCCGATCCGCGGAAAGGAGTTTCGATGTTGCATAGATTGACTCGCCGGGCTCTACCCATCCTGAGCGTCTTAATCCTCCTTGGCTCCGCCCAGTCGAAAACGCTCCCCCCTGCGGCCAAAATTGGGCCGGTTCGAGAAGTCTACGGCAATTCGGCCGATGACCAGTATATGGTCATGGACGTCTGCAATGTCTGGTCGGCAATTTCCAATTTTGGAAATTACGGCGATCCCAATTCCGTTCTGCCTTCCGGCCAATGGCCCGCCGGCTCCGGCAATAACTATATCTGGGAAGGCCGCTTTTGGGTGGCTTCCCTGGTGCAGGGCAAGAAGCGGGTTTCCCACGCGGATTACGGCGACTACGAATTCCACTCCTCCGGCCCTCCCGTTGATCCGTTTTTCTTGGGATCCGGGATTTCGATTCTGGACTCCCGCGTGGCCTTTGACGACTTTGCTCCCTCCACAACCCATACCCCTCTCGGATTGCAGATCTTTCAAACGGCGCTGACCTGGTCCATGCCAGACTACGACGATTTTATAGCCTTGCAGTACCAGATCATCAACACCAGCGCCAATACGTTGTCGAATATATACGTCGCCTGGGTTTTCGACAATGACGTGGCCAGCTTGGATGCCACCGAGCCCAACATTGACGATGATGTGGACTATGAGGGCTGGGACGGAACCGATTCCCAGACGGATCAAAGGGATTTTGTTGATCCTCTGGATCTGGATGGTGACGGGTTGGATGGTTACGACAGTTGGGGGCTCCCCTATGGCTGGTCCGGCGGGCCGCCCCCCGGTGACAATCCCAATTATGATCCCAGCCAGGTCGAACCCGATGGAATATGGGATGAATATCAGAGCTACTTGGATGCGAACGGCCCGGAGATTCTGGCTCAAGCCGGACCCGGTGCGGGCCAACCCGTGGTGGATCAAAAGACCGGGCTGGTCCTGCATGGTTGGCTGATCAGCCGCAATATGTCCGTACTCTACGACGGCGACAACAATGCGGCTCCGGGCAACGATACCGGCGAACGCGGCTTGCCCGTTCCCTGCGATGGGTGGACGGGTGGACGGCTGGTTTATACGCCCCGTCTGCCCTATAACACGGCTTCGGACGATACCATGCCGCGGCCCTTTGCCCATCAATGGTGGAACTGGAACAGCGACCCCGGCAATGATGACGAGAAATATGATTACATGTCGGCCTCCCATCAGGCCAGTCTGGGCTATCATTTCATTCCCAACCCTCGCGAAATTGGAGCGCCCACTTTCGACTACCGCTGGTTGACGTCCACGGGGCCCTTCACGCTGCCCCCGGGCGACACCCTGCGCTTCGTTTACGCCTTCTGTCTGGGGCAGGGATTGAAAGGCGTTCGCGCCGCCGCCGATCAGGCCATGAAAGCCTACTTCGCTGGATCCCTGGCCAGTTCGCCCGCCCAACCCTCCTCCCCTGCCGGAGATCTCCATTGGGTGCTGCCGGTTCCTCCGCCGATTCCCAATTTCAATTATACGGGAATTGACGGCGGCGTGAACATGGCCTGGGACAATCATTCGGAATTCGAGCTGGATCCACTGCTGGGCTATTCTGATTTCGAAGGCTACAAGATCTACCGAGCCCAATACGCGCCGGCCAACTGGCAACTGATCTACGCCTGCGATAATCTGCCGGACAGTCTGGTTTACGTGGTGACGACGGAAGGGGATACGGTCAATCCGCGGCGCGCCAGCGATTCGGTTTTTGTCCCCCTTGATCTGCCCGATATCGGCCACTCCTTCGTGGATGACGGCGGCAATGTGCTATCCGAAGCCTTGGTGGAAATCCCGACTTACGATCCCGACTCGCTGATTTGGGGTGCCTATGAACAGCCGATCAACTCAGTGCCCTATTACTACGTGCTGGTGGCCTACGATTCCTACAAACCCGCCACACCCAATTCCCCGGAATTTTTCCCGCAGGAATCCGCGCGTTCCAACTATCTGAAAGATCCCGCCAGCGGAGCCCCCATGCCGGTTTATCCGCTCACCCATTATGGGGATGAGGAGGGCCAGGGCGGCGCCGGGGGCGTTTTCACGGATGTCCAACAGGTGTTGGTGGTGCCCAATCCCTATCGCGGGACCAACCTCTTCGAGGCGCGGTACGAATCCGTGGTGAAATTCATCAACCTGCCGCCGGCCTGCAAAATCACCATTCTCACCCTGGCCGGCGACATCGTCCGAGTCCTGGATCACAACGACGGAACCAATCAGGAATCCTGGGATCTGCTGTCCAAGAATACTCAGTCCGTGGTTTCGGGTTTGTACATTTACCTCGCCGAGACGGAATCCGACAAAAAGATCGGCAAATTCGTCATCGCCCGATAAGGCGCTGAAGACCCAATTCGACTGCTGAATGGCGGAAGAATGAGGAGGAATTTCATGATGCGCAGATTGCTTCTGATCATCCTGTTGGCGGGCCTGACCGTTCCGCTTCAAGCCCAGGAATTCGCCAAGGTCGGTACGATGGGCGGCCAGTTTCTGAAAATTGATCTTGACGCCCGTTCCGTGGCCATGGGTAGCGCCGGCATGGCCTTCAGCAGTGACGCCGGAGCCGCCTTTCGCAATCCCGCCGGGCTGGTCTACATTGCCGGCTCAAGTTTTGTCGCCTCCTACGCCCCCTGGTTCGCCGACATCAACCTCTACGGCGCCGCTTTCGCTCGCAACTTCGGTCCCTACGGCGTGGCCGGAATCCACTTCATCTATCTGAATTCCGGCGAGATGGAGGAGACCACGGTGAATCAACAGCAGGGCACTGGAAACATGTTCAGCGTCTCTGATTTTGCCTTGGGTCTGTCCTACGCTCGGCATCTGACGGATAAATTTTCCATCGGCGGCAATATCCGTTGGATTCACGAAGACCTCTATGTCTCGAAGGCATCGGTCTTTGGAGTGGATATTGGCTTCTTGTACGATACCGGATTCAAGAGCCTGCGCATGGGGATGAGCATCAAGAATTTCGGCAGCAAATTCAACCTCAACCCTGGGACCTACCAGGATTACGATAACGGCGTGGCGCTTTCTGACCCCTCGGATTATCTGGCCTACGATTTGCCCGTCGAATTCGCTTTCGGCCTGGCCATGGATCCCTATAAAACTCCTGAGCACCGGATCTCGATTGCCGCCGATTATTTGCATCCTGCTGATAACATTGAGCGGCCACAAGTCGGCGTAGAATACGCATATCAGGAGACCGCCTTTCTGCGCGCCGGCTATATTTTTCGCCACGATACCGCCGGTCTGAATGCCGGCGCCGGGATCTTCGTCCCCATGTCCGGCTATAAGCTCGGCATTGATTACGCTTTCTCTAATTACGCGATTCTTGACAACGTTCACCGTTTCACCCTTCGCTTTCAATTCGGCGGCCCGTAGGCAAGCGTTCCTGGAGCTGTTGGAGTTTCGCTGCTTCGAGCGGCCTTCGCAAACCGACCCGTACTGAGAATTGTCGCGAGGCTTTAGTCATTCAGTGAGGTGACCTTGACTCAGTTGCTTTCCAATCTGAGGCGCGCGCTTCCAGGATTCGTTTTCTGGACGCTCTGGCTGTGCCTTTGGGGGGTAAATTTCAACGGGATGGCAAACGCCGGCACCGGAGTTCCGGAGTGTTTCTATCCGCCCAACGCGCCACTGGCTAATGGCGCGGGCCGGGCTTCGGTAGAGGCCACCAACGTCGGTGAAACGCAGCTCTTCTGGGCCTACGCTCAAGGCTTTTTCGCCGGATATTACGTCCTTTCCGCCACCTGCCAGGACACCAGCGCCAACGCCTACTACTTCACCGAGGACGCCTATATCAACGACCTCACGGCCTCGACTCTCGCCGATGATTCAACCCTCTACGCGGCGGCCAACGGCGGTCTCTATCGCAGTTTGAACTGGGGCCAATCCTGGGAACGCTACATCCCGGGGCTGCCGACGGCCACGGGGGAGATCGGCGCTTTGTCCCCCTCCGAATATAACCACCGCTGCCTCATCAATTGCCTCTTCTCCCGGGCGGAATACGGTGGAACCTATGACACGATGTGGGTCGGCACGGAATTTGGGCCTTTCTGGCGCAGCCCGGCTGGGGGTGATTCTCTCGAGCTCCGAGCCAGCCTGATGGCCGCGAATGCGGATGGTTTCAAACCGGCCGTTCATGATATTTTGGGGCATCCTCTTCTGAGCCAGACTCTCTGGGCTTGCACCGAGGATGGCATTTACATGACCCGCAACGCAAAAAACTGGAAGAATATTTCCGGCGGTCTTCCCCCCAGCGAAGGAACAACCTGGACCAACGATCCGGTTTATGCCGTGGCCTATGATCAGGTGAGCGATCAACTCTTCGTAGCCACCAGCAAGGGCGTGTTCTATGGACAGCCCCGGCCTTTGGGAACTTCCGCGACTTCCGAGATCATCGTTTCTTGGAAGCCTCTGGGTGGAGAAGTCGCGGTGCAGGCTGATACCCTGCATCCGGCTACAGCCGATACCCTGAGATTGTCAGTCCCCGATGCCAGCCTTCAGGGGTTGGCGATTGGAGCCGGCCAGAGCATCACCGTTTTGGACACCAGCAGCGGGATCCACTGGTCGGCCTTTGTGGATGCGTCGCCGACAGGGTTGTTCGCCCTGTTGACGAACGATGGCATTTTTTACTGGCCCACCGGCTCCACCGCTCCCAGTGTGAATTATGACCAGCTTGAGCTCAATAATTTGGTGGCCTATGCTTTCAGCGGGACAGCCGGAAATACCATCTTCGTCGAATCCGAAGGCAATCAAACCAGCTTCTGGCTGGGAACCGAGAATGGCCTGATGTCCTATCAGTTGACCGGTGACATCATCGAACGCTATGAGAATGATTCTCTGACCATCACGAGCAGCCACGATTCGCTGGCGATTTTTGAAATCGCCTCCAAGGGCGAGGACTTCTACATCGCGACCACACAAGGTCTTTTCCGCACCTCGGATTTATCCGGATCCTGGCTGCGGTTGACTGGTCACATCTACAATTCCGATGGGAGCGATTCCCTGTGGGCCGACACCCGGACGGTGGCCTTCGGGCCGGGCGATAAGATTTACACGGGCGGCTATTTGGGCGGATTCTTGCGGTCGGAAGACGACTCGACCTTCACTTCCTCCAATCTGGGGATGATGCACCGGAATGGAACGCTGGAGCAGATCGCGAGCTTTGCCGACGTGTTCGAAAACAGCACGCCCGCAATTCCGGATACGGGTATTTTCGGTGTGGCCCAGGCCTGGTGGGGGACGTTGCCCGCGAATCTGGATATTGACGGCGACCCGCGCGTCGGCATCCTCTTCCTGGATATTGACGATCAGTACTATCTCAGCACCGGCGATGGCACCTATGTCAATGGTTATTACGATGGCAAGAATGAGTTCAGCCGATACGAGTACACCAACAGCAATCTGCGGGAGATGTTCTATCTGGATACCGATCCCCAATTAATTGACCAGGCCGGTCCCGCGGCCTGCAACCAGATGTTCAACCTGATCAATTTCAACCTCGATTTCGGCGAAGACGAATGGTTGCGAAATGGGCTGGCGGCTTTCACGCAGTGGGTCGCGGGCTATCCCGCTGCCGGCGGGACGATCACCTTCCCCTCACAGAATGACCTGACCACCTGGGGCGATAAGGATCGCAACACGGAACAGCTTTATTCCTATCTGCTGGTGCTCTACCTCTATGAGCAGGTCTTCCCGGACTCGATCTCGAACGGCGACGTCATTCACACGCTGGCGCAGGTGGCCAGTGATACCAGCCATGGTGTTTCTGGCCTGGGCCGGTTGATTTACGAGAAAACCGTCGGACCAGCGGATTATACCGTGGATTACACGCCCGTTTTCGCCAACCTCTTTAATGACTTTGTGCTGGCGAGTTCGCTGGATATTTCCGATCCCAATTTCTTCGGGGGGAAATACGGCTTTGTGAATGCCAATGTCAAGATCGGCACGACGTCGAACAACTGGTATTGGCCGCTGGCCAATCCGACCCAATTGCCGCCTTATAGCTGGCAGATCCCCTTGTGGAGCGGTCGCGCCACGCAGATCGTGGATACTCTCCTCTTCAACAATGCCTACCCGATGGACACGCTGCTGGTCAACGGCGACGACCAAAACCGTTTGAATTTTAAATTCCTCATCTCCCTGACAGGCCGGTTTGATCCAGAGATGTCGCCGGATCAGGTGGTCCTTCTTCCGGTCAATGCCGATTCGGTCACGCAAAAAGGGATGATCGTCCTTCCGCCGGAGCTGCGCCTGGGCAATGGAAATGTCCAGCCCAACTTGATTCGGCTGCTCACCGTTTGCGCCTCGAGTTCCGGCGATGCGGCCTCCTGCTATGTACTGGACGAGGACGCCTCCCCGCCCTCCCAGTTCTACCAGACGATCTCTCAAAATCCCATAGACGATCGCTATCTGGATATTTATTCCTTCGCGAATGAGCGTCTCTACCCCGATGGCGGCCAGCTCTACCGTGTGGATAATATCGGGTTGACAGCGCTGGAAGGTCCCCGGGTGGGCATATCAGGCGGAGTCGCTTCCAACTCGGGCAATGACACGACCATAACTCTCGATCAAAATACCTTCTTTGCCAACGAAGGTGCGTCCACCTTTGTCTATCACCTCGCTCATCATCTGGATCAGGTTCAATTCCCGGCGAACCTTAAATTCGTAGCCTACGCCGAAGATGCGGCTGGCAACGAGGGCGCCACCGATAGCGTGGCGGTCGCCCTCGATTTCATCAACAGTGGATTGGGGGGCAGCCTTTCCGATGCCGCCACCGGCGCGAATTTGACCATCGCCCCCGGGGCGATGGAACGCGACGCCCTGGTTTTGCTGTGCGTTTCGGATGCTCCCGCGTCTCCCGAATCTGAACCCGGCATCGCTCAAATCGCTTCTCCCTGGGATGACTCTCACCGGCCTGTTGGCTCCTTGGTGAGCGCTGGTTGCGCCGGAGTCGCGCTGAGCACTCCGATCTTGATTGAAATCCCCTTTGATGCGATGCTGGCGGGATCGGATCCAGTGGGCGTCTATCGGTCTGAGGATGGCGGTTGGACCTATATCGGCGGCGAAATGAATCCGGAAACCGGTCTGATCCAGAGTTATAGCTGGAAATTTGGTCAATTTCAGGCCATGGCCGGGCCCCTGGGCGACATCTCGCCGGAGATGCCCTACAGCTTCAAACTGGAGCAGAATTTTCCGAATCCGTTTAATCCCACAACTCGCATTCAGTTTGAGCTGGCTTTCTCGCAAAAGGTCAAGCTCGAAATCTACAATGTGCGCGGCGAACGGGTGGCCCTGTTGGCGGAGGGAGCTTACTCGGCCGGCGCTCACGTTCTCAACTGGCAGCCGCAGCGACTCGCCAGCGGCGTCTACTTCCTGAGTTTGCGGGCCGACCAAGGCGTCTTCTACCGCAAGATGATTTATTTGAAGTAATTTACGCGGAGTTCTGGATGAAAAACGCGCTACCTTACAGTCTCACGGCCGGTTTGGCTCTCGCCATGCTGGGCCTCTTCGTCCTCGGGTGCGAGGATCAAAGCTCCAACATTCCCGTCCAGTGGAATGAAATATCCGGGCTGATGGCGACCGGCTGGGCGCAATACGCCGCCGGTGATTATCTCGATGCCAAAGCGAGCTTTGAGGCGGCCGGCCAGCGCAATGCCCAATTTCTGCCCGCTTACGACGGCCTGGGATGGTGCGCCGTTCGCCTCACGAATTTCAGTGAGGCGGAGCAACAGTTCTCGTTCATCACGACTCTGGCGGATCCCCAAAGCGAAATGGACCTCCTGGCGGACGCCTATGGCGGCTTAAGTCTGTCGGCCACCATCGAGCGTTCCTACTTGGAGATCACGGAGGGCGGTGATCAGGAGACCCTAAACGCGCTGGCTCAGCAGTCCATTGATCGCGCCAACACCGTGTTCGACCTCCTGGGTGAAAATTACCACCCCGCCGATCACGACACCGCCTTCGGTTCCGATGGGCTGCACCTGCTCTGCGCCCAGAACTACTTTTATTTGCAGGAATATGAAAGCTCCGAGGCCCAATTGAGCATCGTGGATCCTGATTTCATGCCCACGCTGCTGGAACAAGTGGGCCAGGAAATTACGGATACGTTTCTACCGCTGAACCAGGAAATCATCGGATCGGATAGCGTCTGGTATCTGTTGGCCGTGGATGATTTAGGTCAGGTAACCTCCCCCGGTGTTCATACCCTGGGGGTATTTCCCCCGAATCTGAATATCGAGGGATATGAGATTGAGTACCATTGGGATTCCCAGAATCGCATCATCGTCCATCCGGCGGCCGGAGCCGAATTGGCCGTCGGCATGGAAATTATGGCCAGTTACGTCTATCTTGAGGATTTTCCCAACTACCTTTACGGACTGATCGAACACATCGAAGATTTGATCGAATTCTAAAATAAACAGGCGCGGCTGCTTGACAGCGCCGGGGACCGCCTCCTGATGGATTGAGCAAGCATCTCAGCGCCCTAAAGCCTTAACGAAATAGAAACAAGTTTACAGGAGGAGTTATGCGCAGAATTTACGCACTTGTGCTCTTGCTGACCGCTCTGCTGTTGACCTACTCGCTGGCCTACAGCCAGGGCGTGGAGTACATCATCCAGTACGACGACGGCAATTCGATTTACTACTCCGGGCGTCCGATACAGAATGATACCTGCGGCGTCTGGTTTGAACCTCCCACCGAATGCCAGATTCTTTCCGGATTATTTCAATTCTATACTCCGGGAGACGCCCTGCTTTATATCTGGGATCTGGCAGGCGATTTCAACCCCGACCTCTACTACGATAATGATGAGTCGGGCGGAGGACCAGCTCCCTCGCCCCTGGGAGCGGCTTTGACCTCGCCGATTCCAATCACCTTCCAGGCTCCCGGTGGTGCTGACCCGTTTGAAGAGATCGTCTTCGATGATTATGGTTATCCTCCGGGCGATCTCGACGTCGGAACCAACGATTTCTTCCTGGGTTACGTCCTCCAGGGCGGCGGCACGAACACCTACGATCCCTCGATTAATGGAGACGCGGCGGATGACCGCCCCTATCGCAGTCTGTGCTGGCTGAACAATCCCGGCGGACTCTATGCCGCCGATTCCGGCTGGTTTGCTTACGGCATTGACTGGCTGCTGCGCTGCAAGGTGAACATGTACGGCGACCCTCCGCCCTTCGTCGAAGGGCTGACTGATTTGCCGGACACCTACGCCAATGGCCCCTACGCCGTCACCGCCACGATCTACGACTACGATGAATCCGGAGTGCCCGGATCCGGCCAGGTAACCGAGGCTCGTTTGATTTATTCGATCAACGGCGGCGATCCGGACACCACCATCATGACGAATACCTCGGGCGACGAATACACCGGCAACCTTCCCAACCTCAATCCGGGCTCCACGATCAATTTCCGCGTTGAGGCGGATGATAACGCCGCCCACACCTCCATCTCTCCAAGTCTGGCCGGCTACAATTTCTCCCGCTGGCAGTGGAGCGGCGCCAAGATCCTGCTGGTGAACGATTCCGGCGTGGACGCGGCGGCCGATATTTATCGTTCAGCCCTCGATAATAACGGCTTCTCCTACGATTTCTGGCTCATCGATGCCGGAAGCTCGGCGGACATGGGCTATCCCGGCACGGACGTAATCAACCGCTACAACTACAACTCCATCCTCTGGTTCAACGGCACCGGCCACTCGGGCAGCCTGCCGCTCAATGATGCCGACCTATCCGCAGATCCGGTGGCGAACTTCATGGATCATGGCGGCAACTTCTTCCTCAGCAGCTCCGATTATCTGGGCGGCGCCTTCGGTGGTCAGGGCGTTTGGACGGAATTCACCGCCCCCGTGGGCAGCTTCATGTACGACTACTTGAAGGTGGATTTTGGATGGTCCGATGCCCACATTGATACGGGGACTGGCGAATCCCGCGATACCGTCTACTACGGTTTGGATGGTGATCCCATCTCCGGCGCCTTTGTCACACCGTTCGAGAATCATCCCAGTCCGAACTACAACGATTTCGTCTACGCCCGTTCGGGCGCGGTGGACTGCTTCTTCACCGAGATTGACGCCGAGCCTGCCGGCATCCGCTATGACGGTAGCTTCAAGATGGTCTTCCTGCCCTGGGTTCTGGAAGCCAGCGATCCGGCTATCGCCGAAGGCATCCTGCTGAGCGTCTTGGATTACTTCGGTGTTGGGGCGGGTCCGGAAATCACTGCAGTTCGCGGTTCACGCTATGGTATCTACGGGGATATCCCTCACCCCACGTTTGCCGATGTGACCGATCCTGACGGCATTGAGTGGGTGTACCTCAAAGTGCAGGTGGACGGCGGCAATTGGACCAACTACATCATGACCAACATGGGCGGCGATACGTATCGGCTGACTCACAATCCGCCGGCAGTCTGGAGCTTGGTGAACTATCGCATTCTCGCCAAGGATAACTTGGGCAATGTCACCATCGGCCCCAGCTATAGCTACTGGTACACCGGATTGACCTACAATTCCGGCGACGACTTCCTCTACTGCTCCGATCAGCCCAATGAAGGTTATTTGGGCAGCCCCAATTACGACAACACCATCACGGACGAACTCGATGCGTTGTCCATCCCCTATGCCATCTGGGATGTGGATCAGTACGGCACTATGGATTACTGGACGGTGCTGTCCAATTACAACCGCGCGTTCTGGATCGGCGCTCTGGACTGGGATCTGACCTTCCCCTACGCCAGCGCGGATAATCCCTTCAGCCAATTCCTCGGCATGGGCCGTTCGCTGCTGTTCTCCTCGGAAGAGCAGATGGGCGTCTGGACCAATTGGACAAACACCGACTTCGCGCCGGGTGACTTTGCCTACGATTACATGCGGCTCGCCAGCACAACCAATGACGTCGGCTACGACTCCATCCTCGTTCAAACCGATGAAATGACTACCGGTTTGCCGGCCTACTTCCTGCTGGATCTGGCCGAGTTCCCCTTCGGTTCCATGGCCGACCTCCTTGAACCGCGCGATTCCACCGTCACGCTGTTTGAAGCGGATGATCCGCTGGCTCCGGCGGGAATCCGCGATGATCTTGACCAGCACAATATGGTCACGCTCGGCTTCGAGCTCTATCAGATGCCGACCGCCGAGCGCGAGATGTTCATCGAGGACGTCATCAATTACTGGGATGCGCATCCGGGATTCTCGGTGGGCGTGGAACCTTCCGTGCCCTCGCCGGTTATACCCAAGGAGTATAGTCTCGAGCAGAACTATCCCAACCCGTTCAATCCGATCACGCAGATCCGTTTCAATCTGCCGGAAAACGCCCGAGTCGAGCTGACCATCTACAATACCATGGGTCAGCAGGTGGCGCGGCTGCTGGATCGCGATCTGAACGCCGGATCGCACGTGGCGGTTTGGGATGCTTCCAGTCTGTCGTCGGGCGTCTACATCTACAAGCTGAAGACGGCCAACTTCGAGCAGTCTCGCAAGATGATCATGGTGAAGTAAATGAAATCACGCCTGAGGCGGCCTAGGCCGCCTCAGGCACAATCAACCTAATTTTGCCCTTTAAGCTGATCCCGAGAGGTCGGCAAGGATTGTGAACTTCAACAGCCCCCGCCTCGCGCGGGGGCATTTTTATGAGAGGAGGTCCAAGTGAAATTTCGCGTGAAAGCCAAGCTGGCCGATGCTGAGGGCATGCGCCGAACTCTGACCCGGCTGGCTCACGAAATCATCGAACGCAATCGCGGATTGAAAGATCTGGCGCTGGTCGGGATGCGCACCCGCGGCGTCTTCGTGGCCGACCGCTTGAAAGAGCAGATCCGACAAATCGAGGGTGGCGACGTTCCCATCGGCATCCTCGACGTCACCCTCTACCGCGACGACTTCCGCCTGAAATTCAAACAGCCGCAGGTGCAGGTCACGCACATTGACTTCGACGTGGATGAGAAAAACATCATCCTGGTGGATGACGTCCTGTACACCGGGCGCACGGCGCGCGCGGCCCTGGACGCCCTCATGGATCTGGGTCGGCCGGCCCGCATCCAATTGGCCGTCCTGGTGGATCGCGGCCACCGCGAACTGCCCATCAAGGCCGATTTCGTCGGCAAGAACGTGCCCACCTCGCTCGGTGAAGAGGTGCGAGTGCGCATGATGGAGCACGACGGGGAGGATGCCATTCTGCTGGTGGGCAGCGTGAGCGATGAAGAGGAGGGCAACGGCGATGCACCAGCCTAAAAAAGACCGCCCGCTCGCTTCCCGCCACCTGCTGGGCTTGGAGGGGATGGCTGCTTCTGAGATCACGCACATTCTCGACACCGCCGAGGTGCTGAAAGAGATTCTCGACCGCCCCATCAAGAAGGTACCAACGCTGCGTGGCACCACCGTGGTCAACCTCTTCTTCGAAGCCTCCACGCGCACGCGCATCTCCTTCGAGCTGGCGGAAAAGCGCCTGTCAGCGGATTTGATCAACTTCACCAAGATCGGCTCCAGTGTCCAGAAGGGCGAAACATTGCTGGATACGGCGCGCAACATCGAGGCCATGCGCGTTGAGGTGGTGGTCATCCGGCATCAGAGCCCCGGGGCGCCGGGCTTTTTGGCCGACCGCCTGAAATCGGTCGTCATCAACGCCGGCGATGGCGCTCACGAACACCCTACGCAAGGGCTGTTAGACTTGCTGACCCTGCGCCAGAAGTTCGGCCAGATCAAAGGATTGAAGGTCGCCATCATCGGCGATATTGCTCACAGCCGCGTCGCCATGTCCAATATTCACGGCCTGAAAATCCTCGGCGCCGACGTGATGCTCTGCGCCCCGCCGACGTTGATTCCTCGCGGCATCGAAGCTCTGGGGATGAAAATTAGCCACAAAGTGGACGAGGCTATTGCTTGGGCGGACGCGCTGAACATCCTGCGCCTGCAATTGGAACGCCAGCAGGCCGCCTATCTGCCGTCGCTGCGGGAATATCATATGACCTTCGGCATCACTCTGAAACGGCTGGAAAAAGCCAGGAAGGTGCCGGTCATCCTGCACCCCGGGCCGATGAACCGGGGCGTGGAGATCGAGAGCGCCGTGGCGGACAGCGGAGCGTCGGTCATACTGGATCAAGTCACCAACGGGGTCGCCGTGCGCATGGCTGTGCTCGTGCTGCTGTCGGCGCCGGAAATCATGGTTTGAGGAGGACGCAATGGAACCTGTTAAATTACCCAAGAAACTCTGGTTGAAGAACGCGCGGTTGATGGATCCCGCCGCCAAACTCGACGCCCGCGGCGATCTTTTAATCGAAAACGGCCGAATCGCGGAAATCAAGACCGGTCCGGGGTCGTCTGAAGGATGGGATCTGAACGGCGCCATCGTCTGCCCGGGCTTCTTCGATCTGCACGTGCATCTGCGCGAACCCGGCAATGAGGACGCTGAGACCATCCGCAGCGGCCAGGAGGCCGCCGCCGCCGGTGCCTTCACGGCCGTCGCCGCCATGCCCAACACCAATCCTCCGCTGGATCACGCCGGCATCGTGCGCTGGGTGATCGAGCGCGCCTCAGAGTTCCCCGTCGCCGTGTACCCCGTGGCCGCCATTACCAAAGGCCGCAAGGGGGAGGAACTGACCGAGATGGTCGAACTGCGCGAGGCCGGCGCCATCGCCTTCAGCGACGACGGCGGCTGGGTGCAGAATGCCGGCATCATGCGCCGCGCAATGGAATACAGCCAATTGACCGGCGCTCCCATCATTTCCCACGCCGAGGACGCGACCCTTTCTCATGGCGGAGCTATGAACGAAGGCGAGATGTCCACGCGCCTGGGGTTGCCCGGCATCCCGCGCACCTCGGAGGACGCAGCCACCATTCGGGATCTGCTTCTGGCCGAATATGTCGGAGGAAAGCTGCACCTGGCGCACGTCTCCACGGCCGGAGCCGTGGCCGCTCTGCAGGCGGCGCAGGAGCGCGGAGTGCGAGCCACCGGCGAAGCGGCTCCGCACCACCTGACCCTGACCGATCAGGCCGTAGCGGGCTATAATACCTCGACCAAGATGAAACCTCCTCTGCGCGAAGAATCCGATCGCCTGAGCCTCTGGGAGGCACTGAAAAGCGGAGTCCTCTCGGCCATCGCCACGGATCATGCCCCGCACGCCATCGAAGACAAGGAGGTCCCTTATGACGAGGCCAGCTTCGGCGCCATCGGCCTGGAGACCGCGGTCGCCTTGATCTGGGATCGCGGAGTGCAGAAGGGACTAATCACCCCCGCCCAGATGATAAGCTTATTCTGCCACGGCCCGCGATCCATCGTCGGGTTGCCCATTCCCGCTATGGAAAAGGGCGCGCCCGCCGAGCTCTCCATCTTCCACCCCGAAGAGACCTGGGAGGTGGACGTCAAGAAGTTCTTCGGCAAGTCGGCCAACTGCCCCTTTATCGGCTGGAAGTTGACCGGACGCCCCTGGGGGATCATCCGGGGAGGCTTCTGGGCGGGAAGGGTGGATGCGGCGGTATGAGACGACGATTGCGAAAGCCATATTGGGCTGGCCGCCGAATTTGGCGGCGGGTTTCCGCATGAAATGAGATTTGCCGGGACAAGTTTGCCAGGGGATCCAAAAGGCAAATTTAAACGCAGAGGGCGCCTTCGCCAGCCGCAGTTTCTGCAGCGGGGTGCAGGGACTGCAGCAGTTGCCTGCGGAATTCAGGCTGGCTCAGAATTTCCCCAATCCTTTCAATAACGAGACGATCATCCCGCTCGAGCTTCCCCAGCGCTCCAAAGTCAGAGTTGAACTCTTTAATGTGAAGGGACAGAGCCTAGGGACGGTTTTTGAAGGGATTGAGAATGCCGGATGGCCCAAGATCAGATTTAATGCCTCGTGGCTGGCCTCGGGCGTTTACTTCTGCCGAGTCATAGCCGAGGGGCAAGAACACAGCGGTAAATACATAGCGACCAGCAAAATGCTGCTGCTGAAGTAAGAGAAGCAATGCGGGGCAGGGGGGTCTCCTCTGCCCCGCCGGCCTAATAAATCGTTCCCGTGTGACCGAAATCGCTTGACTTTGACCGAAAAATGTGTTAAATTAAGGAAGGCTAATAAACGAGGAGCTGATGCAACGGATGGCTTGGTTAATCATCCTACTGCCGGCCTGGGTCTGGGCACAGGCCTTGGAATTCGAATTTCAGCCCGATGCCTTCCCAGCCAGTATCAACGGCGTGGCCATAGGTCAGCCTTGGGCGGGGGGGATGGATGCGCTCACCCCCACCTTTTGTGACTTGGATAACGACGGAGACCCAGATTTATACTGCGGCGATAATCGCGGTTACATAAGCTTTTTTGAAAACATGGGCAGTTCGGCAAATCCCGATTTTCAACTGGTCACTAATTTCTTTGACTCGCTGGTCTGCTATCGCACGGACCCAAGTCCCGCGTGGGGTTGGTCTAAAATCAGATTTGCCGATTTGGATGGGGATGGCCTAAAAGATGCGCTGCTCTCGGCCATTGGCATCAATCAATTGATGCTTTATCACAATCAGGGTACAGCATTTCAGCCTCTGTTCTGCCCACCAGCGGATACGCTGCGGGACATTGGCGATAGCATGATATTTGGGCAAAAGAGCACTTTGGCGGATATCGATGCGGATGGGAAATTGGATCTGTTTGCAGCTTATGGCGGGTATCTAAGATATTATCATAATGTGGGCACGGCCACTAATCCGGCTTTTGAATTAATCAGCACCAATTGGTTCAACACCTATACCTCAGAGAATATTGCCGATCCCTGTTTTTCAGACCTGGATAGCGATGGGGACTTGGATTTGCTAATTGGAACAGGAGAAGGTCATGTGATATATTACACCAATGAAGGCACCGCTCAAAATCCGCAAATGATCCTCGTGACCAGTAATTACCTCAATATCGCCGTGCAAAAGTATGCTTCGCCGGAAATGGCGGATATTGATGGGGATGGTGATCTGGATCTATTTGTAGGGCGAAGCTCCTCTGAAGGCCAGAGTCCATCTCAGGGCAGTTTATTTTTCTATCGCAACGACGGCACGCCACAGATCCCGGACTTCCGATTTATCACTTCCAATTATCTGCTTTGGGATAGCGGATGTTATTCGGAGCCCAGACTGGGAGATGTGGATGGTGATGGTAATCCCGATCTCCTTTCTTCTATCGGCAACCATCTGCTTTTTTATCGCAACACGGGCCTTCCAAGTAATCCTATTTTCAACTATGAGAGTTCCAACTACGGGAATATTACAGTGACGGACCTGATTCCATGGTTTGTTGACATCAACGGGGACGGACTATTAGATTTGATGGCCGGCACATCTGCTATTCCCGGTCCACCCGGGCTAAAGCTCTTTCTTAATCAGGGAACGGCGCAAGTCCCTAACTGGGTGCTATATTCAAATGATTTGGTGCCCGGCGTATTCACTACTTATTCGGTCATCCTCTGTCCCTGGACCGGCGACATTGACGGCGACAGCGACCAGGATCTGTTCGTGACGGACGATAACGGCTATTGCTATTTTTTCCGCAACATCGGCAGCTCTACCAATTTTCAGTTCCAATATATTACCAATAACTGGCAAAATTTGGGCACGCCCTATTTCCCCGCCTTCAGATTCGGCTGCTTTTATGATGTAGATAATGATAATGATCTGGATCTGTTCATGAATGATGAGGCGCCTTACTGGGAGCTCTTTGACAAAAATCTGCAATTTTACCGCAACATCGGCACACCTCAGAACGCCAATATGGTCTTGGAGAGCAGCGACCTTTTACCTGATCAGATGATCTGGCAGTCAGCACCTTATGTCATGGATATGGATCAAGATGGAGACGGAGATCTGTTCGTGGGTGATTCCTGGGGCGGCATTCGGTATTTCAAGAATGTCACGGGAGATACCTCAGCCGTTGCGCCGCCGCCGGTGGAGCGGCATCCGCGGGCCGGTCTGCAAATATCGCTGGGGCCTAATCCGGCTAATCCCAATACCGTCATCTCCTTCAGCCTGCCATTTGCTCAGCAGATAGACCTCGGCGTCTACAACATCTTGGGCGCTCGCATCACCACCCTGGCCTCGGGTCTTAAGATCCCCGGCAACTACGTCATCCCTTGGGATGCTTCCGGCAACGCCTCCGGCGTCTATATTATCCGCCTGGAAACGCCGCAGTCATTGCAGAGCGCAAAACTCATTATGGTCAAATAGAAATGAGCCCCCTTCAGGAGTTCTTTGAAATATTCTCAGCGGGGGCCGGATTTTGCTTCCAATCGACATTGGGGGCGATGGGGAGCGTTGAAACTATAGTCTTTGGGCTGACGTGTAGAGATCTTCAGGCCTGCTGGGCCTGCTTTTAGGTTTGCTGGGGCGTTTTACGCCCTGCTCAGAAGTCGATTCTGGCGCTTCAAGTTGTAGCAGATGCACAGCAAGAGAAAATGACAGCGGTTGCGGCGCAGCGTTCGGTAGCGACATCGGGCGAAGTGGTAGTGGCGCTTGAGAGTGCCGAAGACGCGCTCCACAGCACGCCGCACCCGCTCCACGCGCTGATTAAAGGCCATCACGGCCGCCCGGTCTAAGTCCCGATCCACGGTGAGTTGCCTTTTGATACCGTCGGCAATCCCCTGCTGATGCAGCCAGGCCGAGCGCTGATAACCGTAATAAGCTTTATCCGCGTAGGCCGCGGCTTCATCGCCGCTGACCATCTGCTGAAAGCGCCGAGCCTCGTTGGTGCGCCCCGTGGTCAGGTCGGCGCGGCGAATCAGTTCGCTGCCTTGATCCACACCCACATGAGCGCGATAGCCGTAATAACTGTGACCATATTGCTTGGTCCACGAGGCCCCTTGATCGCTGCTGCGATCGCCGTTTTCCAGGGGCGGGCGGCGGGCTGACGACGGTACCAGCGACGCGTCCACCAGCGTGCCTTTTTTTAAGATCAGGCCCTGAGCTTCCAGTTGTCGGGTGACGAGCGCGAAGAGCTCGTCAATCTGTCCGGCGATGCGGTCGCGAAAGCGATGGATGGTGGAGTGATCAGGAACCGCCTGATCCAGATTTAAGCCTAAGAAGCGGCGGAACGAGAGCCGGTCGGAGATGGTTTCCTCAGCCGCCGGATCGCTCAAATGGTAGAGATTCTGCAACAGCAAAACCTTAAACAGGGTGATCACCGGAAAGGCCGGACGGCCCGGGCCGTCGGGGCGGTAGAGCTTCTCCAGACGACGGCGCAAAGGCTCCCAATCCACGTGCGCTTCGATCTGCGCCAGAACCTGGTTGCCCGGAACGCGCTCATAAACCAGCGCATCGGCCAAAGCAATCTGCTGCTCTTCTCTGCGAACCATGGCGGCTCCTCGCCCTTCAGATAGGATTTATCTATCTAAATCTCGAGGGCTCGCTCGGTTCCTCGCAAACAGCATAATCACTGAGAATATTTCAAAGAACTCCTTCAGGGGGCTTTAATAATTCGTAGCCCCGTCCTTGAGGGCGGGGCGAGGAGCTTTCACCTGCCGGGGGATTATCGGTATGTGTGGGATGCGACGGGTCGCGCGGCGGGGATGTACTTTGTGCGGTTCAGGGCGGGGGAGGAGAGGGTTATTGAGAAGATGGTGATGCTCAAATAGGATATAGGGGTTAGGGATTAGGGATTAGTAGGGGCGCACAGCAGTGCGCCCGAATCTGTTCAAATAATTTCACGTCAAATGCCAAACGTCAAACGGCAAATGTCAAACGTGAAAGGCGGCCAGAGGCCGCCTGAGGAAAAATCAGCGTAATCAGTGAAATCAGCCGGAATCAGTGGTTCAGACAAAAGGAATCGCCCTGCAGATGTTCTGCAAGGCGCTTTTTCAAATCCTGAGTCTGACCCACATAGAGGCGATCCAGCTTCTTACTATAAAGCACGTAGACCCAGAACATGCTCCCCGGGAGGAACTCCCCCGAAGGGGCGGCTTCGCCGGAACCCCCAATCCGCCGTGGCGGATTAACAGCCATGGGCCAGCAGGCGGCGGAGAAATTCTCTTCCCACCCCCGTCTTCAGCTCTTTTTCCCGTATCATAGCCTGCCCCCGAGATGGGAACTCTTCTCTAAAGATCAGCTCCCAATCATCGCTGCGACGGGTATAAAAGGAATCGCCCTGCAGATGTTCTGCAAGGCGCTTTTTCAAATCCTGAGTCTGACCCACATAGAGGCGATCCAGCTTCTTACTATAAAGCACGTAGACCCAGAACATGCTCCCCGGGAGGGACTCGAACCCCCAACCTAGTGGTTAACAGCCACCCGCTCTGCCGATTGAGCTACCGAGGATTGTTTCTTATCGAGCTTTAACCCCCAATCCGCCGTGGCGGATTAACAGCCACCCGCTCTGCCGATTGAGCTACCGAGGATTGTTTCTTATCGAGCTTTAACCCCCAATCCGCCGTGGCGGATTAACAGCCACCCGCTCTGCCGATTGAGCTACCGAGGATTATTTCTTATCGAGCTTTAACCCC
>Ga0315284_10000282_pt1 | contig 69642 bp, 65 predicted proteins | sample YL17G09_16_MG_FD_203696 | JGI IMG/M metagenome (GOLD analysis project Ga0315284, IMG submission 203696) | Sediment microbial communities from Yellowstone Lake, YNP, Wyoming, USA - YL17G09_16 | ecosystem: Environmental > Aquatic > Freshwater > Lake > Sediment | place: USA: Wyoming | collected...
AACTCTCGCTTGCTTCGTTGACTCATCATGTTCTCCTCCGGCAGTGCAATAACTTCTGCCATAAGGTAACATCCTTTTTGAGGCAACGTTACTTTCAATAGTAAGATTTATCTTGAGGCAATGCGTACTGTACGCTTATCCAGCAAAGTTGAGTATAATTCGCCCATCTCTTATCCCAATTGGAGCCTGAATGACCCAGAAACCGACCGGCGCGGAGATCCGCCAGACCTTTATTGACTTCTTCGTTGAACATAACCATACCTTTGTCCCGTCCGCTTCGCTCGTGCCGGGGGGAGATGCTACTTTGCTCTTCACCAACGCCGGCATGGTGCAGTTCAAGGATGTCTTCCTCGGAACGGACAAGCGTCCCTATACGCGTGCCGTCGACGCGCAGAAGGTTCTGCGCGTGGCGGGCAAGCACAACGACCTGGACGAAGTCGGCCGTGACGATTACCACCACACTTTCTTCGAGATGCTCGGCAACTGGTCCTTCGGCGATTATTACAAGAAGGAAGCCATCACCTGGGCCTGGCAATTGCTAACCGATGTCTGGGGTCTGCCCAAGGACAAGCTCTACGCCACTTGCTTCAAGGATGACCAGGGCAATATTCCCACCGACGACGAAGCTGCCGACGCATGGAGGCAACAGCCGGGCATAGACCCGGCGCATATCCTGTTCTTCGGGCGCAAGGAAAATTTCTGGGAGATGGCCGAGACTGGTCCGTGCGGGCCGTGTTCGGAGATCCATATTGATCGGGGGGAGGAGCTTGACAATCTGCGCGGCAAATCCCATAAGTGCGGCGTCAATGGTGAATGCACCCGCTACCTCGAATTGTGGAACAACGTTTTCATCCAATATAACCGCATTGATGCGGACACGCTCGAGCCGCTGCCCGCCAAACACGTGGATACCGGTATGGGCTTCGAGCGCATCGTCGCCGTTCTGCAAGGCGTGGACTCGGACTACAAGATCGACCTGTTCCAGGGCGCGCTCGAAGCGCTGCGCTCCCTGACCGGCGACTCGCCCGAAAAAATGTACGCCAATTTCACCCCCTACCGCGTCATCGCCGACCACGCCCGCGCGGCTGCATTCCTGATCGCGGATGGCGTCGTCCCGGGCAACGTCGGGCGCAACTACGTCTGCCGCATGATCATCCGCCGGGCAGCGCGTTTCGGGACGAAGCTCAACCTGCACGAGCCTTTCCTGGCGAAAGTTGCCGAAGCCATCATTGCAGCCTACGACGATTTCTACCCGGAACTGGTCAAGAGCCGGGAAGCCATCCTTGATAACCTGAGGCGTGAGGAAGTCCGCTTTGCGCGGACTGTGGAATCTGGCACGGCCTATTTGCAAGGCCTACTGGACCAGCTGAAGAAATTGGGCCAGAAGGTCTTGGACGGCCATAAAGCCTTCGACCTGTACGCCACCTACGGTCTGCCCTTCGAGATTGCGCGCGACATCGCCCGCGAACAGGAACTTGACGTGGACGAAGTCGGGTTTAAAGCTGCCCTGGAAGAACACCGTCTCGCCTCCGGCGGCGGCAAGGCCATGGGCAAGATGGGCGGTGAGGATGCCAAATTCTACACCGTGATTCTGAAAGGCCTCCAAAAAGCTGGGAAACTGGACAAGGCCGGGGTGGAGTATAACCCCTACGAATGGCTGCAGGTCGAGGATCCCGTGCTGGCACTCGCAGCGGATGGGCAGTTGCTGGCCGAAGCCGGGGCTGGAGACCAAGTCGAAGTGCTGCTGCCCAAGACCGGTTTCTACATTGAATCCGGCGGCCAAGTCTCCGATACGGGGTACATCAGGTCTCTCCCCCTATTTTCGGAGATCGCGCAGCATCCCCTTGGGAAAATGGGGGGAGCCGGAGGGGGATCGGGCTGGGAAATCGAGATCACCGAGATGCGCAAGCCCTCGGCGGGTGTCATCGTCCACGTGGGCGAGGTGGTGTTCGGGCATCCGAAGGCCGGGGATCTGGCGATTGCCACGGTGGACGCAGCCCGCCGTCACGATATCATGCGCAACCACACAGCCACACATCTGTTGCACGCCGCGCTCCATCAGGTGCTGGGCGAGAACGCCCGCCAGGCCGGGTCGCTGGTGGCTCCGGACCGCTTCCGCTTCGATTTTAACCATCCCGATGCCATGACGCCGGAGCAAGTGGAACGGGTCGAGAAACTGGTGAATGAGGCAGTCGCGGCGGACTATCCCATAACGCCAGTGAGCAAATCGCGCCAGCAGGCAATAACCGAGGGCGCCGTGGCGCTCTTCGGTGAGAAGTACGGCGACGTTGTCCGCACCATCGCCATTTCTCGCTCTACATTTCGCTCCCTCGGGGGCTTGACCCCCGACAAAGCAGGAGCAGTGGAGGATCGGTATTCCTACGAACTGTGCGGCGGTACGCATCTCGAGCGGACATCAGACGTAGGTGCCTTTATCATCGTCTCAGAAAGCTCGGCCGCGGCGGGTGTACGCCGCATCGAGGCCGTGACCGGGCGCGGCGCATACGAATTGATCGCCAAACGCTTCAAGATGCTCAAGCAGGCCGCCGGGGTGCTCAAGTCCGCCGTGGACGAAGTGCCGCAGAAGGCTGAACAAGTACAGGAAGAACTGGCTGCCACCAAGAAGCAAATTGCAGCGTTAAAGATCGAACTGGCGTTGTCAGCGTTCAGCGATCAGCTATCAGCAATTCAGATGGTCAAAGGAGTGAATTTACTTGCGACCGAAATCTCTGGCATTGGCAAGGAGACCCTCGGCCAGTTGGCCGATAAATTCCGTGAAAAGTATCCTGAGAACGGTATTTGTGTGATTGCCACCGTTTCTGGTGAGCAGGTGATTGTGATGGCGGCTGTGACACAGAACTTGATCAAGAAGGGCGTCAAGGCGGGTGATTTGGTCGGGCACGTCTCATGTCAACTCGGTGCGGGCGGGGGCGGCGCGCCGCACCTGGCCTTCGGCGGCGGCAAAGATGCCAGGAAGCTGCCCGAGGCGTTGGCAAGTGTCCGCGGATGGGTGGAAGGAAAAGTAAAGTAATTCTTAGGGGCGGACCGGCGTGTACCCCGAAGGGGCACATGTCCGCCCTTTTTGTCCGCGCGACGCCAATCGTTGCGAAAACATGTATAATCATGACAGGAAATTGGCATGAGAGACGATACGCGAAATTGGATTGCGCTAGCCGATTACGACCTGGAAACTACCGGGCACATGCTGGCAACCGGGCGTTTTCTCTATGTTGTTTTCCTCTGTCATCTGGCGCTGGAGAAGATGCTCAAAGCGCATGTCACCGAGGTAACGCAGACTATTCCGGTGAAAACGCACGACTTGATTTACCTAATCAAGAAATGCGGCCTGGAACTCCCGCAAGAACATCTGGAGTTTATCGGTAAGATCAATACAGCCAGCATCCCAACCCGTTATCCCGAAGATTTACAGCGCACTTTGAAAGACTATCCAGAGTCAGTTGCCAGGTTATACCTGAAGCAAACGACTGAGGTGCTCCAATGGCTCAAACAACACCCGAACTTAAACAAATCGTAAAACGCTACATCGGCGAATTGGGTAAGATGGGGATTCGCACTGAAAAAGTGTTCGTTTATGGTTCGCAATCCCAAGGGACTGCTCAAGAGGGCAGCGACATTGACTTGTTCATTCTTTCCCCAGATTGGGCAAACTATAGTCAGCGTGAGCGGCTGGAGCTTTTGGGGATTGCAGCGGCGCGCCTGCTGGAACCAATTCAAGCGCAGGGGTTTACGCCCGAGGAAGTATCCAAACACAAGATTACGCCTTTCTGGCAGCAGGTCTTGCAGGAACAGGCCGTGGCTGTCTAGCTGTCGCTAAACTCCCCGAGGCGCTGGCGAGTGTCAAGGGGTGGCTGGAAGGAAAGATAAAATAATTCGTAAGGGCGGACACGCGTGTACTCCGAAGGGGCGCGTGTCCGCCCTTTTTTTGTCAGAAATATCGGTATAATTGTTTTGGAGGTAGAGATGTTCAGAAGATTTACTGCTGTGATTGAAAAAGATACTGAAACCGGTCTCTACGTCGGTTACGTGCCCGGTCTTCCCGGCGCGCATACCCAGGCTGAGACGCTTGACGAATTGCATGAAAACCTGCGCGAAGTGATCGCAATGCTGCTCGAAGACGGCGAACCCAAATTTGAGACAGAATTTGTCGGTACACAGGAAGTAATTTTGGCTTGAGCATGGGAAAACCGCCCGTCTTGAAACCGCGTGAAGTGGCAACCACCCTGGAAGCCCTTGGCTTTATCGAGATACGTCAGCGCGGCTCACACCGGCAATATCGGCACCCGGACGGATGAGGTACAACAGTTCCATTTCACCCAGGCCGCGATATTTCACCGATTTTGCTGCGCCAGATCGCGAAAGATGTTGGCCTGACGGTAGATGAGTTTTTCAAGCCGCGGCGTTGAGAAATACCTGATACTGGCGAGTGTCCGCGGGTGGGTGGAAGGAAAGTTGAGGTAATTTTGTAAAGGCGGACCGGTGTGTTCGCCTTTTTTTATCTGGGTAAAAAAAGGCGTTATAGAGATACTTATGGAAGATAAGCGAAAGGGTAATGTTCTTTTTTGTTGGGTGAATCCAAATGAATTGGAAACCTTAGACGAATGGACAGAGTATCTTGATGCAATCATACATGGTCCATGTCTAATAGTGGAGATAAATGGTGAATTAATATTGGTAGAGAGTCCGGTTGTGGGGAAGGCGCTAGTAGAAGAAATTGACCGTGGAATGAAAGTAGAAATTTATTCAAATGAACATTCACCGCCCCATTTTCACGTTTTGTCATCGGAGATTGATGCCAGCTTTAGAATTGATAATTGCACACTTCTTGCGGGCCGTGTTCGAAATAGTGATTATAAGAAGATCTTGTATTGGTATAAGCACACAAGGTCTATGCTCATAAAGAAATGGAACTCTATGCGGCCCACAGAGTGTATAGTAAGCTTTTACAAAGATGAATAAATAGTTTTCGTAGTTTGTTAGTAAAATATCTGATGGTCAAAGAGGCGAGGTTGGCAACAGATGGATACCCAATATACACTTGAAAAAGCTAGGGCAGCGATTGAACAGAAAGATGAACGCAGACTTCCGAAGTCTTAAAGACTTCGGAAGTCTTCTTTAACCCCGCCTCCAAACAGCCCGATTGTGTTTTAACCAATGACGAGCTCTCCACGCCAAAGGAGGAGAATGTGATTGCCCTACTTTTATGGTCATTGGTCGGTTTCTTTGTGGGGGCAATTCCCTTTTCGGTCATCCTAGGGAAACTGATTTCCAAGAAGGACGTTCGCGCCTTCGGCGACGGCAACCCCGGCGGGATGAACGCCTTCAAAGCCGGTGGATTGAAGGCTGGCTTACCGGCCATGTTCCTGGATATCGGCAAAGGCTTCCTGCCAGCCTTCCTGGCGCAGAAATATGGCCTGGCGGGTTGGAGCCTCGTCCCGGTTTGCCTGGCGCCCATTCTCGGACACGCCTTCTCGCCTTTCCTGCGCTTTCACGGCGGCAAGGCGCTGGGTGCCACGGCGGGAGCCTGGATCGCGCTGGTCGGCCCGTGGGTTTTCCCCATTTATGCTATCTTGGCATTACCTGCCACCCTGCTCCAGTCTGAGGACGCCTGGTCGGCCAACGCCGGGATGCTGGCGCTGCTCGGCTACGCCATCCTCTTTGGCGAGGCCTGGATGGTGGCGTTTGCTGCCCTCAACGCGGCGGCTATCGCCTGGACCCACCGCCATGACCTCGTCCGCCCGCCGCAACTGCGTTCATGGGTGATCCACATTTTCTCGGGGAGGCAGGCGTGACTTTGGTCTGGCATCCGCACGCATTGTTCATCGTCATCTTCCTCTTCTTCGGGTTGGTGACGGTACTGGTCAACTATTTCACCGTCCGCCGCTTCGACCAGTATCCGCCTGCCAAAAGATTCCCACGCGTCTCGGTGCTTATCCCAGCCCGCAACGAAGCGCGCAACATCGCAGCCTGCGTGACCTCGCTCCTGGCCCAGGATTACCCCGATTTCGAAGTCATCGTGCTGGATGACCATTCGACTGACAACACGTCCCGCATCCTGGCGCAGCTCGCCCGAACCGGGAGCAGGCTGCAGGTCCTGAAAGGGGCGCCCCTGCCGGAGGATTGGCTGGGCAAACACTGGGCCTGTCAACAATTGGCCCAGGCTGCTACCGGCGAGTTGATCCTCTTCACCGACGCCGACACCCGTCATGCCCCCGATATGCTGCGGGCCAGCGTCTCAGCCCTGCTCGCCGAAGGCGCCGACTTGGTGACAGCCTTCCCACGCGAGGAAGTGGTCACCTGGGGCGAGCGCTTGCTGGTGCCGGTTATCGGGTTCGGCATCTTCACGTTCATCCCCATCCGTCTGGTACAAAAACTACGCTGGCCGGCGCTCTCCATCACCATCGGCCAATTCATGCTCTTTCGCCGCGCTGCTTATGACGCGGTGGGCGGTTACGAAGCAGTGGGGAGCGAGGTAGTGGACGATGTGTGCCTGGGCCGCCGCATCATCGCCAGCGGTCGGGAATGGCGTCTGCTGGACGGCACCCGGCACGTTTCCTGCCGTATGTATCATGGCTTCTGGGAGGCGGTGGCAGGTTTCAGCAAAAGCCTCTTCGCCGTGTTCGATTATCGCATCTTGCCCTACGTCCTGGGTTGGTTGTTGGTCGGGACGGCTTTCATCGAACCGGCAGTGGCGCTCGTCTCACGCTGGCTCCGCCGTCCAGTAACCTCCATCCCGCTGGAATACGCGGCTCTAGCGGTGGGGCTTTCCATCTTGCTTTGGATGATCGCTTATCGGCGCTTCAAGTTTCCAGCCTATCTCGTCTTTTATTATCCCCTCAGCCTGGCGCTTTTTATCGCCGTCGCAGCCCGGTCGTTTTTCCAGACGGCCACCGGCACGACCATCTGGAAGGATCGCGTCCTGAACCGGGTCGCAATGCGCTGGTTGTAGCATTCGCACGTCGAACGTTCAAACGTTATAATGGGGGGGAATGAAGACGCAAGTCATCCAACTGGTTCCGCATGACGACGTAACCTCCGTCCGCGACAAGATATCGTGGGCCAAGACGCCGCGCATCCTGCTGGTTTTTCCCCACCACTCCCGCATCCTTTCCCGGACCCTGGACCTGCGCTTGCTCCGGCGTCATGCCGCCACGCTGGGAGCGCAGCTTGCTATCGTGGCCCGCTCGGGCGATTTGCGCCGCACTGCCCAGGCAGCCGACATCCCCGTCTTCAAGACGGTTGCGATTGCCCACCGTAAAACCTGGGAAGTACAGCCTCTCGCCGAAAAACCTCGCCGACGCGCCCCGCGCCCCGACCTGCGCCAGATGCGCCGCGCAGCCTTCCCAGCCGAGGCGCACTGGCGTACACGTTTTGTTTTTCGCTTTTTGTTTTTTTCTCTGGCCGTTCTGGCAGTCTTGGCCTTGCTCCTTCTTTTTCTCCCCTCCGCCTCCATCGAGCTGACTCCTGAAACCCACCAACAGAGCCTGACAGTCGCCGTCAGCGCCAGCCCAGAGGTAACCACTGTTAATCTGACGGGGAGCATTCCGGCCCGTTTGATCTTCACCACCCTCGAACGGAGTAAAACTGCCGCGGTTTCCGGCTCGATCTCCATCCCTGATTCCCCGGCCGCCGGGATCGTGCGCTTCCGTAACCTGACCACCGGGGCGGTCGGCATCCCCGCCGGCACAGTCGTCCGCACGACCGGCGACCCGCCGGTCCGCTTTGCTACGACGACGGACGCCAGCATGGCAGCCGGCGTAGGCAAAACGCTGGACGTCGCAGTACGGGCGGTGGAGGGAGGCACCTCCGGCAATCTGCCCTCCGACTCGCTGATCGCCATCGAGGGTGACCTGGGAGCCAGCTTCAGCTTGGCCGTGACCAATCCCGGCCCGCTGGCGGGCGGCTCGGACCGCACCACGCCCGCCCAGACCGCCGCCGACCGTACCCATTTGCACGATGCGCTCTTGTCCGAAATCCTGGAGAGGTGCAAGACGACCCTCCCAAAAACGCTCACTTCGGGCGATGTGTATTTTCCCGATACGCTGGCGGTTGGTCAGTTGCTCTCCAAGACTTATTTTCCCGCCGAGAGCCAGACCGGTGAAACACTCTCGCTGACGATGAAACTGCAATGCCAGGCGCAGTATGCTTCGGCGGCGGATGTCAACACCCTGGCCGGGATGGCGCTGGATGCGAATCTTCCGGATGGTTTTATACCGGCCTCCGGCGTCGTGACGACGCCGGAGGCCGGCGTTCCCAAGACGGACACGGATGGAATCACCCATTGGGAAATGCAACCCCAACGCCTCCTGCGCGCCCATTTGGATCCGTTTGCGGCTACACAACTGGTCCTGGGACGCAGACCCGCCGAGACTGCCCGTCGGCTTTCCGAGTCTTTCCCATTGGCCTCTGTACCCGAAATTCAGGTGAAACCCTCCTGGTGGCCTTGGCTGCCGATCGTCCCGTTCCGCATTACCATCTCCACTGGAGATTGACCACTGACTGCTGATAGCTGCCATGAGAATCCTTGCCATAGACCCTGGTTCCAGACGCATCGGCCTCGCCTTGAGCGACCCGACCGGCACCATCGCCAACCCACTGGCGGTGATCCCGCACGTCGCGCGCCCGCTGGACGCAGCCGCCGTGGCCGAACTGGCGACCTCCCACGAGGCCGGTCTGATCGTGATAGGGCAATCGTTCGACGATGACGGAAATCCATCCTTCGAGGGCCGCCGCTCGGCGCGCTTTGCCAAGACCCTGAAAACGCAAACGGAAATCCCCGTTCTGCTGTGGGAGGAAGCGTTCACCACACAAGACGCCCGCGCTGCCCGCCTCCAGATGGGCGTCGCGCGCAAGAACCGCTCTGGTCACCTCGACGATCTGGCTGCTACCATCCTCTTGCAATCCTACCTGGACGCTAATCCTCGATCATGAACCGTCGCCGTTCCTGTCTTCCCCCCTTCCTGCTGCTCTTCATGCTGATTGTCGTGGGTTTAATTGCAGTGGCCGTATTTCTTCCCGCGCTCGCCTGGCAGTCGTTCGGTGTGCCCGGCTCCACTCTCAATCCCTGGCAGCGCCTCAACTATGCTCTCGATCTGGTCGGGAATGCGGACGACCTGACCCAGCCGCGCGATCCGGTTGGGGCAGAGCAATTGTTCGTCCTTGACCCAGGCGAAAGTGTCCTCTCCATTTCAAACCGGCTGGAAGAGGCCGGTCTGATCCGCAGCGCGCACACCTTCCGCACCTACCTGCTCTGGACAGGGCTGGATACCGTCATCCAACCCGGCACCTACCGTCTCAGTCCGACGTTACCGGCCCGCGACATTGCCCACATGGTGGTATCCGTCTCACTGACCGAAGTGACGTTCACTGTCCTGCCCGGCTGGCGGATGGAAGAGATCGCCGCCTCGCTCCCGACCTCGGGCCTGGACATCACTCCCGAAGCCTTTTTAGCGGCTGCGGCTGCCCCCGTCAACGCCCCGGGGTTTTTACCTGCTGGCGCCTCCGGCGAAGGATTCCTCGCCCCGGTCCAATATGTGTTGCCACGCACAACGTCTACTGAACAACTGGTTTTCACCCTACTCCAGAACTTTTCTTCTAAGCTGACCGCCGATCTGCAAAATGGCTTCGCCAGCCACGGACTGACAGTCTACCAGGCAGTGACATTGGCTTCGATTATCCAGCGCGAGGTCGTGGTTGCAGACGAGATGCCCATGATCGCCTCGGTCTTTTACAACCGGCTGGCAGTCGGTATGCCTCTGCAGACTGACCCGACGGTCCAATACGCCCTCGGCTATAACGCCGCCCAGGCCACCTGGTGGACAAACCCACTGTCTGCGGAGGATCTGCAATTCGATTCCCCCTATAACACTTATGTCTATCCAGGGCTTCCACCCGGGCCGATTTCTAATCCAGGGCTGGCGGCCTTGCAGGCAGTCGCTTTCCCGGCGCAGAGCGGCTACTACTTTTTCCAGGCGCGTTGTGACGGTTCCGGTCTGCATAACTTCGCCGAAACGTTCGAACAGCACCAGAAAAATAATTGCCCGTAGTAGTAGGTCACGCTTGAAGCGTGACCTACCCTACACGCGTAACCTACGGTACTTTACTGCTTCTTGCATAAATTTCTGAACCAGCTTTGACCGAATTACTCGCATAGGTCAGGTTCATAGTTCAGGTATTTACGCAGTACTCTGTAATTTTCTTTTCACGCCCATATTACAAATCAGGCGAAAAAGCAGTATACTTAGGGTGTTCCAGGAGTAAACACGATGCAGGACAGACGAAAGACGAATCGACGCTATTTGCTATATTATATGCGCATTTATGATGCCACCACACGCAAGCAAATCGGCAATCTGGTAGATATCACTCCACGAGGGGCAATGGTCGTCAGTGAGCACCCCATCCCGGCAGGGCAAACAACCCGTCTCAAAATGGAATTATCAGCGGAGGTTGCTGAAAAACCTTTCATGGAATTCTCTGCCTGCAGCAGGTGGTGCAAACCCGATTTCGGCCTGAATATGCATAATACCGGCTTCGAGATCCTGGAACTCGCGCCAGAGGACGTTAAAATTGTCCATCGCATCGTCGAGGAATTCGGATTCCGCGATAATCAACCGACAAAATGACATGCCCGCCCCTGTCGGCAATTTCATCATAAAAGCCCTGATCAACTCGCCCTGGCACCCCTTGCTGGGCGAGAGTTTTGCTTTCATTACCCTCACCGGACGCACGACTGCAAACTCAATACAACGCTATCAACACCGTGCTCACAGACATTGTTAAGTAGGTGGTCGAAAGTTTTTATACAAACGTATCATGTGTCTTTGCGAGGAGGGCGAAGCCCGACGACATCGTACCCGTAGGGTAAGCAATCTCCCGCAAATTGAAGACTTTCCTGCCGGTTTGGGGATTGCTTCGCCGCAAAGAACGCCGCTCGCAACGACACGCATTTCTAATGACTTTCGACGAAGTACTTAGCGTCTCTCTAAGTGATACTGAAACCATCAATCTCATCGCGGAAAAATATGCAGCGATGGACAATTCACTCTCCTTTCAATAATTCAAGATCACCCATTGATCAACCCCTCCCTTCCCCTGATCGAACTCCATCGTCATTTGGACGGAAACGTCCGGCTGGAAACTATTTTCGACTTAAGCCAGAAGCATCACCTCCCGCTACCTGCCCTGGACCTCGAAGGCTTGCGGCCACACGTCCAGGTGACCGAGCCGCAGCCGGGGGTGATGGCTTTTATTGCCAAATTCAAGTGGCTGATCGCCGTGATGGTGGATTATGATGCCGTTCGCCGGATTGCATACGAAAATGTCGAAGACGCGAAAAAAGATGGGATTGACTATATTGAACTACGCTTCAGTCCCTGGTTCATGGCTGAGGCCCACAATCTGGATCCGGTTGGCATAGTTGAATCTGTGGCAGAGGGTGTCGCCGCCGGTCAACGCGACTTCAGGGTAAAAGTAAACTTGATCGGAATCCTGAGCCGGACCTACGGTGCAGATATTGCTGCGAAGGAACTGGCTGCTCTCTTGAGCCAGAAAGAACGCATCACCGCCCTCGACCTGGCCGGTGACGAAGCCAACTTTCCTGCTACATGGTTCCGGGAGCACTTCCGCCGTGCCCGAGAGGCAGGTTGGCATATTACCGTCCACGCCGGGGAAATCGCCGGGCCGGAATCCATCTGGGAGGCCATCTGCGGATTGGGCGCCGAGCGCATCGGCCACGCCTTGCATGCCACCGAAGACCCGGACCTGATGGACTTTATGGTGGAAAACAAAATCGGAGTGGAGTCCTGTCTCACCAGTAACGTGCAGACCAGTTGCGTACCAGACTACCGCCGGCACCCCCTGAAGACATTGCTCGAAAAAGGCATCCTGGCTACGATCAACACCGATGACCCCGGCATTAGCGGGATCGACCTGCCATACGAGTATGATATTGCCGCCCCGAAAGCCGGGTTGACGGAAGAGCAGATCCGTCAGGCACAAGTCAACGCGTTGGAAATAGCATTTCTAACAGGGGAAGAAAAACAAGCTTTGAAAGACTGCCGAATCAATCGGTAAGAGTCGCCAGAGAAATTCCCCAGAAATAACACTGTACCGCCTTCGGCAGGCGGCACAGTTATCGCTTATTTCCTGGATTGTATTGCAATCGATATACTATCTAGATTTCTGAGTTGCGCTTGAGGAAATCCAGCACCTCGTCAATCTTGCAGAAGGCCAGCGCCGTGACCGTGTCTGCCCCGCCGTAGTAGATGGCAATACGCCCGGTCGGCTTATCATACAGGGCCGCGCCCGGGAAGGCCACGTTCGGTGTGTCACCAACGCATTCATAGTAAGTCTGCGGAGAGAGCAGGTACGGCGCACTACGATAAATGACATTCCATGGCTTTTCCAGGTCCAGGAGCGCTGCGCCAAACGAGTAAACGAAACCGTTACAGGAGGTCAGCACGCCGTGGTAGAACAGCAGCCAGCCTTCGGAGGTCTCGATCGGTACTGGGCCGGCGCCTACTTTCGTAGATTGCCAGCCGCCTCTTGTCCCCATCACGAAACGGTGTTCACCCCAGTGCAGCATGTCGGGACTCATGCTCAAGTAAATATCCCCGAAGGGTGTGTGTCCATTATCGCTCGGACGGCTGAACATCACATATTTGCCGTTGATCTTGCGCGGGAAGGGCACGCCGTTGCGGTTGTACGGTAAAAGGGCATTCTCCAGGAAGCGAAACTCTTGGAAATCGAAGGTGTAACCGATCCCGATGGTCGGACCGTGAAAGCCATTGCACCACATCACGTAATAACGGTCCTCGATCCAGCAGACGCGCGGGTCATACTTGTATTGGGTATAGGCACATTCGGGATTATCGTAGATCCATTCGATTGTATTATCATCGAGTTGCCATTTAATCCCATCCTGGCTGAACCCGCGGTGGATATCCATATGGCGTCGTTTGTCGTCGCAGCGGAACACGCCAGCGAATTTACCATTAAACGGCACGACGGCACTGTTGAAAATACTATTGGAGGACGGGATCAGGTCACGAGGGATGATTGGGTTTTGGCTGTAGCGCCAGACCACATTATTGTCACCGGTCGGGCGGTCTTGCCAGGGGATGTTCGGGAGTGCAGAGGGAGGAGGCGTGGCTCTCATCATAGGTCCTTTGGGTGAGATTGTTTGGGAAATTATACCAGTATTGAGTCCACTGCAAAAAGGTCTTTAAACACAACCCCCACAAAACGGGGGCAGGCGGACACAACGTACACAAAGGTTTGAAGATGAAGGCTTTTCCTTCGTGTCCCTTCGTGGCCTTTGTGTTTAAGTGGTTTTTGCATTGCAGTCAGTATTCAAAACGGCGAGAACATTTTCATTCTACCTAAGCAACTCTTACGAAGCTCTTATTTTATTTTCGGACAGAAAAGGTTAGAATAAATTCCATGAGTCGCCCACATATCCTCGTTAACGTCGCCATGTCTGCCGACGGGAAGATCGACAGCATCGCTCGCAAGGGCGCGGTAATTTCCTCTATCGCCGACAAAGCGCGCCTCGACCGTCTGCGCGCCGAAGTGGATGCCATCCTGGTCGGCGGGCGGACGTTGATCGCCGAAGACCCCAAACTGACCGTCAAATCGAAACAATTGCGCCTCATGCGAAAAGCACGCAATCTCGAAGAAAATCCGGCTAAAGTGGGTATCGTTTCGGTCGCGGACCTGAAGCCGAATGGCAATTTTATGACTGCCGGTTCCGCCCGCCGTCTGATTTTCACCACGAGACGCACCCCGCCGAAACAAGTCAAACAACTGGAAAAGGCCGGGGCGCAGGTTTTCATACTGAACGAAGGAGTGATTGACTTGCGACAAGTGATGAAATCACTCCACGAGCAGGGCATCCGCAAACTGCTAATCGAAGGCGGCGGGACATTGATCGCTGAATTGTTCCGCTTGGACGTGATAGACGAGGTTTTTATTTACATCGCAGCGCGCATCTTCGGCGGTGCCTCCGCCCCAACCCTGGCCGACGGCCCCGGTTTTTCGCCGGAGCAGGCCCCGGGTCTGCACCTTGAATCGATGGAAAAATTCGATGACGTGGGCGGAATACTCGTTCATTACACAGTCAAACACAAGGAGTAAATCCATGGGACTTACCCACATGCAAATCAAAGAACTACTCGATGAGAGCCGCGCCCACGCCTGTGACGGCGTCGGCCCGGACCACGTGTGTGTCAAGATTGCGGCGATCGCCGAACTGCCGTCGCGCTTCGGACAATTCCACATCGTCGCCTTCTACAACAATAAAGACGGCAAAGAGCATGTTGCCATCGTACGCGGCAACGTGACCAATGCCGAAGATGTGCCGGTGCGCGTCCATTCCGAATGCCTCACCGGTGACGTGATCGGCTCGCTGCGCTGCGACTGCCGCGACCAGCTCGAGTCTGCCCTGCGTATGATCGGCAAGATGGACAAAGGCATCCTGCTTTATATGCGCCAGGAAGGGCGCGGCATCGGCCTGATCAACAAGATCCGTGCATATGGCCTGCAGGAACACGGCTACGATACCGTCGAGGCAAATATTGCCTTGGGATTCCGCGACGACGAGCGTGACTACGCAGTGGCTGCTCACATGCTCGAGTCACTCAAAGTCAAGTCCATCAAGCTTATCACCAACAATCCCAAGAAGATCGAAGATCTGACCAGGAATGGCATCCAAGTCACCGGGCGCATTCCACACGTCATGCAGGTCAATCAGTACAACCGTTTCTACCTGGAGACCAAGGCCACCAAGTCGGGCCACCTGATTGATTTTTCCGGCAAGGAGCACCTGCTCGAACAGGCTGACCCGCCGGTGGTCGAAGGGATGGACGATGAGCAGGTGGAACTGGTCAACCAGCTGTATCTGGTTTAGAGCAAAGTTCCGGTTCCTTTGGGGAACCGGGTCTTCCCCCACTGATAGGAGGTAATATGTCTCTCGCAAATCGCGTTGCCGTCATCACCGGTGCCACCGGCGGACTGGGTTCTGCCGTGACGCGCGAACTGGCAACTCGCGGGGTGAGCCTGGCGCTCTTGGATATTGACCCAGTCAAACTGGAAGCGTTGACCGAGAGCCTGTCCCTGCCCGCTTCCCACCTGCTCACGCGGACCGTGAACCTGTTCGATCCGGCCGAGACCGAATCCGCTGCCGAGGCGGTCGCCGCCAAATTCAGCAAGATTGACATCCTGCTGCACCTGGTCGGTGGCTGGACGGGCGGCAAAACTCTGCTCGAGGCTCCCGCCGATGATTTGACTTTCATGCTCAAACAGCACGTCTGGACGAGCTTCAATGTGATCCAGGCTTTCGTCCCGCACCTGATCAAAAACGGCTGGGGACGCGTCGTGATGATCACCTCACCCTTCGCAGCCCGCCCCAATGCCAAAGGCGGACCGTATGCGGTGGGCAAGTCCGGGCAAGAAGCCATAATGCTGACCCTCTCGCAAGAACTCAAAGGCACCGGCGTCACTGCCAACCTGCTCCAGGCCAAGACGATTGACGTCAAACGCGAGAAGGTTTCCAGTCCATCTCCCGACAACGCCTCCTGGACCACCCCGGAGGAGTTGACCGCCGGTATGCTCTACCTGCTCTCCGAGGAGGCTGGCACGGTCAACGGAGCGAAAATTCCGATGTTCGGCTCATTTTGATTCAGAACCCCGCTATCTTGCTGATATCGGGGTTCTTGTTTTGTAACCTCCTTAAATCTACGAATGGTGATCGTCATATCGTTTATACTTCATAGGTAATCCCAGTCTGGAGAAGAACTGTGACGCTACAAACGGAAATTTCAGAACAACCCGAACGTCTAGCCAACCTGCTGCACAACCAGCGGGAGACAGCCGAAAAAATTGCCCAGGCCATCCGCCAGCACGACATTCGCGGCGTTTTTCTGGCTGCACGCGGCACTTCGGATAACGCCGGGCGCTACGCCAATTACCTGTGGGGTGCGCAGAACAGCCTGCCACTGACGCTGGCAACGCCCTCCTTATTCACTTACTATCATCAGCCTCCCAAATTGGACGGGGCATTGGTGGTCGGTATATCGCAATCAGGACAGTCGCCGGATATCGTCAGCGTCCTCGAAGAAGGACATCGCCAGGGCTGCCTGACTCTGACCATCACCAACGCTCCTGATTCGCCCCTGGCCCACGCCGCCGACCTTGTCCTGGACATTCAAGCGGGGGAGGAAAAAGCCGTCGCGGCCACCAAGACCTACACAACCGAACTGTTGGCCATCGCCATGCTCTCGGCAGCCCTCGCCGGAGATCGGGCGCGCTGGCGTGAACTGGAGAAAGTCCCTGGTTGGGTCGAGAAGGCGCTGAAACAAGATGCCCCGATTGCCCGCATGGCCGAACGTTACCGCTACATGCAACAGTGCGTGGTGCTTGGGCGGGGCTTCAATTACTGCACAGCCTTCGAATGGGCACTGAAGCTCAAAGAACTGACTTACGTTGTCGCTGAACCATATTCTTCGGCGGATTTCCGGCACGGCCCAATCGCGATGATCGAAGGTGGATTCCCGGTGATGGCCGTGGCTCCTAACGGCAAGGTATTCGACACGATGCTGGAAATGCTCGGAAAACTACGCCACGAGCAGTCCGCCGAACTGGTCGTCATCTCGGACGAGAAACGAGCCCTGTCCCTGGCCCAATCGCCGATCGTGCTGCCCGCGGGCATACCCGAATGGCTTACTCCGATCGTCAGCATTGTGCCAGCGCAACTCTTTGCCGGCCACTTAACGCGAGCGAAAGGCTACGATACCGAAAAACCGCGCAGCATTGGCAAAGTCACCGAGACGCATTAGTTCAGGAATATTTACTTCTTCGAGATTATTTTCCACCACTGAGGACGACCTGGTGAATGGCATTCAACAGCGATAAATCGCCGCTGGCGTCATTTTCCAGGGTCCAGAACATAATCCCTGAGGCACGCTGCATGGCCAGGCGGGTCTTGGTCTGGATGGTAGGAATCCCATTGTAATTGATTAGGATGCCATCGTAATCGTAAGAATCCAGTTGAGCAGCCGCAGGGTCGGCTTTGACAATTTTCCAATATGGGACTTCGGTAGGACGCGCATAGAACGGCACCCCTAATGTCGCTTTTTCGGGTGGCAGGCCGCGGTCAAGCCAGTAGCCGAGAGCTGATCGAGCATATTCCAGCGAGGAATGTTCAGCACCCCCGTTGTCGTAGGCCATGATATTGACAAAATCCATCAGGGCAAACGATTCAGTCGGAATACCTGGGCCGTTATCACCCAACGCGACAACTGCTGCGGTCAGGAGTTTGTCCTTTGGCAAGGCCGTACGCAATTCCTGCATCAGGGCCAGGAAATTCTGCGAGGATTGACCGGGGTCCGGATACTCCCAATCCATATCTGCACCATCCAACTGATGCCGATTGACAATCTCCACCAGGTTTTGGACGAACGCCGTGCGCGTGGCGGGATCGGCGGCCAGCCTCTCGAACTGTGCATCCCAACCCCACCCACCCACTGAAATCAGGACTTTTACGTTTTGCTGGTGCGCAAGGCTTATTATTTCTTCGATCTTCCAGGTATTGGCCAGGTCGCGGAATGAGCCATCCTCATTCGGAATGAGAAAGGCATAGTTGATATGGGTCAGTTTGTCATATTGGATCAGGCTGGAGACGACAGCATCTGTCACATAAGCGATCACGCGGAATTTCGGAGATCCTGGGAGCGGAGACATTGCAATGGAAGTTGGATTAACTTGATTGGTCATGGCACACCCATATAATGAGAGAGTCAGGCAAAAGGAAAGGATTGATTTCCAGAAAATAGGCCGGGACATAATTGCTTCTCGAGTGACAATCAGAAGATAAGAATAGTGACGACTTCCGTCGTCACTACTCTTCTTGTTCCTTAATTACCAGGAGTCAGATTACTTCTCCACACCAGTAATGACGATACCTTGCACAAAGAAGCGCTGGGCCACGACAAAGATGATCAGCGGGATGATCAGTGTCATCATCGCGCCGGCCTGGATGTACTGCGGATCACTCCCGTACATGTAATTGAAGCGGGCCAGGGCCACCGAGATCGGCTGCATCTCCTGGTGGGAGGCAAGATAGATCAATGGATTGAAGTAATCGTTCCAGGCCCAGACCACATGGAAGATCGTGACAGCCACAATGGCCGCATAGGACTGCGGGATGATCACCGACCACAGGACGCGGAACGGGCTGGCGCCGTCTATCATGGCCGCCTCGTCCAGTTCGCGCGGCAGGGTCATAAAGAACTGGCGCAGCAGGAAGGTATCATAGGCATTGGCAAAGAAGGACGGGATGATCAACGGCAGCCAGGTGCCCACCCAGCCAATTTTATAGAAGAACGTGAAGGTCGGGATGACGGTCACCGCGCCGGGCAGGAAGATCGTCGAGATCAGAACGACGAACCAGAAGTCACGCCCGGGGAAGCGGAACCGCGAGAAGCCAAAGGCCACCAGGGTGCACGAGATCAGGACGCCTATGGTCGTGGAAAACGCATAGAAAAAGGTGTTCCAGAACAAGCGCGGGAAGTTCGCCTGCCTCCACGTATTCGAATAGTTCGACCAGGTCGGCGAGAAAATCCACGGGCGCGGCAGGGCCTTGTAGTAGCCTGCACTCCAAACGATCGGAGCAGCCGAGGGATTCTGCGGGTCGATGAAGATGGCATCTTTCTGGAATCCAACCACCAAAGCCAGGTTCTTCTTCGTTCCATTTTCCAGCGGGACCGTGAAGATATCCAACTTCTTGTCGAGGTAATCATTCATGTTGACCGTATAATCAACAAGTTGATCGCTTTTATGGATTTTGAGAACATACGTACCGGTATTCTGGCCGGTGTCAGTAAAGCTGGGGATGGCTGCCGGCCATATCGGTGTTCCCATAACCATGATCTGCTGTTTCGTCTTCAGGGAGGTAAAGATCATGTACAGGAAGGGGATCAAAAAGATCGCCAAACACGCCGCAGCAAAGGCTGTCACGAACGTGTAGTTGATGTTCTTCCTAAGAATGGATTTGCGTAATCTGGTTGCAGCATTCATCGTTGCACCTCTTTATGGATTCTCGCTGGCATAATAGACCCAATAGCGGGCCGTCAAGAACAGGACGATCGTCGTGATCAGGATCACAATGAACAGGGCCCAGGCCAGTGTCGAGCCATAAGACATGTTCTGGTTCACAAAGAATGTTTTATACAGGTATAAGTTATAGAACATTGAGGCGCCGCCGGGGGCTCCCGTCCCCTGGTTGAGCACCAGGGGTACCAGGAAATACTGGAACAGGCCCACAACGTTTAATATCAAGTTATAGAAGATCACTGGCGAGATCATCGGAAATGTCACATTCCAGAAGGTCGCGAAGCTTCCCGCTCCATCCACCCGGGAGGCGTCGTAGAGATCCGTCGGAACTCCCTGGATCCCTGCCAGCATGGTCAGCATGGCATTCCCGATCCCCCAGATACCCATGATAACATACGTAGGATAGACCCAGTTGATGTCATTTCCCCAACCGGGCAGGGAATTATATGGCACTCCCATGGCCAGCAGCGCTTTGTTGATCCATCCACTGGCTGGGTTGACCATGCCACCCCATAGGAAGATACTGGCAACAAAAGGAATAATATAGGGCATGTAGAACATCGAGCGGAAGAAGTTATGTCCCTTCAACCACTTGCTGTTCATCAGAAGCGCTATCCCCATCGGTAAAAGGATGCCGATCGGCAGGGCAATCAAGCCGAACCGGATGGTGATCCATAAGGATCCCGGCGAGCTGTTGGGCTTCGCATTCCAGACCTGGTTATCTTTGAACAAGGTTGCATAGTTTGCCAGGCCCACCCACTTGGGGGCGGTCAAGACGCCAGTGGTGATCTTCATATCTATGAAAGTGAAGAAGAAGGTCGCCAGCATTGGCAGAAGCACGAAGGCCAGGAAGCCAACGAACCATGGCAGGAGGAAGAGCAGGCCATTGCGATATTCGCGCCTGGCCAGCGGCGTCATCTTCTTGAAAGACCCAAAGGATGGTAATTTGGGGAGGTGGGTTAAATTCTCCATCTAGCACTCCTTGGATAGATTAGGCGGGCCAGACTTTTGCTGGCCCGCCTGTATTGCAGAATGCGTTACTTGTTGAAGATAGTCGTCAGGTCGGATTCCAGAGTGGCTTCCTGAGCTGCCAGGTCAACACCAGCGGTGTTGACGAGCAGGTCGCCAAAGGTCTGGACGCGCGCCCAAGACTCGTTCATGTTGGGCATGAAGCCTTCAGCGCTCGGTACATCCGCATAGTTCAGGCCGGCGATGAGCACCTCCCAGTTCTTCACGAACGGGAAGGCGGCTTGCTGGGCGGCGAGCCAGGGTCCGCGCAGAGCGGACTGGCTGGGGACGGCGCCATAGGCGGGGGCTCTCTCGGGGGTACCGACAACCAGTTTGTTAATGCCGGTGTCGATGATGTACGCCAAAACGGTGAAGGCCTCAGCCGGATGCTTGGTGCCTTTCCAGATGCGGAAGGTATCGGCGTCCACACGGCCAGCAACCGCGCCATCAAGACTGATCGGCATGGTGCCGAACTCGAACTCGCCACCAGCCTTGATCAGGTCGCCTACGCAGCACAGGTACCAGGACGGCAGGTCAACCATACCGATCTTGCCGCTGACGAAAACGTTTCCGCTACCGAAATCGGCGCCGCCAGAGACAGCACCATTCGGGATGTAGGGCTCAGCGCCCCAGATGCCATCATAGACCCACTGCCAGGCAGTTTTCCAGGCATCCGGGATCTTGGCAGCATAGCTGCCCGCGGAACCACCGGGTACCAGCATTTGGCCGCCGTTGGACATGAAGGCGCCCCAATAGTTCGGGTGGCCTTCCCAACCGAATGAGAAACCGTACTGCACGATCTTGGTCGCATCAAAACCAGCTTCGCCGGAATGCTTGCCAGCGGAGTCGATCGTGAGCAACTTCGCGACCGCGGTCAGGTTGTCCCAGTTCCAGTCGACCATTGAGCCATCGGGCATCTTGTACTGATCGCCATACTTGGCGGGCAGTGGTTCCAGGCCAGCTTCAGTGAAGAGGCCGGTGTTGTAGTAGATGGCGGAGGGGAAGACGGCGAAGGGTAGACCAACCATACCCATTTCTGTCTGGTAACTATTCACCAGAGCTGCTTCGAACTTGCTGGTGTCGTAGCCGGTGGATGCGACGTAAGGGGCGATATCCAACCACTGGCCGGCGAAAGCGTTCGAGCCAACCCAGCCTACAGGACCGACGATGTCAGGACCAGCGCCAGCGGCGATTTCGGTCGAGATGGTATCGCGGGCCGAAGCGTTCGGGATGACTTCAATGATCAGGTGGATCTTGTCTTGGGATTTATTGAAGTCGCCGGCCACCTCATTCTCGATGGTGACCTGGAGAGGATCAGCACCCGTGCCAATACCAATGCTCCAGCGGATCAGAACCGGTCCTGTAGCAGGAGCCTCGGTAGCAGGAGCGGCAGTCGCAGGAGCGGCGGTCGCAGGAGCGGCGGTCGCAGGAGCGGCAGTCGCAGGAGCGGCAGTTGGGGTAGCGCCGCAGGCTGCTAAAACCATACTAGCAGCCACAAGGAGGGCCACCAAAACGTACAGTTGCTTTTTCATTTGTTTCTTCTCCTCAAATATTGGTTAGTAGAAGGTTTGAATAGGATAGAACGGTTGGGTAATTTGTATTTTTATGCGAGGCAATCACCTCCTTTCCACATGCCGTATTATAACTCAAACGTGTTAATCATATCTTGACCTTGCAAGGGTTAAATGGGAATCCTTTCAAGTTTAAACAGAACAACCGCAGGATTGGCGAATAATAATGTCTGTTGGTAACATGGTCGCCTGGTCAACAGGCTGGCCTTGCAGCAGTCTCAGCAATTGCTGCCCGGCAACCCGCCCCACCTCTTCGGTTGGAGCATGAACGGTCGTCAATGGAGGCGTCATGAGTGACGCAAAGCGCTGGTCGTCAAATCCGACGACCGCAACGTCACCGGGTACCTTCAATCCGGCATTTTGCAGCGCGCTGACTACACTCACAGCCAGATCATCGTCGCCGGCAAAGACTGCGTCAAAACGGGGAGGATTGTCCAAGAGGAATTTCTCCATCGTCTGACGGGCTACTTTCCGGTCGTACTTACCACCAATGATCAGCCTGGGATCATACGCGATGGAATGAGCTTTCAACGCAGCCTTGTATCCCAATTCACGCCGGTGCGTGTCTTCCTGATAACCCGGCGCACGCACGAAAACGATACGCCGCCTGCCGTGAGCTTCGATCAAGTGATCCACCATTTTATAAGAGGCAGCTTTATTCTCAACGTTTACACAAGGGATAGGAATAGAAGCGGGTGAGGTACGGTGAACCAGAATGACCGGGAATTGCATCTTATACCATTCCGCCAGTCGTTTTTCAGTCAGTGTATTGGAAAACACCACTACTCCATCCGTATTATGTGGCCCAACCGGTGGATCAACTTTATTACTCAACTCTGCGGGATAGGTGGCGATTAGTAAACTGTAACCATTCCTCTTCAATATCGCTTCAAGACCGGCCACCAGGGGACCAAAGAAACCATATTCAACCGTAAACGAGAGCAAGCCAACCGTACCCGTCTTCCGCGTGGCGAGATGGCGAGCCGCCAGGAGAGGGACATAATTGAGTTCTTTCATGACTCGCTGGATTCGTTTGGCAATTTCACCCGACACTGGAGCATTACGGTTAATATAACGACTGACTGTCGCCACAGACACCCCCGCTTGCCTGGCGACATCACGAATAGTGATGGAGTGAGACCGTTTGGTCATTAATGTGTTGTCTGGTTAATGAGGCTGGATTTAGTAACCGGTTACATTATTGCACAATAAGAAGGAAGAGTCAAGTACCTTTGCCTTAAAAATTCCGATAAGTGAGCCATTACAGGGTACTGCGCAAATATTTGAACCCAAATCGTCGTTTTTTCCCTGCTTTTTGGCCGATTTAATTCACGGATTTATGCAAGGAGCAGTATTTATCAGCTCACTGGTCTAGGTCAATTTAAATTTACAGAGTACTGCGTAAATATTTGAACCAAAATCCCATAATCTAAGAACAATTCGATAGAAACAAATTCAGATATTTATGCAAGAAGCAGTAGTAGTAATCAGTTTACTTGCCGATGGCATACAGGGTAATGGACTGCGCTGGCAAAACCAGTGCACCGTCCAACGGGAATGACTGTTGGCCCAAGTCGTCGGCGTTGTGCGTCGCGTCGAACAGCCAGACCTCAGCCCTCGAGAGCGCCACGCCCCGCACCTGAAGCGGGATATGCTGCTCCGTATCCGACAGGTTGATGACCAGGATGGTCAACGTACCATCCTCGCGTTTGGCCGCATAGACGGAAACATCCGCTGCGCCTGAGGCGGCGTATATTCTCTCCGCCCCAAAATGGCTGTACATCTGGTAAACATAATACGTGGGGCGCACTCCGCTGATGGTAACGAGCCCCCAGCCGCCTGACTGTCCGCTTGCATTCGTCAGCAGCCACTGGTTGACCATGAATATATTCTCGTCGATCAGCCGGCCCAGCACATCCGCCCACCAGATGGCATTGTAAAATGAATCCGGCGTACCTTCACCCTGGGAAGCCGGTGTATAGTGGGAACTGGCTTCGGTTACGGCAATCGGGAGTTCGCGGCCGGTCGTTTCACGGATGAGGTCACGCAAATACCGCACCGTCCTCGTCCATTCCGGCAAATCCTGGCGCAAATCGCCAATCGTGGCATTATCTGCATAATTCGACAACGGGAATGGATAACGGTGATACGTCACAATGTCTGTCATATCGCCGTTTGCCTTAAGGAACTCGATCATCCAATCCCGCCCGGCTGTGTCTTTGGGATTGGTGGCAAAATTGGATGTATAGGTGCCATGCAGCTCCGGGCCCAGGAACAGGATCGTCGGGTCGACCGCTTTCATCGCCACGGCAATCGCCCGCCATTCCTGGTTAAAGCGCGCCGTGTCATAGTCAACGTTGGGCCTGCCTTCGTACAGATCCGGCTCGTTGCCAATGCTCCAGTAACGGATTTTATAGCCCTGCTCGATATTGGCATATCGGACCAGTTCTGCAGCCGCTTCAGGGGTGCCGCCCAGCAGCCGGACGCTGATGGTTGGGATGGCGCCCATTTGCTTGCATAAATTCAGGAACGCGTCGAGATGATATGTCTGCACATCATTGCTGTCGCCCCACTCACCCCCGGGGTAGCGTAATGTAGTCACGTGCGATTGCAGGGCATCCTCCATCTTCCCTGCCGGAACAGCCGTCCAGGGGCCGTAGTTCGAACCGTAAACGTACGGACTGATCGGACCGAGTTCCATGCCGGGATCGACATATAATACATCCGGAACCGGCGTTAGGGTTACCGTTGGAGATGACAACGAGGTCGGGGCAGCAGTTCGAGATGGCAGTGGGGTCGGGGTATCAGTTGGAGACGGTAGTGAAGTCGGTCCGGCAGGCATGCAGGCTGTCAATAATACCAGGGCGATAAGTATCAGGAATAAATGGCGTCTCATAAGCACTCCTTTTCCATGATGAGTATCCTTATCCCCCCTTTGTTCCATTATACGATAAATGCATCTGGAATATTTTCGGGTTCTTTGGAAATCAGTGTGGTGAGGCAGGAAATACCCTATTTCACGGAGATTCCCACCGAGCCTATTTTCAAGGGCCTGCGGGTGACAAATGTCAAACGAGGCGGATTTTTCAATGCTTCTTCAACGTTTAAATCGGATACCCCTGATATAATCGCAACTCCAAGGTACTCTAGACTACCCTCAGAAGCAAAATGAGCAAAAGTGATGCCATCTCCAGACATATCATTGCTCGGCCACATCGTAACAACACTATCATTTTTTGGGATAGTCATTTATACATTTCTCCGTCAAAAAAACCTGCAAAGGACTACCCGATATTCGGCTGCGTTGTTCTATGTCATCATCGGGATCGGCTTGATATTCGCAGTGGTCAACCTGATCTATGTAGCACATGAAATCTTCAGTGAGCATGAGTCACAACTGACGTCCGACTTGGACTGGATTGCACAATACTTTGGCATCTTTGTGTTAAGCACATTAATCCTGATCTTGTCTGCGAGCAAGATCATTATCCGGCCAAAGTATCTCGCAGGCCGTGTACTTGCCATCGGCGCTCACCCAGACGATATCGAAGTGGCAGTCGGCGGTTCACTTGCCAAAATGCGTGACGTCGGCTATACCATCCACGAAATCGTGATGACGCGGGGCGAAAAAGGTGGGAATGTGAATACCAGGCCGGGTGAAGCCCGGAACGGCGCCGAGTTCCTCGGTCTAGAGGGGTTACAGGTGTTGGATTTTGCCGATACATGTCTTTCGGCAGAGGTAATTAATATAGCGAACGTGTTAGAAGAGACAATCGCTAAAACTCGGCCAGACATCATCTTTACTCATTCCAAGAATGACCTCCATCAAGACCATCGAGCCGTCTACGAAGCGACCATGCAGGCGACGCGCGATACCCGAACTACCATCCTTTGCTACGAAAGCCCATCATCTACGCAGGATTTTTACCCGACTTACTTTATAGACGTCGGCAAATATGTAGACGTCAAAATTCGCGCAATTCGCGAACATTGGAATCAACGTAAGAAACCTTATATGAAGCCAGAAGTGATACAGGGCAAATTGGCCTTCCGTGGCTCACAAGCCAAAGTGAATTATGCCGAGGGGTTTGAGGTTGCTCGTATGGTTTCAGCAATATAAGGAGACAACCGTCGTGAGCACTTTCCTGGTAACCGGCGTCGGTGGACCGGCCGGACAAAATGTGACAACGTTACTATTGGAACGCAAGCATCGTGTAATAGGCACTGACATGCGGGAACTCACGCTGCTGAACGTCGAATTTCATCCGGTTCCGCCAGCCAACGATCCGGGCTTTCTGGCTGCCATTTACTCGATCGTTTCGCGCCAGCAGGTTGATTTAATCATCCCGACCGTCAGCGAAGAACTGCCGGTGTTTGCCGACGGCTGGAAATGGCAGGATGATTTCCCGCTCCTGCTTGCGCCCGCCGAGGCAGTCAAGATTGCCAATGACAAATATCTAACCGCCCGCGCGCTGTCTGCACACGGTGTATCCATTCCCCGATTTGCGTTGCCATCCCAGGTGCATTCGCCAGAAGAAGTAAGCCAAAAAATCGGTTGGCCCTGCATCAGCAAGCCGCGCATCGGACGCGGCGGGCGGGAAGTCGCCTGGCACCCCAAACAGGACTGGCCGACGATCAATATGTTGGATGACCACTACCTCCTGCAAGAGTTCGCTGGGGGCATAGACTTTGCCCCTAACGTTTACCTTGGACGGGATGGTAAGGCAATCGTTGTCGTTATCGAAAAAACAGAACTGAAGGGAGGGATTGTCGGAAACGCCATATCGGTCAAGCGTGTGGACGCCCCTGACGTAGCCGAGTTAGCCGCTACCGCTGCCAGAGCAATTGGCCTGACCGGTCCGGCGGATATTGACGTCCGCCGCCGCAGCGATGGAGTCCCGGTGGTGCTCGAAATCAATGCCCGCTTCGGAGCCAATACCCGGCTCGCCCCCGAAGTACTGGACGCCGCGTTTGAAGTCTCCTAGCCGTATGCCATGAACATCTTACTGATCCTCTTCTACGTTATCACTTTTATGATCCTGGCAATGGGGACATTGATGCTGGCTTATTATCCCCTGGCGATCATCGCCGAACTGCGCTCGCGCCGCCCTCCGGTGTTCGATACTCCTTCCCCGCTGGTGTCCATCATCATCCCTGCCTACAACGAGGAAAAAGTCATCGCTAATTGTGTTAAATCCATCCTGAACTCCGGCTATAAGAACTTCGAGATCATCCTGGTGGACGATGGTTCCACGGATCGGACATTGCAGGTCATGCGGCGGTATAAGAATCCGCCCCGGGTGCAGGTGATGACCCAACCCAATAGCGGGAAAGCAGCCGCCTTGAACACCGGATTTCAGCGGGCGAAAGGAGAAATCCTGTTTTTCGTGGACGCCGATGGGATCTTCACCCATTCCACCATCCGCGAGATGCTAAACGCATTCAACAGTGAAAAGGTCGGAGCAGTCTGCGGGAATGATGCCCCAACCAACCTGGACCACTTGCAGACAAAGTTGATGGCCTTGCAGACTCATGTAGGGACGGGGTTCGTGCGGCGGGCCCTGGCAGAGATCAATTGCCTGCCCATCGTATCTGGGAATTGCGGCGCTTTCCGGCGTTCCGCCCTGAAGTGGCCATTTGTCCAGTTGGGCAAGGATGGCGAACCTTATAAAAAAGGGTTCGTCGGCGAGGACCTGGAACTGACCTGGCGCCTTCACCGGGCTGGCTACCGGGTGAATTTTGCTCCCCGGGCCATCGTTCTGGCCGAAGTACCATCAACCATCAAAGTTCTTTGGAAACAACGGGTACGCTGGGCGCGCGGCCTGCTTCAAACGGTCAGCCTTCACCGGGACATGTTTTTCAATCTCAAGTACGGGGCAATCGGGTTGTACCTGCCAATCAATTTCTTTAACATGGTCGTTAATCCCATTCTCCAATTGCTGATCATCTTCCTGGTGGTTGTATGCGCAATGGCTGGTTACAGCCCCGTTCAACTGAGAGTACTCAACCTCATCCTCTGGCTCGGCTTGGTCGGAGCCCTGTACAACGTGATATTTTCCATTGCGCTGGATGAGGCTTGGAAGGACCTCAAATACTTTTACGTCATCCCGTTGTGGGTACCGTATTCCCTGATGATGGATTTAGTCACCGTCTGGGCGATCATCCTCGAACTTCGGGGGAAGGAAGCAAAATGGAACAAGTCCGATCGGACTGGAGTGATCTCCCGACGTTCAATGTCTTGAGATAAACCAATAATAAAGAAAAAGTCGGATATTTACAAAGGAGCATAGGTTATGGGAAGAAAAATCATCCTCATTCTAATTATCCTGATAGGTCTGGCTATTTTGGCGACCTTCCTGATCCTGGCATTTTACCACCCGGAGCGCGTGGCAAATACGAATTATGCGAACCTGTCCACGGTGCGGGCGGTACGCCTGGATTATATGGATGTGGGGAAGAGCCGGGGTGAGGTCGCTGCGCTAGAAGCGCAACTGAAGCAGATCGGGGTCAATATGGTGGCCGTGGGCGCTGGCCGCTCCGACTGGACCTACTTCCCCTGGCCCGACCACCAGGACCGCTGGTCCGATGAAGTAAAAACGACCGGCAATGATTTCCTGCTTGCGGATAGCGTCCGTTTCGGTAAATGGGCGCACGTTAGTGCCGTGGTGGACGTGCTTGCCCCGCGCTATATTAAGGCGCACCCCGACACAGCCGCTATCTCATGGATCGGCGTACCGAGCAAGAACCTGGTCAGTATGATGGAACTGGTGGATGGTCCCTTCGGTCAGGACCTGCTGGACATGATTGATAAAATTGCCACCTACTACCCAGTCAACTCGATCACGCTCACCGAACTGGTCTATTACGTGGACGGATACGGAGAGCAGGACAAAGCTGCTTACCTGGCTTATACTGGCGAGTCAGATTGGCCGCGTACAGACGATGGTCAGATCAACATAGACGACAACTCCATCGGAACATGGCGCTCCCATGAAATTGCCCGCTTCCTCGAAAAGGCAGCCGCGATCGCACACCAGCACGACAAACTGTTCTTCGTGGAGGCGCGCATCGGTATGGACTCGGAAGGCCAGGTTTTCGTCAACAACGGCACAGATTTCAATCTGTTCCTGATTTACGCCGACCGGCTGATCGTGCGGGGCAGCTACGAACCGAATGGTCGCAGCCCGCAGGCGATGAGCGCCGTCGCCCAGTACCTGGCCCACTACCAGAACGGGCGTGTCATTATGAGCGTGGGCCTGTGGGATAAGGATTACGATCCGGGTGTATCGAAAAACCAGATGTTGGCCATCTCCGCCGCCGATTTCCAGACTGCTCTCCAGTCCACCACTCAAGGTGGCATGACTGATCTTTGGGTCACGCCGAGCTTCTTATTGAGCAACGCTCACTGGCAGGTGCTCGAGGATTTCTGGAGCAGCCAGCCCGACAAATAACTCATAGATCAAGGTTCCCGGACTTCGGAAGCGCCGGGAACCTTGATTCTGGGGTGGCAATCCACGCAAGAGGACAACGCCAGATAGAAAAAAGACTCCTGAGTCAAGGAGTCTTAGGGGTGCCTGATGGGGGTCGAACCCATATCATCCCCTTATGGGGACAACAACTGATAAAAGAGGGGTGCCTGACGGGGGTCGAACCCATATCATCCCCTTATGGGGACAACAACTGATAAAAGAGGGGTGCCTGACGGGGGTCGAACCCATATCATCCCCTTATGGGGACAACAACTGATAAAAGAGGGGTGCCTGACGGGGGTCGAACCCGCAACAGCCTGATCCACAGTCAGGTACTCTGCCATTGAGCTACAGGCACCACGAGCGGGGGCGATTATACCACCGGCTCTATCGGCTTTCAAGGATTCGTTTGACGTTCTCGATCACATCGCTGCGGGAAATGGTTTCCTGCATGCCGCTTGCCAGGTTTTTTAGCGTGACCTTCCCCGCCGCGGCCTCATCCGGGCCGAGCACCAAGACAGCACGCATCCCCATCCGATCGGCGAATTTGAATTGCTTGGACAGCTTAGCCGGTTCCGGGTAACAGGTGATGTTGAGGCCAGCCCGGCGCAGGTCAGTTGCCAGGGTATAGGAATCTGGTAACAGATCCGGGGAGAAGACGGTCACCAGCACCGAGGCGGGCGTGGTTGGGAGAGACGGGATCAGCCCGAGTTCCTGCAAAACGATCCCGATCACTACATCTCCCATCGCAAAGCCGACACCCGCCAAAGGTTCACCGCCCACGTCAGCCAGCAGGTTGTCATAACGCCCGCCACCCAGGATGGAGCGGCGTACGCTGCCGTTCACATCGAAGGCCTCGAAGACCGTGCCGGTGTAGTAGAGCAGGCCGCGCACGATGTTCGGGTCGAACTGGACGTATTCCTGCGCGTCCAGCGCTTCCAGCGCGGCGAACAGGCGCGTCAGTTCCTCGGACTTGCGCCAGCGCTCGCCGTCGGCGAGCAGGACCTTGAGCCCTCCCAGTTGTTTCGGGCTCAGACCGATCTCCAGGGCATACGCTTCCCAGGCGGCCGGCTCCATCTTCTCGCGCCTGTCCACCAGGCCCGACACTTCCGGCCGTTTTTCAGGAGCAATGCCCAGCGCATCGAACTCAGCGTCCATGAAGCGGCGGTTATTGACGAAAATCCGGGCTTGCGCCGGAGAGAGCCCTACCGCCTTGAGAAAAGCCGCCGCGATGGCGACCAGTTCCGCATCGGCTTCCGGGGAATTGACCCCTAGCATGTCAATGTTCCACTGGAAGAATTCGCGCGAGCGACCTTTCTGCATCTTCTCATAACGCCAGAAGGGACCGAACGACCACCAGCGCACGGGAAAAACCAACTCGTTCTGCTTCTGGGCGATCATGCGCGCCAGCGAGGGAGTCAACTCCGGACGCAGGGTGATCTCGTCCCCGCCCCGGTCGGTGAAGACGTAGGACTGCTTCTTAACCAGTTCCTCACCTGATTTGGCGGCATACAGGTCGAGAGTCTCGAGGAGGGGCGCCTCCCACTCCTGATAACCAAAGGATTCCGAGACCCGCCGTACGGTGTTATATAACCAGGTACGAACAGCCATCTGTTCCGGGTAGAAATCGCGCGTCCCTTTGACGGCTTGGATGATATTCTTCATCTACACTCCACTAACGGCAGACCGAGTACAATAAACGCTGGTGTACGGTCAATTGCCTTTGGTCGGTTTTTGAGACCCATTGTAGCATATTCTTCTAATTATTCATTTGTGAAATACAGAACAATGTGCTAAAATAACGCCTAATTTGAGAGGAGAGTGAACATGGGTGCTGTAGACGAAATATATCCAGAACTACAGAAAATTCCCTGGTTCCGAGAACTTAGGGAGGAGCACTTTAAGAAAATCGCTGAAATAGCATTCATCCGTCACTTCAAGGTCGGCGAGATATTCTTCCGCGAGGGTGACCAGCAAGGTAACGTTTATTTTGTTATCGAAGGTCGTGTCGCTCTCGATATGTTCATCCCCCACCGTGGCAAGGTGCGTTTTTACACCGCCGAAGAGGGGGATGTGGTTGGCTGGTCGAGCGTCACGCCTTCCATACGCCAGCGCACCGCGGGAGCTGTGGCGGTGATAGATACCATCGCCATCGGCATGGATGCTGAAAAACTGGGCGAACTGTGCGAAGAAGACCACGACCTGGGTTATCTCATCATGCGGCGAATGGCAAACGTCGTGGCCAGTCGCTTGTTGGTGACCCGTTTGCAATTGATGGACATATTTGCCCAACCAGTGGAGAAAACGGATGAAGGATAATACCCCGACCATTGGAAGCACCGTTGCGCTTCCCAAAACCGAACTTGACGGCTTGCTGGCAGATCTGCGCCAGGAGGGTTTCCAGACCGTTGGTCCGCGCGTGAAAGAGGAAAGCATCGTCTATGCCGGAATCGAAGGCTTACAGGATCTGCCGCGCGGAATCGTGAGCGAACAACAGCCCGCTTCTTATCGGTTGACGCAAACCGGCGCCGACCGCTACTTCGATTTTATCCCGGCGGCGCAATCGTGGAAGCAGTTCCTCTTCCCTCCCCGCCACACGCTATTTATTGGGGAAAAAGAAGATACGAAAACAGGGAAGTGGAAACTCCGGGAGAACAATGAGCCCGCTCCCCGCTATGCCCTGGTCGGCGTGCGCGCCTGCGAACTGGCAGCCATCCAGATCCAGGATCGGGTCTTCCTGCGCTCCGATTTCTACGATCCCATCTACCGCGCCCGCCGCGAGGGAGTGTTCATCCTGGCTGTCAATTGCCTATTCCCCGATGCAACCTGCTTCTGCGCTTCAATGGGCAGCGGGCCGCGCGTCGAGGCCGGCTTTGATTTATGCCTGACCGAACTTAATGACCTGTTTCTGGTGGAGGTCGGCTCTGAACTCGGACGGAGCCTGCTCGCCCGCCGGACCTTTGACCTGCCCACCAGCTTCGCTCAGAATACAGCCAAGAATGCTCTGGCGAGCGCCGCCGGGAAAATGGGCCGCACCCTGGATACCAGCGACTTACCCGAGTTGCTGGTGGACAATCTCGAGGCCGACCACTGGACTGAAGTGAGCAAGCGCTGCCTCTCGTGCGCCAACTGCACTCTGGTCTGCCCGACCTGCTTTTGCTGGAACGCCACCGACCAGGTAGACCTGCTTGGCAAAAACACTCAGCGCGAGCGCGTCTGGGATTCGTGCTTCAGCCTGCCCTACTCCTACGTCTTCGGCGGCAACACCCGCCCGACGATCCGCTCCCGCTACCGCCAATGGCTGACCCACAAACTCAGCACCTGGAAAGAGCAATTCGGCACCTTCGGCTGCGTGGGCTGTGGGCGCTGCATCACCTGGTGCCCGGCAGGGATTGATCTCACGGAAGAAGTTGCCGCCATCCGCAAGGAGGTGAAAGCATGACCATCGCCGCCTTTCCAACCAAGACGCACAGCGCCGGTTACGAGGATAAGCTGCTCCTGCCCCACTGGGCGGAGGTCGTCAAGATCATTCCGGAGGCCGAGGGGGTGACTACCTTCTGGCTAAAGCTCACAGACCCTGAGGTCCAGGTCCGCTACCATTTCGAACCGGGTCAGTTCAACATGGTCTACCTTCCCGGCTACGGAGAAGCTGCCATTTCGATGAGCTCTGATTTCGAGACTTCCAATGGCCTGGTCATTCACACCATCCGCCATGCCGGTAACGTCACCAAGGCCGCCAGCCGGCTCAAGGTTGGCGACGCGGTGGGCCTGCGCGGCCCATTCGGCTCGTCCTGGCCATTGAAGAATGTCGAAGGCATGGATATGATCATTGCTTGCGGTGGCATCGGCCTGCCGCCCTTGCGAGGAGCGCTCTATCATATCGTCCGCAACCGAGCAAAATACGGCAAGGTGACACTGCTTTACGGAGCACGCACGCCGAAAGATTTGATGTACCCGACCGAGTACGAAGCCTGGAAACAAGCCAACATTGACGTGCAGATCACCGTGGATCGGGGCAATGAAAACTGGGCTGGTCGCGTGGGCGTCGTTCCAATGTGGTTTTACAACCTGCGCGTCGACCCGCGTAACACCACCGTCCTGACCTGCGGCCCGGAGATCATGATGCGCTTCGTCATCTATGAAGCCCTGGCGCGGCGCATCGCCGCTGAGAACATCTACATTTTGCTCGAACGCAACATGAAATGCGGCCAGGGCTCCTGCGGCCACTGCCAGATCGGGCCCTACTTCATCTGCAAGGACGGAGCCGTCTTCCCCTACAGTACGCTGGAAAAATTCTTCAACGTGGAGGAGTACTAATGACCCTCACACCCAAACTTAGTTCGAAGCCCAAGGTAGCTGTTTACAAGTTTTCCTCGTGCGACGGCTGCCAACTCGCGCTCCTGAACTTGGAAGATGAACTGCTCGACCTAGCCAAGGCGGCCGATATTGCTTACTTCCTCGAAGCCACCCGGACCGTGAAATCTGGCCCGTACGACCTCGGTCTTGTCGAAGGCTCGGTTACCACCCCGCACGAGGCCGAGCGTATCAAGCAGGTGCGCGCCGAGTGCAAATTCCTCATTGCGCTCGGTACATGCGCCACGGCCGGCGGCATCCAGGCTCTGCGCAACTTTACCAATGCGGACGAATACGCCAAGACTGTTTATCCGCATCCCGAATACCTGGAGTATCTCGACAAAGCCACACCCATCTCCGAGCACGTCGAAGTGGATCTGTCAATCTGGGGCTGCCCGGTAAACAAGTACACGGTCGTGGAAGTCATCGCCGCCCTGCTGCAGAACCGCCGGCCCAATTTCCCGCCCAGTCCCGTCTGCCTGGAATGCAAGCGAAATGGCACCATCTGCGTACTGGTGGCGCAGGGCATCCCCTGCCTGGGACCGGTGGTGCATGGCGGCTGCGGGGCGCTGTGCCCGGCCAACGGTCGCGGCTGTTACGGTTGTTTTGGTCCATCCAGCGCCGGAAACTTCAACTCAATCGTATCGGTGCTGCAACCGCTCGAGCGCTTCCCGGGCGAGGCGGCACTCCTGCTACGCAACTTCAGCGGTTACGCGCCTGCCTTCCGCAAGGCCGCGGATGACTCCCTCAAGGCCAGCGCCAGAAAGGAGCCCAAATGAAGACAATCGAAGTTCCCGCCCTGGCTCGCGTGGAAGGTGAAGGCGGCCTGTATATTGGCTTGAAAGACGGCCAGGCCGTCGAAATCCGCCTGGATATCTATGAACCGCCGCGCTTCTTCGAAGGCTTCCTGGTAAACCGGTTCCTGCAAGAAGTGCCCGATATTACCGCCCGCATCTGCGGCATTTGCCCGGTGGCCTACCAGATGAGTTCAGTCTACGCCCTGGAAAGCGCCCTGGGCGTCAAGGTCAGCCCCCAGGTGCGTGCCTTGCGCCGCCTGATGTACTGCGGTGAATACATCGAAAGCCACGCCCTGCACATCTACCTGCTCCAGGCTCCCGACCTGCTCGGCCAGCCCTCGGCGCTCGACCTGGCCGCGATTGCCCCGCAGGTGGTCAAGGACGCCCTGCGGCTGAAGAAGATCGGCAACGAGATTCTGAAAAGCATCGGCGGGCGCTCGGTGCACCCGGTCAACGCCTGTGTCGGCGGCTGGTATCGCTGGCCAGACATCGCTCCGTTGAAAGCCCTGCTCCCTGACCTGGAATGGGGGCTGGAAGCCGCCATTGATTGTGTCAAGTGGGCCGTCACACTGCCCTTCCCGGACCTGAAAATTGACTACGAGTTCGTGGCCCTACACCACCCCGAGGAGTACGGCATCCTCGAAGGCGAAGTCTGGTCTTCGAAAGGCCGCAAACTATCCGTTGCGGATTTCGAGAAAGGCTACCTTGAAGAGCACGTCAGGCATTCCAACGCCCTGCATGGACACACCATGGACGGCGGCAACTATCTCGTCGGGCCGCTGGCGCGCCTGAATCTGAACCACGCACAGTTGCTCCCGCTTGCCCAAAAAGCCTTGAAAGATAACAAGATCAAACTGCCGCTGACCAACCCCTACAAATCCCTGATTGCCCGCGCCGTCGAACTGGTCCAGGCCTACGAGGAAGCCATTATGCTCGTCAAAACCTACCAGCCGGATGGTCCGGCGCACATCGAGTTGAAGCTCAAGGCGGGCGAAGGCGCAGGCGCCACCGAAGCGCCGCGCGGTCTGCTCTACCACCGCTACCAGATTGACGCCCAGGGTCGCGTACAGTTCGCCAGGATCGTCCCGCCGACCGCCCAGAACCTGCCGCGCATCGAAGAGGACTTGCTCGCGCTGGTCCCCAAGATCATCGCGATGCCGCAAGAAGAAGCCACCCTCACCGCCGAGCACCTGGTACGCTCGTATGACCCGTGCATCTCGTGCGCCACGCATTTCTTGAAGCTAAGGGTAGAAGAGACTGGGGAATAGGGGATCAGGGAATAGGTAATTAGGGAATAGGAAATAGGAACCGCCAGAACATGGAGGAAACGCGTTCTGGCGGTGGTTTTTTCTCCAGATATAAGAGTAGATTCAGACTATCTCAAGAGCTTTTACTTAGACAGCCTTTCTCTCAGAACAGGCGGGATAAAGGATTGGTCCAGGCTGTCGTAGAATTCCCACGTCTCGGTATGGACGAAGGACTTGCCCGGTTCGAGACGCCCCAGCGGGCCGAGGGTCTCTAACTCGACGAATTGGTCGTTGCAGTAGGTCTCGGTGTTGCAGCCGCCATCCGGAAAGGTCGCACCGGGGTGAGGATCGTAGCGCTTGACGAACAGGACGCCGTCGAGCCAGTAGGCAATCCAACCGTGGGGGTTGAAATAACCTAATTTGAACGGGGGCAGGCTGGGGTCCGCACGAAGTGTGATGAAGTCATCCTCCAGATGCAGGCGCGGGTCGTTGATCCGCGTGTAGGGCCAAAGCACGAGAGTCCGGTTCGGCAGGAGTCCACTGGCATCGGTGTTGCCGACCGGCTGCCCCGTCGGCTTCGTTCCGACGGGATTGCGCTCGGGCGGCACGAGGCCGCCCGGCTGGGGCAGGATTTCCACGCCGCCCAGCCGCATCATCGTGAGCGCCCAGGGAGCACACTCCACCGGCCACAGGCCGTCGTTGCGCAACACATGGCAGATGGTGACAGCAGGCTTGTGCGCATCCAGCCGGACTTCGATCTGCTTGATGATGCCCGAGCTGGTTTCGGGTGGACGGGTAACGCGCAGCCCATCGGGCAATTCTTCGACCTGCGCTCCACCGATGTCGGGCAGGTAAGTGCGCGGCATGGCTTCGGGCGAGTGCCACAGGCGATGACCGCCGAGGAGGTGAAAGTCACCATAGGCAGTATTGAGGCTGCCGGGCAGCTCAACGAACAGGTTGGGGCCGCCGCGGTAGGAAAGACGAACCAGGCGCGTCCCACCGCTCAACACTTCGAGACGTAAATACTGGTTTTTAAGCACCAAGCTTGGAAAGCCGAGAAAATCACCCGTTTCCATCAAGAATCCCTCTCCCAAAAAATATACGACAAGATTTGCACTTAGCAGTCATTATACATCATTGAAAAATGTCCTGCAGGCGGCTGCCGGCCTTGAGGAAGATGGGGATAGTCTGCAACGGGGCGGGGGTCTCGATCCATTGCCCGCCAGGATAGCTCTTGCCGTTCCAGGCATCCGTCCAGTCCGTGCCGGCGGGCAGGTAGACCTTGCGCTCGCGCTGGCCCTGGTGAAGGACCGGCGCCACCAACACCTCCGGACCAAACATAAACTGATCCTCGACCGTCTCGCAGACCGGGTCGTCCTGGAAATCCACAAACAGCGGGCGCATCGGCGGCAGGCCACATTCGCTGGCAACTTTCATCTGCTCATGGAGGTATGGGCGCAGGCGTTCCCGCAGGAACAGCAGGCCGCGCAAGATTTCGTAGACTTCATCGCCGAACGACCAGACTTCGTTGTCCGCACCGCTCTTGGGCATCGGCTCGCTGACGGGTAGCCGGTAACCGTGCAAGCGGCAAATGGGACAAAAGACGCCGTACTGGAACCAGCGCACGATCAGTTCGCGGAAATACTCGCTGCGGATGTCCCCGTCATGGAAACCGCCGATATCCGTCGTCCACCAGGGGATCCCGCTCATGGCCATGTTCAACCCGGCCCGTACTTGAGCCTGCAAGCTCTCGAAGGTGGAGGCGATGTCCCCCGACCAGACCACGGAGGCGAAGCGCTGGCTGCCCGCCCAGGCGGAACGCGAAAGGGTTAAGATTTCGGTCTCGCCCGAAGCACGCATGCCCTCGTAAAAGCCCATCTGATGCAGCAGAGGATAGAGATTGGCGATCTCGACCCCATTCCCCAGGTGAAAGCGCAAGTTCTCCGGGTTCCACGGGTTGACATCCGGCTCGTCATTATCCAGCCACCAGAGCTTCACGCCCTGGGCATAGTAGTTTTTCTTAACAGTTTCCCAAATGAACTTACGCGCCTCGGGATTCGTGGCATCGTAATAAGCGAAATAGGCCGGGCCGTTGATGTCGTGGTCAACAAACACGTGTTGGGCATCCACACCGTATTCGTTATTAACCAGCAGACCGCGCCCACGCATGGTCAGATAGTTCTCGCTGATCGGGCTGACGGTCGGCCAGATTGACACCATTAGTTTAACCCCCAAAGCATCCAGTTCACGCACCAACCCGGCCGGATCGGGCCAATCTCTCGGGTCGAACCTCCAATCACCCATGTGAGACCAATGGAAGAAGTCGGCAACGATTACCGAAAGGGGCAGGCCGCGCCGTTTATACTCGCGTGCCACCTGAAGCAGTTCCTCCTGCGTCTCGTAGCGCAGTTTGCATTGCCAAAAGCTGGAAGCCCAGTCCGGCAGCAGCGGGGTCCGGCCGGTGACTTTGGTATAACGTTCGAGGATCTCGGCGTAGGTCTCCCCGTAGACGACATAATAATCCAACTGCTGGGAGCCCTCAGCAACCCAGCGAGTGGCGTTGCGGCCCAACTCCACCCGCCCAATAGAGGGATTGTTCCATAAAAAGCCATATTTGCGGTTAGAGACCAGGAACGGGATCGCTACTTCGCTGTTGCGCTGCTGCAATTCGATGACGCACCCTTTCTGGTCCAGGTGGCCGTGCTGGTGCTGTCCCAGCCCGAAAAAGTGTTCCCCTGTCCGGGCCTGGAACCAGGCCTCGATTTTATAGAGCCGACCGTTGCGGTATTTGAAGTGCCGGTTGGGGGGCAGGAAATACTGGGGCTCGGGTTCGGCCAACAGCGTCTCCCCCGTTTGAGCGTTCCCGAAACACAGCCGCCCGTTGCGGGAGATGGTTGCCCGGATCAGACCGTTGCGGATGCTGGCTTCTGCATCACTGATCTCAATCAGAATGTCTTGAGGAGAATCATTCGGAGGCTCAAGAAGTGCTTGAGGCAAATCCAATTGCCCGCCGACCAGATTGGCACGAATCCGCAAGCCGTTTTCTCCCCACGGCTGAAGCCAGATTTTTTCTTGATTCTCCTGGTATATAAGAGTATTCCCCTCACGTGAAAATGATTCCATGAGTCATCCTCCAATAACATTTTTGCCCTTTCGACCAAATACCGACATTATTCTCATTATACATACATATTATCGAAGCGTTTCTATAAATTCATTGTGACAATTTTCAAAATGGTTATCAAAATGGTTATAGGAGGTGTAGAATATTTGTGGTAAAAACCAGATATATGCAAGAGAACAAATCAATGGTGTCTCGAAAGCCGGGCCGGCAAGATAGAATCAATATTTTGCCTCTTTTCGTTACTGCTGCGATTTCCATTTCAAGGAGGGTCAAATGAAAATTGCAGTGATCGGTATCGGGCAGAGTTTGCGCGGGGACGACGCCGCCGGGCTGGAAGCTGTCCGCCTGTGGCAGGAGAAATACCCCCAAAGCGCCGCTCGCGTCCGGATGGAACTGGCCGAACTGCCCGGTCCGGGGTTGCTCGACCTGTTGGAGGAAATCGACGCGGCGGTTCTCGTGGATGCGGTCCACTCGTCCGCCGAGCCCGGGACCCTGATCCGGATCGGCCCGGAGGATCTGGCATCGTTCAGCCCGGATGCCGGGTCCGCCCACGGCTGGGGCGTGGCCGAGACCCTGCAATTGGGCCGCTCGCTGTATCCATCGCTGGCTTCGTGCTGCATCACCCTGATCGGCATCGTCGGCAAGCAATTTGACCTGGGCGCAGGACTCAGCCCCGAGGTCCGGGCGACGCTCGCCGGGGCAGTGGAAAGGATCGAGAAGGTAGTACAAAGTCTACTCTAAACCGTAGACAAGCAGACAAAAAAGGACGGAGGCCTTTGAAGACCGCCGTCCTAAGGTTTTACGTTTTTACGATTTCGGCATCCCGATCTCGATCATCCCCTCCACCACACGGACCGGGTAAGCCGGGATATTCACCACCGCCGGCAGGGAAGTGGCCTTGCCGGAGCGGATGTCGAACCTGCCACCGTGGCGAGGGCAGATGATCTCGTTCTCATCAATCTCGCCGTCACCCACCGGGCCGTTGTCGTGTGAGCAAACGTCGCCGATGGCAAACAATTTCCCGGCCAGGTTTAAGATGACGATCTGCTTGCCGCCCACTTCGATGTACAGGCGTTCGCCCTCCGGCAATTGGTCAGCCGGGGCGATTTCGAGGAATTCGAGGGTGGAGGGGTCGAGTTGGGTGTAGTTGTACATAGGTAATCAGGTAATGAGGTGATGAGGTAATCAGGCAACAAGGAATCAAGCCTGGTTACCTGATCCCTGCTTACCTATTCCACCAATTCATCACTCGCCTCGCCCAATCCATATACTCCTGCCTTGAGCACCTTCAAGGGAAGCAATGCACATTTCAGGCGCACCGGACCGAGTTCGATGCCAAGCAAATCCAAAATATCCTGTTTGGATAATTTCTTTACTTCCTCCACCGGCTTCCCGATGACAGACTCGATCAACAGGTCCGCCGAAGCCTGCGAGATGGCACAACCTCTGCCGTCGAAGCGACCATCCGCCACCCTGCCGGTCTCGTCCACGCGCAGGGTGATTTCGATGTGGTCGCCGCAGAGTGGATTATCATCCTCGAACTGGATGTCGTTCGGGTCGAGGTGACCGCGGTACTGCGGGTTTTTGTAATGGTCAATGATGAGTTCGCGGTAGAGGTCTTCCATGTAGCACTCCTGTCATTGCGAGGGCGTAGCCCGAAGCAATCTCGTGACTTTTACAAGCACCCGTCTGGATATTCGATGAGATTGCTCACCTGCACCGCACCTGCGGTGCGCCGCAGGTGCAGGTGTCGTCACCCCTTCGCTCCGCTCCGGAGTTCCTCGCAACGACATACTCTTACCCAAATATCTTCTTTACTTGATAAATCCCGTCCACCAGCTTATCCACTTCCTCTTTGAAATTGTAAATATAGAAGCTGGCCCGGGTGGTAGCGGTGATACCAAACTTTTCGTGCAGCGGCTGGGCGCAGTGATGACCGGCGCGGACGGCGATGCCGTACGTATCCAGGATTTGGGCTACGTCGTGTGGGTGGACGCCCTTCAGCGTGAAAGCCGCCACTCCACCTTTCTTATCGGCAGATGGGCCGAGGACTTTCACGTCGGGGATCTCTTCGAGACGTTCCAGCGCGTAAGAGACGATCTCCTGCTCGTGGGCTGCCACCGACTCCATCCCAACCTTCGTCAGGTACTCCACCGCCGCGCCGAAGCCAACCGCCTCGGCGATGGCGGGCGTCCCGGCCTCGAACTTGTGCGGAACATCATTCGGGGTGAACGAGCGCAGGTGGACCGTCTTGATCATGTAGCCGCCGCCCAGGAATGGAGGCATCGCTTCCAACAAACCAGCTTTGCCATACAATGCCCCGATTCCGGTCGGACCGAGCATCTTATGCGCCGAAAACGCCAGGAAGTCCACACCCAGGGCCTGCACGTCCACCGGCAGGTGCGGGACGGACTGGGCTCCGTCTACGAGGGTCACGGCTCCGGCTTCGTGCGCCATGCGCACCATTTCCGCAACTGGATTAATCGTCCCGAGCACATTGGACATGCCGGAAAAGGCGACCAGCTTCGGGATCCGCGCCAGCAGCGAACGGTAAATATCCAGATCGAGCAGGCCGTCGCCTGTCACCGGGATGAATTCCAGGGTCACGCCGCGCTCCGCCGCCAACATCTGCCAGGGGATGAGGTTGGAGTGGTGCTCCATCTCGGTCAGGATGACCAGGTCACCGGATTTCAAGTTGGCGCGCGCCCAGGTATAAGCCACCAGGTTGATAGACTCGGTCGCGTTGCGGGTGAAGATGATCTGTTCCGCCGCCGGAGCGTTGATGAAGCGCGCCAGCTTTTCGCGAGCGTGCTCGTACAGGGCAGTGGCTTCTTCGGCCAGGGTATGCACGCCGCGGTGGATGTTGGCGTTGGAACGGCGATAAAACTCGTCCATCGCCTGTAAAACTGCCAGCGGTTTCTGCGTGGTGGCTGTGGAATCCAGATAGACCAATGGGACGCCGGGGCGTACTTCACGACGCAAGATTGGAAAATCGGAACGGAGTTGGATAACATCGAGAGGATGAGTCATAGTGATCAAGGTGATCAGGGATCAGGTAATCAGGATCTAAGGATAGACCTGATCACCCATCCCCTGGGCATTGATTACCTAGTATTCAAGAATTTCTTTGTTGCCTAATTTTTTCTGGGTTCCCAGCGGATGGATGTGCTCCGAGGTGAGCGGGTACCAGAGGATGCGGTCCGGCACCATCCAGCCATCGGTCAGAAAGACGTTAGTGCGGAACTGGACGGCTACCATCTTGTTATCCATCTGGACGACAATACCTTTCAGCCAGCCGCGCACACGGTCACCATTTCTCGCATGGTCGCAAAAGACCTCCACGGTATCGCCTACTTCATAGGAATGCTCGGTACCGGGTGAACGCATAAAAGCAAATTGTGCCATCGGTCCTCTCCGTGAAGTTTTTTTAGGTTTATTGTAGCGATGACCTTCTTTGTTGGCAAGCGGTTTAGTTGTCATTTGGCGGCCGTCTTTTCATGGATCGCCTGCTGGAAGCGGGCGCGTACACCTTCAAATGGGATGCGTTGCATAATGGGGTCGAAGAATCCTTCCACGATCAGCCGCTCGGCCTCCCGCTCCGGGATGCCGCGTGACTTGAGATAGAACAGGGGCTCCTGTTCAAGTTTACCGACCGTCACGCCGTGTGTACAGCGGACATCGTCGGTCAAGATTTCCAGGCCTGGGATGGAATCGGCACGTGCCGTAGAACTGAGGATCAGGTTACGGTTGGCCTGGTAGCCGTCCGCCTTTTGCGCGCCGGGGGCCACGTAAATCATGCCCTGCCAGACGGAGCGACTCTGTCCCTTGAGCGCACCCTTGAAAAGCAGGTCGCTGGTAGTGTGCGGAGCCAGGTGGTTCTGTTGGGTATCGTGATCGAGATGCTGGACACCGTCGGCGAAATAAAAACCGGACATTCGGCCTGTCGCGCCCTCCCCAACCAGGTCCAGCTCCGAGAAGTTTTTCGTCAGCCGCGAACCGACCGCACCGAAAATCCAGTCCACGGCGGCACCACGGCCCAGGCTTAGCCGCTCGTGGCTGAAGTTCCAGACATGGCGTCCCCATGACTGCAACTCGACGAACTTCAGGCTGGCGCCATCGCCGACTTTGATCTCGACGATCCCGGCGTGCATGGAGGCCCCACTTTCGTCCGGCGAAGCGGATTCGTGAACATATGTCACCGAGGCGCCCTCGTCCACCCAGACCAGGATGTGCGAGATGTGTGCCAGGCCCATCCCCGCTCCCCACAGCAGGCTGTTCAACGGCTGGTCGACAGTCACGCCCTTGGGGACGTACAGCACGACGCCGTTCTGAGAGAGCGCGGCAGCCAGGGCGGCAAACTTGCCTTCCTCAGCGCGGACCAGTTCACCGGCCATTTTGGCGACCAACTTGGGGTTTTCGACTTCGGCAGTGCGCAGATCGGTGAAGATTACACTCCGGCTGACAAGGTCCGGGTCGAGGGAGGTGCGCGAACCACCCGGCAGCAGGATGACCTGTCCACCGTGATGCTCGGCGGTCAGCGGCTTGAGCAGCGCATCGGGGACCGGCGCGAGGTCCCGGAACGCGCCGCTGGCGGGCAGGCGGAACGAGTCAGCCGGAAGTATCCGCAAGTCCGTGCGCCGCCAGGCTTCCCCGGCAGTCGTCGGCAGGGGCAGACGATTGAATGTCTCCCAGGCGCGGCGGCGGTATTCGTCGAGGGCACCGAAAGCCGGGATCATCTCCGCCGTGAAAGCAAAATTATTGGCGGACGGTTCGGGGCGGCGAGTGCGGGAGGCGATGACAATGTGGGATTTCTCTTCCATGTTTTTTCCACTAAAGCCTGTCATGCTGAGCGAAGCGAAGCATCTCACATTTCTAATGAGACTCTTCGCACCTAGGGGCTCAGAGTGACAGAAATTAACCAATACTGCCTTCCATTTGCAATTGGATCAAACGATTCATCTCGACGGCATACTCCATCGGCAGTTCCTTGACCAGCGGCTCGATGAAACCGGAGACAACCATCGTGGTAGCTTCTTCCTGACTCAAGCCGCGGCTCATCAGGTAGAACAACTGCTCTTCGCCCACCTTCGAGACCGAGGCCTCGTGGCCGATAGTCACGTCGTCCTCGTCAATCTCGATCGTTGGGTACGTATCGGTGCGGGACTGTGGGTCGAGCAACAGCGCGTCGCAGACCACGTTGGACTTGGCTCCCTTTGCGCCTTTATAGACCTTGAGCAGGCCGCGGTACGAAGCGCGTCCGCCCGACTTGGAGATGGATTTGGAGGTCACCTTGCTCGATGTATTCGGGGCGAAATGGATCATCTTCGACCCGGCGTCCTGGATTTGGCCGGGGCCGGCGAAGGCCATCGAGAGCATCTCACCGTGCGCGCCGGGTTCCATCAGGTAACAGGAAGGGTACTTCATGGTGACCTTGCTTCCGAGATTCGCATCCACCCATTCGTGAGTGGCGTCGCCAAACACCTTGGCGCGCTGGGTCACCAGGTTGTAAACATTCGTGGACCAGTTCTGGATGGTCGAGTAGCGTGAGCGTGCCCCGCGCTTGACAATAATCTCGATCACCCCGGAGTGGAAAGAGTTGCTGGTGTATTGGGGTGCCGTGCAGCCTTCGACATAATGTACCTGAGCGCCTTCGTCCACAATGATCAGCGAGCGCTCGAACTGACCGACGTTGGCCATGTTCAGGCGGAAGTAAGCTTGCAGCGGCAGGTCCACCTTGACACCCTTCGGCACGTAGACGAACGACCCGCCCGACCAGACCGCCGAGTTCAGCGCGGCGAACTTGTTATCCTCGATCGGGATGACTGTACCGAAGTACTCACGGAACAGGTCCGGGTGCTGGCGCAGGCCGTCCTCAATGGACAGGAAGATGACGCCCTGTTTCTCGAGGTGCTCCAGGATGGAGTGGTATACCATCTCGGATTCATACTGGGCGCCCACCCCGGCCAGGAACTTGCGTTCCGCCTCGGGAATGCCCAGTTTGTCGAAGGTATTCTTGATCGTATACGGAACGTCATCCCAGGAACCTTTCGACCCTTCGGTTGGCTTGACGTAGTAGTAGATATCATCCAGGTGCAGCCCGGAGATGTCCGCACCCCAGGTCGGCATCGGCCGTGCCAGGAAGTGTTCGAGCGCCTTTCGCCGTAAGTCGAGCATCCACTGCGGCTCGCCTTTCATATGCGAGATACTCTCTACCACCTCACGGCTCAATCCCTTGGGGGCTTTGAACACATAGTTTTCAGCATCGTGAAAGCCATATTTGTAATGGCCGATCTCTTCTAATACCTTGGTATCTTCGCTCATCATTTACTCCAATAAATGTCCACTACAAAGGACAGCATTATCACGAAGGTCAAAGGGGGTTGCCGAATATCTTTCGTGTCCTTTGTGGTTGGAACCACTAGGCAGCCGGCTCCTCGTATTTCTCGCGCACCCATTCATAACCCTGCTCTTCGAGGTGCAGCGCCAGGTCAGGGCCGCCCGATTCGACAATGCGTCCATCCAGCATAATATGAACGAATTGCGGCTTGATGTAATTCAGCAAACGTTGGTAGTGCGTGATGACCAATGTGCCCAGGTGAGGGCCGGTCAGGGCATTGACGCCATCTGCCACGATGCGCAGCGCGTCGATATCCAGACCCGAATCCGTCTCGTCCAGAATGGCGATTTCCGGCTTGAGAGTGGCCAACTGCAAAATCTCGGCGCGTTTCTTCTCGCCGCCGGAGAAACCGTCGTTCAGATAACGCCCGGCAAAAACGGAATCCATCTTGAGCATTTCCATCTTTTCCTTGAGCATATTGCGAAACTCAAGGATGGGGATGCCTTTATCCTCCGGGTTTCCAGCGTGCCGCCGGGCATTGACCGCCGTGCGCAGGAAGTTGGCCACCGTCACGCCGGGGATGGCGACCGGGTATTGGAACGCCAGAAACAGCCCCAGGCGGGAGCGTTCGTCCGCTTGCAATTCGAGGATATTCTTCCCCTTAAACCAAACTTCCCCATCCGTAACCGTGTAGGACGGGTGGCCCATCAGCGTATACGCCAGCGTGGACTTGCCGGTGCCATTGGGGCCCATAAGGGCGTGGACTTCGCCCTGCTTCACCGTCAGGTCGAGACCCTTCAGGATTTCCTTGCCTTCGATGCTGACGTGCAGATCGTTGATGACCAACTCGGACATGAAAGACTCCTTGTGTCGGAGACCTCCGAGGTCTTTCACCTCGGAGGTCTACTTTCTTGGACGGCGGCATTATAGCACGCGCGAGGAGATATGTCAATATTTATAATAATAATCTAGTATATTGACAAGGCCAAAAGGGGCTGTTATACTCTATATCGAAAAAAAGAGATACAGATGAAAAGCACGCGAGATCGGATCCTGCAAACCCTCCTGCGCCAGCCGCGCACGACCATCAACGAACTGGCCAAGGCGGTCGGCATCAACCCCATTTCGGTGCGCCACCACTTGACCAATTTACAGGTCGAAGGTCTGGTGAGCGCCGAGGAAGAACGTCACGGGGTCGGGCGGCCGCGCCTAATCTACTTCCTGACCGAGACCGGCATGGAGCGCTTCCCCACCCGTTACCTGCGCCTCACCACCCGCTTGCTATCCCAGATGAAAGAGAGCATGCCGGGGCCGGTTGTCGGGAAACTGTTTTCCGAGATGGCGGATGGATTGGCACAGGAATATGCTGACCAGATGAAAGGCTTGAGCATGGAAGAACGGCTCGACCTGGCCAAGTCCATCCTATCAGAGGAAGGCTTCACCGTAGAATGGGAAAAGGACGGCGGGCAGTACCGCATCCACGAGATTACCTGTCCCTACCTGCAAATCGGCCAGGCCCATCCTGAAGTCTGCACCGTTGACCAGACGCTCATCTCCAGGATGCTGGCCGTCCCGGCCGAGAAAGTCCAATGCATCTTGCAAGGCGACGCGCGCTGCACCTACGTCGTCCAGGCTGAGGCGACGGTGAAATGAGTGACGAAGCTCCCATCACCCCCATCCATTGGGACATCCACGATACCCACCCGGACCTCGTACCGGCCTTACGCACCAAACTGGCCGAGATCATGGACCCGGAGATCGCCTTGAACGTCATCCAACTGGGTCTCGTTCGTAAGGTGAACATTGAGAACGATGAAGCAAAACTGTACGTTCTGCTGACTACGCCCTTCTGCCCGTATGGCCCGGCCATGCTGGAGATGATCAAACAAAAAGCCCAGGAGGGATTGAATATGCCTGTCAGCCTCGAACTGGGCATGGAGCCGTGGGATTTTTCGTTGATGGAAGATCCGAATGCAATGGATTGGGGAATGTATACTTGAGCAGAAGAACCCCGGTTTCTCCAAAGAAGCCGGGGTTCTAAATTATTGCATCTTGAACAAACCGAGCAACTTCATCGCCAGGCTCATATCCCCGGCCAGTTTAAGTTTGCCCTGCATGAAGGCTTGCATCCCGTCCAGTTGACCGGTAAAGATTTTGACGAAGTCACCCGAATCGGCCGTGACAGTCAGCTTGGCTGCCGGAGCGATTCCCTGGGTTACCGTGCACTTGCCATCTTTGATGGTCACATACCATTCCGCTGCCTGCACACCGGTCAGCTTGAACTGGATGATCGCATCCAAGCCAACAGCCTTCTCCGGAACGAACGCGGCGGCCATACGAGACATAAATTCAGAAATGGTGGGGTCTGCCATGATTTCTCTCCTTTTCTAGTGCTTCCTGCATAAATATCGGATTTTTTCTGTCGAATTGCTCCCAGATTACGGGATTTTGGTTCAAATATTTTTGCAGTACTCTGTAGGATTTTGCATCCGGTCACGCCTGACGCCAACTAGAATCGCAACAAAAGCGTCACCAGGATTTGCGCGAACAGGATCTTGAAAATGAGCGCGGCCGGATAGACACTGGCATACGCCAGCGTCGCCAGGTCGGTGGTGGTCTGTTTATTGGCGGCAGACAAGCCGGGCGGGTTGGTCATGGCAGCCGTCAGCGCGCCCAGCGAACCGAGCGTCTCCATCTTGAAGAGCTTGAGGGTCAGGAGCAGGCCGACGGTCGCAGAGAGAATCGTGACCGCCGCACCGGCCAGGAACAGTGACCAACCCTGTCGCTGGATGACCTGGACCAGTTGCGCCCCGGCCGTTGTCCCCGCCCCGGCCAGGAAAAGCATCAGGCCAAGTTCGCGCGTCAAATTCTTGGCAGCCGCCGGGACGTATAGCCGCAAACCACCGACGTGCCCGAAATGTCCAATCAACAAACTGACCAGGAATGCGCCTCCGGCAATACCCAACTTGACCTCAACGCCGCTCGCCAATCGAAACGGGATCAGCCCCAGGCCGATCCCCAAAACCAGGCCAACGAGATAAGAGAGCATGTTCGTCTCCTGTGCCTTGCGGGTGTCGCCGCCGGCCTTCTTGACGAATTCCTGGACATCCAGCCGTTCACCGACCACGTGCAAGCCATCCCCAATTTCTAGCATCATGCTGCCAATTGGGCTAACCTCGAGCCCCTGACGGCGGATACGGGTGATGACCACGCCGTAGTGCTCCCAGACACCCAATTCCGCAAGTGTTTTCCCAATAAACGCCGAGGAGGTCATTTCCAGATCCTGAGTGGCAATATTGGAGTTCATGTCCATCGGGATCTCGGTCTCCTCGCCGAGAACCAGCATGATTTTTTCCATTTCAGACTGCGGGCCGACAGCCATCACCACGTCACCCTGGTGCAGGACGAAATCGGGCGTAGCCATCGTAATCTGGTTACCGCGCCGGACGCGGGTGATGTTGACATGGGCCAGCCGGTGCGGATCCATCTCGCGCAGAGACTTTCCATAAATATTGGGATTGGTGATCCGGAACTGCTTCACCAGTAACGAAGGAAGTTCTTTCTGGCGTTCAGCCAACCAGTTTTTCTCTTCGAGACGCATGTCGCGCTTGAGTAGTTTGGGCAGGAACTGGACCAGCATCACAACGCCAATCATACTGAATGGATAGGCAATGCCATAGCCAACGGAGACAACCGCGTTCAGATCCGGGACGAGGCGGGCGAAAACGTCCATGGCGGCGGCCAGAGCCGGGGTACAGGTCAGCGCACCAGTATACAGACCCGCGGCCAGATCATCTGGCAATTTCAACACATACGCAAGCCCAAGGGTCACCAACGCCCCCGTCAACGCCACAGCGACTCCGATGGCGACATAACGTAGACCCTGTTTGCGGAACATGCGAAAGAAGCGCGGCCCGGCCTGCAGACCTACTGCATAGACGAAAAGCAGCAGACCCAGGTCCATCACCACCTTTGGGACCGAGAGGCCGAAGTGGCCGAAGACGAGGGCCACGAAGAGCACGCCGGCCGTCCCCAGCGAGATGCCTCGCCAGGAGAAATTTCCCAGGAGCGCGCCGAGTGCTAAGATGATAAAAAGAACGAGCATTTGATCGGAAAAAAGAGTGGTCACATTCATATCCGAAGGCAGGGATTTGCCCTCCAATTATAAATGCAGGCAGGTATGATTTCGGTGCGGCTTTAGGTGCAAAAAAAGAAGATCGCCAAAATGAATTGTGCTATAATCACTTGGTATGCCCGAAAATATTCCGGAAACCCCTTCCCCTGAGGAAGAAGCCATCTCCCTGGCTGCCCTCCGTAAGCAACGCTGGATTGTAGCAGGCGCCATCGGCGTGGGTGTTATCCTGGTAGCAGGAATTGCCGCTGCGGTTTATTTCCTGGTAAAAAGCCCATCAACGGCCTCTAACCTGCGTGATATCTTTATCATCTTCATGGCCTTTGAATCGTTGATCGTTGGCGCGGCGCTGGTCGTGCTCATTATCCAGATAGCCAGCCTGATCAACCTGCTGCAAAATGAAGTTAAACCCATCCTGCAATCCACCAATGAGACCGTCAATACACTGCGCGGTACGACCGAGTTCCTAAGCGAAAATCTGGTGGAGCCGGTCATCAAACTAAATTCCTATCTGGCCGGGCTGAGAAAGTTTTTCGACATGTTCGGCCTGAACCGGAAATAAAATCAAGCCGCAAAAAGGAGAGAAAAAATGTCCGATCGTGATGATTTTGGAGTGTTCCTGATTGGTTTTGTCGTGGGCGGTGTGGCTGGAGCCGTTGCCGCCCTGTTGCTTGCCCCCCAATCCGGCGAAGAGACGCGCACCCTGATAAGAGATAAGAGCATCGAACTGCGCGATAAAGCTGCCCAGCAAGCCGAGGTGATTGCCTCCAAGGCCGGACAGGTCGCAACTGAGGCCAAGTCGCGTGGGAAAGAACTCGTCGACAGCGCCAAGAAAGCGGTCGCCAAGAAGCGCCCGGCCGAAGCAACCGGCGAGTAACGAAAGCGTGTCAGGATGCAAGGGTTTGACCAAGTTTCTGGTCAAACCCTTATTTTGTTTCACAATATGCGCCTGATCTTGTTTGTCCTCCGCAGCATCTTCTATTTGCTTTACCATCAGTTTGCCTGGACGTATGACTTCGTCGCAGCGGCGGTCTCGCTGGGGCGCTGGAACGACTGGGTGCACGGCGCGCTCCCCTATCTGGATGGCCGTATCCTCGAAATCGGTTACGGTCCCGGATACCTGCAACTGTCTCTGCACGAGAAGGGACTTTCGGTTTTCGGGTTGGATGAAAGCCGCCAGATGGCGCGCCAGGCAAGCCGCCATCTCCATAAAAAGGGATTCCCTTCCAATCTATCGCGCGGTTACGCACAGCACCTGCCATTTCCGAAAAACGTTTTCGATACTGTGGTAGCCACCTTCCCTTCCGAATATATCTTCGACCCGCAAACGTTGAGGGAGATCCGCCGCGTACTCGTCACGGGTGGGAAGCTGGTCGTCGTGCCGATGGCATGGATCACGGGAAGGCGTCCACTGGAGCGGCTGGCGGCATGGCTGTTCCGCGTCACGGGCGAAGCGCCGGGGAGGCCGGGAACGATTTCAACGGCAATGCGGAACCGGTTGGCGCGCGCCGGGTTCGAGGTCCGCAGCGAGTTGATCAGCATGAGAGGCAGCCAGGTACTGGTCGTCATCGCCACCAGTTCCCCGATCCTTTAAAAATGCCGGGGCATTTGGGGTAAAATCAAGGCATGGAAGTCCAGATTGCCGTCGCAAAAACGAACAAGTATGCCGTCACTGAGAGCGGGGATACGCTCGAAGTCGTCGAACGGCCCAACGGCGGATTGTCGGTGGTTCTGGCCGACGGTCAGACTTCGGGGCGGGGCGCCAAGGCTATCTCGATGCTGGTCGTTCGCAAGGTCATCGGCCTGCTGGCCGAAGGAGTGCGGGATGGGGCTGCCGCCCGCGCCGCCTCGGACTTGCTCTACACCGAAAAGCAAGGTAAGGTCTCTTCAACACTCAATATCATCTCGGTGGATCTGCACACCGGTACGGTGGTGCTCACCCGCAATAACCCGGCGCCCTTTTTTATGGCGCGTGGCGAGCAGGTGAATTGTATCAGCACGGACTCCTTGCCCATTGGCGTCTCGCGCAACATGCGCCCGGTCATCAGCGAAATCCCGCTCGAACTGGGATTGGTCATCGTGCTTTACACCGATGGCCTGGTGCACGCCGGGGAGCGTATTGGGCGGCCCATGGATATATGCACTTCGTTAAAAGCCATGCTGGAAGATCAGGATCCAACCCCACAAGACATTGCCGACACTCTGTTGGCGGAGGCAGTAGCCTTGGATGAGGGCCGCCCCACAGACGACATCAGCGTGGTGGTGCTCAAGGTGCTGAAACGGAGCGGGGACGAAGTGCGCCGGATGATGGTCCGGTTGCCAATTGACGTGAGGTAGCGATGCAAAAATGGATAGTCAAAGAGAGGAACCTCCAGGTAAGCCGAACCCTCTGATCGGCGTCGTTGGGCCTTGCGCGTCTGGAAAATCCACCCTGATCGCCGGTCTGACCCGCCTGGGATTTCACACCCGCCACATTGCCCAGGAACACTCCTATGTGAAAGACATGTGGCAGCGTCTGACAAACCCAGACATCTTGGTTTTCCTCAACGCCTCCTACCCCATCACCTGTCAGCGCCGAAAACTGGACTGGACAGAAGCAGACTGGCAAGAACAGCAGCAGCAGCTAAGTCACGCCAGGGCACACGCAGACCTTTATCTGGATACGGACAAATTAAGCATCGAGGACGTGCTTAATAAGGCTGTTGAATTCATCCACCACAAAGACGATATATACTGATTGAGTTGATAGATCCGCAGGAATCACTTTTTTCGATGCGTGACTTCCTTTTCCACTTCAATCGGGGTATAATCACCCACATCGCCAGCCAAAGGCTGGCATTTTTATGAACGGAGTAATCACCTATGACCCGTCGTCCTTACCTGTCGCTTGTCATTATCCTCCTGCTCGTGGCTTTGGCATCGTGGGTGGATTTAAGCAAGCAAATCACCATCGTGAACCCTCTTAACGGCAAAACACTTGTGGATCGCAAAGTAGACATACGCCTCGGTCTTGACCTGCGCGGCGGCCTGCAAGTTCTCCTGGAAGCTGACTTGCCGGCAAACGCCACAGTCAATTCCAATGACTTAACGACCACCCGGCAAATCCTGGAGAATCGCGCCAACGGCCTGGGCGTAAGCGAAGTGGTCATGCAGAGCGCTCCGCCAAATCGTATCGTGGCAGAGTTCCCCGGAATACAAAATTCAGACGAGGTTGTGAAAGCATTGCAGCAAACCGGCTTGCTCGAATTCGTGGATTTGGGCGACGAGCGTCTCGCCGTCGGGACAGCCATCCAGACCGATTATGGGACAGCCAATGCCGTACCTGACGGGATCGTTACTCTATCCCCCACCAACACTGCCTCTCCCATACCCTCCGCGACCGATACGGTCCCTGCCCCAACCGAGGCAGCCGCCGCTACATCCCAGGAAACGCCTGCCGCGACCGAAGCGCCAGCTGCTCCGACCATCTATCACACGATGATGACAGGTGCTTCACTCAGTTCCGTCAATGTGGAAGTTAGTCAACAGGTTGGTAGCAGCGGCTACGTGATTGCCTTCACCTTGAAGTCCGACGCTACAACAATGTTCAGCGACTACACTGGCAGCCATGTTGGTAAAATCCTAGCCATCGTTTTGGATAAGCATATCATTTCGGCCCCGAGCATTAACAGCCAAATTGACAAAGGGACAGGCATTATCGAGGGCAATTTCACCCAGGACAGCGCCAATGCCCTCGCCATCCAACTGCGCTACGGCTCGCTGCCCGTGCCGGTCAAGGTGGTCGAAAGCCGGTCGGTCGGCGCGACGCTGGGCGAAGAATCAGTCCGCCGAAGTTTGATCGCCGGTATCATCGGTCTCTCGGTGGTCATCCTGTTCATGCTGCTCTACTATCGCCTGCCGGGCTTCATTGCCGATCTGGCCCTGATAGTCTACGCCCTGTTGAGTTTGATGCTCTTCAAGCTCATCCCGGTCGTGTTAACCCTGCCTGGCATCGCCGGTTTTATCTTGAGTATCGGCATGGCCGTGGACGCGAACATCCTCATCTTTGAGCGCTTAAAAGAAGAACTGCGCGCCGGCCGGACCCTGCGCCAGGCGATTGACCTGGGTTGGGCGCGCGCCTGGCCGTCCATCCGCGACTCCAATTCTTCCACGCTGATCACCTGCTTGATTTTGTTTATCTTTGGTAATACCTTTGGGGCAAGCATGGTGAAAGGTTTCTCGGTGACGCTGGCAATTGGTGTCCTGGTCAGTTTGTTCACGGCCATCATCGTCACCCGCACTTTCCTGCACGTTGTACTGGACAGGATCAAATTCGCCGAACATCCCCGCTGGTTCGGTATCTAGGAGGTTCTGCGATGAATATCATCAAACGTCGTTATTTATACTTCGCCATTTCCCTGTTGGTTATCATCCCGGGGATACTGGCATTGATCTTCTGGGGACTTTCCCTGGGAATTGACTTCACTGGCGGTAGCCTGCTCGAGGTCCGGTTCGAATCGGGCAATCCACCGTCCATCACGGAGGTCGCCAATCTCTATGCCGAATATTCCACACCGGAATTGGATATATCTGACCCAATCGTCCAACCGCTGCCCCCCGACTCGTTGTCCATCCGTTCCAGAGAGATGGACGATGCTACCAAAAGCGAGGTTGTCACGGCATTACAGGAGCGCTTCGGCAGCGGTAAAAACGTAATTATCTTGAACTTCACACAAGTCAGCCCGGCGGTGGGACAAGAAGTGGCGCGTGCCGCAACTGTTGCGGTTGTCATGGCTGCCCTGGCTATCCTGATTTACATCTGGTTCGCCTTCCGCAAAGTTAATCACGCCTTCCGGTATGGCACCGCAGCGATCATCGCCATGCTGCACGACGTGCTGGTCGTCGTCGGCGTGGAAGCCATCTTCGGGCATTTCCTGGGATGGCAAGTTGATTCGCTCTTCCTGACCGCCCTGCTGACCGTCATCGGCTTTTCGGTGCACGATACCATCGTAGTCTTTGACCGCATCCGCGAGAACTCGAACATCTATCGCCGTGTAGATTATGAGACCGTCGTCAACCACTCCATCGTCCAAACTCTCGACCGCTCAATCAATACTCAATTGACGGTCATGATCACGCTATTAGCACTGGCGCTCTTTGGCGGCACCAGCATTCGCCATTTTGTGATCATTCTGTTGATAGGCGTTTTCAGCGGCACATATTCCTCGATCTTCAACGCTCCTCCCATCCTGACTGTTTGGGAAAATAAAGAGTGGCGCACCTGGTTCCGCCGTAAGCCAGTAGCCGTCTGAACCCGGCACAAAAGACATCCGAGACCTTTCTCGGATGTCTTTTTTACGAGAACCGCCACACTCCGGCAAGCTGGCTCGAATGGGCGCTTGTTGCCCGCTATGCCCTGCCACACCACGCTAATTCCCAAAGAACCAAATAAGTTGAGCAACAATATTGCTAAAAATTGTGGTAAATTAAGCTTGTTCGACTTAGCTTTTACTAGGAGCTCCTATGTCCTTCCTGCGTGATTTCGGTCTACCTGAGTTGTTGATCATCCTGGTGATCATCGTCATCCTCTTCGGCCCTGGCCGTATTGGTAAAGGTGCCGGCGAGCTCGGCAAAGGTATCCGTTCGTTCAAAAATGGTTTGGGCGGAAAAAAAGAGGCTGAAGAGGCCCCAGAAGAGAAAAAGGTGGAAAAGTAAAAAATAGAGAAATGCTGGAAACGTCGTGGGCATCGGCCAGCAGATTGGGCAACCTTCGCTACGGGAGCCGCACCAGACGTGGTCAGATATTCAGCCGGAGTTGGTTATTTCGAGCATACCAGTGGGGAGACTGCAGAAATCACTCATGCTACCATCTTGTCAAAACTTGGCTTAAGCGCCGGGTAGAGTTCACGGTAAAGCGGATATGCTTTGCGGTAGGCTTCCACCTGCGCCGGGTCGGGATGGGTGCTGCCAGTGACTTTCACCGCCGCCGCGCACGCCGCCGGGACGTCTGTCCACGCCGACGCGCCGACACCCGCCAGCAGGGCCGCGCCGTAGGCCGCCCCCTCGGTGGTATTGACCGTCACCAATTCGGCTTCGAGCACCGATGCCAGGATTTGCCGCCAGAGGGCACCCTTCGTCCCGCCGCCGGAAGCCCGCGCCTGCCGAATCTGGCCCAATCCGGCGTTTTGAATGAGCGTGAAACTATCCTTCAGGCCAAAAGCGACTCCTTCGAGCAAGGCGCGTGTCAGATGTCCGCGGCCGTGACGCAGGGTCAGGCCAATCCAGGCACCGCGCGCCAGCGGGTCCGGGTGGGGTGTCCGCTCGCCGCTCAAGTACGGTAAGAACTGCAAGCCTTCGCTCCCCGCCGGGACAGGTTCGGCCTCCCGCAGCAAATCGTCAAAACTGACACCGGGGGCCAGAGTATCCCGGTACCATTGCAGGCTGCCGGCTGCCGAGAGCATCACGCCCATGAAATGCCACATGCCCGGAACGGCATGACAGAAGGCATGCAGGCGGCCTTCCGGTTCGACCAGCGCCGACGGAGTGGTGGCGAACACCACTCCGCTCGTGCCGACCGTCAGGGCCACCACGCCCGGTTCCACCGCGCCCACACCAACCGCTTGGGCGGCCTGGTCGCCGCCGCCCGCCGCAACCGGCGTGCCAGCCTTCAAGCCGGTTGCCGCGGCAGCCTCGGGGGTGATCTTGCCGGTGAACTCCGGCCCTTCGAATGTGGACGGCATCCACCCGAAGGGGATGCCCAGCGCGGCCAGCACTTCCGCTGACCAATTGCGTTTCTTCAGGTCGAACAGCACCGTCCCGGCCCCATCCGCCTTATCCATCGCATACTCACCGGTCAAACGGTAACGGACGTAATCCTTCGGCAGCAAAACGTGCCTCGCCTTTGCATACACTTCAGGCTCGTTTTCCTGCACCCACAGGATTTTCGGAGCGGTGAACCCGGTCAGCGCCACGTTGCCAGTGATCTGAATGAACTTCTCCCGTCCAATCCGCCGGTGGATCTCGTCGCACTGCGCCTGGGTGCGCTGGTCATTCCACAGGATGGCAGGACGCAGCACCTCCCCTGCCTCATCGAGCAGAACCAGGCCGTGCATCTGACCCGTCAAACCAACCGCGGCGACAGACTCACCCCCAATGCCTGCCTTTTCCAGCACCAAGCGGACACTGACCGAGACTGCCTCCCACCACTCGCGCGGGTCCTGCTCGGACCACAGCGGCTTCGGGGTCTGGAGGGTGTGCGGCGAGGAAGTGACCGCGGCCACTGCGCCGCATTTGTCCACCAGCAAAGCTTTGCTGCTGGTAGTGGAGGTGTCTATTCCAAGAAAGTATTGTTGCGACACGGGTCTCCTACCTGACTTCCAGCGGGCAGACGAACACCCTCTCCCTCACCGGGGCCTTCTTCTCGCCGACGACTTCAAACGCGCCCTCCGCCCGAATATCCGCCGAGGAGGAACCAATCATAACCTTGAATGTGCCTGGCTCAATGACCAGGTTCAAGTCCTCGTCGTAGAAGGCCAATTGGTCCACGGGCAGGTGGAAGGTCACGCATCGGGATTCGCCCGGTTGTAATGTCAGGCGGGCATAGCCCTTCAATTCTTTCACCGGCCGCGGGATACTGGCGTATTCGTCGCAGATGTACAACTGGACGACCTCATCCCCGGCTACTTCCCCGGCGTTCTTCACTTTCAGGCTCACTGTCACCATTCCCCCGGCTTTGGCCGGTCCCGAGGAAATGGCAAAATTGCTGTACTCAAAAGTAGTGTAACTGAGGCCATGCCCGAATGGATAAAGCGGGCTGGCTTCCAAGTCAACGTAGTTGATGTACCAGTTCGACTTCCCACCGCTGGGTTTTTGATAATAGAACAATGGCATCTGCCCGGCATGGCGCGGGAAGGACATCGGCAATTTTCCGCCGGGATTCGAATCACCAAAGAGCGTCCCGGCAATCGCCGCGCCGCCCTCTTCGCCCGGCAGCCAGGCTTCGAGGATAGCATTCGCCTTTTCAGAAATGGAATTGATCGCATACGGCCGCCCGGTGACCAGAACTACAACGACTGGCTTACCGGCGGCGAAGATAGCGTCGGCCAACCGCTCTTGAACGCCTGGGAGATGCAGGTCGGCGCTGTCGCGCGTCTCCCCAACCGTGGCATCGGGCGTCAACCCGGCACGGTCTCCAAGGACAAGCAGGACGACTTCAGCTTGTTCAGCAGCCTTTACCGCCTCGTCAAAGCCGCCAGTGTCGTTGCCCAGATTGTCACAGCCGCGCGCATACAGGATGCGGGTCTGCGGGAGGAGGCAGCGAAGGCCATCCAAAACCGTCGGGATCTTGATCCCATGTCTGGCGAGGTATTCCGGGTGCGGGTTTTCAAAGCCTGAACCTTTAGGCGGCATCAGGCTCACCAGATCAAAGAGAGCCGCGTAACTATAGTCACCGAGGAAGTTACGGCCATCGTCCGCGTTCGGACCAATGACTGCTAGCGTCTTGATCTCCTTCTTGAGCGGCAGGAGGTCGTCATCCTTGAGCAGGACCATGCTTTTACAGGCAATCTCGCGCGCCAGGCTGCGCTGCGCCGGTGTCTCGAAGACTTCCAGCACGCGGCCTTCATCCACATAGGGATTTTCAAACAGGCCGAGTTCGAATTTCTTTTGCAGGTGGCGGCAGGCGGCGGTATCCACATATTCCATGTCAATCTCGCCCGCTTCAAGGGCGGCCTTGAGCGGGTCGCCGTAGCAGTTGCGGGTGGGAAGTTCCACGTCTATCCCGGCGCGGAGGGCCAAGGCGGCCGCTTCCTTTCGATCAATGGCCATGGCATGGTAGGAATGGATCATCTGGATGGATTCGTAGTCCGCAACCACCAGCCCATCGAAACCTAACTGGTCGCGCAGGATTTCGGTCAGGAGGCGGCGCGAGGCAGCCACCACTTCCCCGTCCAGTTCGGGATAGGCATTCATCACGGTATGCAGACCAGCGTCCCGGATGGCAGCCTGGAATGGCATCAGGTAGATATCCCACAGGTCATGCAGGCCGAGGCGTACCGGAGCACAATTCTGACCGCCCTGGGAAAAACCATAACCGACAAAATGCTTGCCGGTGGCCATCACCCCACCCTCTTTCAGGCCGCTGCCCTGCAACCCACGGATATACGCCATCCCGAATTGGCTGACCAAGGTGGGATCCTCGCCAAAGGTTTCCTCCACGCGGCCCCAGCGGGGATCGCGCGCCACATCAAGCATCGGGGCGAGTCCCTCATGCGCGCCGACCGATCGCAACTGGCGGCGGATCTCGGTCGTCATCCGTTCGGCGAGTTCCGGCATCCAGGTGGATGCCAGGCCGATGATCTGCGGATAGGCCGTACCCCCCAGACCCATGTAGCCAGAACAGCATTCCTCGTGCATGATGGCAGGGATGCCCAGGCGCGTCTCTTTGACGAGATACTCCTGCAGTGTGTTGTTGAAGCGGGCCACGGCAACCGGTTCAAGGGTGCTACCTCCAGCGGTCCGCGTAATCTGGCCGATTCCGTCGGGAAGCAGTTGTTCCGCCTTAACGCGAGAAAACGCCAATCCATCCTGGACCTCGTGCATCTGGCAAGAAACCAGTTGGGCCAGTTTTTCATCCAATGTCATCTGGTCGAGCAAATCGGCAACGCGTTTCGAGACAGAAAAAATTGTGTTGTGAGATAACATTAGCGTGTTCCCAGGAGCAGGTCAATGGTCAGTTGGTCGAGGCGTTCGTACTTGAGTCCGCGGCTGGCAATGGCCGCCCGGTCGAAGGGCTGGGCTTTGAGGGCCGCCGCCTTCCCAGCACTGTATTTGCCGAAGTAGACAGACATGCTGCCGTCGTCGGCATTAACCTCGGCCAGCAGCGCCTGGATTTCCTTATCGGAATTGAACTGCGCGGCCTTTTCTTTCAGTACCAGGTAGGTATGCATACACCCGCGCGCAAAGTCTTTCACACCTTCGTAATCTTCGGTGCGATAGGCGTGGGCATCAAAGTGACGCGAACCAGTATAACCTACATCTTCCAGGAACTTGACCAGGAAGAAAGCCGCCTTGAGGTCGCGCGAGCCAAAGCGCAGGTCCTGGTCATAGCGACCGGGGTACTGGTCGTTCAAATCAATATGGAAGAGTTTGCCGGCTTCCCAGGCCTGCGCCACACCATGCATGAAGTTGAGACCCGACATATGTTCGTGCGCCACCTCGGGGTTGACACCCACCATTTCGGGATGGTCGAGGGTGGCAATGAAGGCCAGCATGTGCCCGGTGGTGGGGTTGTAGATATCCCCACGCGGCTCGTTGGGCTTGGCCTCCAGGGCAAATTTCAGGTCATATTTCTTATCAAGTGCGTATTCACACAGGAAGTTCATCGCCTCACGGTTACGCTTAATCGCATCCACCGGATTCTTGGAAGCATCCGTTTCGACCCCTTCACGGCCTCCCCAAAAGACATACACTTTGGCTCCGAATTCCACTCCCAGGTCGATTGCATTCATCGTTTTCTGCAAAGCATAGGCACGTACCTTGGGATCATTGGATGTAAAAGCGCCATCCTTAAAAATCGGATCATGGAAAAGATCGGTCGTCGCCATAGGGACAACGAGGCCGGTGTCAGCCAGAGCTTTGCGAAACTCCTTCTTGATGGCCTCTGCCTCGGCAGGTGTGGCGTCGATGGGAATCAGATCGTTGTCGTGGAAGTTGACGCCATACGCGCCGACTTCACTGAGCAAGTGGACCAACTCGGCTGGAGTTTTGTGTTCACGGACGGCGTAACCAAACGGATCAGCGCCGCGATTGGCAACGGTCCACAGGCCAAAGGTGAATTTGTGTTCGGGTTGGGGGGTATAGTTATCACTCATATATAACTCCTTTTGGAAGATTGCTTTGCTTTTTGAACCCTTGATAATCATTGATAGAGGGAAAACTATTTGATTATCATAATGGATAAACTGGAGATAGGGAGGGTTATTCCTTCCAGGCTGCGTAAAGTTCTTGGTAAAACCTTCCACCCATACCGGCGGCGTGCATACGGCAGTGGGCAGGTTTGGATAAATTTCCCTGCCTGTGTCAGCGTGGATCTGCTCCGGCAGGAGTATAGATGCGAAAGTCGCCACTGACGTGCAATAAAGCGAGCATGTAGAGCATCCCGTCGTAGTAGCGCCACTTACCGGATGGGATTTTTACATCCCAGAGCGCCTGGGTGAATGGTTTACCCTTTTCAGGATTTGCAGCCAGGGCGGCGACAGCAGCCATTGCGACCAGACCGGTCGAATGATCGCCCGAAAGCGGTTTACCGTCGAGGGAATATTGGTTCGGATAAGAGTCCATGCCCTGGGAAGCGAGGAAATCCAGGACTCGATTGGACTGTTCCACCTGCCATCCATCTATACCAAACCAGGCATAGTCCACGGCGACGTTGGAAAGTGTACGCCAGGCGTCAAAGCGGAAATCTTGATGGTCACCACTCTCGTTAGGTGTGCCGTCAAAATTGGCATAATCGGGCATCAAGCCGGTCTGAGGGTTGGCAGCCTTCTTGAAAAACTCGCGGCTGACCTGTGCGGCTTCGGCCCAGAACTGGTTATCTCGCGTAGCCCAACGTGCCCAGAGTTCATAAAAAGCTGGCAGGTGATACGATGGATCAGTAAAGGTGGAATTACGTCCACTGGGGACAAAGACTACCTGTTTGGTCTGCGGATCAAACATATTCGTGGCAATGCCGTTGTCCTCGTCGTTTTTGTGGAGCATAGTATCGAGTATTTCCTGGGCTTGAGCCCGGTAATTAAAGAGACCCTCACCGTTGCCCCAACGAGCAGAAGCGAACAGCAGCGCCGTGATAAACCACTCTTCACCGTCCGAGGCGGGATTGGAGTCCAGTTGGACTCCGTCAGTGGAACAATGCCATGCAAAATAGCCTTGATAGGGGCCATCCGTTTGGTACATATAAGTTTTCGCCCACTTCCAGATGCGGTCGAATTCTGTTTTTTTATCGAGCTGGACAGCGATCATCATGCCATAAGACATGCCTTCGGTGCGCACATCGCCGTTAGCGATATCTTCGATGTAGGCCAGGTCCTCGCCGACCGGATAGTAAATACGTTGGAAATCATCGTCGCCAAAAAAGAGTTGTTGCCAGGCAACCTCCAGCTTGCCTTTTATATCTGCATCGGATTTGCCCAGATATTCTTCAAATAAATTCCGATATTCATGGCTTACAAAAGCACCAGCAGGCGGTTGTGGGCTTGGTATTGGGGAAATGGTAACAAGAGCGACAACAGGGGGTTTAGATGGCGCACAACCGGTAACCAGGTTGAAAACGAGTGAAAGAATAGCGGTAAAGTAAATAACTTTTTTCATGTTTGAATCAACTCGACAGGACATTATTTAATCGATCAGCCAGTGGATCGAGTTCGGCCCTGAGTGCCTTTTCCACATCCGCGGTTGGATTTTCATCAAGAGTAGCCCAAACCTGACCCAACGCCATCGTCAGCTTCTCTTCGATCATTCCCCAAAGCGTGACTACGAGCAGGGGACGCCCCAATGTAAGGGCGTTGTTTAAAACCTGGTAATGCTGACTTTGAGGCATTGTTTCTGCCCAGGATTCAACACGCACCGGCAAAAGCCCGGCTCGGGAACTCAATTGTGTTTGGATATCAGGCGCACACAGGTAACGTATCAATTCAAGCGCTTCACGTGGCATGCGTGAATGTTCCCAAATCATGAGTACGGTCCCGCCAACAAAAGGCGGCCCCGGCGGGAGGGCAACGCCGAGCAAAGGCATCAACTCTTTGGATAAGGGGTGATTTTGCAGGTAGGCTAATGTCCACGGACCGCCGATAAAGGTAGCGATTTCACGCCGGGCGAACATCTCCATCACCTGCGCATCTGTAAGCGCAGCACCTGATGGCATAAACTCCCGCAGGCTGAAAAAATCGCACAGGCCTTCCATCGCCTCAGGACTGGTAAATGCGGTTGATTTCCCATCCATAGATACGAAGTTACCTCCCTTTGCCCAAACCCAACTGGCAGCGTTGTAAACCGTATTATGGTTTCCGGGGTCAGTGGAAGTAGCCCAGGGATACTTCATCGATGACTTAAGGGCTTTACACGCTTGATGCAGGGCCGCAGGGGAAGAAAAATCCCTTTCGGGAATAACACCTGCTTTTTCAGCCATGTCTCTCCAATAAAAGATAACCCGTACATCAGCGCGGAACGGGATACCCCAAACCTGGCTGTCGTTGCCGATAAATGTACTCTTCCATGATGATGGCATAAATGCGGCCTCACCACCGATTGCGTCCACTTCTTTTTTCGAAAATGGTCTTAACGAATTCATCGCCACGAGGCTTTCCATCCATGTTGTGCCGACTTCCGCCAGGTCTGGCCCGCGCCGATAAATGCCGACAGTAACCAGCTCACGCCACATTTGTTCCCAGCTATATTGGATACTTTTTGCTGTAATGTGGCTTTCCTGGCTGAATTGACTCAAAGTTTGCTGCAACCAGATGTTAGTGCTCGAATCAAACGCGCCGGTCATAAATTCGATAGTGGACATGGTTTATCCTTCAATGTTTCTATCATCTCGTAAAACACAATTTACATCTGCCGGGTAGCAGGCTGCATTAGTGAGTTAAAGGGAGTAATATCACATTCCATCAAGTTCAATAAGCAGCCGCTTTTAGCCGCAGATTAGGATTCGTCCAAACCAACATATTCAAACCAGTCGAAGTCAGCGTTATTTGTGCTTCGCTGCCCATTGCTGCTGGCATACATACCGATATAGGCTCCCACGAAGCCACCGGAGGAGAATTAGTGGGTGAACTGGTGGGAAGGTCGGTGGGCGTTTGCGTAGGCAAATCAGGCACAGTCGGCGTCGCACATGCGGACAAGAGAAACGCAATGACCGTCAGAAAGATGAGGATGCGCCGGTGAATAGCCATTGCTCGCTTTTTCCAGTATTAGCCCTTAAGTGCCCCAGCCGTCAGACCAGAAACAATTTGTTTCTCTGCGAACAGGTAAAAGATGACCATGGGTAATGCCGAGATGGTCACGAAAGCAGCCACCAGGGCCAAGTCCTGGCCATACTGTCCTTGGAACTGCATAGTGCCGAGGGGTAAAGTCCACAGAGTGTCTCTATCAACGAGTATCAGGGGAGTGAGCAGATCGTTCCAACTGACGATCATGGTCAGCGCGGCTACGGCAGATAAGCCCGGACGGGCTAATGGAAGAAGGATACGCCAGAAGAAATCAAAGGAGGTGCAGCCATCGATATAGGCGGCATCCTGCAACTCAGTGGGGATGGCTTTGAAGAAGCCGTTCAAAATGATGAGATTTCCGGATATGTTAAAGGCGCTCTGCACCAGGATCACCGCCAAAAGGGAGTCGGTCAACTTCATATCGCGAATCACCAGATACACCGGCATGATGGCAACGGTGATGGGGAACATCAAGCCAAGTGTAAGAAAGTTAAAGGCCACGCTCTTTCCCTTGAACTTCAACCGGGCAAATACAAAGGCAGCCAGGCTGCAGATGAACAACACAATCGCAGTGACGGATATCATCACGACCAAGCTGTTCCGCAGCATGTTCCAAAAGGTGGATTGAGTCAGTACCTTGATCCAGTTTTCCCAATGCACCGGGTTGGGGACGGTGTAGGGGCGCGAATACATTTCGCCGCTTGTCTTGAGGCTGCCGAAAATAAGGATAACGATAGGAGTGACCATCAGAACGGTGATGATAGACAGGACAATATATTGAATGATCCTGGGGACATTGATCTTTTTATGTCTTCGTTGTGGCAAAGCAACGGTCGCCATGTCCATTCCTTTCTACATGCCGCCCAGATAATCTGGTTGGCGGACCAATCTCAAGTAAACGATGGAGAAGACCAGGCAAATCAGTAACATGACGAGAGCCACGGCAGTGCCATATCCCAGCCAGAAGCGGATAAAGCCGTATCGGTACATGTACGTTGCCATGACTTCACTGGCATTGACTGGACCTCCCTTCGTCATGATCCAGATCAAGGGGAATTGGGTCAGCGAACCCAATACAGACAGCTGGATGGTGGTACGGATGGTGGGTCCCAACAACGGTATTGTGATGTACCTGACCATCTGCCATCTGTTAGCCCCATCGATGAGAGCAGCTTCTTCTACTTCGCGAGGGATATTCTGCAAGCCGGCCATATACAAGAGCATGTGTAGGCCGAAATATTTCCAAGTCAAAACTACAAATATGCAAACGAGCACCATGTGGAGGTCCCCCAGGAATGCCTGAGCCTTCACCCCTGGAATTAACATCAGGATCGCATTGATCAAGCCACGGTCAGGATCGGGGTTGAACAAACCCAACCAGATGATGGCCGTGATCACTTCGGAAAGTACGTAGGGGAGGAAAAAGATCGTGCGAAAAAAAGTCCGACCGGGAAGATCACGACCCACCATGATGGCCAATACGAGAGAGATGGGCAACTGGAGCGTCAAGGAAAAGAGCACGATCAACAGGCCATTCCCTATTGCCTTCAAGAAGATTTTATCGGTCAGGATCCGTTTGTAATTGTCGATCCCCACATTCTTCACCGCCGGTCCCAGACCGTTCCAATCGAAAGTGCTAAAGTAGAATGAACGGATAATCGGCCATACTATGAAAACACAGAAGAGAGCGACAGCCGGGAGTAAAAACAAAATGATCGTCAGAGTTTCTTGGAATTTATGCGACAAGCCGGGACTGCGTCCGGACTTCATGACGGATCGACTGACCGGTATATCCATGAAGAATCTCCTTGCTGTGTAACGAAATGCCAAAATTGTGCAGGGATCGGGCAATACCGAGCCCGACCCCTGCAAAAAGAGAAAGAGTTTACTTTATTTCCGTCTTGGCAGAATCCTCAATGGCCTGTGCGCCCTGTTCAGGCGTCAGTGTCTTTGCAGCGATTGCCTGGACGGTGTCGTTCACGACGGAGCCCATCGCGGGAGGCAGGTACTGGTCGTAATAGAGCTGGAAATACTGCGCAGCTCCAGCACCTTGCTGAACAGCCAAGAGCAAGGGGTCGGTCAAGCCAGCTTCGCCACCCTTGACCACAGGAACGCAGAAACCGGCCGCTGCACATTGCTTCTGGGATTCCGCGAGGGTTAGGTACTTGACGAAATCGATGGCTTCAGGCGAGGCATTCTTGCCGATGGCAAAACCATTGCCACCACCGACGCCATCTGCTGCACCGCCGGCGCCACCTTCAACAGCCGGGAAGGCGAAGAAACCAAGCGCATCGCCGATGCCCTTCTTGTCGGGGCTGTTGTCATTGTAGGCACCCGGAGCCCACTGGCCCATCACATCCATGGCGGCTTTGCCATTGCCCATGAGGGTGGCTTCATCACCCCAAGTCGCGCCGAGGAATCCGTCCTGGAACGCGCCGAGATCGACCAATTCCACGAGTTTCTTGCCGGCTTCGACAAAGCAGGGATCCGTGAAGGTACCCGTGCGGGTTGCAGCGGCCACAAAACCGGCCTGTCCGCAGATACGGGTCGCCAGGTACTCATATATGAAAGCGGTCGGCCACTTATCGCCAGCACCAGTAGCGATGGGGGTAATCCCAGCTGCCTTAAGCGCCTTGACGTCAGCGATCAATTCAGTCCAGGTCGTCGGAGGATTGGCAATACCGGCCTGGGCAAAGAGGGTCTTGTTGTACCAGACACCAACCATGCCCATGTCCCACGGCACGCCGTAGCTCACGCCCTTGTAGGCATACACGCCCAAGGCACCGGGCGAGAAGGTATTGCGCCAGGCACCGCCATCTGCATCGAGAGCAGGTGTAATGTCCTGGAGCAGGCCAGCATCCGCATAGGCATTCATCGTACCACCGCCCCAGCTCTGGAAAATGTCGGGGGGGTCACCGGACTGCATGAGGGTGGTCAGTTTGGTCTTGAAGGCTTCGTTCTCCATCACCGTGATTTCAATCGTCACGTTCGGATGCGCAGCCATGTATTCATCAGCCAATTTCTGCCAGACCGCTTTCTGATTTTCGGCAGTGGTGATGTGGTACCAAGTGACCGTCACTGGTTGTGCAGGCGCGACGGTTGCGGGCGCGGCGGTTGCAGGAGCAGCCGTTGCAGGGGCAGCAGTCGCAGGCGCCACGGTCGGCGTAGCTTTTTGTCCGCAAGCCGATAACGCAAAGGCAGCGACGAGCATGAGACTTAATAGGATACTAATTTTTCGAGACATTTCCTTCTCCTTTTGAACATCAATCGGATCAAAATTTGGATAGATATTTACGAGATGTATAGAACTAGATTGGCGTATAATTTATGTGTGTTGGTGCTCCTTTCTGCTATAGGGGTTCCACATACAAAAGGCAGGGTTGGTATGCCGGGACCGGTTAACCAGCCCTGTCCTTTAGAGGTAGGGTCGAACCCCGAGCCATCAATTCCGTAGGCAACTCCACCCGGTTGATCTCTTTTTCAGGATTCTTGAGCATGTCTAGAAGCATCTGGGTGGCGACGCGCCCCATCTGCTCAAGAGGCTGGCGGACGGTCGTGAGCGTAGGACGCACCAGAGCCGCCTGTGGAATATCGTCAAAACCTAGAATGGATATGTCTTCTGGGACGCGCAAACTGTGGCTTCGGACAGCGTCCATCGCTCCCAAGGCCATTACATCATTTGAAGCAAAAATAGCAGTGGGTGGGTCATCTATATCAAGCAAGGCGCAAGCCCCAGCATAGCCATCGGGTTGAAAAAAAGTTCCTTCATAAATTAACTCGGGCGCATCAGGAATATGATGGGTACGAAGCGCCGAACGATAACCGTCCAGGCGATCCTCAGAGCAACTGAGATCCATGGAGCCGGTAATAAAACCGATGCGCTTATGTCCAAGCTTGATGAGATATTCAGTAGCGTTGTAGGCCCCTTGCCAGTTAGTCGCCCCCACTGCGGGGCAATCCCGACCGGTTCCCTGGTGATCAATGAGGACGAATGGAAAATTGCGAAGCGTAAGCGTTCCAATGTAGTCGGCCGGGCTGCGCGGTAAAACAAGCAATAAACCGTCCACCATGCCTTTTGCCAGGTTAGCAACGTAATTAGCCTCCTTACTGGCGGTTCGGTGAGTCGTATACAAAATAAGATCGAGACCTTTCAGGCTAAGTTCGGCGTCAATACCGCGAATAATCTCCCCAATATAGCCGGTACCCAAATCTGGTACGAGCACGCCAATACTATTCGATTTTCCTCCAGCCAAGCTGCGCGCTTGACGATTAGCGACAAATCCCAATCGTTGCACAGCTTCTAAGACGCGCTCGCGAGTCTCTTGTTTAACATGAACGTCGTTATTAATCACCCGCGAGACCGTCCCAAACGAAACACCTGCTTCAGCGGCAACATCAATAATCGTAACTTTTGGGTTCAGATTTTTGTCCATAGATATGTAAACGCTTACATGATTCTTAATTTTTTTTGCCCTTCAACTCGAAAATCAATCAAAAATAGGCTGGTTTCAGAGATAGAAAGGCACGATGCGGCGTAATTTGGGGTGCATTAGCTTAAAAAGGCGAAACAAAACCATTATGTGAGCAGATAAGTGTCACTTAACTTTGGAAGCGTTTACAAGAAAATCATAGCATTAACGGAGACCAAAGTCAAGTACTTTCACATTAAAATGTTCCAATGATCTCCCTCTTGAGGAGTGATGAAGAATGAGGTAATCTTGGGCAATCATCGAAGATAAGAATGAAAAGATGCCTAACGAGCAAAAGCGGCGTTTCCCATTGATAAGCACTGGGCTGAAAATCACCAATCCAGTCAAGCGGAATATTAAGAACAAGTTCTACAATTTTCGAGGAGAGTGAGTCATGAAACAACGCATTCTAAATATCACCCTCATTGCACTCAATATTTTGGTCATCGTTCTATTCATCGTCCAATATACCAGTGCGACTTATCCCATGGTCGGTCATGATTACCGCCTGTTCGTACCACGTCTGATCGATTCCCACTTATATTACAAAATCAATGGATTCGGCATCGAATGGTATACCCCCTATTTTGGAGGCGGCCTACCGGCCTACCCCAACCCCCTCCAGATGCAATTTTCACTTCCACAGTTATTCACCTTTTTCGTCAATCCATGGATTGCAATTCTGGCCTCTACAGCAATTTACATCGCAGTTGGTTTCCTGGCTGCCTTCTTGCTTCTACGCGACGTTTTAGGGTTCAAACCCTTACCAGCAATTCTCGGGTCAAGTTTTTTTGTTGCAAATGGCTTTGTCATCGAGCAGGATTTCGGTGGCCTGTTGATCAAATGTGTCAGAAAGGAACTCGAGTTGACCCATTTTTTTCCTCTTACATTCTTGCTAAAACATCATCTAATGTTCCGCTAAACGGACCAGGCGTTTCCATTTTGACGGAAACCAGTGCGGACGCGAAACGCAGTGACTCGGCTACGTCGTGTTCCAGCCGCCAAGCGAGATATGCGCCAAAGGTGGTGTCGCCGCGCCCGATTCTTCCGATGGTACTCTTGTTCGTAAACGGGCAAAACCAATTCGTGCCATCCCTGCGCGCCAGTACGCCATCTGCACGAGTGATGACTACTTCCGGGCTGCCCCATGCCTCGATGATTTGCGCCGCCTGTGCCAGATCGCGAGTGCCGGTCAGTACTTCGGCTTCCACCACATCCAGCTTGACCTTGTTCATCAATTGCACAATTTCCCGCTTGCGCGGCACATCCCGAAAAAACACCTCCCGGGAGACCGGGTCGACTTGCCGGACAAAACTCTGCATATCCACCGACAGGTTGTAGCCCTTGGCCTTCAGCCCCCGCATGAACTCCAGATGGAATTCCTTATCCGTGATGCCGGCCAGATGCACAGCCGCCGCCGGCCAGGCGGGTATTTCCGGCAATTCAAAGTAGCCGGCATTTTTGAGCGCAAAGATTTGGCGCACATCCACGTCCGCCGAGGGGTGCACCACCTTGCTGTACGTGGTTTCTTTCGCCGGAACTAGGAAAACGTCTATGCCGGCCTCCCGCATGGGTTCGAGAATGGACTCGTCGGCGGGGGACAGCTTAGCCACCACGGCCACTTTTTTGCCCACGCGCGCGGCGGCCATGGCCCCGCACAGCACCGCGCTGCCGGGGGCCACGCGCGTTTCTCCCTTAAAGGGCACGATCTCGTCGTAGCACATGTGCCCGATAAAGATAAGATCATAGTCAGTCACTGAATTTCATCCTCGCTTTCGTTTCTGAAATACAACGGCTCAGGTCTCCTCTTATTCCCGGCTGGAGGCGAGAAGGGGATGCTACACGAAGCAAAAAGTTAGGATGCGGTGTGTGGGCTTCACTCGCTCCGCATCCTGACTTTTAGGATCAACTATCGCTTTATGCCGGATCGGGCACACACCGCCTCCGCCTGGCTCTGTGCGGCCACGTGGCAGGTTTTGCCTTTCACGACAAACGTCAAATCCTGACTGGAAAGATTCTCCACCGTCACCGATGTCCCCGTCA